>JAABUM010003172.1_pt1 | contig 20834 bp, 40 predicted proteins | sample 5559161 | NCBI WGS metagenome assembly JAABUM01 (sample SAMN10711868, study PRJNA513369) | rock metagenome | isolation source: Antarctica rocks | place: Antarctica: Victoria Land, Siegfried Peak nord
TCACTTTGCATCAACGAGTTTGTGCATTGACTCTCGACCTGAAGTCGGACTGCATCATGGCAAGCAACACTGCGGCACAGCCGGCAACAAACAGCAGGCAGCCAGCCCAGCAGGCACAGGCAGCGGATGACTTTGTCAGTGCTCTGGCAGTCGGCGACGACAATGTCGCTAAGCTGCTGGCAGGTGTGCAGGCGATCAGCGACCAGCAGGTGCAGCAGACGGCGTTGCTGAAGCAGATTGCTGACCATCTGGCGCGGCAGACAGCGCTGCAGGAGGCTTCATGCGCCGCTGTCGCAAAGGCAGCTACTTTGCCAGGATGTCAGCAGAAGCAGGCGGCACAGATGGAGCAGGCGACAAGCAGCTGTCAGAGCACGCAGACGGATGCGGCGTCAGCCGACGACTCCAAGGCGACGCGGACAGGTGCGGCACCTGCCGGGCAGCTGCCGCCGGCATCCGCAGCAGACATTCTGCCAGCGCCGCACGACTCGCGCAGCACCCAGATTGCCACAGCGGCCGCCCAGCAGACGCAGGCGACGCAGACAGAGCAGGCGACGGACGGCAGCCAGGGCACGCAGACGGATGCGGCAGGCGCTGATGGCAACGCCGAGGAGGCGCCGATTGTTTCGGTGGCAGTTGGCATCTCCAAAGCGACGCAGACTGACGCACCTGCAGCAGGAATTTTGTCGGCGATACGCCTCTCCTGCGGCCCACTGCCCGCCAGCGTGGAGTCTGCCCAGCAGGCAACGCAGATGGCGCAGGCGATGAGCAGCAGCCAGGGCGCGCATGCGGATTTCGCGCCTGCTGATGAGAACTCCAAGGCGACGCAGACTGACGCGGCCGCAGCAGAGGTTCTGCGAGCGGCGCGCCTCCTGTACGGCCCCCTGCCCGCCGCCGTGTTTGCCCAGCACACGCTGGTGACGCCGACGGGCGCGGCGCCTGCTGCCGGCATCAAGCCTGCCGAGGCCAATGATGGAGATCCATCTGCCGCCGCGCCCGCGCAGCTGGCGGAAACCGTGCAGGACGCCGCCAAGTCTGCCGCCGGCCAGCCGCCGCCGTCTGCTGTGAAATTTCCGGAACTGCTTGGCATCACGGTGCGGGGCGGCAAGTCGCTGGAACAGCAGCGGCAACAAGCTCGCACTCACAATTCAAGTAAGGACTTTGAGACATTTTATCTGTTCGGAGTTTGCGTCCGAGGCCTTTCTGGCAGCGGATTTGCAATAACCAGCATTCTGTCTGTGCCAAGGAGGACGCGTCAGGCGTGGCAATCACGACCAGACCATGCTTTCCAACAGTGCTGGAATCCGTTGCACTGCAGCTCTTGATGTGGAGGCGGACCCGACGCTGCGGCTGCAGCCGCTGCCGGCCGCAGACGGCACCGTGCATCGCCACTTTCCCGTCACTTATGCTGCATTTTTGGAGATGAACGAGTACGATATGCGCTGCGCGCTGAAAGAGTGGTACAGCCAGGAGCCCTGGACGGTCCCCCACGTGCGGGAGGAATATGGCGGGGACAGCTATTTGGCGCGCCGAGCGCAGTTGGGGCGCTACATTGGCCTGCGGCACTACGTACTCGAAATGCAGAGCGTGCGGTGAGCACTCCGTTCACAACTTTAAGCACCTGTGTGCCGCCACGTCATGGAATGTTGCATGTATATTGCCTTCGCTTGCTTGACACACCTGCTGCCCGTCTGCAGGTCGGCCTAAGAAAAGATGGCTGAGCATTTTGAAGGCGTTGGCGGCTGTTGGCTCACAAATGCACATGCTGCTGCCGCGGCGGCGGATAACAGATGGAACGCCTGCGGCACCTACTGCTGGTGTTTGTGACATACATGAATAGACAGTGCTGTGTGTCAGGTCCGGAAACAAATGGAGTGTACCATGCTCCATGCTTGTTGTGAAACCACTGAGAGGTCTTCAGACTCTTCCTGCTGCATTGTCTCGGAATGATTGTGAAATGCCGACCGCCGACGTTGGGGGAGAGAGAGAAAGGTTTGATGGGATGTCCTTCAAACCACACCCTCGCGGCAGGGAACAAATGCATAAACTTCAGCATGGCATGCTGTTTGGTCTCGTCATTCAGTACACCTTTGGAGCTATTGTAAGCGCGTTGGATGTTGATGAGGGGCCGTCTTGAGTTGGCCAACCTGTCCTGCCTACACCATGCCGCTAGAAATCCCGCCGACTTCTTTTTTTGCCGAACGTGGTCTGCGCAGACTACAGTAGTGCTCATCCCGTGCGGTTGACGAGGTCAGATACATCCAAACGCTTCAGCTGCAACGCTGCATCTGCAATCTGGGGTGTCCCATCTTGCGTGCAGATCACGTCATCGCTGGCGGTTCGCATTCTGGCTGTCTCTGTCGATTCGCCTCGAAATTGCCGCGTGGAAGGAACAGCTTGCCTCACCATCGCTCAGCCTCGCCACCTCCGCATCGCGCCAGCACGTTTCAACATCGTGACGAGACACGTTCGGAGCAAGCAGGAGTCAGAGGTGGACTGCGCCACGGCAGGCGACACTGCTGTGGAGACGGCGTCAGGAGACGATAGCTTTGTTGAGGTGGTCGCTGTCGAGGAGGACAGCATCGCACTGCTGACAGCAGCAGCTGCCAGCGTAAAGGAGATCGCCCTGGACAGGGCGCAGCAGATGCAGCTGCTGAAGGAGCTGAAACACGACATGGCTGAGCAGCGGGCACAGCTGGAGGCTCTGGCGAGGTGTCCCGTCATATCCGCACGCGCGCCGCAGGCGCAAGCGGCACAGATGCCGCCGGCAGACGAGGGTGCCGTCGGCAACGCTGGCAACTCCAAGGCGACGCAGACTGACGCGGCGCCCCCTCGGCAGCAGCTGCTAGGCGGCTCTGACATCCTGCCGGCGCTGCGCCACTCGCGCGGCACCCAGACTGCCGCCGCCCTAGCCGCGGACGCTGCGCTTGCGCAGCAGATGCAGGCGTTGCAGATCGACGTCACGCCCGCTGCGCCGGCAGCTGCCGGCTGCAGCACCGTGGCTCTTTAAGCCGCAGGAAGACGGCGCGGCGGCGCGGCGGGCGGCGGCGCGCGCCCACAACGCCTCCGATACCCTGCTGCCCGGCTCACTTGCAGGAACCTTCAATATTCCAGCAGGGACTTCGCCGTCGGGCTCTGCACAGGTGGTCCTGACAACACAGCAGGGCAATACGCCAACAGTCACCCCGACCAACTCTTCTACTCAGGAGTCAATACATTCCGGCTTGGCGCATGCCCAGTACCCTTATGCCCAGCCACTCCACCCTTAGACAGACGCCGGCACGACAGCTTCCTGCGGTCGCATCTGCAGCACCCACGCGTCCGAATGCAGCACGTCACCAGGCCCACGCCCCGCTACCACCAGGAACCTTGGCGCCTCGCCGGGCGCCGCCAGCGCCGCCAGCACGTGGCCCGTCCTTGCGTCTGGGGTGCTGCCCGCCTGCACCCGCATGACAATCACTCGATTCCCTGGATAGTCCTGCCTGCCCTTGCGCGGCTGAGTAACATGCCAGCTGGATGTCAAGCCGGGAAGGGCCCCATACCTCTGCAAACCCAATACAGATGAAGCTGTGGCAGCTCGAGCAACAGGCAGCAACACAAAGAAACGCTCTTCTTGCGCAAGCACAGGAGTTGCAGCGCAGTGAGTGACGCACCACTGTGGCCGGCGTGTCCAGCACCGCCACGCCGGACCGGAAGGACACATGAATTGCGTTGATTTGCATGCTAGAATATGCACCCGGCGACGCACCACTGTGGCCGGCGCGCTCCAGCGCCAGGTGCGCGTGTCCAGCACCGCCACGTCGGACCGGAAGCGGCCGGCCTCGGCGTCGCCGCCGGCGCACAGCAGCAGGGCGTGCCCCTCGAGCGCCGCCGCGGCGTGGCCGTAGCGCGCCTCCGGGATGTCACCTTCCACGTCCGGCGTGTGCTCCCGCCACTGCCACCCGTCGATGCTCAGGCTGTACACCTGCAGCGATGCCATGGTGAATGCACAACCCACGAGCTCTGGCGTGCTCAATTCAAAATGCTACATTGTCCAGCACACTGGTCTGTGGCCTGCTGAAGCACACAGCTCTACGCAGCACTGTTGCCTGCAGCCTCGTCAGTCTGGCAGCGCATACGCAATGAGGACAGCTACGAGAGCCCAGCAGGAGGGCACCTCCTTGCACGACCATGTGCGGCTGCCCAGGCCGCCAATAATGATGATGCGGTTGCCGACCAGTGTCGCTCTGCAGCGTCGTGAACAGCAGCTTTGTGTGGGGACGATCTAGCACCTTCCTGTGGCTGCAGAGAAGTGTTGGTAACATTGACAAACCTCTGGCTTCTTGTCGACGCCTTAGTGTCGTCTCAAGCATGGCAGAGACAGCACTGCACCAAGCCCTGGAAACCAACAATCTCATCCTGACATTGGACCATGCGCCCAAGTCGACGTGACTCTCCAGCAGACATCCACCCAGCAAGTGGCGACACCAATGTGTCGGAAAGTGTGCTCACGTGTGGTAGGCGCGCGGCTTGGGGGGTGCGCCGCGTGTGATGCGGCCGCCGAGGCTCAGCCACCGCATGCGGGCGGGGTCCACCAGGAAGCAGTCGTTGCGGTACCTTCCGTCGGCGTCGACGCCGCCGAAGACGAGCACGCGGCCATCCGGCAGCGTCGTTGCGCTGTGCCCCGCACGACACGGCAGCTCCTGCTCGCCTGCGCACACAAGGACATCTGGACTTGGGTGACTCTTTGCAGACCTGCAGGCATGCATCGTCAAGATGTGATGGTTGGGCAATGTATGACTGTCGACGGCACGTGCGACACGCAATTCACAGCGCCGCAGTGACAAGCATTGCAAGCAGTGCTGCCATGCAGCGGGACTCCTCCCTGACCCTGCACCCCTCCACAAACCCTATAAACACCCACCCGACATGGGCAGCGCCGCCCAGGCGCCGCTGTCGAGCATCGCCAGCGACAACTCGTTCAGGACCTCTGCGTCCTGGTCCGGCGTGTCGGCCTCGCCGCCAAACAGCAGCATGCCGGGGCCCTGCAAGCCGAGAAGAGCCCTACTCTTTCGCAGATCGGTCGGTGATTGTGGCAGGCATCTCAGAGCCAGACACGGCACTGCGCTGTCGTCAACGCCAAGCGCCCAGCTGCACTCGCGGTGGCAGCTTCCCGGGAGCGGGTGCGCACACGCACCAAAAACACAAGCATAGAATTCACCTCTGCAGTGGACACCAGGCTGGCGCTCTGCCACGACCTGCCGCCGTCGAGCGGCTGCGCCAGCCGCCAGGCGCCGGCAAACCCGCAGCCGTCTGGCGCCGCCGCGAGCTGCAGCCGCCAGGCGTCGGCCATTGGGCCCGACTGCGCCGCCCCGCCCAACAGGCACACCTGACGCCGCAAGCACAGCCTCATTCTCGGATCTTGAAGAACGTAGGGATAGCTACGTCAGGGAGCCAGGGTTCACATCCTGTTGGGTGCTGACCATGCACTGGCAAGAGCCAAATCGCTGTGGCTCTGCTGCCGGCGGTCTGGCAGGCGCACAAATGTGCATTCGATCCTGATGTCAACCCGCACACCTCCGATGCACCCGTTGTAAGCAGGCTGGCGCCCCAGCGGCCGACAGGGGCCTCGCCGTTGCCGAGGTCCACAGCGTGCCAGGCAGTCTCCCAGGTTCCTGCAGTACAACCAGGAGCAGTTGTAAGATGTGACGTTGAGTGTAGGCTTGCTGCGCGAATTCCAGTTGCGGCTTGGAGTGGTAAACAAACACGGTGCACCAGGACTGACCAGTGCCACAGGATTCTCGAGGAGGCTTGGCAAGTGACCGGACCTGGCAGGGCAGCATCGGCAGTCGTATGTGCCTCGGGCGTTGCGGCGGACTGCCGGCGCGTGCGGCTGGCGTGCCGCTGCTCGTGAGACGCGGGCGTCGCCGACTTGCGCTTCTTGCCGCTCCCCGCGGCCTGCGCCTGCGGCGTCCGGCCCGCCTCCTCCGCCGGCGGCGTCTGCGACTTGCGCCCCTCTGTGTGTGGCATCTGCACTGCCGCGAGCGGCCGCCGATCCGCCGCCAGCGGCTGCGGCGGCGCAGCGGCAACTGCGCTTCCACGCGCTGGCGCCGCTGCCTGCGCCTTGCAGGGTGACGCAGCATCCGCCTGCAGCGGCGCCGGACCCGGCGGCGCAGCAGCGGCTGCTGCATCGGCGTCCACTGGCGGGCCTGCGGCCGGGCTGACGAAGTGATCGTCCTGAAGGCCAAAGTGCTGGTCCTGCGGCAGCGGCAGCCGCGGGGCCTTCTTTGGAGTTGTCTCGCCGAGGCCCTTGCTGGCCTGCGTGGCTGCCTGGGTGGCTGCTGGCGTGCCAGCCTGGCTGTGCGGGCTGTTGGCAGTGCTGGGTCCGTCGAGGTCCGCTGTCACGGACTGCTCGGCGGTCATCGCGGACGGCGCCGCCGCCCCAGACAGCGCACCGGACGCCTCCGCTGTTATCTGGCTGGCCGCCAGGAAGCGGCCCGTGCGGAAAGCAGCAGCGCCGCCGCCGCTGAGCTGCGTCTGCGGCTCGGCGCCGAGAATGGCGTCAAAGGCGTCGTGCGCGGCGGGCGGCTGCAGCGCTGCAGGCGGCGGCGCAGGTTTGCCGCTGTTGGCCGCCGCATCCTGCTGCTGCTTGGCGAAGCAGGTGCTGAAGTCGCGTGCAGGCGCCGCGGAGGGCCCGGCACCTGCTGCTGTCGTGGTTGCGGGCGCGCAGCGGGATGCCTCATCCGCCGTGCCGCATGTCATCTGCTCCGAGCACGCCAGCGGCGGCGGTTGCATGGGCCTGGCTGCCGCGCTGGCAACCGGCAGAGCGGCTTGCGCACCTCCGCAGCGAGCTGCAGAAACATGAGTGGGCTGGTCAAAAGAGGACTGTGGCGGTCACTGTGTGGTCACTGGGTGGGTTATCACTGGGTGTTCACTGGGTGGCAGTCACTGGGTGGGCTTGAGGGCGGTGGTGTCAGTGAGCAGCATGCTTGGCGCCTCGAGCTGCACGATTACCTGGCCTCAGCACGATGTTGCCACTGTGGCCGGGACCCAGGCACAGGCGCAGGCATCCGGCCTCGTCCTCGACTGCCTGGACGCCCGCTGGCAGCATCAGCTCCACACCACAATACTGCACCACGGTCGAATGCGCGACCGCGCTCGGCTTGCTGATCGCAGCATCCTTAGTTTCGTGCTGCGTCTGCGCCTGCGTGAGCTGCACGCCGGATAGCGACTGCGAGCTGACGCGCACGCTGGATCCCAGAAAAGTTCTGGTGACCTTGGCCTGGTGCACGGCCGACGACGACATGGCGCCCCTGCGGAAATCAATTCCGATGAATATGGGTGAACATCTGCCGGCTTGCATAGACTAAGGTGCAGAGCTGAAACGCCGGGCATCTGATGTACCCGAACCGACTGCGCAATTCGAATTTGAGTTGAAAAATCGTGTGAAGATATCGACAACGAGGAAAAGCAAAAATAGGGCACTGAAGAGCGCTGACGCTTCACCACAGTTCACTCCTATGATCGCGGCCGCGTGAAATTGCTCCTTCGTGTCTCTCACACGAGCACTGAATCCGGCGGTGCTTGAGGGGGCGTCGGCCGGAGCTGGGCAGGCAGTGTCAGCGCGTGATCCAGAGTGACCTCGTTCCGGGACGCTTTGCAGAGCCGCCGCCGAGGCCTGAGCCGCGAGGGCAGCTCCAAAACATCACTTGGATCTTAGATAACATACAGCGATGCGCTGGTGACTGCCAGCCGCTGCCGCTGCCTGAGCCAGGACTCAGAGAAGGCAGTGGCTGATCGGAGCTAGAGCATGGTTGCGAGGTGAGCGGTCCGCCTTTGTAGCAGCGACTGAACACACCCTCACTTGAATGACTCGCTCCTGCAATGCGCTCGACCGCGCCAAATTTGCTCGAAGCAACCCCAGAAGTCAAAGTGGGCTCCTCGTCAGCAGCGGCTTCACGGCTGACATGCTGCACTCTGCCATGCAGGATGGACAGGGTGAGACTTACAACGTGACGTTCTCACCCCATTCAGTCGAGATCTTGAACCTCAAGTCGTTACTGGCCGCCGCCTGCGCCGCCGTCTTGTAGCACAACGGCATCCACCTTCCGCTTCCAGAGCATGCAGCGAGCATCCTCCATGGAGGCAATGGCTGCTGTTCTTGTGCAGTATCACCTGTTTGAAAAAATTGGCGAGGGCACGTATGGCGTGGTGTACAAGGCCATCGACAGGCAGACAGGTGCGACAGATGCCGCATACCTGCAATAGGCGGACGCATCGCTTGCTAGTAGTTAACCTCAAGCTGAGAGACGTACCAGCAGCCTATATACGTCTGACAAGCTTCTTGGCCGCAGGCAAAATCATTGCGCTGAAGAAGATTCGGCTAGAGCAGGAGGAGGAAGGCGTGCCGTCGACGGCCATCCGGGAGATCTCGCTCCTGAAGGAGCTGCGCCACAACAACGTCGTTCACTTGGAGAACGTGGTGCACGCCGACCGCAGGTGCGGGCGTCGCTTTCAGAACCATATCTCCTCCTTCTGCAGAATCTCGATGCCACCGCCGAGTCACAGGAGCAGCATGCGGCAGGACCAATTGGCTTCTGCGTCTGCCGCGCTCGAAGCGGAGACATCAGGAATAATGGTGTGGATCGGCGTGTAGGATGCAGGCAGCATGCAAAGGTGATGCGCCGCACGCAGACGATGGAGGCGTCCTGCTCATCGTTTGAAGGCGCATCTGATGACATCAATTGGGGCATCGCTTGGGAAGTGCAATTGCTGACGTCAAATGCGCAACTGATGGCATCATTTGGGACATCATCCGAGAAGCACAACTGATGGCACAAATCACTGCTCGCAGCCTGTACCTGGTGTTCGAGCACCTGGACCTGGACCTCAAAAAGTACATGGACTGCAACAAGGACTTCTGCAAAAACCATGGGCTGGTCAAGGTGCGAGCCTCGTGCGTCACCCCTGGCGCTGCATGCATCACTGGACAGTGTTGTGCATGCGCATGCCCGGGACTCCTGCGCAGCTCTTCCTGAAGCTGACTGCGTGCTCCATGTCACCAAGCCATCCCGCATGCACTGCGCAAGCAGCTGGTGCCTTCCCACGAGCATTCCAATGATGCCTCACGCGCTGAATCTGAGTGTTTTATTCTGTTTCCCTTCTGCGCAGCTGTACCTATACCAGATGCTGCAGGGCATTTCGTACTGCCACTCGCACTGCATCCTGCACCGCGACCTGAAGCCGCAGAATCTGCTCATCGACCAGCAGCACAACTACCTCAAATTGGCGGACTTTGGCCTGGCGCGCGCCTTCGGCATCCCCGTGCGCGCCTACACACACGAGGTGGGCTTTTCTTTATCTCCTCTGCTCTGCTGCACCGCAGCTTCTGTTCGTTTTTGCAAGCCTCAGGTGATTACATCACGACAGATCACTGGCTGACGTACAATGTCACGTGCTGGCGGCAATGATTTTCAGCCGCTCTCTCAGGGTGCCTTCTCCCTGTTACCATGCATCTTCCATACAAGGAAATACAGACATCCTATCTGTGATGCTGCAGGTGGTGACGCTATGGTACCGGGCGCCGGAGATCCTGCTGGGCGCAAAGACCTACTCGACGCCAGTGGACGTGTGGTCCATTGGCTGCATTTTTGCGGAGATGATCAATCAGAAGCCGTTGTTCCAGGGCGACTCGGTGCGTTGCTATTCTCCTGCAACGTCTGTGCGCATATTCCAGTCACTGTAGATACGTATCCCATCATGCTCAGCTGCCAGGGCTCCACAGGGTGCAGTGCGATACCTTGCGCGGCAGCCTGTGCACGTGACATCCGCCTGGTCAGCTGTCGGATCCCAATCGGAGCCTGGCGGCGCGCATCTTTTGACTTTGCTCCGATTTTGGCGCCAGATTCTGGCGCCGGGTCTGCCAGCGCGTATGCAGACTCCACATACTTCCAGCCGCCAGACTGCTGACCTGTGCGCCCCTTGCCTGCCGCTGCAGGAGATCGACGAGCTGTTCAAGATCTTCCGGGTGCTGGGCACGCCCAGCGAGGCCACCTGGCCGGGCGTCAGCGTTCTGCCGGACTACAAGGACATCTTCCCGTACTGGGCGCCGCGCCCCCTCCAGGAGCTGGTGCCCAGCCTGGACCCGCTCGGCATCGACGTCCTCGCCCAGATGCTGCGGTGCGTCTCGTTCTCGAGGTCATGTATGTGACAGAGCGCCGTCACTTATTGAAGATTCCAGGAGCTGGTGCCCAGCCTGGACCCGCTCGGCATCGATGTCCTGTCCCAGATGCTGCGTGTGTCTTGTGCTGAAGTCTGTCCATCTGACGGGGCGCCGTCACGACTTGAGGTTACGGGTTTAGGACACGGCATGAGTACATGACTTGAGGACGCGGCTTGAGCGCCGCCGCCTCTCAGACTTCCTGTAGCTGATGATCTGGTGTGCTGCTGTGGTAGCCCGCTTGCTGCGTCATGTGAAGATGTTGCGCTTGCCTCCTTCCCCACACCGTGTCGGCCATCGCGTGCATTCAGCTCTGGCCGTGTGCTACGACGAGTCCTCGAGGTGTTGGCCGAAATTTCCAACCTCACATCCTTCGTGTCGCAGGTACAAGCCAGAGCGGCGAGCGACGGCGCGGTCATTGCTCGGCCACCCATACTTTGCTGACGTCCGGGGCCTCGTGCGCCCCATCGTCTGATGCCTCTGTCGAACAAAGATATCGGAGGCGGGACTGCAGTCCATCATTGGAGCCAGCAGCGGCAGCAGTCTAGCTAGCGCGGCACAAGGCGCATCATGCCTCCGCACGGGTGGCAGCAGAACCAAGTACCAACAGCAGTGATGTTCCGGCGATTGAGCCGTTCCGATTCGAACAGCACTGGATCCGAAAAAGCTAAACTAGTATTCATTTCTTTGACGTGCATCTACGGTATCTGTATGTGCTATGCCATGCGCCGGCAATGAGCGCGGTGCCCGACGCCGATGCATGGCGCCGCACGCCCCACGTTTTTTTCCGTTTCACCTTTGGTATCGAAGTTCTGTAATGTAAACGGTGCTGACCATGCCATTTTTTTTGCATGAGCAAAACAACCTTCCGTGATACAAGTGCCTCGTCATGATGACGGGGATCTGCCTCGAGGTCTGCCAGATGCCATTTTGCCAAGCCCGCATTGCAATTCTGCCATTTCCTGTCATTGGCTGACCTTTGCCTCGTACTTAATCAGCGCTCTGCATCACCTGGCCCAGCCTGCGCGCCAATTTTTGCAGACGATCCCTTGTGCCTTTCTGACGGTGTGTGTTGTTGCACTTTTAGAAAGTTTGTGCTTTCCATGCCTCTGCACGAACTCACTAATTGTGCGTATCTTGCATCCTTTCGCCGACAAGTGCTGCTGCAAGCAATTCTTCAATCGACTCTTGGAAAGTCACGGCCTCGCTGACTACAGTGGTCAGCAGCAGTCGCCTATGCGACCTGAACGCAGCTAGCATGCACGACTGAGACCACTCACAGCATCCGAGCTTGCAGCGGACGAGGCAGTCGAGCATGTGATGCCCGCGCCGGAAACGCCACCCCCGCAGTGGCCGGCGCAGCAGCGCATCGAATCTTCCTTCCGGCAGCAGTCGCCCCAGCGGGACGTAGCGGCCCTGCACATCGAGCCGCAGCTGCCGCCGCAGCTGCAGACGCCGCAGCTGGCGCCCCAGCCCGCCCTGCAGCCCAGTCTTTCGGGTCTGCCGCCCGGCGACCCGATAACGCCGCACACGCACGACGGCTACAACAGCAGCGGAAGCGATGCCGGCGACAGCATCGGCGGCGCAGGCGCCCGCAGGAGCAGCCAGGCGCAGTCTTCTCTGGACGGCTCCTCCCCGCACCTGGCGGGACCCGACGGCTCCCCGCACATGTCGATGCGCCACCGCACGCAGCCCAGCTGGCCGCACTTGTCCACCTCAGGTGATCAGCGCATATAGTGTTGACTGTTCGCTTGGTGGAAACACCCGGCGCATGGCAGCCTGCAGTGCTGGCCTTGTGAGCATGGCTGCTAACATTTGGCCGCCCAAGGAGCACAGCCAAGACGCGGTGTAATGCTTGCTGCAGATGCCGGAGGCGAGGATGAGGACCCTGCAGAGCTGTTCGACATCATCTGCCAGCTAGGTGAGCGACATGATCTGACTCGACGTGATTTTCGGAGCTAAATTCAAGTCTGTCAAAGGCAAATTTTGCACTGGCTGGCAAAATTCCTGCAACGGCGAGTCTACGGCAGCACGCGAGATTGGAGCCAGACAGCTGGCGCGGCAAATGGGGGCGCTGATGTTTGGGACGCAAAGCAGGGTTCAGGCCTGCAATGAATGCAGGCAAGGGGTCGTATGGCAGCGTCTTCAAGGCGCGGGAGCGCGCCAGCGGGCAGCTGGTGGCGGTGAAAGTCGTGCCGCTGAGCGAGGGCGACAACCCGGCGGACCTTGCCAAGGAGATCGAGCTGCTGGCCGCCTGCGACCACCCCAACGTCGTGCGCTACCTGGTGAGCCGGTGTCAAAGTCCGATTTGAATGCCAATCGAACGCCGATATGATACGTCGACGTAAACGCTGATAAAAATCCGACATTCAACCCTACAAAGATCGAGCTGCTGGCCGTCAGTCTTTGACTATGCCAACGTCGTGCGCTACCTGGTGAGCCGCCGCTGACGCCAACGTACCTGGCTCAAGAGTCTAAGCAAGGGATTTTGGCGGCCAGCGACGCAGAGCTGGCGGCCAGCAATGCGGAGCTGCAAGGCCACTGTTTGGTAGACACAAGCTGATGCGGCTGTGTTCCCATATTTAAACATCACATGCTGGGAGAAGGTCCTCTCCGTGGCAGCGGGAAGACGCCGCCGCCGCTGTGGATCGCTCCTGCCTCGTGTCCCACCTCGCCCCGGCGTGTCTCACATGCTGCGCCAAAATTTTACGAGAAGCTTCAACGCAGACTGGATGCGCTGTGGATCGCAAGGCTTCCGTTTGCTCGGGACTCATATCCAATTCCCTACAGGGAAGCTGGAAGGCGCCAGAGGCGTTGTGGATCGCCATGGAATACTGCGCCGGCGGCAGCGTTTCGGACCTCATGCGCGCCGCGGACGCGCCGCTGCCCGAGGAGCTCATCGCTTTTGTCACCAAGCACACTCTGGCGGGCCTCGCGTACCTGCACACCGTCGGCAAGGTGTGGTCGAGCTTGAGCAACATCTGTGGCAACTGCCGCACAGCCAACGCGGCCCATGACCGGGCTACCTTTCGAGGTGCTGGGGCTGCACCCAGTCGGCACACTTTCTCGAAGGAAGGCGCAGCACACTGCTGAGGAGCAGCAGAGTACATTGGAGGCGACCCTGGAAGGCATGACACGAAAGTTCATGACAACAGGTGCACCGAGACATCAAGTGCGGCAACATTTTACTGGGCGCGGACGGCGGCGTCAAGCTGGCGGATTTCGGAGTGGCGGCGCAGCTCACTGGCACCATGTCCAAGCGCAACACCTTCATTGGCACGCCGCACTGGATGGCGCCCGAAGTCATCCAGGAATCTCGCTACGATGGCAAGGTCTGGCTTCCAGGTTGCCCCTAATGAAGATTTCTCCTGCCGTTCAACATATTCAGAAGACGCCAAGACAGCCCGCCAGAACGCCATTTGTCAGAGATCCCGGTACCTGTGGGGCCGGCTCACAGGTGGCGCGGGAGGGAGCGACGAAAGCCCAGGGCCATGTTCTGCCTGGAACCTGGCATCAACAACAGCTGAACCTAAGGCAATGCTGTGCACCGGAATTGCAGGTGGACATGTGGGCGCTGGGCATCAGCGTGATAGAGATGGCGGAGGGGGTGCCGCCGCGGTGGGCGGTGCAGCTTGAAAATCACTATTTCACTAATCTATATGATCAAACAATAGGTGGACATGTGGGCGCTGGGCATCAGCGTGATAGAGATGGCGGAGGTGGTGCCGCCGCGGTGGGCGGTGCACCCAATGCGCGTCATCTTCCAGATCAGCCGGGAGGCGCCGCCGCGCCTGGCCGACCACGCCAAGTGGTCCCCCGCCCTGCACGACTTCGTCGCCCGCTGCCTGCAAAAGGTGGTGCTTTCGGTGTTATCGTTGGTTGGAAACACACAAATTACTGCGCCAAGTGGTCCCCCGCCCTGCCCGACTTCGTCGCCCGCTGCCTGCAGAAGGTAGGCATGACACGAAGGCATAACAAATTTGCCTGTCCTACTTCGAGCCTTGCCTTGCTTGCACATGAGCTGCAGGGGAGACATTGCGAGGGCAGCAGAATGTTTGCCAGAATGAGCAGCCCCTTCACTAGCGGCCAATGACTTTGATGACTTTGATGGCCAGCACCGGAGCACGGACTATGTGTGTACATGCAGGACCCGAGGCAGCGGCCGAGCGCGAAGGAGCTGGCCACCCACCGCCTGTGCGCCGGCGCCAGCCCCTCTGCCCAGGTGTGTGTGACTCCTGCCCCCAATAGACACAAGCAGGGAAAATCATACCAGCGATCTCCATGCATGTCGGCGTGTGCGTTTAGTATGCGTTCGAGCTGCACGGCAGGAGTATCACTTAGATCGAGCCTCAACTCGTGCGTGTGACGTTCGGTCGCCGCCATAAAGTAATTTCCAATTGAGACGGAAATCTTTGTTCTTTTGCTCTTTCAATCGGGTGCGGAACAAATTTGTCATTCAAATATAATAAATTAAAGGAGGCCAGTGACGCCAAAGGGTTTGCCTCCCTGTAAAACAGCACCAGTGGCCTCCTTTGTTCTTTTCTTGTTTCAAAAGGGTGCGGAACAAGTCGCTCATTCAAATATACTAAAACAGAGGAGGCCAGTGACGCCGGAGAGGGTTTGCCTCCCTGTTCAGCACCAGTGGCCTCCTTTGTTCTTTTCTTGTTTTAAAAGGGTGCGGAACAAGTCTCCAATTCAAATATAATAAAACAGAGGAGGCCAGTGACGCCGGAGTGGGTTTGCCTCCCTTTAAAAACAGCTCTAGTGGCCTCCTTGTTTTCTTGTTCTTTCAATCGAATGCTCGACAAGTTTGTCATTCAAATATAATGAAACAGAGGAGGCCAGTGGGTTTGCCTGCTATCACAACAGCACCACAGGCATCCTCTGTTTTTTCATTTTTATAAACGGTGCTCAACAGTTTCCGCCTAGACGTTTTCGAGTATTCAAAAAAACAGAGGGGGGCCTCCTACTTCACTTTTATAAAGCAAGCATAATATGGCCACCAGGCCCTGCGCTCATGCAATATTACCTTGAGAGCTAAGGCTCATCATTCTCCTTTCTCCGTTGAACTTGCCCTGAACCACAGGCATTTTCATAGGGGAGTGTGCCTTCGGTTAATGATATGGTGGGCGACAGCCGGCCCTTTCAGGTGCCTGGGCAGGACAGAAACTACGAGTGTAATTTGGTGCATTTGTCGCAGGCGGCGCTGCTGCCGCTGATCGCGGCGTCGCGGGACGCGCTGGCGGCGGCGTCGCCGGAGCTGGATGGCGGCAGCCCTGTGGTGCCCGGCGGCGGCGGCGGCCTGCGCGGCGCCAACGCCACGGGCCGCTTTTCCTGGAAGGCGGCGCCCCCTGGCGTCACCACAGGTGGGCTATCATGTTAATCTCGAGACTGCAGACCCTGAACATCGAATGGCGGGCAGCGGCAGTCCAACCTGGCACGCTGCTGTGGGCTCAAGCGCCCGGACACGATTCCCGCAAGTGCGCCTGCCAGCACATCCTCCTGCCACGGTTTTGGAACCAGCAGTCTCTCGCATTCCCCGCGACTGATCCATCATGCTATTCGTGCAGGAACGGTGGTCCATCGGTCGGATGAGGAGGCCGCGTCCAGGAATAGCACTCCGGACTCTGGGGCCGCAAATGATGCAATGCCGTCCTTGCGCGGCGCAGCCACCTCGGTGAGCCAATTTCGATTGGCTGCATGCCCATTCCAGTATGTCGACCTCCTTCGTGCGTGTCCGCGTCACTGCTGCGGTTTGCATTCCAGCACGACTGGCTGTCACTCTTCCCGGCAGCGCAGTGTTCCCTTGACAGCCCTATGCCGAAAACCCTACGATCTTGTGTGGCCAGGAGGAGGGCTCGGCGTGGGGCATGCACAGCGGCGACAGCGGCACGCTGCTGCTGCATGAGCCGCCGCCGCCGACGTCAGACACCTTCCGGGAGATTCCTTCCGCCAGTACCTTCCGTGAGATTCCCAGCGGCGACACCTTTCGGGAACTGCCGGATCCGGCGCAACCATCAGACGGCTACGAAGGTCACCCGGCGCTCGCCGGCAACTTCGTTGGCGCCGGTGGTGGCGTTGGGAACGCAGGCGCCGCGGCAGCGGCCGAGTCGAGTGACTATGAGGCGGCTCTGGCGTCGGCTAAGCGGGAGCCCTCCGGGTGAGAGCTGGATCACTTACTGTACGAATGTCCATGACTCCTTGCCCCAGCAGGCTGTCACTTTGGCCCTGCAGGTACTGCTGCTGCTCTTGTTGCAGCCACGGCATGGCTGGGTGGCAGATGACACAATTTCTGTTGGCCTCACATGGACGAGTGCAAGGCTGACGTGCACGGACTCGCATTTTCAAAAACAGGCGCGCAAGCCCACTGGAGTCGGCGGTGCGTGGCGCCCGCCGGCGCCAGCCGCCGGAGCCCTCGCCCCGGCCACGCAAGCCGCCATTGGAGGGGCGGCGCTCCCCCGCGGCACCTCAGCCCCTTCAGCCATCCGCGGCAGGGCGGACGCACCCGCAGCAGCAGCAGCGGCGGCCATTGCTGGGGGCGGCGGCAGCGGCTCTGGCGGGGCTGCCGGCTGGCTCAGGCGGCGCGGCTGTCCTGGCGCGTCTGCGCAGCCTGGCAGAGGGCGGCGCGGTGGTGCCGCTGCCGTGTCTGCGGGCCGCGGACTTGGGTGCGCCGGCGGCGCTGCTGAATGACGTGCGGGCGGCGTACCTGCCGCCCGACAAAATGCACCTGCTCGGGCACCTGGTGAGGAATGCTTCGTCCATGGAGTGACACAGCTGTCGTCCTTGTGGAAGCGTCATGGTGCTGTTTTGCTGCCCGAGCAAACGCACCTGCTCAGGCGCCTGGTGAGCGATGGCCATGCCGTCCCAGCACTCAGCCGAGGCCTAGTGGAGTGTCGTGGATGCCGGGTAGGAATGTCGCGCCGCAGGCGCCAGCAAGGGCACGAGAGTGCATGCCTGAAGCAGCCGCCTGGCACTGGCTGCTGTGTCGGGAGGCGCTTGTGCAGTGCGCTGCCAGGCCGAGAGCTGTGAGGGCTCAGTGTGGTGTCTGGCGTGACGGACCACCTGCTCCCTGGCGGTGCAGCCCTACAGCCCAGCACGCAATGTTGTGCCGGGAGAGTGGCGGGAGGAGCTCGCCGTCCTGGCGGCAGAGGGCGGGGAGGCGGCTGCCGCCGGGCCCGCCGCCGCAGACGCCTCTGCCGGAACGGCGGCACCAGACGCCGCCGCTCGGCCGGTCGCGCCGGCTGAGCTCGTCCAGAAGGTCAGGAACCCTGACTTCAATGGACTGTATTGGCAACGCCCTGCAAGCCGAACCGACCTTGCGTCATGCATATTTATTGTGGCGCTGCCTGTCATTGCGTTAAAACGCACCCTGCCCGCCATCAGGTCAGACCACAGGCTCGGGAGTCATGGTGACGTTACCCCGCCTGTTGCTTTTGCCGCAGGCAGCCAGCTCGCCGGTGCTCGTCAACCTGCTGCGCTCTCTGGCGTGGCACCGGCGCATGGCGGCGGAGGCGCTGCTGGCGCCGTCGGAGCAGGAGCGATTTGCGGCGACGGTGGCGGATCTGTCGGACACACTGCGCACGCTGCTGTGCCTTTGAAAATTAGTGCTGTTATGTGACTGCCGAGCAGGACTCTGAGTAGAATGTTGTCAGCAGGTGGACATGCGGAATGTGCAGTTGGCACCCGGCTTCGTGTAATGAAGGCTGTCAGAGGAGAGGCAGCAGCATTCACTAGTGCACTAATGCACTCTCAGCACTGTCGGTACCACGATATCGACACATGTTTTGAGACCGCAGCAGTTTGCTAGCTGCTCTGTGATTTGCGCCGCCATGGTGCCGCTGCCTAGCCTGATCTGCTTTAATTCTTCTGTCGTCTCAGGATTGCGTGAGCATACATTCCTAGAGGTTTAGGTACCCGACCTGAGTTGGCTGCTGGATTGGTTCCGGCGGTGCGGACACGACCGCAATTTCGGCAGCAAGGGAACAGACTGCAATGCCGCTGTCAGCTGCGGCGCTCGAGCCACCATACTGCTAGGCGGCGCTGTCGGCCATAGGCCTCGGAGTGGTCGTCGCCCCACTGGGTAGTCGTCCTGAGGGTCAGAGGGATTGACCTCACATCACATCACGCACATTTGAGATGATGTCATTGGCAGCCTGGCGAATTCACGAGATGCATGCCACAGTGACCTGCGGACGAATATAGAACGTTTTGCAACGAGCAGAAACACTTCGCTTGCTCCTGATCAGGCGCCGCCGGTAGAGCTCGCCGATAGCACAGACGTCTCAGGTTGTACGAGCGACGAGCGAGCTTTTGACAATGGCACCAGCGCAGGCGGCTGAACTGTCGCAAGCAGAAATTTATCCCTACAAGCTCGAGAAAGATGGTGCAGCCCCAGTCCCTCCGTTCGCAAATGGCCTGTCTGAGGCCTGCAAACCATCGTGAGGGCTCGCCGTACAGCTTTCATGTTGCAGCTCAATCTGGGGTGCAGGGCCTGTACCTTGCCTGTCTGCACCTCAGTCTTCTAATAACGCTGCTTCATACTCTCTACTAATGCAGGCTGGCACCTGGTGCACGAGGCCCTGAAGCATGACATGCGGCGCGTTGCCGGCGCAGTGTCAGTCTTGGTGCAGCGACTGAAGGGCGGTCAGGCACTGGAGGCGTGGCAGATCACCAGCGTGCAGGCCCTCTTTAAGCAGCTCTGCGAGAACGTGCGCGTGCACCACCACCACGAGGAAGGTGCGACATTGTACCGGCCTGTCCCTGCATGCGTGACGCGGTGCACCGCCGCGCGATGGAGAAGGATCCACTGCAATGCAATTAGCAGGGCTGCAGTCCGTCGGCGCCGCCAGCCATCAGGTTATGGTCTTACCCTCTGTTCGCAGCCTACTTCTTCCGGAAGAAGTAGGCTGCGGGATCCCATGGCTGGAGACCAAGATGGAGCTGCCACAGAAGGTCGCTGCGGGCGCGCCGTCTCATGCTCCGTTCCGTTCTATCGTTCTGGTTAAGTTAAGGGTTGTGCTGTTGCACTATGTGAGCGCGAAGACGCAGCATGCACCATCGAAAGCAGGTGGCTGTATGCAACAGTGTTTCTGGTGCGACCGGCATACGGCAATTGCCCAGATTACCTGGAAGCGCCATCGGCAGGGGGGCGGCGGGAGGGTCAATGATGATGCTGCTCTTTTGGTGTGTCGACAGCTCACCAGAGGATCCTCATGAAGCAGCACGAGATCGCCGACCTGGTGGACATGCTGAAGAGCACGGCGACCGCCGCTGATTCTCTTGGCATGGTTCGCAAAATGCAGGTGATAATGACTTCGTGACCAAGTGTTCATGTGTTGTACATTGCCATATGGTTGCGCATTGCATTGCAGGCGGACCGCGGCCCCCGATTGCCGGCTGCCTTGACATGCCACAAACAATGAGCGGCAGTGTGGTCCATCTCATGCTCTGTGCTCAAGTACATGCGTGGCAGTGTGGCTGTTCCATGGCGGTGTTGTTCATGTGTGTATTCATGCAGGATGTGCAATGTGGCTGCAGACCAGGTTCGAGACGTATCAGCTGGAGGTGGAGCAGCACTTTGCCGAGGAGGAACAGGATGTGGCGCCGACGATGCGCAGGATCTTTGCCTACAAAGAATACCAATAGGTGCGATGCACGAAGTGCATGATGAGAGTCCACATGGCCCTCCAGTACAGTGCGCCGGAAGGAGAGTCGCCGGTGCAGAGCTCTATCAAGCGCTTCTAGCATCCGGCGTGCACTGCTGCAGCAACTTGCAATAGTTGACTCAGCGTGAGCCTGCTGGACCTCAGTGTTGACCAGTGGGACGTGCAGGTGACCGCTCGCATGGTGAAGGCGATGGGCCCGTACGAGCTGCCGTCGCTGCTGTGGCACCTGCCTGACGACCAGCGGCGCGAGTTCATGAAGCAGGCACGGTCACCGAATGCTCTTTCCTTGCTGCTGTCGCCGCAAATACACTCACACTCGCTCTCGACTTCGCCTTGATTCTAATATGCACCGGTTCATCATGGCGCAGGAAGGCATCCCCAGCTTCGTCCAGTCGCTGATCATCCTGCCAAAGACACGCAAGTACGGTAAAACGTTCATGATGCCGCTAGAGCAGACGATCGCCGGAACGCCAACGCCCCAAAGAAGGGCTTCATGGCAATTTTCGCCGCAATTGAGGCGGCTGCACCCGCGCGCCGTCTTTCGAGAAGCCAGCGCACGCAGCAGACAGGCTGCAAAAACTACAACGATATGCTATGGGCCAGAAGCGACAAAGCACTTTGCAGCAGAGTAGCGCTGCAACAAAAGGGATGTTGTCTGCTGTGGTGTCAGCTGGGTTTCCGCCACAAATCTGCCTGGTTGATATTGATGTGAAACCAATCTGCCGAAGCATTTAGTATTTGCAGTTCGAGCTTCTCTGGTTTCGTCCCTCGCGAAATGCTCTCATTTCGGATTGATGAGCATTGCTTCTTCTAAAGTAACAACAATGTCAGGGTTCGGGTACCGGTGCCACTTGCCTCCAAGTGGAACTGTGCCCTGCTTACATACAAGCTGGCTGTTGAAACACAACGAAGCTTTACAAGCCTGGGCCTTTGTTGAAAGTTGAAAGTTTGACGCCGTCTGCGCCTAGAAGGGC
>JAABUM010003173.1_pt1 | contig 20833 bp, 33 predicted proteins | sample 5559161 | NCBI WGS metagenome assembly JAABUM01 (sample SAMN10711868, study PRJNA513369) | rock metagenome | isolation source: Antarctica rocks | place: Antarctica: Victoria Land, Siegfried Peak nord
GCCCACACCATGTCGTCGCGCATGCGCTCGAAGGCGGCGACGGAGAGGCGGGGGATCCAGTCCTTGCCCAGCGCGGTGGAGGTGCACAGCGGCTGCAGCGCGCGGCTCACCGTGCGTGTCATCAGCCCGCCCGGCGGCTCGAACGCCCAGCACTTGACCCTGCAGAGGTGCGTCGCAGGGCTTCAGAGCCTTACACGCCTCGGCGCTGGGGTGAAGCAGTCACATGCACCAAAAATGATACTGCGTGTCGAAAGTCGTTTGAAGACATGCGATTATCCTTGGCGACAGTGGTGACTATGGTCTTTTGGTCAAGCAGGGTTGCGGTGGCGCAATACATGTATCACACCGGGGGAAGTAGTTGTGGGCGTACAGCGCGACGAGTGCGGCGGCGCCGGCGCCCAGAGAGTGGCCCGTCACCACCAGCTTCCAGCCGTCGCAGTTGATGTCCGCCAGCCTCGCCTCCAGGTCCTGCCACAGCAGTCGTGCCTCGGGGTCGGGGCTTCGAGTTCAACACCTCGGCCACATGCCAGAATGCCTCGTGAGTATTCAGCTGCACTGCTGGCGCTTGCTGCCCCTGCCGCGGCTTGACTGTTTTGAATGGGAACAGACTGCAGGCGAACAAGAAAAGCGTCGATGATGGCACCAGTGCTGGACAGAGTGGTCAACAACACATAATGTTCCTCTCTCGGGGAACGCCACTGACCTGTGACCAAAGGGTCGCAGGTTCGAATCACCGGCCAATCAACTTACTTCCTTCTCGATGAAGATCGATCCAGTGGCGGCGCCGAGAAAGCTAATCAGCCGGAATCGGCTGGAAGCAAGCTGGTGATCAATATACTCAATATAACTAAAGTTCAAAAGTTTTACATCAACACTCGACTAGTCATCGAGAGTTTGTTCGTCGCGTTTCCTCATCCTCCTCCTGTGGGCCCCTCGCATACTCCGAGCACAATCTGCGAGGCCCGAACCTTGTCGGAGGGGAAGGGGACCAGCTTCTGGATTGCGGGCGCCACAGCGGCCGCCTGCGCCTTCACTGCCGCCACCACCTTGTTGATCGGCACGAAGCTGCCCCTGAGAGGCCAACAGCACAGATGTCGGTGTTTTGATATTTCGCAAAAGTGTTCTGATGCACCCCCGATCTGGGCATCGCCTGCAGAACAACATGTGGCAGCGATGACCGGGGCCGGACTCCGTATCTGGCCCAAGAGCCTACACGTTTGTGTCAAGTTGGCTTTCCGAAAATGGAATTAGCTGGGAAATGCAGTGGCACAGGTGGGGGGGTCAGCAGGCATGTTTCTAGGCAGAGGAAGCACTCACTGCCTGATTGCAGGGTGCGCGCTGCCATTAGGCTGCTGGTGCTCCTCCGGATGCTCGTCCGATGTGACAGTGTCAGGCTGCTCATCGGTGGACGCCTCGCGCTGCTGGAACAGCGCCCGCAGCACGCCCGTCGTCTGCAGGTCCACGACGATAGCCTGGATGCGAGGGAAATCAGATTAATGTGGGCGCGCTGACAAACTGAGAACGTTCTTCTTGTATCTGGATCAAACGGCTTCAGCCATGCCTTGGCTTTGGCAAAGGTTGAATGTGAAATGGGCGCTACCAGCTGGCAAGTCACCTCCAGAAGGCAAGTCACCTTTGCGGCGTCCAGGATGCCAGCGTGCGCGGCGTACTTGGAGTCCGACTCTGCAGGTTGACATCAGGGAATCAGCGAGAGGCTTCTGAAAACTCGTGAGATGCTGCAACATCGACATGCAGACGAACAGGATGTTTGAGGTCTCCCCAAGCACGTGCCAGGTTGAGCATTGTGACTCAGCAGCACCAGCACTAGCACCAGCGGCGGCAGAGGCATCATAGCAACGCTGCTGAACAGCCTAAACCCTAAACCCTAAACCCACCGGCGCGGCGCTTGGGCGGCTGCGCGGAGGTGAAGGAGGCGGGGGTGCCGCCGCTGGGCACCTCCCGCATCCAGTCGTCCAGCCGCGCACTGTCGCACAGCAGGTCTGGGTGGCAGCAATTCCAGGCTCCCTCAGCAGATATCTTATGGTAAAGGGAAAGGTGTTACGGCGGCCAGATGAGCCTCACCCCCTGAATGAGGTAGCCTGACTGCTAAGCTCAGTTCAAGCCCGCAACACCATCGCTGGCACCTAGTGCACTTTAGCATGCAGCGTCCATCCACCGGCAGTGTGCAGAGCCTGTGCTGCGCACCGGTCATGGCGTCCTGTAACCCTAAACCCTAAACCCTAAACCAAATAGTGGTAAACCCTAAACCCTAAACCTGTGCCGCGCACCGGTCATGGCGTCCTCCAGGGACAGCGTGCCGCGGATGGAGAGGATGACAGCGCGCTTCTCCCGGTCCAGCGCGATGAAGTAGGGCAGGCAGTGCAGCCCGCCCTCCCCCTCGAAGCGCACGAACAGGATGTCCTCCTCCTCCAGCCCCGTGATCTGCACACCGGCTTAAACAGCTCTCCTACGGTCTGTTCCACGGGCGGCTTTCCAGGGCATAATCAAGTTGCTGCTGCTTTGCTGAGCGAAGACTGCAGGACGAGGAGCACAGCGTGCTTGTCCGAGCTCGATTCTTTTTGAAACCAGAGCTGCACCTGCTGAATGGCCTCGCGGTTGAGGGCGTTGCTGACACCGGGGCCCGGGATAGGCGCCTGCGCGGACGGTAGCAGGTTGCGCAGCCGCCAGGTGGATCGGCTGAACAGCAGCGTGCGCATGAGGCCGAACCAGCGCCCGCAGCACAGCTGCAGCAGGCCCCTGCGCAGCAGGGTTTAGGGTTTAGGGTTTACCACAATGCAGTTTGCTTCTCGGATGCATGCTCTCAAGATCCTGTCAAGATCCGACGTAAGCCGAAGGCATGGGAAACACGCATGCAGCGTGGCTGGATAGGGAAGTTGTAGCAGGAAGCCCATCACAAACATGCAGTCGTGTACCTAATGCAGGCCCGATGCAGCCCTGCAAACTCAGGCAGCTTGACGGATACGAGGGACGCACGAGTAGATTGGCCTTGAGAAAACGAAGAGCAGGTAGCCGTAGGCGGCAAAGCTGTACTTGACGTAGTGCGCCGCCTCTGCCACATCCTCGTTGCCCACCTTCTCCCGGTCCCCGCTGAAGGTCACCAGGTTGCTGACCGCGCTGCGCTCCGGCCTGCAGTCCATGGGGTACAGCACAAGCATTTGGGGAGGGTTTAGGGTTTATGGTCCATGCCTGCGTTTCGTATTGTTGCTGGTGAGGCGGGCGGAATGCCACTATGATCTCTGCTGGCAGAATCGACCGTGAAGTGGTGCGCGTCAGGTCGACACTGACCTGTCGCGTCTGCACTCAAGGCGTGTTGTTCGTCAAACAGGCCTGACCTGAGGTCGGCGGCCATGCCGCTGGGCGTCAGCAGCCCGCTGCCGTGCGCATGCTCTAGGCCGGCTTCGCCGCTGGCGCTGGGCTGCACCAGCAGCGATGCCGTGTGGAATGGCCGCCGCCGCCGCCGCCACGGCGGCGACCGGGAGGCCTTCGTGTCCGGACTTCCATCTGCCGCAGCCGCCGCCGGTGCAGTGCCGGCTTCATCTGGGGCTGCAGACTCTGCCGCTGCTGGCTGCCTCGCGCCTGCCGGCAGCGTCGCCGCGCCGGCGCCCCAGGCACTGTCGTCTGGGGACGGCGCCTCATGAGCCGAGGTGCGCGGGCTGCCGCGTGTTGCCACTGCTGGATCTGCTGGCGCATTGCCGCTCGCCGCGTCGGGCGCCGCTGGCGGGTTGGCGCTGCTGCCAAGACGCTCTGCCACCGGCGCCCTGTCGGAGCCATGCTGCTCCGCCTCTGAAAACACCGGTTCAGCAGGTGACAGCAGCTCCACGTCACCTGCGGCCAACATGCCATTCTTGGGTCATGGCAGGAACTGAGACCACTTACTAAGATGCGCTCGGCAGATCTGTCAGCAGCGAGAGATTTTCGCTTGTGGTCATCAAGGCCGGCCCCATGCAGGCCGGCTGCAGGGATGTCTCACCACCAGACTGGCGCGCATCGGCGCCAGCCGCTGACGAGGTGTGGTCCTCCCCGAGCTCTGCCAGCGGCGCGTGGGCGCCCGCGCCATGTCGGGCCTCCTGCTCTGCGGCCGCCAGCAGGCGGCGCCCCTCGGCCACCATGTCCCGCACCGGTGGCTGCCCCTGCACGCACAGACGCACACAGTGAGTCTTCACCGGTAGTCCTTCACAGCGCTACAAATAGGAGGCGGCCGCTGCAACTCAAGGAGCAAGCTGAGCTGTCTGCTGCAACCTGCCGCTGGGGCCAAGACATTTGGCATCGACAGCATGGCACCAGTTCAGCATCTTAGGTGGAGGAAGGGCCTTCAGGCAGACATCTGGTCGATTACGGAAGGGATGCCATGTATGTCGTGCGTGTGCGCACCCCACTGCGCCGGTCGAGCACCTCGTCCTCGAGGTACTCCTCTGTGCGCTCCCGCCTCGCCCTGGAGTCCTCAGCACCGCCCTGGCGCATAGCCTCTGCATTCAGCGGCCGCTGTGGGTGCTGATGCTGATCAGCCGCAAAGGGGGAAGTCGCCGCGGCCATTTCCCCGCCGCCGCCGCTGCTGGCGTCTTTCCGGCTGCCGCCGGCGCCGCGAGTGTTGCCGGCGGGCGATTCGCCAGGAGCGCCGCTGCCCTGCGCCTCACGGCCTGCAGCCGTGGCGGTGCCGAATGGGGCGTCGACCGGCGACTCGTTCGGCCCAAAGCGCGACCTGACGGATTCAGATGTCGCACGCCGCCGCAGCGTCTCCTGATCTGCCTTGGTGCCATCCCCTCCGCTGCTGGCTGCCAGCTCCACCTCACCAGAGGTGTGGCGGGCGCGGCGTCGCCCAAAGTGGCTGCGCAGCTGCAGGTCTCCCGCTGCATGTCGGAGTAGTGGAGGTGTTTAGGGTTTGGGGTTTCGCCATCTCCTGACTAGGTGACCACCCTCACACATGGAGCGGACAGTGTCCAGGGTCGGCTAACATGCAGGCAAAGAGGGCAGCTTTGCAAAGCAGGCTCGACAGCGCTGCTGCCGACAGAACAGAGCGTGCATTGATGTATTGCATGGACCCGTGGGACGCTCGGCAAGGTCTGGCAGAGGGCCACCTTCGAGGTCGGCGATGCCGCCAGACGTCATACGGCGCCGGCTGGTGTGCATGGACGAAAGCGTCGACCGCGCCGAAGAGAATGTTGAAAGCGCGCTGTCCACGGGCGACAGCGCCCCCGCCTCCGCGTCAATGACATCCGCGTCCTCTGCCAGATGCTGCAGGGTGGGCGTATATTGTAACTGCGTTATGTTTAGGCTAATTGGCAGGGTAGGTCCCAAGCTATGTGAATTTTCAGCAGTGCAGCCGCAGGAGCATTCATAGTGAATCAGTGAAGCAGCTGCCTGCAGCTCTGAGGAGGCACGACAAACCTTCACAGTCATGCAACAGGGGCACGACTGCAGGCTTTGACAAGCTCGAAAGCTGTGTGTCCTCACCTGCAGGGCTGCCTTGCGGCGGCACCGCTGCAGCTGAGCCGCCAGCAGGAATGCAGCCAGAAAATCTGACGCCGTCATGTCCACGAAGCCGAACATCTGCAGGACAGTTGGCAGCGTCGATCGCGTTCTGCAGCATCTAGGCATCAGCAGACCTGCACGAGAGCTTCCTGCAGTCTCGACATGCTGATGCGCCAGTCACGCAGAGAAGGTGCGGCAGATCCGCCCAGCTGCCGTCCGAAAACACGTCTCACCGAGGCGAAGACGAGGGCCATTCTGGCGAGTGGCGTCGTCTCCCCACCGTCGCGCGGCTTGCTGACGCGGCTGGAGCAGCAGCACATGGCAGACACGAGACGGACGCGGTGCTCCCACGACTTCTCCTTCGCCATCTCTGGCCAAAACTTGAACGTGGCGGCCTGTGGCTCCAAAACAAGAGGGCATCATTCCACAGGTGCATGCTGTCTTCGTGCGTGTGAGGCTGGGATTGGGCGGGCAAGGCAGCAGCCATCAGACCCTTTCCAGACGCAGGACGCAGAAGCGCGTTGCTGTCAGCTCAGCAACGCAAAAAGGGTCGCACCATGGAGATGAGCGTGAGGATGACAGTGCCCCATGTGCTCCAGATCCAGGCCTGAAGGGGGCGTTTTGCTCTGTCGGCAATGGTGACATGAGTTCCAGCAGACAGCAGACAACAGGAGTGAATAAGGGGTGGACACAGCCATGCGACAACAGCATTCAAGGGCCCGACGCGGCGGCGACTCACCCGTACGACGGGCGGCGGATCCCAGACCGGATCATTAGACCCCTTTGCGCAGCGCTCTCCGGGCCGCTGAACAACGACTGTAGCGTAGACTGTGCCCCCAAGCATTCATCGTCCATCAGCACTCGGCAATGCATGGATGAGTGATCTGGTCAGGACACAGCCACATGCAGGGAGCATCTCAACCGCCGAGCTGCAGGCAGTGGGCTGGAGGGTAGCGCACTCAGGAAGGCGGTCTCGGCGGTAAGCGATGCCGCGCGCAGGTACAGCAGCGGCTGCACCATGCGCCGCTTGTGCGCTTCGAAGATCGAGCCTGCGGCCAGCCAGAACATGGTTCAGCCGGAAACACGACATCTCCCCTACTCAGCTGCGCCAAGCTGTGTTGACGCAAGCCGCCAGTGCGCCGCACCGCACGAAGCAGCATGCAGGCACGGCGCGCTTGTGTTTGCTCACCTCTGAGGGCCACAAAGACGATGGCGGTCTCTTCCAGCAGCGCCACAATGAACAAAAAGAACAGCGAGATGACCGCCAGCCGGTACTCGTCGCGCTCGCACCCAGGGGGCGGCTTGACCGTCTGCCATTTGGGCAGATTGTCCAAGAAAACACTTCGCATGGTTGTTCGCCACTCATTTCCAGGGATTTCAGGCATCAATATGCTGCAGGCTTTGGTCTGGCTCAGACTGCGGCCTGATCCGCCACATGCGAGTCGCAGACACGGCGCAGCTCACCTGGAGCAGGATGGGCAGCAGGATGATCCACACGAGGTGGAACAGCCACGGCGTGGCCGCGAAGATGATATCATCGTCGGCGATGCCCCACCGCCGGCCACAAAGCTTCAGGCACGGCATGGTTCTGCTCTCCGAGCGCTGCTGCGGCAAGCCCGCTGGCGCCAGAAGGGTACTGCTCCCTTCACGCTGGGTGCATGCAGTGCGTCATGGCTGCGCTTAGCCACGAGCTTCGCTGTCCCCAAAACAATTGAGAGCAAGCAACCCGGTTTACAATTCGCGTCAAGCCACAGCGCCGCAGGCACATCGAACAATTGAGGCTATTTTAGGAACACGTGCTGCTGCAGTTGAGCGTCTCAGATTCAACTGTGAATGAAGGAAAGCCTCCCTGAGCAGACACGCCCTAATGACGGTCGAAACCTGAACGATGGGTAGAAGGATCAAGGAGAACACCCTTCGCAATCTGCAGCGGGCCTCAGCCGCACTTGCAGCAGCCCATCCGGGCAGTCACGCAGATGCGCGGTCGAGCAAGGATGTCGTTACCCTGCGTAACATTTTGTAAACACAGCATACAGTCACGTGCAGTCTCGGAACTCGCCCACAAGCCAGCTGGACTTCGTTGAGACCTCACTCTACAGCTGCAGGCCTCTTGAGCCTCTCCGCGTCGGGGCTGCTGCATGCCTGTTTCCTGTGCCAGTCAAGCGCGCGTACATAGCACTCAGGCCCCGGTCTTGGCCTCTGACATGTCTGCAGGATTTTGTAAACGTGTGAAGCCGCCACTGAGCTGATATCCTGTGCAAAGCTCACCACAGCTCCATCTGGGGGCACCATGGCGCAGTCAGTGACCCACGAGAACCGGCAGCAAGTCGTCACGTTCCTGTGAGATGCTCCCACCATTATGCCATGCTTGTGGCACACACGCTGTTGCTCCTGCAACTAGCACATCTGATGGCGGTTCAGAACTCACATGCGTGTGCTGGATCCTGTCGCAGGCAGCAGACGCTCCAGACGCTGCTGGGGCAGTCAGACGTGTCGGAACCTGTGACAAAGTTGGAGGGCCGCATCTTCCAGCAGTTTGGCCACAACCAGGTTCGACGCAGTGTTGAATGTGTCAGAAGCTGATCGGGTATGTGGTGCAAGTCCTGGAGTCTGGCCCCTTGACCCGCCGCCATCGCTGCACCACGCAGGATGAGTACCTCAACCGGGTGGAGGCAAAGGTCAGAAGCCTCAACAAGAAGGTGGCGCAGCATGGCGGGCCCACACCGCCGCCCGCGCCGCAGCTGGGCGGCCCCCCACCGGCACCGCACCAGCAGCAGCAGATGCAGGCGTTGCAGCCCATGCAGGTGGCGCCGGCAGGCTATGCGCCGGTGCCCCAGCAGCAGCAGCAGCCGCCGCAGCAGCAATGGGAAGCGCCGACGCAGTCGCAGGCCTTTGCGCAGGCCACTTCGCAGCAGGAGCTGCAGCGGCAGCACGCCGCGCAGCAGCAGAGCATGCAGTATGTGCAGGCGCAGCGGCAGCAGGCGCAGTACGCCCCGCAGCAGCAGCAGCAGCTACAGCAGCGGCAGCAACAGATGCCGGCGCAGCCGCAGTATGCTGTGCAACTGCAACGCCGGCAGCCAGTGGACCTGCCATACGGCCAGCATCAGCCGCCGCAGTCGGCTGCCTACCAGCAGAAGGCGCCGCAGCAGATGGCATACTCACAGGCCCCCCAGGCGTCAGCGTACCGGCCCCAGCAGCTGCAGCAGCCCCAGCAAGTCCCGTACCAGCAGCAGCAGCAGCAGCACGCGCGGCCGCAGCCGCAGCAGCTGCAGCCGCAGCAGCCGCAGCAACCCCACTACCCGCCGTCGCAGCAGCAGCAGCAGGCACAGCAGCCGCGACCAGACGCGTCGCAGCAGCTGGGCCCGCCGCTGGTGGGCGACCTGACGGGCTCCGGCGAGCAGCTGATGGGTGGCGAGGACGAGGCCATGTTCAGCGAGATGGCATCCTTCTTCTTCGACGGGCCCGCGGCACAGCCCGCGTCGGCCACGCCCGTGTTGGCGCAGCCAATGCCGCCGGCGCAGGTGCTTGTGCAGTTGCAGGCGAGGGTTTGCCTGTCTAGGGTTTAGGGTTACAAAGCAGGATCGCTATGGCGGAACAACAGACACATGCTCCTTCCTTAATGGAAACACAGGGTCGTCGTTCCTCGTTTGCATCAATTTGAGATCGCCAAGGTACTGACTGAGGTAACGTTGCAGACAGGAGATATAAGTCACGAACTCTCTGCCTGCCTCGAACGAGCAGGAGCAACCGGCGGCGGCGGAGGAGGAGTTTTGGCGGCTGCAGGCGCAGCTGCGGGAGGCGTACCTGCAGGACCTGGTGATCGTGCAGTTGGTGTTGCGCGCGTATAAAGCGCAGGGCGCTGCGGCTCCGCAGGGGCAGGTGCGGCGCGTTGTCTTTGACGGTTGCAAATAGCCTGTCAGCTGCCAACCAGCAAGCATAGACATGACAGGTCGGTCTGCCAGCAGCGTTCCCCTCGTACGCCGCCATCAGATGTCTGCTGCCCAGTGCTTCGAGGAGTGGCCCGGCCGCCTGCCGCAGATCGCGCTGCTGTCGAAGCTGCTGACAACCGCAAAGCTGCTGACCATCAAGCGCGGCCAGCCGGCGCCCGTCCAGCCCGACCTGGGGCTGCTGCGGCAGTGCCACGCGCACCTCGACGCGCATGTCCCGCGCCTGCGCCCGCAGCTGGTGCGTCCGCCTCCCATGATCCCCTGCTTGCTGCACAGCTGCATGCACAGCATGGCGATGATGATGCCTTGCCAGGCTTCAAGCTGCCTCAGGGCGCCCTTTCTTGAACAGTGCCGAGATTGGCTTGGTTATAATCTTGACATGGTACCTTGTTCCTGCAGGCTCGGTGGAGGGAGAAGTGGCGGGCCCAGCAGCAGCAGCCGCAGCAACAACAGCAGCAGCCTCAGGGCGTCCTCGCGGCGGCGCAGCCACAGCAGCAGGCGTTTCAGCGGCAGTTGCAGCAGCCAGCGTTCCAGCAGCAGCCGCAGGCGCTGCCGCGGCAGCATGCGCAGCTTGGCGCGCTGCCGCCTGCCGCAGGCGTGCAGGCGCCCAAACAGGTCGGCCTCTTCTCCTCGCAACGTGAATTATCTGCATGAGTTTCATGCCTGGCCTGCACGCAACTCGCACAGCAGCACTTCGATGTCATGTTGTTCGTCTGCAACCTTCCGGCACATATTGGGGTGTGAGTCTGCTACGCAGTTGCTCACGACGGTTGTCGGCTTCATGACATGTCATCATGATTGCAGGCCCTGGGGCGCCCTGTTAGCACCATCGCGGAGGACCACGACGTCCTGGGCGGCCTGCAGGTCAGAATGCAGGAGGATGCAGCCGCTGCAGCGACCGCCGCGGCCCCGCTGCTGCCGGCCACGCCCGCCCAGGTGAAAGCTTTGCACGATGTCGGCATCGCACAGACAAGCTGTTTTTTAGGGTTTACCCTAAACCCTAAACCCTAGGATCCCTATGCACATTCAAGCTAGCAAGCTGCCTCAGCAATGCACACCCTGACAGGCGAGGTGCTATCTGAAGGAAGGCTTGTCTGGAATCACGATCCCTATACAGATTGACAAGCTCTCACTGACCGCGTAGGCGCTGCTGGACGCAATCGGCCGCAGCCGCCAGAAGGACCTGTCCGCAGCCGCCGGGCAGCTGCGCCGCGCCCTGTGGCACGCGGACGCAGCGCCGCCTCCGCCGCCGCCGGCCGCCTGGCTGGCGTCCCTGCAGCCTGCCGGACGGCGGGCGCTGGGCGGCGAGACTGGACCAAGGGGCGCAGACACTGGTGCCGGCGGGGACGGTGCTGCTGCACAATTGCCTGCAGCGCCGAAGCCCGTCATCTCCAGGCATGCATCTGCAACCTGTTGCTTGAAAATCAGTCCGATGGGACCCCTCACGAAACGGATGTCAAGAACTGAAGGACTGATTCAGCTACTTGGGAAATATTGGGGGTGCAGTGAGAGGCATCGGCTGTTTCTCCACAACCCTGCACAGGTGTGTCAACGAGTGCTTCGTCGAGGGCGAGGGCACGGCGGCCATCCAGGCGATGCTGCAAGGCACCGCCAGCACCGGCTGCGCTGCAGCGCCCATGGCTGTGGAGGCAGAGCAACCTGCTGTGTCGGAGGCGGTGCAGCGGCTACTCGCCACCGTCAAGGACGAATGCCTCCAGGTGCAGCTCTCCGCCCGTTTCGAAACTGGAAACCCACTCTGCTCCCAGGCAGCCAGATCTCTCCTATTGCTGGCCTCAGAGCACACGCAGGATGTGGCTTTGGGAATGTTGCACCAGTTTGCACCAGGCACACGCATGTGTGAGCTCGCCGACGGAAGACCTGAAGCGTTTTGGCAACATGCTCAGGCGCAGTCGGCGGACCTGCGTCTGGAGTTGTTGCCGGCAGGCGCCGCCGCAGACAGCCTGCTGGTGCAGGTGTCTGCCGCGGGCAGCGCCGACGCGGCTGCGTCGGATGCCACGCTGGCCGAGGCGCCGCGTGGTGCGAAGCCGCTCAGCCCGGAGCAGCGTATCATGGTGGTTCGGCTCAGCGCGGCATATCCCATGGTGGCGGCAGCAGCAGAGTTTCCTCCTGCAGGCTCCGATGCCGACCCCGCTCAGGTGAGGCGATGTAAGCGGAGTGCCGTCTCGAATGCAGGGTATCAATATCGAGCAGGGGCTGCCAGGCCATGGGGCAGCCGTTGTTTGCATTTTGTCATTGCCAGAGTGACATTTCTATGTCTCATGAGCCCCGAGCCCTGCATCCTCGTTTGCAGGTGGAAGCTTTGCGCGAGGCTTTCCAGAAGCTCATGTGCGATGTGAGCAGTTCGGCGTGGACCCTATCCAGCTTGGCGCGGCAGTGGCAGGCTGCTGTGCTGAGCGCGGCTGATCCTGAGGAAGGCGCCCAGCCAATGGCGATTGAGGCATGATGTATTGCCATGGGAATCTATTTTTGCAGATAGTAGAGTCGGGATGCCATTCGAATCGATGATGGCGCCTGTATGCAAGCGTAGAATCCCAACTGTGCAACAATTTGATGTCCGGTTCAATTCTACCTGGTTTGCGATAATATCTGTATCTGTGCCATATAACCCGAAATAAGTTCACCACTTGCAGCAGCAAAAAGCACCCGATTTGAAACGTTCATGAGAACAGCTCCAGTATCAATGAACACCACACTGAGTTGGAGACACGCCCTCTGCGCTCCTCACTCGCAGAAACGGTCGAGCGGCACGCCAGCTTGCTGCAATGTTTCTGTGAGAAACGTGTGCTGCTCAGGCTCTGTTCGCAACCTATTCCAGGCGCTGCTCTTGATCACGACCACCTGCAGCACAGACAGCGCACACAGGTAGTGCGGGCTGCTGTGTTAGGCCATACATTTGACATTGGCGATCGCATCAGCAGCCCCAGAGGTCGACAAAAAGTGCAGCATGCGGCAAAGGTGGGTGATGATGCCTGCCCACACCTGCCAGCCGCGCGCCTGCAGCAGCCTGTCGCGCACGAGCGTGCGGCCCAGCGGCGCGGCGCAGTTGGAGGCATAATGCTGCGGTCCATCCACTTCGATGGCCACGGCCGGCAGCCCTGCCGCCTGCAGCTCTGCCTCGAGATGCACCAACAAGCCAGCATCGCGCGTGCCTGCGACATTCACGCCATCTCTTGTCACAATCCACATGCCGCCAGGGCCTCAAGCGTAAACCCAGACTTTACCTTTCCACTGGCTGCTCCCACCAGCCTGCAAGCATACACCACAACATCGTGCCCTGCTGAGTGTGGCAGCCAGGCGCAGCGGCCACCGAGAATGTACCTGGAGCATCAGGCGTGCTGGCGGTGCCGGCGATGAGGCGCATCAGCGCCTTCAGCTGCGGGCTATCGATCATGCCGTCTGCCGCCTGCGTGCCCTTCAAGCGCGGCGGCGGCAGCAGCGGTGCCAAGCCGTCTTGCCTGTGCGGGCGCACAAGCACATAAATAGGGGACAGCGCCATTGACGGAAGACGAACGACAAGTTCGTGTAGCCGCGGAGGCGGGTTGGTTCTGCTCTTTCAGCTTCTAGCGTGAGCCGAAGATAGCAACGGATAATCTCTGGCGTCAGGCAGCTGGCACAGGAATAAACCAGCCGTACTTCAGACCCCTGAAATGTGCACCTGGCATCAGCTCGACGCCCAGCACCGCTGCCGCCTACGGTGGGCGCCTGCGCCAGGAGCGCAGCAGCTTGCCGATGCTTCGCTGCGGGTGGTGGACGCAGCGCCAGGTCGATGCTCAGCAGTCCGTCCTCTGTGACGTATTCCACTACATGCCCGAGCCCTGTGCAGGCAGGAGCAGGTGGTTCACCAGCCGCGGCGCGCCCACACCCACACCCACGAGAGGCTTGGCACAACGACGGCATCAGTATTAATGTGCATCTATCAGTCCGTCGACATGTTCACATCATAAAAAGTTGTCATCGCTGGTCACGGTGGGAACTCACAACACGAGTCTCACCGAGGGCTGTCAGTCCGGCAGCGACGCTGCGGTGCAGGCATGAGACAGACGTCTCGGCCAAGTTCTGCGCCAGCCAGAGCTGCTGCGCACGCTCCGCCAGCGCCTGCTTCACGCGCACGCCCGCTGCCGGGTGGCCCTGCACCAGACCATTGTGTTGCTGTTTGAGCATCTGTGTTGCAGAGCTTCTCGGATCAGATGCCGTGCACCACGACGCAGTCCGTCTGAAGGGATCAATGTGCGCTGATGAAACTTGAGCTGTCATGAGCGACCGGAGAAAGATCGGCTCAGGAAGTGAAGCGAGATGCACATTAGCCTGCAGGATCATGGCGGCGTGCAGTAGCTGCTGCGCATTTCCCTCCCCGCGGATGTTTGCGCCACACGCCGTGCTCCAGATTGCGCCGAACTCCGGGACGTCACACATCTGCACTGGCATTGCACGAGTGACCCGACTTGCAGATAGGCAATGCTGTGCCAGGAAGGGCCGAACGCTCATGCGGATGCCACACATCCTGCGCCGCGTTTTTGAATTTGGCACTCTTCAAGCGAACGTCAATGACGGGACCTGCCAGCTGTGGAGGCAGATGGAACGGCACCCGAAACTCTCGCCTGCATTGCCGCCAGCGCCCAGGCGGCGTTGATGGGCGCCAGGCCGGAGTTGTCTGCGTCCAGCAGCCGGGTGCGGCAGGCGCTGATCAGGCGCCCCAGGAAGTCGTCCCCATGCTGCGCGCTGGCGGACCGCACGCCCAGCGACGCCAGCGCGTTCAGCAGCTCGTGCGGCGCCTGCAGGGGACACGAATGCCGCAAATTGCCGGCAGCAGTCATAAGCAGGATGTGTATGTGTCGGCAGTGCCTGCGCACCTCAGCACAGGCAAGGACAGCACTCAAGCTCATGTGCTGGGACTGGACTCGGACAAGGGGCGTGCCTGCAAGGCGGTGCAGTGCGTGTCCAGCAGCGTGCACAGGCGGTGCAGCTGGCGAGGCTGCGGCTGGTGGCGCAGCAGTTGCAGCGCGATGACTGTCCGGTGCAGCAGCGCTGCCGCTGCTGCCGCGGGCGGCGCCTCGCTTTCCGAGGTGCTGTTCGAGGCAGCCTCCTGTACCACCAGAGAAGAAGACACTAGTTCACCATTAATACAGTAAGTCGCTAAAAATCGTGACGCCTAGAAACCGCGACCTAAAAGCCTCAGCACCTGAGGCATGATGTGCCAGCGGCACGCCGATGTGAAGAAAAGTATTTGCTGGAAGGTACTGACTTTGACACTCCGTACGGCAGGGGGCTTGGAAGGCGGACTGCGCACCATGTGGACCAGCAGCGCGTCCAGGAATTCTGCCACCGCCCGCGGCGGCTGTTGCGGCAGCGACCGCCCCGTGCTGAGCGCAGCCAGCAGCAGCGACAGCTCCTCTGCGGTGCAGTGCGCCCGCTCTCTGCACGCAGCCAGCAACGCGCTCTCGTGCTGGGGCGGGCTGTCGCTGCGAGGCTGTGATGGATTGATGTCTGATCGGCGCATGGAAGGTGCAATCGGCCGCAGGCAACTGGTCCGAGCTCAGCGCAACCTGACCTAGAAGCGCTGATCAACCGCTCGATGTAAGGTGGAGTATCAGGAGCCTAAAAGGCAGAACGGCAGGAAAACGCACCTGTGCATGAAGTCCTGGAACGCAGCTGCGTCCTGCAGCGACAGCCTGCCCAGCGTGTTGCGCTGGATCCGGTCTGCTGCGGCATCTGTGGCCCGGGTCGTTGGGCTGGACCTGCTGCGGCCGTGCGCCGCCATGTGCTGCGGCAGGCCCGCCAGCAGCTGCAGCGGCGGCAGCTCCAGCCGGCTGATCCAGAGCCTGCGCAGGCAGACAGCACATCGTAGGAGTAAGGCCACAGTGAAGGGGCCATTGCGGACAAAGCTCGAGTGCACCTGCCCACTGCTGTTGAGGGTAGGGCTGGAAGATGTACCTGGTGCAAAACCCTAAATGCAATACGCACACAGAGCATGAGCCTCACGCAATTGCTCTGGCAGACCGGGGTAGGGGCGTTTCCACGAAAACGCCACCAGAGCACACCTGCTGCTTGGTGCCATCCCGCCATTCGGCTGTGCCATGTCATCTGGTGGTGCCCATCCGAGGACGCAAACGGCTGCAGGGTACATAATTTTGCGTTCACAGCGGGTGCCGGTGGAGCAGCCCCAGGGCAGATCAGCAGTCCATACAGCGTTGTTACTATTGAGCGGACCAAGCTCAAACCGAGTATAGGTGCAAATAGCGACACTCACTCCAGAGCAGCATTGCCAGCGTGACGGGCGAGCTGCCGCCCAGCATTTCCTCCGACCTGAGCTGGTTGACCACCCTCAGAAAGCGCCAGTCCTGTGCATGCCATCGTGAGCAAGCTGGTGAGAGCCATGGTGAGAAATAGGAGAACAAACACGCAGCAGAGGATGCATGCTTCTGCGAGGTGTCGTTCAAAGGCCTGCAGATGCCGCGCACCTGACTGATGGCTTCGGCGCGTGCAGCATCTCGCCAAGCACAGGCAGCGAGGCACTCGAGAGCCACGAATGCGCTCTTGACGTCCATGCCTGGCCCTGCAAGGACAGAGGGGCTAGCCTCGCGTGTGGGGCAGCTGCTCTGTGCGTGGCATCGACAATGCAGAATGTGTTGTCACCCTCACCCATGGCTTGGACGGCAGCCAGCACCCGAGACACGACCGCATCTCGCTGAGCGTCATGTGCCTGCGGCCGGCCAGTTCTGGTCAGGTGCGACACTCCGAAAGAAAGCTGAAATGTCAGCGTACATTCTGGCAAACACAGCACTGCATTGCACCCCGTACCTCCCCCGCTGAGACACCGGCGTCCCTGTTTCGCTTGCACTCCCAGGCCTGTGTCCAGTGCAGCGTTTCACAAGCATTTAGAGTCAGTCTAGGGTCACGTTGCAATACGTGCAAGCCTGAGCACAGCAAGCAGTTGATGTCACCTGGGGTCGGAGGTGCGCCAAATCGGCATGCGTGCGGAGCATCGCCGGCGATGCCACGGCTGTGCGTGGCTGGGCTGGCTGTGCGGGGGGCGCGGCAGCAGCAGCGCCAAACCTGCCGGGCTGCTTGCGGCCCCACGCTGTCGGGTCTGCTGCTGGCGCTGGCCCCCGTGTTCTAGCTGCTGGCGGACGTCTCGCCTCGCTATACCGCTCGCGAATCACTTCTCCGGTACTTGCTGCATTTTCAGGCAGCTGCCGGAACTTTTCGCTGCGTAAACTCTGCTCGGTTCTTGGCTGCTGCGGAGCCTTGCCGCTGCTTGGAGGCCCATGGCGCTGAGGAGCCTTGGCGCTGCTTGGGGGCCCATGGCGCGGCGGAACTGCCGCGGCATTCCAGATACCTGACATTCTACAGTTCAGCATACGCAAGGCGTTGCAAATTTTTAGAGAGCTGGCCCGACGTCGGTTGCATCCACACGTTCGCGATCGTTTCGGGAATTAGAACACTGCTCTGCGATGGCACTCGATGGCACAGCAACGCTGCGTTTGGTTGCCGTGCGGAGCCCTGCAGCTGGGAGCTCGCTGACGATGATGTGACTCAGCAGCAAGTCTGCATCGAGGAAATGCGGAGTGTCCCGTCAGCCCGAGCACTTTTTTGCAGATGAAATATCAATCTCAATTCTATGCCTGAATAAAGCATTACATTGTATTCAGCATTTTGCGAGCTCACGCCTTCACAAATAGCTACTTCTAAATCACACTGCACAGGACATTTGCCATCGAACAGTCAACCATCGAACAGCACTGTCGCAGCAGCTTGGAGTTCCGCCATGCGCGGCAGCCGGCGCCAGCGGCGGAGCAGCGGCTGGGGCCGGAACGGCGGCGCCGCACAGCAGCGGCGCAGCGGCTGAGGCCGGGAAGGCAGCCGCCGCCAGCGGCGGAGCAGCGGCTGAGGCCGGGACGGCACCGCCGACATCGGCGGAGCAGTGGCTGAGGCCGGGACGGCGGCGCCGGGTGGCTGTGAAGCGGAAGCTCAGACTCTTGGAGGCTGATCCGGTTGGCCACTCAGGGTGTGGATAACAGCAGTGCGATGTCAGGGACTCCTTGCTGGTACATTGAACAACGAACGGCGTACCCACGCTGTGGCTCTGCTTGTACACATCAGCGTCAAAACAACCTGACGCAATCGCTGCTAACGTTCATCATCTTCCAGAGCATTCACCACCCTGAATGTGTTCTGACCTTTGGTGCAACAGTGATGTGCACCAGCACTCGATGGCACAGCGCTGCGACCCAAACCCTACTCTGCCGCCGCTTAGCCCCAACACCTTGCAGAGCGGCGCTCTCGCGGCCCGCCGCATGATCATCAGCACAGCCACCTTCACTTCCACCAGTGTAGTCACGCGCCATACTTCTGCTTGCGCTTGTTGAATACCGCCGACACCTGCACCACACGTTTCACAGCGTATCAGCGCTGCAGCCCGAGATGTAGAACCCTACAAAATGGGGCGATGGGTGCAGTGCTCATGTGGCTCTGCAGCATACTATGCGGCACTGTATAGTATGCAGTGCCGCAGAAACCCCTACGAACTGGGAGTGGGTGTTGGAAGTGCTTTTGAGGCTGCGCCTGATGGCACAGCAGCGGCCGATGGCGTGGCTGAGCTGCGGCCGCAACGTGTGCGCTTCAGGGCGCCGCTGCGGCGCGACGCCGCTGCGCTTGTGAACGAGGTGAGCTTTGAGCTGCGCTGCACTCCCGCATTGGCCAGCTTCTAGCATGTCAGGGTCCGGGCTACGGGTGCTGTTGACGCTGCAAAAGCCGCAAAGCAGAGGCTGTATAGACTGCTGCAGCAGCCTCCAAAGGACTTACAACACCCACTCCCAGTTCGTAGGGATTTCTGTGGCACTGCATAGCCACATGAGTACTGCACCCATCGCCCCATTTTGTAGGGTTCTACATCTCGGGCTGCAGCGCTGATACGCTGTGAAACGTGTGGTGCAGGTGCCGGCGGTACTCAACAAGCGCAAGCAGAAGTATGGCGCGTGACTCCACTGGTGGACGTGAAGGTTGCTGTGCTGATGATCATGCGGCGGGCCGCGAGAGCGCCGCTCTGCAAGGTGTCGGGGCTTAGCGGCGGCAGAGTAGGGTTTGGGTCGCAGCGCTGTGCCATCGAGTGCTGGTGCACAGCACTGTTGCACCGAAGGTCAGAACACATTCAGGGTGGTGAATGCTCTGGAAGATGATGCATGTTAGCAGCGATTGCGTCAGGTTGTTTTGACGCTGATGTGTACAAGCAGAGCAACAGCGTGGGTACGCCGTTCAAAGTTCAATGTACCAGCAAGGAGTGCCTGACATCGCACTGCTTTTATCCACACCCTGAGTGGCCAACCGGATCAGCCTCCAATAGTCTGAGCTTCCGCTTGACAGCCACCCGGCGCCGCCGTCCCGGCCTCAGCCACTGCTCCGCCGCTGTCGGCGGCTGCCGTCCCGGCCTCAGCCGCTGCTCCGCCGCTGTTCGGCGCCGCCGTCCCTCTGCACCTTCTCGGGCACTGCATTGTCCGAGGACGTAATGGTGGGCTCCGCCCGCGCCTACGTGACCGCCCTCAACAAGCTCATCAGCTACATTGAGTCGCAGCAGGTGCTCAGACAGGAGGATGAAACTGCTTGCGACTGACATACTAGTAGTGGCGGTACAGCAAGAGGATACAAGTGCGTGTGGAATGAGGCCTGGGGCGTGAGCAGTTGCACCCAAGGCGTGGTTGATTCCAAGTCGTTCAGGGGTCTCTGGTTTACAAAAGTGACGTTTCTCGTTTCCTCGTCCAAAATGTTTCTCTGTCTGCAGGCGGCAGCAGAGGACGCAGATGCAGAAATGTTGAGCGGCATCTGCAATATGCCTGCGGTCGCGGCCGCGGCGGCGCCAGAGGAAGCTGCAGGTGCAGGTGCAGGTGCAGGTGCCTGACTCCTCGTCTGCCGCTGCCTCCGCTTCTGACGCCGCTGCCGCGCCCTGCCGAAGTGAATACGACTCCACCACGATGTTTGCACGATGAGTGGCCAAGAGTGCGCATCGTACATCTGCAATGGACGTGCCGCAGGGCACACCTCTTCGTGATTCCGTTGGGGTGACAATCCAGCTCTTGCGGGATTGCTAGGCAGCAAGTTCACCCCCACAAGTTTGATGCACCACAGCGCACCATCCAAGTATGGCAAGTATGGCCGTATCGACAGGGCAGTGACGTCGTGTCGGCTCTTTGTGCTTTTTTACAATGAAGCATGCACAGGGCTGGAGGATGCCTCGAAGTTGGCGCCCGCATCTGCGGCCTCCGCAGCGATTATGCTGTATTGCAGCAGTCTGATCAGCTGCGATGCCAGCTGCATGGCCAGGCGGGCGTCAGCCGGCGTCATTATTGCTGCGCCGAGCGCGCAGCGGCTCAGGCCGGTTTGAACATGTCCTCGGCGGCCACCAGCTGCAAAGAACACGGTTGCGACAGGTCTGAGTGCGTGCTGTCGAGTGGGGAATGTGAAGCCGCAGGAGGCCGGCATGCTATTGTGTCGTGATAGAAACACGGCGTCAATATGCAATTTGGACTTCGAACATGAACGACACTGACAGGCGCTGCGCTGTACAAATTCAGCTTAGGACGACAGATGAACAATCTAGAAAAAGGTAGCATCCTGAGCATTTCGTCAGTTTGGGCGACGCAAAAGTCACCTGCTCCAGCAGCTGCGCAGATAGGCTGCAGCTTCTGTCCGCCTGCAACTGCGCTGCCGCTGCTTGGGCTCTGCTGCGCGCCACTGCTGCCGCCACCGACTCTGTGCTGCGGGCTGTGAGGCTCTGCCAGGCCGGCTGCGCCTCCACCGCTGCCGCCGCCACCGCTGTTGTGGCCGCCTTTGCTGCCGCCGCTGCCGCCGCCCTTGTGGCCGCCTTTGCTGCCCCCGCTGCCGGAGCCCTTGTGGCCGCCCTTGTTGCTGCTGCTGCCACCGCCGGCAGCGCTGGCTGGGGAGGCGCCTGCGGCATCGGATGGGGAGCCTGCAGACGTGAGGTCCACGGACTGGCTAGCTGGGCGCCGGCTGCTATTGTCTGCGGAGTCAACACCCGCCCCAAATGCATCGGCCTCTTGAAAGTCCATGTTCTCCTCGCTGGGCTCCTCTGCAGGCGCAACTTGCCACTCTTCTGCCTCCTGCCAGTCGTCCGGCGAGTTTGGCGACCGCGCACGCTTGCCCGTCTGGCGACCGGACATATTGAGTGGTGTCCTCTCTTCACGGCAATCTCAACGTCGTAGCGTCTCGCCTTTGGGGGGTATGTAGGACAGTACAGAACACTCTGTGCAAGGTTGTACAATCTGATGTGCTGCAGGCCTGCACATGCGGCCACATCGTACAAGGAAGTACAGGGTTGTACCGGGTCCTCCAATACAGGCCCGCACTGACCTTCAGGCATACAA
>JAABUM010003174.1_pt1 | contig 20824 bp, 29 predicted proteins | sample 5559161 | NCBI WGS metagenome assembly JAABUM01 (sample SAMN10711868, study PRJNA513369) | rock metagenome | isolation source: Antarctica rocks | place: Antarctica: Victoria Land, Siegfried Peak nord
GGCCGCCGATCAGCTTCAGCTTTCCACTGTAATGGGCAGTTCAGCTAAAATGGTGCCGGGGCAACGCCTCCCACCACCCCTCACCAGCCGAAATGGCGGCTGGTGACACAACTGTTGGGAACGGGCCAAGGAGGAGGCCAGGGCACGCCTTCTGGATGCCATGGGCCGCGGGTTTCGCAGGCAGGGCTACGGGGTCGGCGTGAACGGCCTGGCGAAGGAGGCTGGCGTCACTTCGGGCGCGCTCTACGGCCACTTCCGCTCCAAGGCGGAGGCGTTCCGCGAGGCACTCGCGCTCGGCTTGGATGGCTTGCGCGCCGGTGTCGAGGCATACAGGGCGACCCATGGCGCGAGGTGGGGTGAGGCGTTCGCCGCTTTCTACCTCAGCGCGGCGCATCGGCGGGACGTTGCAGGGGGATGTGCGCTGCCGAGCCTGTCGGCCGAGGTCGGACGTGCCGACGAGGCGGCGCGGGGGACCTACGAAGCAGCCATGCTGCGCGTTGCCGGCACGATTGCGGACGGCTTGCCGTCAGGCTCGGAAGAGCAACGGCGCCGGGCTGCATGGGAGATGCTGGCCCTGCTTGCAGGCGGCACGATCATCGCGCGTGGCGTGCTGGACGAAGCGGTAGCCGAAGAGATCGCGTCTGCCATCCGCGAAGCGGTCGGTCGGGTCGCCGCATCCGAGCCGCCATCCTTCGAGGCTGGGATTGAGGAGACTGCGTAGACCGCCAGGACATTTTTCCATGGGTGTCCGTCAGGGTTCGTTTAACGGACGGCAGTAAGAACGGACTACGCTTTTAAGGTTTGGCCAGCCCATCCTATGAGGCGGGGGGTTACAGGACGAGAATAGCAGCACCGGCAACAACCAGCGCTGCCCCGGCCCAGGCTGGCAGTGCAGGCCGACGGCCTGTGAATATCCAAAGCCAAATTAACATCGCGATCGGCGTCGTCGAGGCGAGGGTCGCCACCACGCCTGAGTTGCCGCTTTGCAATGCCAGCAGGACAAGTGAGGTTGCAGCAGCAGTTCCGAGCAGCCCGCTGACGCAGCCGGCCATGAACGCTCGTGGGCCGGGCCATACAGCAGGCCGCATCGTTGGCACGGTGGCAGTAAGGACAAGCATGATGGCCAGCGCCGCCGCAAGCCGGACCAGTGACGCCAAGGCTGGGTCGGCTCCGGCCGCCATCACAGGGCGCGCCAGCAACACGCCCCCGGCCTGGCCAAGCGCACCCAAAAGGGCGAACAGGACGCCCGTCGTGGGATGGGCTGCCACGCCCTCGCCGTGCCCCGCGCCATCTCGATAAGCCACAGCAAGCCATACGCCGGTGATGACAAGGACGACCCCACCCAGCCGCGACGGCGCGATTGTTTCCCCGTACAGAACGTAACCGAGCGCCGCGGCCATCGCTCCATTGGTCGCATACAGGAGGCTTGTGCGCCGAGCACCGATGCGGGCAAGCGCTGCATACGTCGCCGTGTCGCCCAGCACCAATCCGACCAGGGCTGACAAAACCAGAGCGCCCGCTTCCCCAGCCGGCAGTGTGCGGGATACACCCAAGCAGAGTACCAGAAGCCCCATGCCGGCCACGGCCGTGCATAGCCGCAACAGGTTGAAACCGACCGCACCAAGACGAGCGGTAAAAGGACCTGCAACGATGTTGCTTAGCGCCACCAGGAATGGAGCACCGAGGGCCACTAGCTCGGCAGGTGGGCTAAAAGACGTCCACATGTCGGCCAGCTAGCGCTCCGCTTTTCCACGAAGGCTGCTACCCCTGAGAAGCAGCAGCGCCAGAAAGGACAGACTGGTTAGCGTGCCGGACAGCAGCAGCGCCGCAAGTGGCCCACCCTGGTCCAGCACCAAGCCGAATAGCAGTGGCGCGCCGCCTTGGAGGATACGGGCTGGCGCGGCGAGAAGGTCGGTCCGCAGGCCGTAGCCGGCCGTGCCGAACAGGGCGAGCGGCAGCGTGCCCCGCGCGATGGTCAGCATTCCATTGCCGCTGCCGTGCAGCAGCACGAACGGGATGGCGGCCGGTGCCCCCACCACGGCCAGCAGGACGGCACCGAGCGGGTGCAGGCCGGTCGCAAGGCGCGCGGAGATCATGGGCGAGGCCCGGCGCAGCAGCGTGAACTCCGCGACCCGGGCCGCGACCTGCGCCGGGCCGATCAGCGCCCCTGCCACGATAGCGGCTGCGGACGTGGCGCCCAGGGCTTCCAGAAGGCGGGGCAGGTGTGCCGCAAGGGCAGTGGAAACGAACCATGTTGCCCCGAACACGCAGGCGAGGACGATCATGGTCCATGGCACCCCGGCCGGCACCGGCTGCTCTGATGCTGCAACCGGCGCTGGCGGTGGTGCCTTGGGCACCAGCAAGCGATTCAACGGCAGGCCCAGCAGCAGGTGCAGTGCCGCCCATATCAGGCAGGCGCCGCGCCAGTCGAACGCATCAATGAACAGGGCGCTGGCCGGCCAGCCGACCGTGCTGGCGAACCCGGCAAACAGCGCGATGCCGGTGATCGCGTTGCGGGCGTCACGGCCATAGAGACCGGCCACGGTCGCAAACGCGGCTTCGTAGAGGCCGAACCCCATGCCGACGCCTATCACCAGCCAGGCCGCCACCAAGGTCGCCGGACCGGAGGCCATGGAGAGGAGCGCCAGGCCGGCGGCGAACACCAAGTTGGTCGCGGCCAGCACATCCCGCCCGCCGTGGCGGTCGATCACCCGTCCGGCCAGCGGGCCGAGCAGACCCGAGAACAGCAGTGCTGCCGAGAAGGCTCCGAAGAACCAGGAGTGTGACAGGTGCAGACTGGCACACACCGGATCGGCAAATACCGCTGGCAGGTAGTAGGTGGACCCCCAGGCCAGGGTCTGTGCGATGCCCAGTGCCGAGACGACGATGCCCCGGCGCCTGGTCAACGTCGTTACAGCACGGACTGGCTCACCCACAACAGCCGGAAGCGTGGGCGGGGGCTGAGCCGCAGCACGGTGCCGCTGCTGCCAGCTCTGGCTTCGGCTCGCAGCACGCGCCTTGCGGCGTCGCCGGCGTGCAGCACGCTTCCGCAACATCCCGGGCCAGTCCTGGCCCGGAGCAAACGCCAGTTTCCGGCAGTTCGAGTTGCACGTCGCGCGCCGCCTCCCAGTCTCCGGCGAGGGCGGCCACGATGGAGCGTACCTGCTCGTGCCCAGTCGCCAGAAGGAACGTTGGCGCGCGGCCGTAGCTCTTCATGCCGGCGATGTAGAAGCCGGGTTCCGGGTGGCGCAGCTCCGCCTCGCCGTGCGGGCGGACGGTGCCACACGAATGCACGTTCGGGTCGATCAGCGGGGCCAGCCGTGGCGGTGCCTGTACCGCTGGGTCTAGCGCTACCCGCAGCTCCCGCAGGGGCGCCAGGTCCGGCCGAAAGCCTGCGGCGACGATCATCTGATCCACCCGAACCTGCTGCGTCCGCCCATCCTGCTGCCCAGTGACGAGGAGCGTGCTACCCTCCTCTTCGATGCGGCCGATCAGGAAGGGCGCGAGCGCCTGCACGGTGCCGTCCTCGATCAAGGCACGTGCGCGGGCGCCCAGCGCCCCACGCTCCAGCAGGCCGTCGTTGACGCCGCCGCCGAACCGCACGGCCCCGAGCGGCTTGCGGAACGCCCAGGCAATCCGGGTGCCGGGCGCATCCTGTGCCAGCCGCGCCAGGCTCAGGATGACGTTCATCGCCGAATGCCCGCCGCCTACCACCAGCACGGACCGGCCGGCGTACGTCCCGCGCTGCGTTCCCGGCACATCGGGCACGCCGTAGGCGATGCGGTTCGGGTGTGCTGCCTCGCCGAGGGCTGGCAAGCCGTGCGGCCCGGCCGGGTTGGGAGAGGCCCAGGTGCCGGAACAGTCGATCACCGCGGCGGCCTCGACCTCCTCGACCGTGCCATCCAGCGCGGCAACGTGCAGCACGAATGGCGCGGTTTCCCGGCCAGCGTCGCGCATGAGGTCATGATGCTGGCGGGCAATGCCGGTCACGCGAGCGCCGGTCCGCACCGCGTTCCCCAGGGCGCGGGCAAGCGGCGCCAGGTAGAGGCCGGCCAGCTCAGCTCCTGTCGGGAAAACATCCGCATCAGACTCCGTCCAGCCCTGAGCTTCGAGCAGCGTTCGGGCCGCGCCGTCAATGTTGAAGCGCCAAGGGGTGAACATGTGGACGTGCCCCCAGGCGTTCACGGCAGTGCCGGCAACCGGCCCGGCCTCCAACACAAGGGGTGTAAGGCCGCGGGCACGCAGGTGAGCTGCTGCGGCCAAACCCACTGGCCCCGCGCCGATGATCGCGACAGGCAGGGTGGGCAGGCGAGCAAGCGAACCGTCGGGCATGGCAGATCTCCGAGTCGAGGGTTGATTAGGCGGCACGGCGCTGCGGGCGGGCGGCGTCCGCCACGGCCTGTAGCCGGCCAGCGAGGGCGGCAAAGCGGGCAGGGTCAGCGCTGTAGTGCATCCAGCGGCCGGACTTGGCGGCCGTGACCAGGCCGGCAGCGGTCAACAGCCGCATGTGATGGCTGACCGCCGGCTGGCTCAGGCCGAGCAGGGTGATGATGTCGCACGCGCAGACTTGGCCTAGCACGGCGCAGCACACTGCGCCCTGGTCCAGCAGGAATTGCATGATGCGAAGGCGGATGGGGTCGCCGAGGGCCTTAAAGGCTTCTGCGTCCGCGAGGAGGGCGTGTTCGTCCATAGCTCCCATATATCGAAGAATCTAAATGTGTCTATGTATTTCTTTGCGTCTCAGATTGGGTGTCGTTGGCGGTGTCACATACTCTTGGGAAATGGGTTGGTCGCGATCCGCTCGCTGTAGCGGTCCACCAGGGTGTCCGCCCGGTCGCGCAGCAGCCAGGTGAAGCGCACCAGCTCCTCCATCACGTCCACCACACGGTCATACAGCGGCCCCGGCCGCATCCGCCCGGCATTATCGAACTGCTCGTACGCTTTCGGCACGCTGGATTGGTTCGGGATGGTGAACATCCGCATCCATCGCCCGAGCAGGCGCAAGGTGTTCACGGCGTTGAACGACTGCGAACCGCCCGATACCTGCATGACGGCCAGCGTGCGGCCTTGCGTCGGGCGCACGGCACCGATCTCCAGCGGCAGCCAGTCAATCTGGTTCTTGAACACGCCCGTGACGGCCCCGTGGACTTCCGGGCTGCACCACACCTGCCCCTCGCTCCATAGCGACAAGGCGCGCAGCTCCTGCACCTTGGGATGGTCGGGGCTGGTGCTGTTCGCCATTGGCAGGTCGCGCGGGTCGAAGATGCGCGTCTCGGCGCCAAGCACCCGCAGCAGCCGGGCGGCTTCCTCGGTCAGAAGGCGCGAGAAGGACCGTGCGCGCAAGCTGCCATACAGCAGCAGGATGCGCGGGGGATGGTCCGCCCGCGCACCCGGTTCCAGCCGGGCCAGGTCCGGCGGCGCCAGCAGCCCGGGGCGCAGCGCCGGCAGGGCTTCGCCTGCCGGGGGAAGTGCGTCCATCTCGTCCGCCCTACGCGCCGGGCGCCGCGTGCCGGGCGGCACCGGCCTCGTACCAGCCCCGGCTGCGGCGGACGATGTGGACGACCGAGAGCATGACAGGCACCTCGACCAGAACGCCGACCACGGTTGCCAGCGCCGCGCCGGACTGGAAGCCGAACAGGGCGATGGCGGCGGCGACCGCCAGCTCGAAGAAGTTGCTGGCGCCGATCAGGGCGGAAGGGCCGGCGACGCACCACTCCGATCCCAGGCGGCGGTTGAGCCAGTAGGCAAGGCCGGCGTTGAAATAGACCTGGATCAGGATGGGCACGGCCAGCAGCAGGATCACGGTGGGCTGGCGCACGATCTGCTCACCCTGTAGCCCGAACAGCAGCACCAGCGTCAGCAGCAGCGCGCTCAGTGACACCGGCCCCAGCAGGGCCAGGGTGCGGGCCAGGGCCGGTGGCCCGCCCGAGCGCAGCAGGGCCGCGCGCCAGAGCTGCGCCACGATCACCGGCACCACGATGTAGAGCAGGACGGACAGCAGCAGCGTGTTCCAGGGCACGGTGATGCTGGACAGCCCGAGCAGCAGGCCGACGATGGGCGCGAACGCCACGACCATGATGAGGTCGTTGAGCGCGACTTGGCTGAGGGTGAAGTTGGGTTCGCCGTCCAGCAGGTTGGACCACACGAACACCATCGCGGTGCAAGGTGCCGCCGCGAGCAGGATCAAGCCGGCGATGTAGCTGTCCACCTGGCCCGCGGGCAGCCAGGGCCGGAACAGCCAGCCGATGAATAGCCAGCCCAGCAGGGCCATGCTGAACGGCTTGACCAGCCAGTTGACGCCTACGGTGGCGAGGATGCCGCGCCAGTGGCCGCCGACCTGGCGCAGGCTGCCCAGGTCTATCTTGAGCAGCATGGGCACGATCATCAGCCATATCAGGGCGGCGACGGGCAGGTTCACTTGCGCCACCGTGGCAGCGCCGATGGCGTGGAACGCGCCGGGCACGAGCTGGCCCAGGCCGATGCCGGCGACGATGCACAGCAGCACCCACACCGTCAGGAACCGCTCAAAGGTGCCCATCACCGGGTGGGCCGCCACGGTGGGGACGGCCCCTTGCGCCGCGCTCACGCTGCGGCTCCCGGAACCTGGTTCGGCTCACCAGCCGGCGCGACACGCCGGCCCGCCGCGTCCACCACGGCTTCGCCGTCCTCCTTGGTGAAGGCGCCGCGCTGCGGGTTGGGCAGGATATCAAGGACCAGCTCGGACGGCCGGCACAGGCGCACGCCCCTGTCAGCGAACACGAAGGGGCGGTTGATGAGGACGGGGTGCGCCAGCATGGCATCCAGAAGGGCGTCATCGGACAGCGCCGGGTCGTCCAGGCCCAGCGCGTCATAAGGCGTGCCCTTGCGGCGCAGCGCTGCGCGCACGGACAGGCCCGCGGCCCGGATCGCGGCGGCCAATTCCTCGCGGCTTGGCGGCATGCGGAGGTACTCGACCACGCGCGGCTCCTCGCCGCTGTTGCGGATCAGGCCCAGCGTGTTGCGGGACGTGCCACAAGTCGGGTTGTGCCAGATGGTGACGGTCACGACGCGATCCCCTCTGCGGCGTCGGGCCGCACCCGGCCGATCTCCTGGACGCGGCGCGTCAGGGCCATGCGGTCCAGCCCTTCCATCGGCAGCGTCGTGAACAGGCGGATGCGCCGTTCCAGGGCTTGGAACGCCATGCGGAAGGCGAGCATCCGCTGGGCGTCGGTGCCCAGCTCGGCCGCCGGGTCGGGCAGTCCCCAATGCGCGGTGATCGGCTGGCCGGGCCAGGCCGGGCACGCCTCGCCCGCGGCTTGGTCACAGACGGTGAACACGAAATCCAGCGCCGGCGCACCCGGGGCGGCGAACTCGTCCCACGGCTTGCTCCGCAAGGTGGCCGTGGGAAGGCCCGCCTCCGTCAGCAGCGCGAGCGCGAGGGGGTGGACGCTGCCGCGTGGGAAGGACCCGGCGCTATGGCCGTGAAAGCGCCCGGCTCCGTGATGCTCCAACAAGCGTTCGGCCAGGATGGAGCGGGCCGAATTGCCAGTGCAAAGGAACAGGACTTCGTAGGGCGGGCGGTGCATGGTGTGTCTCCCGTCAGGCAGCGGCAGGCTTGCAGGCGATGGCGCCGGCCCCGGCCGCGGCAGGGTTGCACACCGCCCCGGCGCTGCCCTGCCCACAGCAATTCTCGGTCAGGAAGCTGACCAGGCCGTTCATGGCGGCGATGTCGGCGGCATAGATGAGGTTGCGGCTGGCACGGCGCTGGGTGACGAGGCCCGCGTGCAGGAGCTGTTGCAGGTGGAACGTCAGCGAGGAGGGCGGCACGCCGAGCGCTGCGGCGAGCTGGCCGGCGGGCAGGCCATCCGGCCCGCGTTGGACCAGCACGCGGAAGGCACGCAGGCGAGTGTCCTGGGCGAGCGCACCAAGCGCCGTAACGACCGAAGCGGAGTCCATCGAGGGCATTCCATCCATGCTTCAACAATAGTCGAAATAACAGGGCGACGTGGACGAGTCCAACGATATTTGCACGACCATCGAAGAGTTTGGGCGTGTGTACGATCGTTTGTTAGACGGACCGCCTCATTGATCGCTGTATGACCTGCCGCTTCGCTTGTACGGGAAGCAGGCTACCCAACTCGCCGCGAGGAAGGGCCGAGGCAGTTGCACCCGTCTATCCAACGGCACTAGACTGCACGCGCTGGGGATGGGGTCCCCCGTAACCGCCCTCCGCCGCAAGGCCCGGGGCTGATGACTCCTACCGTGCGGGTTCACCCGCGGTAGGAGCTTGTCCACCAGAAGACAGCACCCTGCCGCACCGCGCGCTTGGTATCGCGTTGTGGAGGCAAGGGCATGGAGGTTGACTGGACACACGCTGGGCCAACGGTCCTGGCCGCTTTCCTGGCGTCATTGGTGGAGTTCGTGGAGGCGCTGACCATCGTGCTCGCCGTGGGTGCCGTCCGCGGCTGGCGCGGCGCGCTGGGTGGGACGGGGCTGGCGCTGGTGGTGCTGCTGGCCCTGGTCACAGTTCTCGGGCCGGCGCTCACCCGCATTCCCCTGGAGCTTGTGCAGCTCGGCGTCGGCACGCTGATCCTGATGTTCGGGATGCGCTGGCTCCGCAAAGCGATCCTTCGCTCGGCGGGTGTTATTCCGCTCCACGACGAGGAGGCGGCGTTCGCCAAGGAGACGGCATCCCTGCGTGGCCTGGGCGGCATCGGCCAGGGCTGGGACGGGGTTGCGGTCCGCACGGCATTCAACATCACCATGATCGAGGGGATTGAGGTGGTGTTCATCGTGGTCGCGATGGGCGCGGCCGGCGGCGGGCTACTGCTGCCCGCCAGCCTGGGCGCAGTCGCCGCCCTGCTGGTGGTGGTCGCCCTCGGTCTGGTGCTGCATCGCCCGGTGGCGATGATCCCGGAGAACACCCTCAAGTTCGTCGTCGGCGTGCTGCTGTGTTCCTTCGGCACGTTCTGGGTCGGGGAGGGCATGGGCCTGGCGTGGCCCGGCGAGGATTGGGCCATTCCAGCCTTGAACGCCGGCTTCCTGGCCACGGCCATCGCAGCCATCCCGATGTGCAAAGCGCGCCGCTTCCACACGCCTTTCAGCATTCAGCCGGTAGGAGGGCTGCAATGTCCTGGCTCAAGACGGTCTGGTCCGAGTTCGTCGGCCTGTTCGTGGACGACGGCAGCTTTGCCGTCGCCATCCTGGCGTGGCTCGCCGCGTGCTGGCTGGTGCTGCCCCGCCTGCCGCTGCCGCCGGTGGTGCCGCCGATGATCCTGTTTGTGGGACTGGCCCTGATCCTGGTCGAAAGCGCGCTGCGCCGGTCGCGCCAGGGATCGTAAGGGTGCAGCAGACGCTTTGGATTGCGCTCGGCGGCGCGCTGGGCAGCGTGTCCCGCTACTGGATCGCAGTGTGGGCGCTGCCGGCCAGCCGCCACCTGCCCTGGGGCACCATCGGCATCAATGTCGCAGGCTCCTTCCTGATCGGCTTCTTCGGCACGCTAACCTTGGAAGGTGGGCGCCACCCGGCGCCGGAGTGGGCGCGGTTGTTCGTCATGGTCGGCATCTGCGGTGGGTTCACCACCTTCTCGTCGTTCAGCCTGCAAACGCTGGACCTGCTGCGCGGCGGCGCCTGGGGCCGGGCGCTGGTCAATGTCGGCTTGTCCGTCCTGCTGTGCCTGACGGCCGTCGCCGCTGGGCACGCCGTGGCGGCCCAGCTCAACGGCGGCGCCCGGCAGGTAGCTCAGAACATCGTAGAGGAGGAAGCTTCGTAGCAGCTCGGCATGGGACGGCTCTCCCGTGCCTGCGCTTGTCAACGCCACAAGCTGAATACCAGACGCGCCAGGAAAGGCGCACGAAGAAGGGGGAACGACCATGCAGGACAGGAACAACAATTGGCTGGGCAGGACCACGCGGCAGGCGGTGCTGGGCGCACTCGGCCTGCTGCTGTGGACTCTGCCCGGCCACGCGGCCGAACCAGCCTATACGACGGGTCCGGCAACCACGCTGCCAAGCAGCAACACGGGCTGGGACTACATCACCCTGGACCAGGCGACCGGGCGCTTGTTCATCGCCCGTCGCGCCGATGGCTTAACGGTTTGGAACACCAAGGCGGGCAAGGTCCTGGCTACGGTCGAGAACAGCACCGGCGCCAATGGTGTCGTGCTCGTGCCCGAGTCCAACCGTGGCTATACCGCCATGACGGACGGCACGATGCTGGCGTTCGACCTCGCCACGCTCAAGCCCATCGAGCGCGTGAAGCTGGACGACGGCGACCTGAACCAGGGCTTCTACGACCCCGCCACCAAGCGCGTGCATATGGTGGTTGGCACCCGCCCGGCGCGCACGACCTGGATCAGCCTGGACGCCGCAACCGGCAAGGTGCTGGGCCGGACGGGGTTCGACAGCAAGAAGATGGACGACCCGGCGCCGGACGGCAAAGGCACGCTCTACGCGCCGATGCGGGACAACAACGCCCTGCTCAAGATGTCCTCGTTCGACCTGAAGGTGCAGGCGATATGGAAGCTGGGCGACTGCGTGCAGCCTGTGGCCGTCGAGTTCAACCACGCCGCCAACCGGGTGCTTGTGGCCTGCCGCGGCGACAAGCCGGTGTTCCTGGCGCTGGACCCGGCGGACGGGCGCATCGTGGCCACCCTGCCCATCGGCCGCGGCGTGGACGGGATGGCGCATGACGAAGGGCGGCACCTGCTGGTGACGGCCAACGGCGTGGACGGCACGATGAGCGTCATACGGCAGGACGGTCCGGACAAGTACAGCCTGGTCGAGACGGTTGCCACGCGGCCCATGGCCCGGGTGATCGCGCTGGATGCGGCGAGCGGCCGGCTGTTCATCGTCACGGCCGGCTACACCCAGCCGGCAGCCGGGCCGGGCGGCAAGCTGCCCCCGCCGGTGTTCCACAAGGACAGTTTCACGGTCATGAGCTACGCGTGGCCGTAACGCCTGGTGGACCACGGCGGACAGAGGGGACCGGGATGCAGCAGGGCCGGTGCTTGGCCCTTAACTGCCGCCGGGGTTCCGGGTCGTTCAGTCAAGGCGGCAGACAACCACCAGAACAACCATCAAAGGAAAGAAACCATGTTGAAGCCAACCACCGCCGTTGCATTGGCGCTCTTGTGCGTGGGGGCAGCGCAGCCCGCCCGCGCACAGGGTTGGCGCCTCGAATGCCTTGCCTCGGACGACGTGTGCCGCCGCGCGGCCGCCTACGTGCTGACGAACGTCAAGCCGCTGTTCTCTGACGCGGCCCTCGTGGACGCGATCAACGCCCAGAACGCCACCTTCGCCAAGATCACCAACATCCAGATCAACACAATGGACAACGGCTGGAGCGACCGGTCGGACAAGAAGCTCATCGAGTCCAGGATGCACAACCCCGTATCCGACCTGCTGCGGCAGAAGAAGGATGCCGGCAAAGGCACGATCTTCGAGATCTTCGTGTTCGACAACCACGGGCTGAACGTCGCCCAAACCGACGTGACGCAGGATTTCAACCAGGGCGACGAGGCGAAGTACTGGAAGACCTACGGCACGGCGAGCGACGCCATCTTCATCGACAAGGTGGCGCCAGACGACGGGCGCAACATTTCGCAGGTCAGCCTGACCATCAAGGACCCCAAGACGGGACAGGCAATCGGCGCCGCCACCATCGGGATCGACGTGGACAAGCTTAACTGAAATTCCGAGCCGGGAGTGGCAGCACTCCCGGCGCTCGCTCGGCTGTGCGTCCCAAGGTGACAAACGAAGGTGGCAAGTCAAGCGCAGCAATGGTCGCAAGCGCAGTGGCGGTGTGCTTCTCCCGTCCCTCAACCACGGCGAACACATCCGCGGCGACGACGACCAATGTCCTGCCCGGTTTCACAACGCGGGCGCGGCAGATGAGTTGGTCGCCCATCGCGGGAGAAAGCAGGTTCAGCTTGTACTCGGCCGTGAGCGCCGCACGACCTGGCTTCATGCCCGCCATGGCCGCAATCGTCGTGCCGTTGTCCACCAGGAACGCCGTCACGCCACCGTGGAACATGCCGTATTGCTGGAGCAGGTCGGAGCGGCGCGACACTGACAGCGTGCATTGGCCCGGCGAGAGCGCCACCAGCTCCGCCCCGATCAGCTTCATGAAGCCTTGTGCCGCCAAGTGCTCGCGGATGGTTTGAGCCACCTCTTCAAACTCGACCCCGGGCGGAAAGGTGCCCTCTGCCCGTCCGTCCGTCATGGCTCCTTCCCTTCTTGTCCCGGTCCAGCAGCCGAACGGCTTAGGGCAGCGATACAGTCCTCGCGTGCCGCCCATGCTGCATCCAGTCCGAACGCGGCCTGGCCTGTGGCGCGCAGCCAATCGTCAAGCACACGCCGATGGACGGCATTCTTGTAGGTGCCGATGTCCTCGGGGTTGATCGTCTCCTCATGCAGGAAGTGCCGTTCGGCACTCTCGCATGATCCTTCTGTCGTCGCATCAATGACGCCATAGCCCGTGCGAAGGTAGCAATGCGCCTCGGGTATGCTCGAAAGCCCATGTTTGGAGAGTGCGTCCGCGATCCCGGGCGTGTTCGCGTCCGTCATCTCGTAAACGCCGAGGGTGAGGCTTACCGCCAGCCCATTCTCCTGCGCCAGGGCCGCAAGCAGCGCGTGCTTTGTGCTGCACGTCCCCTGCCCTCCCCCAGCACGAGCCGGTAATCCGACCTGTCGGATATGCGTCCGTAGGGAAGGCTGCGGACGTGCTGGACAGCGTCCGCGAAAGTGCCCAGGCCATGCGACCGGGCGAGGAGGCTGATCTCGCCGTCGGATGTAAGCTGGTTTTCCGCACCAACTGGAAGAGCATCCATCACGGGCAAACCTCCGACGAACCTCGATGTGTCAGCCTGATCGCAATACGAACCTGTCGGCAAGCGCTACGTACCTGTCCGGCAAACTAACCCAAACGGACAGACAATGGACCGCCACAGCCACTCAATCGCCAATTTCGCATTCAGCGCGGCAGCCCAGCAGAGCTACACAGCCTTCTCCATAAAGATGCTGCGTGCGTCGAAAGCATAGTCCCCGAACGGCTCCCGCTCGCGGTAGCCTGAGCGCCAGTAGAGCGCAAGCGCCTCGGCGGATGCCGCTCCCGTCTCCAACCACATGATTTGAATGCTCTCTGTCCGTGCCGCGCCCTCAATGGCCTGCAACAAGGCCCAGCCGACGCCTTGCCTCCGCAGCGCGGCATCCACGAACATGCGCTGCAACTCCCCCTCCGTCGGCGAGGTCGGGGCGAAGCCACCGCAGCCGACCGCCTGCCCGTCGAGGCGAGCGACGAAGAAGCGGACACCGCGCAACAGGAGATCGTCTGCACCAAGGCCGAAACGGCTGTCGATTGGGTAGAGTGCCGCGGACCTCTCGTCCGCTGCCCGTAGCAGGCGTTGAACAGCGTCCTGGTGGAGAGCCTCTTGCATGACGGAGAGCATTGATCCTTCCGCTGGTAAGCAGATGCTTTGCTGCACCATGACAACGCAGGAAGAACATCATGGAACAGGCTGCACCAGCAGGCACGTTTTTTTCCTGCCGCCGCCCTTCTATACTCCGTCCACGTGAGAACCCGAAAACTTCGCATCCCCGGAACGCCGCTCATATAAGGATCGACTCGCCAGCCGATTTTCGGGTTCTCACGTGGACGGAGTATACATCCGGATGGGCGGTTGAGTTTGTAAACAGGACGCAAGCGGGCCAGACTGCGCCCATGACGAACAGGACCAAAGCCGCCGCACGCGCCACCCAACCCGGCGATCCTGCGGCAGTCGCCGACCGGGCAGCGCGGCTGCGCGGCTTCTTCGCCCGCTACGTTGCCACCAAGGGCGGCGCCAAGGACCCCCGGATCGAGCGGGCCTTCGCCGCGGTTCCGCGCGAACCCTTCGCCGGCGCCGGGCCGTGGCAGATCAGGGTGCCAGACGGCCCATACATCCCAACGCCGGACGACGACCCGGCCTACCTGTACCAGGACTGGCTAGTGGCACTCGATGTCGCCCGCGGCATCAACATCGGCGAGGCCGGCCTGCACGCGCGCTGCCTGGATGCGTTGGCCCTTCGCGACGGCGAGGAGGTGCTGCACGTCGGTGCCGGCGCGGGCTACTACACGGCGGTCATCGCACACCTTGTCGGCCCATCCGGGCGCGTCCACGCTTTCGAGATCGACGCCGACCTGGCCGAGCGCGCCCGGCGCAACCTCGCACACCTGCCGGAGGTGGAAGTGCATGCGCGCTCCGGGATCGGGGACGGCCTGCCGCGAGCGGATGCGGTTTATGTCAACGCGAGCGCCGTGGGGCCGAGCTGGTCCTGGCTCGACGTGTTGCGCACGGGCGGGCGTCTGATGTTCCCACTGCACGCGCCGGGCGGGTACGGCGCCATGCTCCGCGTGACGCGCCCACCGCATGGGCCGGCATGGCCGGCCACCTTCGTGTCCACGGCCGGGTTCATTGCCTGCGAGGGCTTGCAGGACCAGACAGCCGGACGCCGGCTTGCCGCGGCCTTCGCTGGCGGCGGGTGGCAGGAGGTGCGCAGCTTGCGGACTGACGACGCGCCGGACGGAACTTGCCGGTTCGCGGGCGAGGGCTGGTGGCTTTCGACCGAGGCAGCGGATAACGGGACAATCAGGGTCAGACGGTGAGCATACCCCGCTTTGTCGCCCACCTGCGCGTCAGCGCCGACAAGTAGGCCCAATGGCCGCGAAGCTGCACAGATTAGCCGTCTGGCGCCTTGGCATCTTGTTCGACGGCCAGAATCAGTGGTGTCCGTCAAACGAACCGACACTGGTGGCGAAATCAGGAAGGCGCTAAAGCACTTCCACATATATGCGTTTCAGTTGAGAACATTAAGAATATTTTGCTAGAATTATCCGGTTTTGGGCCATAATATTGACTCGATTTCTCGCGATAGTTTATGCGGCCAGATAGTTCGGCGAATTCGCCACCAGTGTCCGAACCCCAGACGGACAGGTGGCGGAAGCTCACTGCCCAAAACGAATGCGCCCGTTGGCTTTCAGGGCCGTCCTCGACCAGAAGCAAAGTCAGGCTGACTGGCCGTCCGTGCTGCTGACCAGGTCCTGCCAATCCGTCGTGCCTGGCTTGATCTGCCAAACCAGTGCAGCGGCACCCCGCAGATCTACCCAGCAATGGTCGTTGCCGGCCGGCGCCGCGTCAGCCCGGTGTACCTCCAGGCCGAACCCGCCCATTCCCGGCAGGCCGAGCTTCGCCCACCGGCTATAAGCCCGCGCCAAACGGACCGCCGCGCCGTGACCCCCGTAACCGATCAGTTCGCCCGCATCCCACAGTGCCACGGACCGATCCGCCTCATCCACAAGGCCGAACGGCGGGACGGGCTGGCTGGATGGCGACACCGGCCGCCATGGCGTCCATCCAGCGCCCGCCCTGGCCGTGAACGACGCCATGCCCGGTTCGGTCCGGCCAAGAAAGGCGCGGAACTGCGCGGCAATGGGTGCTGGGCCGTCGTGCGGCAGCGCGCCGAGCGGCAAGCCGCAACGCACGCTTGGTTCCCCGCGCACCTCATCCCAGAATGGCAGGCTGTCGAGCGACCGACGTGCCGTGCCGTGTTCCTGGCCAGGACCGAGCAGCGGCACGAACCAACCCGGGACGGATCGCTGGGCGGCCAGCACCATTCCCTGCCGGCGCAACACCGTCACCTCGCAACCGCTCCCGTCGCGCAGCTCGATCGGCGCCAGGATGCTGCCCCCGTCCGCAACCTGGTCGAACAGCACAGCCGGCAAGTCCCATGCGCCAGCCGTGATCATCGCACGGTGGTAGGGTGCGCCCGCGCCGTGCCCCTGCGCGCCGTCCCCGGTGATGATTTCGACATTCTCGACAGCAAGGGCTTCCACATCCATCCGGCTCTGCCGCGCCAGGTCGGGAAGCAGCTCGATGCCGGCCACCCTCCCGGACGGGCCGACCAGCCGACCCATGATCGCCGCGAGCCAGCCGGACCCGGAGCCGATCTCCAGCACGGCCTGTCCGGGTTCGAGGTTGAGCAGGTGCAGCAGCCATAGCACGTAGCTCGGCTGCGAGTTGGACGATGGCAGCAACTCGCCCGCTTCATTCACATGCCGCATGACCTGATCGCTGTAGACGACCGGGAGAAGCTGGGCCGGGTCGGCGGCAAAGTCCTGCAACAGGCCGTCCCCAATGCGGAAGCGATGCACGAAGCGGTGGCGCGGGGTTGCCAGAACAGCAGCCCGCAAAGGCGGCGGCAATCCCCCCGGCTCGCCGAAACGCCGGAAGGCATCATCCAGCATGGCGATGAAATGGGTTGTGCATGAGGCGATCTCGGTCTCGGACAGCATCGGCATCAGGTCCCTCCAAACTGGCGACTGTGCAGAGCCATGCGCGTGGCGGGAGGGGACGCGGACAGCCCAAATAAATTTCGTCAGGCTGTCCGCGTTGACCCTTGGTGGGCGCATAAGGCAGCCATGACGCAGCCAATGCCGCGATGGAAGGAACGGGCCGGAGATGCAGCGCCTCCGCCGAGGGATGTCGGCGCGGCGCTGAACGCCCTGTCCGACGACGACCTGCTGCGCTTGCGTGCGCTCGCCCGGCTCCGTGCTCGCGGCCTGCCCGGCGGCGTAGCCTGGTCCGACCTGCTTCACGAGGCCATGCTGCGCGCTCTGGCAGGCACGCGGCGGTGGCCGCCCGGCGTGCCCCTGCTGGCGTTCCTGGCCGGGGTCATGCGCAGCCTGTGCGACGAGCAATGGCGGCAACGCCGTCGCGAAGGCCCGGTGCCGCCATCGGACGATGCTGCGGCAGCGATGACGGCCGGGGTCAAATCTGATGCCGATCCCGAGCGTGCCTATGCGGCCTCACAAGCACTCGCGGCCGTGGACCGGCTGTTTGCGTCCGATGTGGAAGCGTTGAAGGTGATTGCCGGCCTGACGAATGGCCTGGCTGCCGAGGACATACAGCGCCACTACGGCCTGACCACGACCGAGTACGACACGACGCGCCGACGGATGCGGCGGGCGCTTCTTCGCCACGGGCTGGCGTGGGTCTGGCCATGACCAGGCCGTGGGATACGCCATCCGCGCTGACCGCGTTACTGGACGCGCTGGAGGCGGACCTCCTCGGCGCGCCCAAGCAGGATGTGCAGGCGGCCCTTCGCGAAACCGGCCGGACGCGAGAGACCGCGATTCACGAGCTCAGGTCGCTGCTGCGCGATGTTCAGGCTGGCGGGCATGATCGCTGTCCCTTGGCCACCCTCCCTGACGAGCATGATGGGATGAGCACACAGCAGCACTGATCCGAGGCGGCCACTGGCAACCCTCAGCAGACTTTCAGTCCGGCTGGCAACAGGACGCCCGTGACATCCACATCGGTTTGGCTGTCGATTACGACGAAGGCGACATTCTCGGCAGCCCAGCCTTGGAGCTGCTCGACCGAGACGTAGCGTCCATTTCCAGTGTCGTACAAGCGGCCACGGGCGTAACGTTTAACCAGGATCGGCCTAACCTCTTGTGCTGCCGGCATGATCATCTCCCCATCGCTGATAACTTCAGCGGCGGCTGGCTGCCGCGCAAGATGCTTGTCCGTCAAACGACCCGACACCGGTGGCGAATTCATGGTTGGCTGTATGTTCACGGAGAGAACGGCTCGGAAAACCTGTCCTTGCGGTCGTTTCCAGCCTGCCGGGTGAGCTATCGATCGGCATTGCGGCGCAACCAACGAATTCGCCACCGGTGTCCGACCCATGACCGGTCACCCGGAATGTGTCCGCCAACCCTGGCATTTGCACGGGAAAGCGGACAAGATGATTGCCGGACGGGAAAACGGACTGGACGGCCTTGGCGAACATCGGCTACGCGCGGGTCAGCACGCAGGACCAGAACCTTTCGCTTCAGCACGATGGTTTGGCCGCGGCCGGTTGCGAAAAGGTGTTCGAGGATCGTGCGTCCGGCGCCCGCGCCGACCGCGCCGGGCTACAAGCTGCACTCGATTACGTGCGGGACGGCGAAGTCCTGGTTGTCTGGAAGTTGGACAGGCTTGGGCGTTCGCTGCCCCACTTGATCGAAACCATCGTGGCGCTGGCAAAGCGCGGCATTGGGTTCCGCTCGCTCACTGAGGCGATCGACACCACCACGCCTGGCGGTTGGCTCGTTTTCCATATCTTCGGGGCACTCGGCCAGTTCGAGCGCGACCTGATCCAGGAGCGCACGCGTGCTGGGCTTGCTGCTGCTGCTGCGCGTGGCCGCAAAGGCGGACGCAAGCCGGCCATCACCGAGGACAAGCTCCGCCGAGCACGCGAGCACATCGCCAACGGCCTGACCGTGCGCGAGGCCGCAACGCGCGTAAAAGCGGGCAAGACGGCGCTCTATAAGGCGCTCAAGGCGGAACCATCCTGACTGCCCGCCCTTCTACGAGATCCTCCGGGCCGTGTTTCGATCCACGTCCCCGCGTGGGGGGCGACCTCGGCGATAATCTTCGAGCTGACCCAGGGCAAGGTTTCGATCCACGCCCCCGCGCGGGGGGCGACCATCGTTGTCGGGCACGCCGGTCGGGTTTGCGCTGTTTCGATCCACGCCCCCGCGCGGGGGGCGACAGCGACAGGCATAACCATCGGTAGCCATTCAGGAAAGAGTGTCACTTGCGCGAACCTTCCCGAATTTGGCAGTCCCAATGCTATGGACATTGCAAAGAACGACGCATCGCCCTGATGCACAATGAGAAAGAGCCCGGGCGAACCCAAGGCGGACCGCATGTCCGCTTCCGGTTCGCGCGATCGCCAATACGCTCAGAAGATCAGCGGCGCGTCGAGGTCCAGACTAGGCTTTGCCCCGACATGCTCCACCCGGCGCCGACCGTCGGCCCCCAAGCGGTAAAAGCGCAGGCTATCGGCCGCAGGGTCGATCTCCCCCATCAGCCGCGCTCGCAGCGCCGTCCATTGCGCTGAAACTTGCGCCATGGTGTTGAGAGTCGGACATGATCGCGCTGGCAAACGCCGGATCCTTGTGGAGCTTCCGCATCCACAGCGCGTTCTCGACGCATGCGCGCGCAAGGCTGGCGGCTTCCACCAGCAAACCTGCGGGAGCGACCAACGCCACGCCCTGAAGGTGTTGCAACGACCGACTCAGCAACGCGGCGGCAAAGGGGGCGGGATTGTTTAGTGGTCGGCCTCCGATCCGGACGGGATGTTGAAGCATGTCCAGAGCGACTGACCGAATCCGGTCGCAAAAGGCAAACCACGGCTCACCATCTTCCGGCCACGGCATTCCATGTTCCTTGACTCGACAGTGGCAGCTTGACTCACGGATCTACGGCGGTCCGCTTCTCCCCTCATTTGCTCCGAAGCGAACGGGCGGCTTTCCACACCATCGGGCGACAGGGCGCTGGCTGGGCATGCCCATTCTGGCCGATAGTGGCCTGTCCGCTCTGGAGCTGCTAACCTAGGAGCGTGGACACTGATCGATGAGCAGGCGTCTGCAATCATCGACCCCGTTGTCGTCCTTTGCCCGGATGGAACCCTCTTTCCCAAGCGAACGTTCGACTTCATGCGAGCAATCAAGAATGACGCACCGCGCGAGCGGGCGAACATAATCGAACGGCGTGATTCACCGTTTGAATTGGATTGAGGCATGGGCTGACTCGATCGCCTGCGTCACTGGACCGGCATGATCTATATCCGTCGCCGTCGGATTTCTTTAAGGGACGGCTACCCGCTTCCGCTGGAATGAGGAGACGTCTTATGGCTAAATCACCTCGCACGCCCAAAGCCAAGACGGCCGCCCCAGCGCAATTCGACATGAACAGCCGCGAGCGGAAAAGTCGCAAGGGCGGCCCTGGTGGTCCGGGCCGCGGTCGTGATGACAAGCGTCCGCCCAGCCGCATTGTGAACCTGCCACCCACTTTGGTTGATCGCGGCGAGGGGTGGATTATCCGGAAAATCGGCAAGATTGACCAGGCCTCCCATGTCGCCATGGGTGCCGAATACCAACTGATCTTCGAGGGCCACGACCCGCTGGTGTTCGACTACCTGGGCGCTGCCCGAGGCCGCGCCAAAGAGGCACCCCCGGAGAACGCACAGGTCGCGGAGGTTGCGGCCGATCCGGCTGAAAAATCTATTGCCGCAGAAGCGCCGGCTGATGGGCTTTAGGCGAGCGCTATCTCACCCATGTCGACCCGGACTAGGAGTGGATCCCAGACGGGCTGGTAGTCACCCTGATACGCATAAACGCTCCGCTTCGTGGGAATGACGATGCCGCCGGGACACGGCGCCTCACTCCGCACTTTGGAGGACGCGACGCGATGCTTGAACGGCCGCTTTTGAGCACCCAATCGAATCCCCGAAACAGTCTGTATGGGCGCAGAGCGGCCGGTCGAAGGCTCATTCCCTTGAGTGAAAGTTCCGCTTCGAGACCTTGGGCAATAATGGCCGCAAGCTAAAGTCTCGGCCCGTCGGCGGGCTGAACGACGCTCAACCGCGCTGGTACCCTGTTTCTGTAGCAGGGAGCTTGGTGGCCGCGCCGCATTCCCTGTGGCTTCCGTCCACGCCGGCTCGGTCGCGTCCACGAAATAGCGGAAAGGATTTTGCGGAGTTTTGAGCGCCGCGACCAAGTCGGGCACGTCCGATCCTAGAACCGGGACGGCATTCACAGGAACGGCTCTCCGGCGTGGTCGTCGAACAGCCGGGCGTCGCGGACGTAGCCGGACAGCCAGGGCCATTCAGTTCTGCCGAGCGGCCTGACTTGTCCATCCAGGCGTGAACAGGGCGGAAGCAGCTAACGGCTGTATGGGGGCGACTTTCCCGCTTCGTGGAGGTCGCCTCGGTGCCATTCGCTTTCCTGCTTGCCGCACTCGCCGAAGTGCCTGACC
>JAABUM010003175.1_pt1 | contig 20815 bp, 20 predicted proteins | sample 5559161 | NCBI WGS metagenome assembly JAABUM01 (sample SAMN10711868, study PRJNA513369) | rock metagenome | isolation source: Antarctica rocks | place: Antarctica: Victoria Land, Siegfried Peak nord
CGTCCTTGGACAGAGCCCGCAGCGCTTCGCGATCCATCCAGACGTGGAATCATGCCGCCAGACCCCCGTCAACCATCCCGTCCGCACCCACCCTCAGCAGGCCGGTCAGCAGACGTGAGCAGTTACTCCGCACAGTGCATTTCTGAACATGTTCCTTAACGGCTATCGCGAGTATTTCTCTCGATGAGACGTTTGGGAAGGACTCAGGATGCTTCTTCAACCCGTCCTCTATCAACGGTAGAATATTGCTTTCCTGGATGATTGGGTCATTTCTACATAGTTTCGCGAAATCCTGAATAGAGGGGTCAGCCCAAGTCACTCTCGTGCTAAACGTCAATATGGCTGCGAACATTCCGACAAGGGCGAGGGCAGGGACGATGCGCATGGGCTGAACGGTAGCGCGGGCCGGGCAGCACGTCCATACCCGCAAAACCCCGACAGGCTGGGCAGCCTCGGGCGGCTGCGCATCGCCGCGTTGCTTGTCGACGCGCCGAAGGAGGAGGGGTGCCGATTGCAGTGAAAGTAGTCGGTTGACCCCGCAGCGCGTGCGAAGTTGCTCGTGTAACCATATGGCAACGCGTGACACTCTCCGAGCACCTCGCATCGGTGATCATGCGTTCCCCCTCAGCCTCACCCCCGGCTGACCCCGGCTGATCCCCGTTCGTGAACTCGACGCCGGCTGATTCGAGGGCGCTTTCAAAGTCGGCTGACCACCGTGTACGAAAGATAGACGAACAGAGCGGCGCCTAGCAGCACAAGCAGCCCAGCGAGCGCCACATCCATCCGGGAGCCGGTGCCCGGGCGAACGTCTTTGCTATCGATGTTCAATGAGACTTTCCGGAAACGGAGTATCGCCAGGATCATCATCGCGCCGCCTAACAAGATTAAGAGCAGGCCGGCAATGTTACCCACGAACTGGCCGCTTGCCGACGGCATCCGGCCACCGACGGACTTACTTGCAATCTCAACGAAAAGGTCAAACTTCTCGACCAGAAAACCAAACGCCATCACGGCAATCGACGTGCGTACCCAGGCCAGGAACGTCCGCTCATTCGCTGCATGGTCGGTGAAATTCTCGATCATCCCGTGCTAATTCGCCCCCTCAGGGTCGTCGCGGTGCTTCAACAGTCCCAACCCCGTGAGCCAATCCTTCAACGCCAGCCGGATGGCTTCGGGCCGGCTCGGGCGTGGCTCGGGCTGGGCAGCGATCCAGGCGTCGAGGGCGTCGAGGCTTCGCCGATCGAAGCGGGAACACACCTGCTCCGTGTCCACGGCCGGGCGTCCACGTCGCGCTTTTTTCAATGCATCAATTGACATGCGTAATTTATACATGCATATAAGGCGGGCCGCAAGCGATCTGGAACATCGCAGGCGGCCCTAACCACCTCGGACCCTGGAGTCACGACGATGGCTATCGACGCCCATAGCACAACCGCGCCCGCCGATCACCGGGCCTTATTACGAACCTGGGCTGGCGCCGTCCCCGTCCCCACGCCGGACCTGACGGCCGAGACCGTCGCGATGCTCGACGCGATACCGAACAGTCGCCGCCACTTCCTCCGCGGCCTCGCCACCCTCCCGCTCATCGGCGGCTCGGTGGCCATCCTGGGCAAGCCCACGCAAGCCGCGGTGCCGGTCACCATCGACCTGATGCAGAGCTATCACGCCTGGCTGCACTACGAGCACCGCATGCTGTCCTACGAGATGGCCGGCTACGATGTCCGGCTGGCCCAGGGCTTCGAGGGTTGCACCCACATGAACAACCCGGGCGCCGACTATCACTTCGGATGGCCGAGCCGCGGCCGTCCCCTCGCCGGCTGGCCCGAGGCCCCGCAGCCCTCGACCCGCGCGGCCGTGGTGCTCAGCGCTGTCGGGTGCCCGTTAGGTCCGAGGGCTCGGCCATGACCGACGACGTCCCCGTTCGCCTGGACCTCGAAAGCGCCATCATGGACGCCGAGGGCGCCGCGGCCGTCCACGCGATCATCGAGCACGATCTGCTGTCCTCCCTCACCGAGGGATGGGAGGCAATCGGCATCCCGCCTCGCGAAAACATGAACGTCACGGTGCTGAGCGACATAGAGCGCCGCGCCGTCGACTACGCCATCATGTCTTTGCGCCAGACGGTCGCCGAGGTGTCGCGCGTGTTCTACGCCATGAAGCCGACCTGACACCCCGGCCCGTCCGCACCGCGCGGGCGGGCCTCTCACGCCATCGTGACCGCCCGCCGCCCCTCACGACACCCGGAGGCCAACAATGGCCAGCCATTACCCGCAGCGTTACCCGGACACCCAGAACGACGAAAGCCCCGCCGAGTCGGAGCTTGCTAAGTCGTTGCTTTTATTGGGAAAGAATGGTGCCGGTTGCAGGGATCGAACCCGCGACCCCCTGATTACAAATCAGGTGCTCTACCAACTGAGCTAAACCGGCGGTGCGCTCTTCGACGATGTCGAATATCAAGCCGCACGTTTTTTTTCAATCGCGATCCCCGCGAACCGGTCAGAAGCGATACCATAGCCCGGTCGTAAAGCCGCGCTCAAGCAGCGCGTTCCGGCCATAGACGGTCGTGGAGGCGCCGAGCTGGACGGCCCAGGCCGCGTTTAGCTGATATACGGCCTTGAGTTCCATCTTGGAGTAGCGCGAACTCGGCAACCTCGTGGTGCCGGGGCCGGTCGGCACCGCCGTGAAGCTTTCCAGCAGCACCAGCAGGCGGGACAGGGGATAGATCCCGAAGGTGAGATCGCCGTGCCATTGCGCGGCCGCGCCGCCCGACCGCAGCCGATAGCTGCCTTGCGCGTCGATGAAAGACAGGAACGGCCCGAGCTGGAATCCGACGCCGCCCAGGGCGCGGAAGTCGCCTTCGCGCGCCGTGTCGCCGATCTCGGCCGGGTTGCGGTCGGAATGGGTCCCGGGCAGCCGGAACGTGCTTTGCACGGCAAAGACCGCCTGGCCATAGTCGTAAAGATGCACCTGCGCGCCGACCGCGCTGCCGCCGAGCCCCACATAGTGGCCCGCGTCCGGGGCGCCGATCCGCGTGGCATCGAGAGACGGGCGAGCTATGAGCATCAGCCAATCCGTCGCTCCATACTCGATATAGCTGGCCAACTCGCTTTTCGCATAGGAGCGCGCCGGCGCCAGCCGCCCCTTGTCGTCGAAGTAACGGCCTCCACGGCCGAACGTGTAATCGGTTATGACCAGGCCGTCGCCCGCGACGCGGTTCCATGCGCCGGCCTGCGCGGTCCGCATGCCGGCCGTCGCCAGGAGAACAGCCGTGGAGGCCAGTGCGAGTGACCGGCCCTTGATGGAGCACCAGCGCGGTCTCGGCGCTGGATGAACGCTGTACATCTCGCCGAACCCTGATCGGGGGTGCAGCCGCAACTCTTTCTTACCGTCAAACACCAAATGCGTGTATGACCGCCCCGTTGCTAGCGGGACGAGCATAGGCCGAAGCGCCTCCCCTTCGGCATTGCCGAGCTTACTGAAGCGATCTTGCGGAATCCATCTCGGATTGCAGCGGTTCGCCGTTGAACCTGGTCTGGCTCCTGCGCCAGCCCGAGACGAAGCCGATCACCCTCGGGAGAATCGTCCGCTCAGTGCGGCGCCGTCCCGCTCCAACCCGGCAGATGCTCTGCTTGGGGTCCGTGGCTGAGGTCGAGCGCCCGCGCCAAGGGGGCTTTGGGCGATTCGGTCAACACCTGCGCCGGCACGCGGCGGCCCGCCTTTTTTCGGCCACTTTGCCAAATCCGACCAACATTTGGGTCGGCCGTATCTTCTCGAGCTTGGTCTGCTTGTTTTCGGGCGGGGATTCATGCTGACATCATCCGGCCACGGCACGGTTTCGCCATCCGGGCGTCCCCTCCCGGCCATGATTCGCGCTTGAACCGCCAAATATGTTACTGCGTTTCGGGCGTTCCACCCGGCCCTTTAACCAAGCCGGACGCGCACTCTTGGTTGCCGAACCGTCACCGACCCGCCAGGGGTTATCGACCTTGGTCAACGCAAGGCTAAGATCAGCTCTAAACATCAGGGTAGGAAGTCCATCTATCGACTGCCGCGTTCACCTTTTGCACTTTCTCGCCATTAACGCACGCGCAACAATGATGAAGACGTTCGCGTAAAACGCGACAGTTTTACTTAGATCGACCGCAGTTCGTGGCTGCGAACGTGTGCTCACAGCAAGTCGTGAGGGCGTCATGTCGATCCATTGGAGCAAGGCGGTGGTGTTCGGGGGCGTGATGCTAGCCGGCATCGTGGCTTCGGCGCCGCAGGCCGCGGCGGCCCCGGCCCGCGCCACCTACGCCACGGCGGGAGCCCGCACCAGCGTGCCTTACGGCTGGGTGGACTTCTGCAATCGGTACAGCACGGAATGCGACGTGCAGAGCCTCGATGCAGTCGATATCGACCTCACGCCCGCTGCCCTGAGCGACATCGAGCGCGTGAACCGCAAGATCAATATGGCGGTCCAGCCGGTGACCGACATGGATCACTGGGGAGTGGTCGACCGCTGGGACTACCCGACCGATGGCAAGGGCGACTGCGAGGACTATGCGCTCCTCAAACGCAAGATCCTCATGCACGACGGCTATCCCCGTCAGGCCCTGCTCGTCACCGTGGTGAAGGACCATGAGGGCGAGGGGCACGCCATCCTCACGATCAAGACGAACCAGGGCGAATTCGTCCTCGACAATCTGGACGACAGGGTGCTGCCCTGGGCCGATACGGGCTACCGGTTCATCAAGCGCCAGTCGCAGGAGGATCCCAACCTGTGGCAATCGATCGGCGCCCCAGCGCCCGCCCCGCAGTTCACCGCTCGGTGAGTTCGCGTCGAACCCGGGCGAGATCAGGCGGCCGCGAAGGGGAAGCGCGCCTGGACCACGAAGCGGTCCTGCTCGTCGTCGCCTTGCCGCAGCAGCGCGATGGCGTCGATGGATGCGGTTTGCGGCACGCGTTCGAACATGGCGCGCAGGACGGGTTCCAGCTGGACCCGGGCGTCGGTCTCCAGCGGTCCCGTCAGGGTCATGTGGAACCGGAAGTCCTCGAAGACGTGCGGGTACCCCCAGCGGTCGAGGTTTTCGAGCTCGCTCGGGCTGAGCCGGTCGGGATGCCGCCGTTCGCGGTCGGCCGCGGAGAGCGGCGCGCGATAGCGGTCGAAGTCCCGCACGCAATCGTCGGCGAGCCTGCGCAACGCCGGCGGTGTGTCGATCGGGACCAGTGCGATGAAGTGATCGAGGTCGGCGAGCTTGAGATCCACCTGGAATGTGCGCTGGTCGGCCGCGAAGGCCGCGAGGTGCGCCATCAGGTCCTCGATCGAACACCCGACCGCGAGCTTGAATGGCGGCTTCAGGGTGGCGTGGAAGCCGTAACGCCGCGGCGCGGCCGTCCAGCCGAGGGCGGCCGGCTCGAGGAACACCGGATCGTCCGGGTAGGGCACATCGGTCCCGCTCACGGCATCGTAGCCCAGCACCGAACAGCCGAAGAGCGACAGCGGGCTCTGCTCGTGAGGCATGTAGTAGATCGCGTAGCGTGCCATGGGCGTGTCCGATCGGGCTCGGACCGACGGTAGGTCGGCGGCTCCGGGGCCGCAAGCCGCGAACGCCGGCGTCAAGCCGTCCGAAAGTCGGCTTTACCGGAGCGCCGATCTTTCCTAGGCTTCATGGGTCGTCACATGCGATGGCGAAGCGCGACGGAGGCACCAGGATGCCGGCGAATGGCGAGCCGCCCCGCCACGAGGCCGTCGCGTTGCTGTCGTCCGGCACGCCGGAGGCAGATGCCGCTTTGCGGCGGCTGACGAGGATCTACGGCAACGTCGATCCCGATCGAGCCGACGTGCTGGTGGCGCTCGGTGGGGACGGCCTGATGCTCCAGGTGCTGCACCGCTTCATGGGCTCGGGCAAGCCGATCTATGGGATGAACCGCGGTTCGGTCGGCTTCCTGATGAACGAATACGTGGAAGACGGCCTCCACGAGCGGCTCGATGCGGCCTTGCGTTCGATGGTGCATCCGCTGGTCATGTCGGCCACGGACCGCCACGGCGAGATCGCCACGGCTCGGGCCATCAACGAAGTCTCGCTGCTGCGGCAGTCGTCCCAGGTCGCCAAGGTACGCATCTCGATCGACGGGCGGGAACGTCTGAACGAGCTCATCGCCGACGGTCTCCTGGTGGCCACGCCGGCCGGATCCACCGCCTACAATCTTTCGGCCAATGGCCCGATTCTGCCGCTCGACGCGGCCCTCATGGCGCTGACGCCGATTTCCGCGTTCCGGCCCCGAAGATGGCGCGGCGCATTGCTGTCGGACCAAGCCCGTGTCACCGTCGAGGTGCTCGAATCCGACAAGCGGCCGGTGGCCGCCACGGCCGATCATTTCGAGATCAAGGACGTGGCCACGATCGAGATCGCGATGGACCACGAGACCGGCCTCGTCCTGCTGCACGATCCCGGCCACTCGCTCGACGAACGGATCCTGCGCGAACAGTTCGGCTGATCGGATCCGGCGACGCCCGCTCAGGCGGCGCGCAGTTCCGGGTCAGCGGCGAGACGCGGTTCGACACCCCGAAGGCCGCTCATCGGCGGCGCGCGTTCGCAAAGGTCCGGCCGATCGGTCCCCGAGCCTTCGATCGTCGATGCACGGAACTCGTCGCGCGCGGCTTCGGCCTCGAAACGCCGCAGCAACGCCGTCAAACCGTCGACCGCGTGGCCCTGGGCTGCGCCGCATCGGTCGATGACGTCAGCCACGATGCGGCGTTGCAAGGCCGCGCCCTTGACCCCGGCCGATATGCTCAATCTCTGGTGGGCGTCGAGCGCGGCGCGGAACACGGGAGCCAGTGTTCCAGGCAGTCCGCACGACCGGTAGAGTGCAGCGAAGCCGAGCCCGTTCCGATGGCGCACGAGACCGGCCACGCGGCCGAGCGATTGGCCGGAGAGTTCAGACAGCGCCGCTTCGAACAGAGCGATATGGCCGCTCAGCAAAGCCCTGAGCACGAGGGCCGGGGTCAGATGGCCCCCCCGCCTGAGGTAGGCTGCAAACCTCAACTGGCCGAGGTCGTCTCCACGTTCCACGTCGTGCTGCAAGAGGGTCATCGCGGCGCGCTCGCAAGCGTCACCGACGACCCGATGGGCCCGTTCCCGTGCGATCCATCGGCACGACACCACGAAATCCTTCAAGGCCTGGGCCGTCGCCACCACGAGTTCGTGGCGCAGGCAGGAACTGAGATCGCGGCGGTTTCCCAGGGCCTCGCGGATCCCGCCATCGCGTCCGAACCGTTCGAGAATGCGGCGGACCGACACCTCGGCCAGATTGGCGCCATCGTTGCGGCAGAGCACCAGGACGGCTTCGATCTGGCCGACTTCGGCCACCGCTCCGGCGACCGCCGCGGAGAGCGCGGGCCGCCCCGCGATGGCGCATTGAGCGGGCAGTTCACCGATCGCTGCGGCGTCGATCAGTTCAGCGTCGGTCAGCAGCGGGGAGCGAGCGAGTACGAGTGCCGCGATATCCGCCTGGTCGCCGGCCAGCGATGACACGAGGTGGTGGGGCGCGTCGGCCGCGCCCGCCAAGGCCTCGGCGAGCGCCCGCCGCACGAGGGGGGATGGATCGTCGAGCAGGCATGTCATGGCGCGCTCCATCTCGCCCTGCTCGATGCGGTCGAGGTCGGCGTAGAGGTAGGCCTTTGCCAGCGCGTGGGTGGCCTCCGCCCGCTCGCCGACCGGCGCTCGGTTGGCCCAGGACAGGAACTGCCGACTCAGCATGACGCCTCTCCGCTGCGGGAAGGAAGGTCGGAGTGGGACCGGTCTGACCGACTCCGCGCTGGCTCTCCGTGCCGCGGGTGAGACCGGTCGCCGGCCCGATCCGACACCGAGAATGACGCGACGTGGTAAATTTCAGCTTAATGCGACGTGCGGGAGCCTCATGGGCGAGGGGTCGTTTGGTCACAACCGGCCCTCCCGGGCCGGCGTGCCGGCTCAGCCCCGTCGAGGGGTGCAGGGTTGCCGACTGCGGCGGCGCGAGTCCGGCCGAGCGCGGATCGAGGACGCTGGATCGAAGCTCGGCCCGACGTCAGTCGGCGATCACTGGCTTGAGGGCAAGCCATCGGCCCAGGGTCGCGGTGATCGGGTGTGGCGTGCGGGACGAACGGCGCTCGATTGGCCGGAACGCGGTACCGGGACTGTCCCCCGACGCCCCGCGACGTCGCTTCGGCCCGCCCGATGTCTGTCCTCGAGGTCGGAGCGACGCGCTTTTAGAGGCGGCTGACCTTGGCGCTCCCGCCGTTGGCGGCCGGAGATCGGCCCTGCGCCCGGGGCGCCACTGCATCCCAGCCTCCGGGAGGCGACGAAACGTCGTTGGCGGCCGGAGTCTGCGGTGCCGGGCGGTAGGCATCCACCGCGGCCTTGGCGGTCGTCAGCACCGCGGCGTCGAGCTTCTGGCCGACCTCGTCCCGCTTCTTGGCCGCGTCCTCGTCGCCCTCCGAGGCCGCGATGGCGAACCACGTGTAGGACTGGGCGAGGCTCTGCTCGATCCCGAGACCGCGCGCATAGAGGATCGCGAGATTGAATTGGCTGTCCCGCACGCCGTAGGACGAGGCTTTCTGGAACCATTGAGCGGCCTTGGCGTAATCGGGCTTGCCCGCCGCCCCCTCGGCCGCCATCACGGCCAGATTGTGCATCGCCCGGACATTACCGGCCTCCGCGGCCTTGCCGTACCAGGACAGGGCCAGGACAGGGTCGCGATCGGCACCGATCCCCTTCTCGTAGACGGAGCCGAGACGATACTGAGCCATCGGAAGGCCCTGCTGGCCCGCTTTCTCCAACCAGGTCAAGGCCAGCTTCGGGTCGCGCCCCACCCCGCGCCCATCCGCGAAGCGCACTCCCACCTCGTATTGCGCGGCCGGATCTCCGGCCGCGGCGAGACTGCGCAACCCGTCGCCGATTCCGTCCGCCGCGGCGATCTGCGGCTTCGCAGGCCCGACCACGAAGGTCGGGAGCGGCGCCCGCCCGGGCGCGGTGGCTGTCGAGCCGGACGACGGCGGCGCGGCGACTGGCTGCGCCGACTGGGACGCCAGCTGCGTCGAGGCGGGGGCGAGCTGGGACACCTTTCCGCCCGGCTCGGCACCGACTTGCGGCAGAGCGCCCGCAACGCGCGTGCTTCCGGTCTCGGACGACGCCGATCCGGCCGTTCCGATGCGGGCCGGACCTTGCGCATCCAGGCTGAGCTTCACGGCCTCGAGCACGCCAACCAGCAGAACGAGTGCCGCGATGGTCAGCAGGATGGGGCGCCGGTTCCGAGCGAGATAGTCCCTAGCCCGACCCAGCGTCCCGGCGCCGGGAGCCGCAGTCCTGCGAGAAGCGGAGCGCCCCTCTCCAGCCTTCAACGTGGCATTCGTGGCCGCAGAAGCCTGGGCGGCCTGGGCCGCACGACGGGCAGCCGCGATGAAGCTAGCGGGCCCGTCCCCATCCACGGCCGGTGATCCCGAAACGCTCGTCGGCGTGCTTGCATCGGCATCGAGTCCGCCATCGAGGTCGGAGCCGAAGCGCGGCTCCGTGCGGCCTTGCTGTCCGCGGCCGAAACCCGGCTCGATCAAAAGGTCGGAAGGATCGAGGTCCACCCCGGCGATCTCGTCGGCCCCGCGTGGCGGCCCCTCGTTCCGCCCCGCTTCCTGTGCGCGTCGTTCCTCGTCGGCCTGTGTCCTGCCGCGCCCCCGGCCCCCGTCGTCCAGGCCTGTCCGTGGCATGTCGGCGGCGCGGCCGGCAGCGGGGATGCCCGGCCCGCCCGCGTCGGAGATCTGCCGGGCCAGGCGCTCCATCGTGTTCTGCATGTCCGACAGCACGGCCTGCGTTCGGCGCTCCGCCGATTCCTGCGTCGCCCTGAGGTCGTCCATGCCGCGCGTCACCTGGTTCGCGAGGCCCGGTGAGGCATCCGACGTGCGCAGACCCAGCGACGGGTTCTGCAGGGCAGCCCGCAGCGTGTCGCGGGCCGCCGTGCGGGCTGCCGCCTCTGCCGCGTCGACCGCCACCTGCCGCGTGATCTCGAGTTGCGAGAACAATTCGCCCAGGGAATGTCCGACACCGTCGAGGACCTTGAGGCTCGACTCGGAGCGGTCGAGCCGTTCGGCCAGCTTGGCGATCTGCGCCTCGATGGCCGACACGCCACCTTCGGTCCCGGCCGCGACAGCGCTCACGGCGGTTTCGAGCTGCGAGGCATCCGTCGAGGCCTCACGGACCTGGCCGATGTGGTCGGAGATGCCGCGCACCAAGCGCTCGAGAGGCCGGGTGTCGGCCGCGACTCCCGTCCCGTGCGGGCGCAGCGACGATTGGATCTCGTCGACCCGCCGGCTCAGCCCTTCGATCAGTCCGGCCCGATCCTGTGCGTCGAGCCCACGCTCCATACGGCTCGACAGATCGTCGAGGCTGGTCTCCAGGGCGAGGACGGCACCGGGCTCGAGATCATCGAGCAGCATGGGCGTCTCGGCCGCGGTCCCGTCACGATCCGAAGCCGCGGAACGCGTCAGGGAGACCGACTGGCCGAGCCGTGCCTCCAGGGTCGCGGCTTGACGCTCCGCAAATGTGGCCGAGGGCAATCGGCCGGCTCCTGCCGCCAGGAGGTCGCGCATCTCGCGTGTCTGTTCGTTGATCCGCGCGAGTGTTTCGCCCGGTGGCAGCCAGGCGCCGATCCCTGCAACGGCGCGGCCGATCTGTCGCACTTGCCGATCGAGGTCCTGCACGGCCGGCCTCGCGTCGGTGGCGTGAATCGCATCGTGAAGGTCACGCGAAAAGCGTGCGAACGTCTGGGCGACTTCCGTCCCGAGGTCGGTTCCGCTCCGACGTTGGTCGGTTGGCCCGCGCGTTTGCGCCGCGGCAAAAGGCGCGACGTCGTGGCGGCTCGCTGAGTCGTCGGGCAGCACTGCCTCCTCGGGCGAGGACGCACCCTCCATCGACACCTGCGGGACGGACGGCGTCATCGCTCCGTCGGAGCCGTGCAGGCCATCTCGGGAAGGCACAAGCCGATGCCCGGCGGCGAAACGAGCCTCGGTCGAGGCCGGACCCCACGAGGGTGGGACGGCCCCAGGGGTCACCTTCGCGGCTGTGTACCCGTCGAGGACGGCTTGGCGCCGGGCGATCTCGGCCACGGCGTTGCGGATGGCATCGTTGCCCTCGAAGCGGGGCGCTTCGCCCTGTGCCGTCCCGGGGTCGATGGCGCGCAAGGATGGCGGCTGTGGTTCGGCATCGGCCCCGAGCGCGTCGCCGGACTCGTCGGCAGCCGCAGCTGGCCTCGCAAAGCGTGCCATCTGGGCCGCGATGGCGTCCATCTCGGCACGATGGTCGGCACTCCCGGACGGAACTGCGGGCTTTGCCCGTTCCACGATGACGTCGTCGAGCCAGTCGCCGACCGGCGCACCAGCCCGGTTCACGGTCTCGACCGCAGCACCGTGCGGATCATGCTCGGTATCTTTGATGCTCCACGAAACCGATGAGTTCATTGCAGCACCCGCAGACCGACGTCTGTCACTGGATCGAAGACGGGAAGCCAACGTTTCGCCGCGGGAGCAGCCCCCGCGTCACGGCCGAAGTCCACCCACGCAGGCTGACTTTCGTGCAACACGGTAAACACTTGGTTAAGATGCTCGGCAGCCCCACTCGGGAACCGGGCATCGGGAGACGGTCGAACGCGCACTGCCGAGACGTAGATCAGCAGACCTGGAGTGGCGACTGCCCTCTGAAACCGTCGACCCGGAGGGTCCTGTAGGTCCGTGACAGAGCGCGGAGATCAGCCGAAGGCAGCATTCATGACACACCCGTCGGAGCCTTGATTTGTCCGAGCAGACCAGAACCGCACCGCGGACCATCGACTATTATTTCACGATGGTGAGCCCTTGGGCCTACCTCGGCCACGCCGCCTTCACGGCCGTCCGGCATCGGCGCGACAGCGCGGTACGCTACCACCCGGTCAACCTCGCCACGGTCTTTCCGAGGTCGGGCGGGCTGCCGCTCGCCGACCGTCATCCGTCGCGGCAGCGCTACCGCATGCTGGAACTGCAGCGATGGCGGGAACGGCGCGCCTTGCCGCTCAACCTCCAGCCCCGCTTCTGCCCCTTCGATGCCGCGCTGGCCGACGGGATCGTCATCGCAATCGTCGATGCCGGAGGCGACCCGGATCGCTTCCTGCCTGCCGCCTTCGCGGCCATCTGGCAGCAAGAGCGGAACCTCGCCGATCCGGAGGTTCTGTCCGAACTCTTGCAAGACAGCGGCTTCGATGCGGCCCGCGTCGTGGCGGCGGCGCGATCGGAGTCGGTGGCGCTACGGTACGCTCGAAGCACGCAGGAGGCTCTGCGCGCCGGCGTGTTCGGGACACCCACATACAGCCTCGACGGCGAGATCTTCTGGGGCCAGGATCGACTCGATCTCCTCGACGAGGCGCTGGCGAGCGGCAGGGCGCCGTTCGAGACCTGAGCCGCCTCGGGCCGACTTGGCGGGGGTTCCGGTCCTGGACCCGTTCGTGTAGGACCTGTCAGGGTAGGTGCCTGGGCGGCTCCGAGGAGTTTCAGCAACCCGTGCAGGCGATCGAAACCAGCGAGGCACTGGACCCGTCAGAGACGGGAGATCGCGCTCGCGGGCCGGCTCTTATGGATAGCCCGGTTCTATGGGTCGACTTCGACGGTGCCGTGTTGCGTGCCGACCCCTTGCACGAGAAGCTGCTCCTCGCCCTGAAAGCCCGTCCCCTGTCGGTCCCGGGCTTGCTGGTCGCAGCGACACGGGGGCGCGACGCCCTTCACGAGGCCGTATCGCGGGAGACCTGCGACGACTTCCAGATTGCGTCCTGCCCGCGACGGCCTGAAGTGGAGGCGCTGGTCGAGGGAGCACGCCGGACCGGCCGGAGCGTCGTCTGGCTGTCGCGCGAGGATCTGGCGCGCCAGGCCACCGGCACCGATCTCGCCCTGTTGATCGACGCGGATGCCGACATCATCCGCCCCGAGCGCTCGCCCGAGGTCCAGGCCGAAAGCATGGGAGTCCGATACCGCGAGGGCTATGCCTATGTGGGCCGCAGCGAGGCCGATCTCCCGCTCTGGCGCGCAGCCCGGGAACGTTTCGGCGTGGACCTGTCGCCCGCCCTGCGTCGTCGCGCCGCCGCGGAAGGCCTCGGCATCGTCGAGCTTTCCCAGCGATCGTCGCTGTCGCGGGCCGCGATTCGCTCCATGCGGCCTCATCAATGGCTGAAGAACTTCCTCGTTCTCGTGCCGTTCGCGCTCAACGTCGGTCAGCTCCATGTCGGTGACTTGGGCGTGGCGCTGGTCGCTTTCGCGTGCCTCTGTGCGCTGACGAGCGGCACCTATGTGGTCAACGACCTGTTCGACGTCGATGCCGACCGTCGTCATCCGCGCAAGCGAGCCCGGCCCATTGCCAACGGGGACCTGCCGATCGTCTGGGCGGTGCCCATCAGCGCCGCGCTGATCGTGGCGGCGATCGCTTGCGCCTGCCTGCTTCGTTATGCTTTCGCGGCAGCGCTCGGCAGCTATCTCGTCATCACGCTCGCTTATTCGTTCCGGCTGAAGAAACTGGCCATGGTGGACGTCCTGGTCATCGCCGTGCTGTTCACGCTGCGCATCCTGGCCGGCATGCTGCTGGTCAGCGAGAAGCCGTCGCACTGGCTTCTCATGTTCTCGATCTTCTTCTTCCTCAGCCTCGCCTTCATGAAACGCGAGGTCGAGTTCAACGTCATGCGCCAAGCTGGGCGCAGTACCCTGTCGGGTCGCGGCTACGACCTCGACGATCGGCTCTATGTCCTGTGCTGCGGCCTTTCGAGCGGTATCGCCTCCGTGGTGATCTTCGCGCTCTTCACCACGGCAACGGTCGAGCGCGCTCCGCTGACCTATGCCACACCGGAACTGCTATGGGGTGTGATGGGCGTGCTCGGCTATTGGGTGCTGCGCATGTGGATGCTGACGACGCGCGGCCTGATGAACGACGACCCGATCCTGTTCGCGGCACGTGACCGCACCAGCATCCTGCTGGGCGCAGTCTGCGCGATGCTGGCGGTCGGTGCCCAGGTATTGCGGCTCTGATGGCCGTTCCCCCTGGAACATCGCCGGCCACCACGACCACGTCGTGGGGCCGGGTCTCGCGGGCGGCGAGCCACGTGCGTGAGCCCGCTTATCTCGACGAGTTCAGAGCTGCTTTCGAGGCCGGGGAAGGCTCGGCCTTGGCCCATGGCCTGGGCCGTTCCTATGGCGATGTCTGTCTCAACGGGGGGGGTCACCTTCTGCGCACCGGCCGGCTCGACCGCGTGATCGCGGCCGACTGGGCCGAGGGCGTAGTGCGGGCCGAGGCCGGCCTGACGATCGGCGCCCTGCTGGCGCTCTGCGTGCCGCGGGGCTGGTTCGTTCCGGTGACGCCCGGCACGAAATTCGTCACGCTGGGCGGCGCGGTCGCCAACGACGTCCACGGCAAGAACCACCATGGGGCCGGAACCTTCGGCTGCCACGTCCGCGCGCTCGGGCTGCTGCGCAGCGACGGCGGAATCGTCGAGATCGGCCCGGATCGGCGGCCTCATCTCTTCGCCGCCACGGTCGGGGGCCTCGGCCTGACCGGCATGATCGTCTGGGTCGAACTCCAGCTTCTCGGGGTGCGAACGAGCGAATTCGAGACGGAAACCCTCCGCCTCCGCGATCTCGACGGCTTCTTTCGCACTGCCGAGGAGAGCCTCGATTGGTCCTATACGGTGGCCTGGGTCGACTGCCTGGCGACGGGTCGCTCGCTCGGACGCGGGCTGTTCAATCGCGCCAGACATGCGGCCGACGGACCGCTCCTGCCCCATGCCACCAGAGCCCGCGCCAAGGTGCCGCTCGACGCGCCCTCGGCCCTGCTCGGCCCCACAACGGTCAGGCTGTTCAATGCGGCCTATTCGCGCCAGCCTGCCGGCCGGGGGGTCAGGCGCGTCGCTTATGACAAGTTCCTGTATCCGCTCGACGGCATCACGGACTGGAACCGCCTCTATGGCGGAAACGGCTTCTTCCAGCACCAGTCGGTGGTGCCCTCCGCCGCGGCGGCTCGCACCCTCGCGCGTCTGCTCGAACTCACATCGAGCGAGGGCCAGGGCTCGTTTCTCGTGGTGCTGAAGATGTTCGGCCCGCGCGCCTCGCCGGGCATCCTGTCCTTCCCGCAGGAAGGCGCCACCTTCGCGCTCGACCTCCCCAACCGCGGCGCCGTCACGCGACGACTGCTCGATCGCATGGGCGAACTGGTGCTGGAGGCCGGCGGCCGTCTCTATCCGGCCAAGGACGCCACCATGTCGGGCCGACAGTTCCGGGCCGGCTTCCCCCGCTGGCGCGAGGTCGAGTCCTATCGCGACCCCGCCATCTCGTCCGACTTCTGGCGGCGGGTCACCGGAGATGCTGCATGAGCCCACTTCCAGCACCGGCGGCGGCCGGGTCCGCCGCACTGGCGGGCAAGACCGTGCTCGTGCTCGGCGCCACCTCGGCCATCGCCACTGCCTTTGCGCGCCAGCGCGCCCGGGAAGGCGCTACACTGGTGCTGGTGGCGCGCCAGGCGGAACGTCTCGCGTCGATCGCGGCCGATCTGGTGGCCCGCGGGGCCGCACGCGTCGAGACCGTCGCCGACGACCTCAGCGACATGGGTTCGGCCGAGGCCCGCTTCGCCGCCCTGCTGGCCAAGGCAGGTCTGCCGGACGAAGTGCTTCTCGCCTATGGCGTGCTGGGCGAGCAGGCCGCCGCCCAGGACAGCGCCGACGAGACCCGCCGCGTCATCGACGTCAACTTCACCAGCGCGGCGCTTTGGTTGCAACTCGCCGCCAAGCAGCTCGCGGCCGACCGGAAGCCCCGCACGCTCGTCGTGATCGGCTCGGTGGCGGGCGACCGCGGCCGCCAGTCGAACTACGTCTACGGCGCGGCAAAGGCCGGCCTCGACGCTTTCGCGGAGGGCTTGGCGCACCGGCTGCACGGCACGAACCTGCGCGTCTTGACCGTGAAACCGGGGTTCGTCGACACGCCCATGACGGCCCATCTCGACCGATCCGGGCCGCTGTGGGCCAAGCCCGATGCCATCGCGGCGGACATCGACCGCGCGCTCTCCAAGGGCCAGCGCGTGGTCTACACGCCCTGGTTCTGGCGTCCTATCATGACGGCGGTGCGGCTCGCGCCGCGGTCGCTGTTCTACAAGACGAAGCTTTGAGTTCAGCTTTGGCCGAACCACTCACGCCGAGCGCCGCACGGCCCGGCCGAGTCGTCGTCACGGGCGCGGCCGGCCTCGTCGGGCAGAACCTTCTGCCGCGGCTGAAGATGCGCGGCTACACCGACATCGTGGCGCTCGACAAGCATCGCTCGAACGTCCGCATCCTGGCCGGTCTCCACCCCGACATCCAGGTGGTCGAGGCGGATCTTGCGCAGGAAGGCGGCTGGGAGGACACCTTGGAGGGCGCCCAGGCCCTCATCCAGCTCCACGCGCAGATCGGCGGGCTGGACCCTGCCGCGTTTCAGTCGAACAACCTCACGGCCACCGAACACGTGCTGAGGGCCGCCAGGACGGCCGGCATCCCCTACCTGGTGCACGTCTCCTCGTCGGTGGTGAACTCGGCCGCGGTCGACCTCTACACCGAGACCAAGAAGGCCCAGGAGAAGTTGTCGCTCGTGAGCGGCATCCCGTGCGCCGTGCTGCGCCCCACGCTGATGTTCGGCTGGTTCGACCGCAAACACGTCGGCTGGCTGGCCCGCTTCATGGCCAAGGCGCCGGTCTTCCCGATCCCGGGCCACGGCCGCTACGGGCGGCAACCGCTTTACGCGGGTGATTTTTCCAACATCATCATGAGCTGCCTCGAGCATCGCACCACCGGCACCTACAACATCTCGGGGCTGGAGACGCTCGACTATATCGACATGATCCGAGCCGTGAAAACCGCCACCGGCGCCAAGGCTCGCATCGTCAGCATCCCCTATGCCCTGTTCAAAGCCCTGCTCCGCACCTACGCCCTGGTGGACCGCGACCCGCCGTTCACGACCCAGCAGCTCGCGGCTCTCGTAACGCCCGATCTCTTCGAAGTCATCGACTGGCCCGGCATCTTCGGCGTCCCGCCGACCCCGCTCGCCGCGGCCTTCCACGAAACCTTCAACGACCCGCGTTTCTCGTCGGTGGTCCTGGAGTTCTGAGCCATGCGTGTCGCCGTCGTCGGCGCGGGGGCCATGGGCCTCGCGGCCGCCTATCATTGCGTCAAGGCGGGCCATCGGGTGACGGTGATCGAGGCCGGGCCGGAGCCGGGCGGCATGGCGGCCCATTTCGACTTCGGCGGCCTGTCGCTGGAGCGATACTATCATTTCGTCTGCAAGGCCGACCGGCCCACCTTCGACCTCTTGTCCGATCTCGGCATCGGCGGCGCGATGCGCTGGCGCGCCACCTCGATGGGCTATTTCGTGGACGGCGAATTGCACAGGTGGGGCGACCCCGTTTCGCTGCTGCGCTTCCCGGGGCTCGATATGGCGTCCAAGCTCCGCTACGGCGCCCTCATGTTCCTGTCGAGCCGCCGCCAGCGCTGGGACTCGCTCGAGACGACATCGGCCAAGGACTGGATCACGCGCTGGTGCGGCAGGGCCGTCTACGACAAGCTGTGGCGCCCGCTCTTTGCGCTGAAGTTCTACGAACATGCCGACGACGTTTCGGCCGCCTGGATCTGGACCCGCATCAAGCGGCTCGGCCGGTCGCGTCAATCGTTGATGCAGGAGGAACTCGGCTACATCGAGGGTGGGACCGAGACGCTGGTCGGTGCCTTGACGGAGGCCATCGGAAAGCGCGGCGGCGAAGTCCGGCTGGGCGAGCCGGTCGAGGAAGTGGTGGTCGAGCGCAACGCCGTGAAAGGTGTCCGCACGGCCTCGGGCTTCATCCCCGCCGACGCCGTGATCTCGACAGTGCCGACCCCGCTCGTGTCGCGCATGATCCCGGGGCTGCCGCCCGAGTCGAAGGCGCGATACGACGCGATCGCCAACATCGGCGTGATCTGCCTGGTGTTCAAGTTGAGGCGCTCGGTCACGCCGCACTTCTGGGTCAATATCGTCGAGCCCGGCATCCCGATCCCCGGCATCGTCGAGTTCTCGAACCTGCGCCGGGTCGACGACACGATCGTCTACGTGCCCTACTACATGCCGGCGACGAACCCCCGCTGGAGCTGGGGCGACGCGGCGCTCGCCGAGGAAGCCTTCGCGGCCATGCGGCGCCTCAATCCCGCGCTGACCGAGGCGGACCGGCTCGACCTCCACGTGGCGCGGTTGCGCTACGCCCAGCCGATCTGCCCGCCCGGTTTCGCCGCCATGATCCCGCCCGTGCAGACCCCCGTCCAGGGCCTTCAGATCGCCGACACCTGCTTCTACTACCCCGAGGACCGGGGCATTTCGGAAAGCGTACGCTACGGCAAGATGATGGCCGACGCGTTGGGGCACGACGTGCCGGAGTTGCGCGGGGGGTGACGCGTGGAACGGCGGTTCGACGATTGCGCTCTCATATCTGAGCATGAGTGCTCATGAGGGATGAGGCTATGCTGAGCGCTTGAGTGCGGATGTCTCCCTATCGCTGGCCGAAAAGGTCGAGGAACTCGCGGATCGTCTCGATCGCTCGCCGGCGTGGATCGTCGAACAGGCCTTGTCGGCGTGGATCGTTCGAGACGACGAGCAACGGCGTTTGACGCTCGAAGCGTTGTCCGATGTGGATGCGGGGGCCACCGTCGACCACCACGCCGTTCGCGCCTGGGCCGATAGCCTCAGCACCGACGAGCCGCTTGCGGTCCCGGACAGATGGACCTGAGATGGACCAAGAAGGCGCTGTCGGATTTGACCCGGCTCCATGATGTCCTTGCTGCCGTCGATCCTTCGGCCACGTCTCGCACGGTTCGAAACCTGACCCCTCGACCTCTGCGTCTGCTCGATCATCCTCGTCTCGGCCCGCGATCAAGCGGGTCGGCGCGCGCGAGGTTCGTCGCGTGCTGGTCGCGCCGTACGAGGTTCCGTACGAGATCGCGCGCGACACGATCTACGTCCTTAGGATTCGGCACACGCGCGAACACCGGTGATGCAGGCGTGTCTCGGCCCGGCTGACCCGCCCAAAGCCGCAAAAACTGGGCGATACCCGACGTATGCGCGTTTCGGTCGCACACGATCACGTTTCACCCGCAAAAGGGCGGAGTTGCCGAAGACGCATCCGCGGCAGTAATCGAATAGCCGCCGTGGGTGGGTTGCAGAAGGTCCGCTTCTGGCCGGCAAAGCGAGCAAGCAGCCGTTACGGGCAGCCGTGAACCAACCGCCCAATCAACTCCCCGGCCTTGATCCCGGTCGAAGATATGCAAACATGTGAGGCACGTAGTCTGCCTTCCCGACCTCCACGCCCTCACTCCTGAGGATGGCGTAAGCGGTGATGACATGAAAATAGAACTGGGGTAGCGCCCAGTCTCGGGCGTACTGTTCGCCCGTCATGTCGAACGTAATGCCCCCCGGAAGCTCGATCGCGACTGGCGCACCGGCACCGGCGTCGAGTGCATCGGCGGTCACGCCGTCCAAGAACAAAAGCGCCTCGTCGATCCGGGTTCGGGCGTCCGCGATCGATCCCGGCACTTCTCCTGCATTACGCCCCTCGGCCGCGACAGCATCCAGCCACTGCGGCACAGCCTCACTTCGCAGCCTGAATGTCGCCTCTTGCGCCTGGAAAGCAGCGAACCGTACTTGAGCCGAGAGAGGATACATGTCGGCCGCCAACCGCGCAGATAGCAATGCTTCCGCCTGTTCCGGCATCTGCTGCTGTGCCTTGTCCAGCAGGCCAGCCAGTGTGCGGAACATCTGCCGATAGGTCGGGATGAGAAGGTCGGTCAGCGACATAGATGCTCCTACACCCGGACGGCAGCTTTCGAGTTTAGCGGAGCCGCCTCGGAAGGGCCACCTAGGGTCGATTGCCTTCATACGCCCTTTACAAACTCAACCACGCCGACGGTTACGACCCAACCCAACCGACTAACTCCAGCGGCTCGAATCCGCGGGGCGCGTAGCCCAGCACCCGCAAGCCCTCCTCATTGTCGAACACGAGATCCCGGTTCATGCGCTCGAACACGGCGCTGCCGAAACCCGTCTCCCGCACCACGCCGACCCTCTCCGCGAGCCGGAAGGCGCCGCGCAGCCAGCCGACCGGTAGGGCAAGGAACCGCGGCCGGAGCCCCTGGCTACGAAATACGCGCTCGGCCATGACGCGATAGGTCAACACCTCCCCGCCCGCGATGTTGAACGCCCGGTCCGCCGCGTCCGGATTGTCGATCGCCCCGAGGATCGCCTTGGCGACGTCGTCGGCATGGATCGGCTGCCGCAGGCCGTGCGACGGCCGGGCGATGGGGAGAACGCGATAACGCCTGACCACCCGGATCATGCGGGCGACGTTGCGGTCGCCGATCCCGTCATAGACCAGGGTCGGCCGCAGGATGGTGGCCGGGGTACCGTCCTCAGCGCACCGGGCCATGATCACGGCTTCGGCGCGTTCGAGCTTGCGCGCCGTCGCCCGCTCCTCGGTGTCGTCGCTCTCGGCCTTGCTGAACAGGCTGGTCGAGCCGATCGCCACGATGCAGCGGGCGCCTGCAAGGCGCGGCAACGCACCGGCCAGCACCGCGAGCGGCAGGACGCTCACCACGGCGGCGCCGGGCGGGGCAGCCCAGGATCCCTCGCCTCCGAACTCCACCGTCTCGACCCGGATCTCGGACGGCACCGGCACGGCGCGGCGCGCCACCGCCACCGTGTCGTAGCCCGCCGCAAGAAGGCGCGGCATCAGATAACGCGCAATGAGGTTTCCGGCCCCGAGCA
>JAABUM010003176.1_pt1 | contig 20812 bp, 21 predicted proteins | sample 5559161 | NCBI WGS metagenome assembly JAABUM01 (sample SAMN10711868, study PRJNA513369) | rock metagenome | isolation source: Antarctica rocks | place: Antarctica: Victoria Land, Siegfried Peak nord
GCACGCAAGCGCTCCACGACCAAGCTGGTCCAGCGCCTGAGCAACCTGGGATACGATGTCATGCTCGTCCCGAAGGCGGCGTAGACCGCCGGCCTGTCTGTCCAGGGCTATTTCCGTAGCAGTGTCCCGGCCTTTGACGGAGACCTCCGTGCCGGAACGCCACCTGCATCACGCGGCAGCCGCCTCCAGCGCCCGCGCGACCACCTCCGGCTCGCGCTCGATCACCAGAAGTTAGGACCGCGCGGCCTGGTCGAGCTGGTAGCGGCCCTGCTCCCAGTCGCGCACCGTCGCCAGGCCGAACCCGAACCGCCGGGCGAAGCCGGCCTGCGTCAGGCCCAGCCTCCGCCGGATCGCGCGGACGTTCACCGCGGCCGGCGCCGGGTGGAACCGGGCAGGCTCGACTTCGCCGCGCAGGGTTGCCATGCCCTCGGTCAGAGAGGCGACCAGCTCATCGCCCAGGCTGGTGTCAGCGCCAGGAGAGGCTTCCTTGATCTTCATGCGTCGAAGCCTTCCGTAAGTTCTATCCGGCTTGTTTGTCCGCCTTCTCGGCGGCGATCAGCGCCAGCAGCGCCTTCTGTTGCTGCGGCGTGATGTTGGCCTGCTCGTTCTTGGCGTAGATCGGCAGCGCCGGGATGGGCCGGTTGACCGACACGAAGTAGCAGATTACCCAGAACCCACCCGACTTGCCGCGGCCAGCCGGGGCGAAGCGCAGCTTGCGAATGCCGCCCAGCCCGGGAACCAGGTCGCCGGCCATCGGGTCAGAAGCCAGCGTGCCGACCAGCGCCGCCCTGTCTTCCCTTTCCAGCAAGGCGTCAGCCCGGCGGGTGAAGATCGAGGTCTTGGCAACCGAATGCACGAGAGAGCGATCTGGGATTCCCGTATCGAAGGCAAGTCGAACCACAGAAGGACGGCCAGCCCTTCACGGCCGCCGTGCATCCAGGGCATCATGCGCTCCAGCGGAAGGACACCCCCATGCCCGACACTCCCCTGCCCCAGCTCGACGCCCGCGGCATCCCGCAGTCCGACGACCCCTTCGCCCTGTTCGCCGCCTGGTTCGCGGAGGCCAAGCTCTCGGAACCCAACGACCCCAACGCCATGACCGTCGCCACCTGCACCCCGGACGGCACGCCCTCCGCCCGTATCGTGCTGCTCAAGGACTTCGACCCGCAGGGCTTCGTGTTCTACACCAACAAGGAGGGCCGCAAGGGCGGGGAGCTGCGCGCCAACCCGCGCGCCGCCCTGCTGTTCCACTGGAAGACCCGGCAACGCCAGGTGCGGATCGAGGGCGCCGTCGAGGACGTGACGGACGCTGAGGCCGACGCCTACTACGCCAGCCGCGCCCGCATCAGCCGCCTCGGCGCCTGGGCGTCAGACCAGTCCCGCCCGCTGCCGGCGCGCGCCCAGCTGGAGCGCCGGGTGGCGGAATACGACGCGCGCCACCCCGGCGACGCCATACCCCGCCCGCCGCACTGGTCCGGCTTCCGGGTGCGCCCCGCGGTGATCGAGTTCTGGCAGGACATGCCCTACCGCCTGCACGACCGGCGCGTCTATACCCGGACCCCGGAGGGCTGGAGCACCCAGGCGCTGTATCCATAGGCGTCCCCGCTTCCTGTCCTTCGGCGCGTTGCGCTAGCCTCCCCGTCACCGTCCGCCGTCGTTGCCGTCCATCAAGGAGCGCCCGCCATGCCCATCCGCAAGCTGCTGCTGCCGCTGACCGGCACCGCCGCCGGGGAGAGCGCGCTGACGACGGCCCTGCTCGTCGCGCGCCGGTGGGACGCGCACCTGACGGCGCTGCACGTCCAGGTGGACAGCCGCGACGTGGCGCCCCTGGCCGGCGAGGGCCTGTCCGGCGCCATGATCGAGGAGATGATGTCGGCGACGGAAAAGGAGGGCAACGAGCGCAGCGCCGCCGTGCGCGCCCTGTTCGACAGCTTCGTGGCCCAGCACGGCGTGGTGGTCGCAGAGCCGCATCCCGGCGCCGGCGCCACCGCCAACTTCGCCAGCGTCACCGGCCGGGAGGAGGACCTGGTCGCGCAGTTGGCCCGCCTGACCGACCTGACCGTGGTGCCGCACCCCGAGTCCGGCAACGAGGTGAGCAGCAGCGACGCCCTGCACGCCGTGCTGTTCGACAGCGGCCGGCCCGTGCTGATCGCGCCGCGCGTGGCGCTGCCCACCCTGGGCACCCGCATCTGCATCGCCTGGAACGGCACCGCCGAGAGCGCCGCGGCGGTGCAGGCCGCAATCCCCTGGATGCAGCGGGCCGAGGCCGTGCGCGTGCTGTCCGCCGACGAGTACCAGCGCCGCGGACCCGGCGCCGCCGCGCTGTCGCAGTATCTCGACCTGCACGGCATCCACGTCGAGATCGCGCAGTTCCGCCCGCTGGACCGCGAGGTCGGGCGCGGCCTGCTCATGGCGGCGCGGGAGTTCGGGGCGGACCTGCTGGCGATGGGCGCCTATTCCCACTCGCGCCTGCGCCAGCTCATCCTGGGCGGCGTGACGCGGCATGTGCTGGAGAACGCCGCGTTGCCGGTGCTGATGAACCGCTAAAATACGGGCCGGTGAACCCGCCCCGGTTCCGCCGCGTTTCTGCCACGACCGCGCCCCAGGAGTACAGGTAGGGTCGGAACCGTTTGGAGGACTGGCAATGCGCGGATTGTTCATGGTAGCGGCGATGGGCGTGGCACTGGCGGGACCGGCGGCGGCCCAGGGCCTGGACGTGGGCCGGCTGTTGCAGCAGGTCGTGCCCGGCCAGGGTGCCGACCCGCGGCAACAAGCCGACCGGGACCGTGAAACTTATGAGCGGGGGCGCCGCGACGAGCAGGACCGGCGTGAGCAGTCCAGCCGCCGCCAGACCGAGCGCGAACAGGACCGCCGGTTCGAGGGTCGCCGCAGCGACGACCGGACCGGCCGGGGCGAGTTCCGCGGGGACGACCGGGGCCGCAACGAGCCTCGTGGCGGACGGCGAGAGGAAACCGGCCGCGGCGACGACCGCCGCGGTTTCGAGGAAAGCCGTCGCCGCGCCGACGAGGATCGGATGCGTCTCGAACAGGACCGCGGCGGGCGGCGCTACTAAGCCCGGCGGCCGGTGCGTCGGCCGTCGAGCCGCGGCACCTGTCCAGCTACGGCGCGATGCGGCTGACCACCCTCTCGATCTCCGTGCGCACCAGGCGCTCGACCAGGGGCGGCAAGTGGGTGTCCAGCCACTCCTTGAGCAGGGGCCGCATCTCCTCCCGCACCAGGTCCTCAAGGGTGGGGCCGCCGCGGTGGGTGGCGGTCGCCCGTTCCCGTGACAGAGTACGCACCAGCGCCTCCACCGACGCGCCGGCAGCCCCGGCGGCGGCGGCGCCGACCAGGGAGGGCGATGCAGCCTCCGGGTTGGCGGGCGGCACCGGGATTGGGGTGAAGACAGGCCCCGGCGCGTCAACGACCTGCACGGGCGGACGCGGTGCCGGCATCGGCAGGACGGGCGGCGGCGGCGGCATGGCCGGGGCAGCAGGCGCTGGCGGATGCTCTGCCGGAGGCGGCCCGGCTGCGGGCAGGACGGCAGGCGGCGTTGCCGGGGCGTTCGGCACGGGCAGGGGCAGCACCATCATTGTTTCATCCAGCATGAGCACGTCGTCCGCGTCCGGCTCTGCGCGCTGCGGCTCCGGGTGGGTCCGGTACGGCTCCGGACCCGCCGAGGCGGGCAGCGCCTCCCCGGCTGCGGCCTTGGCGTCGTCCTCGTTCAGTATCTTGCGTATGGACGCGAGGATCTCGTCCATCGAGGGATCGGCGCCCGGCGGGGGCGGGACCGGCGGCGCTGCCACGTCCTAGCGGCCCGGCTGGTTCACGGCGTAGTCGCCGGTGCCGAACAGCTTCTGCCGCACGGCGTTGTAATAGGCGGTCTCGTCATACAGCGGCACCTTCAGGCTCAGGTCCTTGGCCGTCAGCCGCCCGATGGCGGCGGCGACGGAATACGAGGCGTTCACGAAGGCCGCCAGGTTTTGCACCAGCGTCACGCGGGAGTTGAGCAGCGCCTGCTCGGCGTTCAGCACGTCCAACGTGGTGCGGCTGCCGACGATGGCCTCCCGCTGCACGCCCTCCAGCGCGATCTGGTTGGCGCGTATCTGGGCGCGCGTGCTCTCGATGGTGGCGCGGCTGCTGGTCAGGGTCTCCCACGACTGGGTCGCCTGCTGGACTGCTTGGCGGCGCACGTCGTCCACGGTCTTGCGCGACTGCTGCTGCTGCTGCCGGGCCTGGCGCACGCGGGAATACTCGGCGCCGCCCTGATACAGCGGGACGGAGGCGTTCAGCACCACCGTCGCCGCGTTGGTCGACTGCCCGGCAATCGTCTGCCCGTCCGTGCGGGCGCCCTGCGCCTGGATGCTGAGCTGCGGCATCAAGGCTGCGAACTGCACGTCTATGTTGTCCCGGGAAGCGGCGTCGTCGAACAGCGCGGCGATGACGTTCGGGTTGTTCTGCGACGCGAGCTGCACCGCCTCCGCCTGGTTCTTCACCGGCAGCTTCAGCGGCTGCGGCTCGATCAACTGCTCCGGCAATTCGCCGACGAACTGGCGGTAGGTGCCGCGGGCGGTCTGCAGGTTGCCCTCCGCGGTCTGCCGGGTGGCGCGGGCGCCGGCCAGGGCGGCTTCGGCCTGCGCCACGTCGGTGCGGGTGATCTCGCCGACGCGGAAGCGGTCGTTGGTGGCCTGCAACTGCCGGGCCAGCACCTGCTCGTTGTTGATGTTGAGCTGCAGCACCTGCTGGGTCTGGATGACGTTGACGTAAGCGTTGATGACGTTGGTGAAGACCGTCTGCTCCGTCGCGATCAGCCGGCCGCGCTGGGCGAAGACGCGGTTGTCGGCCTGGTTGGTGCCGGCGCGGGTGGCGCCGCCGCGATACAGCGGCTGGGTCACGGTGACCTGGTTGGTGTTGAGGTCGCGGTTGTTGCGGTTCGTCACCGACCGGCTGTCGGTCTGGCCGCCGGTCAAACTGGCAACGTTCGAGTTGGACGTGATGTCGCCCGCGCCGTAGCCGAGGCTGCCGGCGAAGATCACCGTGGGCCGCCAGCCCGCCAGCGCCTGCGGCACGCCCTCGTCCGTCGCGCGGAGCTGGGCACGGGAGGTTTGCAGCGTCGGGTTGTTGGAGTAGGCGGCGGACAGCGCGTCCTGCAGCGTCTTGGGCTGCGCGCAGGCCGGGCCGGCGGCGATCACGGACGCCAGCAGGGGCACCGATGCCATCAGGGGCATTGATGCCAGAAGGGGCAGGATGGACGCGCGCAGGGTCACATGACGCATGGGGCTATGGTCTCCGTCGTCTCCGGGCCGGTGCCCGCAAGGGCCATCCTGGCACAACCGGGCCATGCCTTCCAACGGGCAGGATCGCGGCCCGGCAGAGGTGCGTCAACCGCGGGGTCGCGTCAACGGTGGGGTGCGTCGGCAGCGGGGGCGCATCGGCGGCTGGGCGCGCCAGAACTGGGGCGTGTCACGACTGGGGCGTGTCAGAACTGGAAGGTGGGACGGGCGGCGAAGGCGGGCAGCAGCGGGGTGGCGCAGTCGAACACGGGCTGCGCGCGTAGGACGCCGCCTGCTCCGCTGTGCTCCGCAAGGACGCCGTGCCCGGCGCCGGCACGCTCGGCCAGCACCGTCACCAAGCGCCCGCCGTCCGGGCGCACCTGCGCGCCTAGGGCGGGCGGTATGGCGCGCACCGCCCCCTCGATCATCACGACGTCCCATGGCGCCCCAGTGGGCAGGCCGTCCGGCGGCGGCCCGGCCTGGATGCGTACGCCGGGCGCCAGGGACGGCAGCACGGCGCGGGCAATGGCCAGCAGCGCCTCGTCGTCCTCCAGCGCCGTCACCTGGCCGCCGCAGGCCGCCAGCAACGCCGCGCCGTATCCGGCTCCGGCGCCCACGACCAGCACGCGCTCCCCGTCCCGCACCCGGGCAAGCTGCGCCAGGCGGGCGATTACCATCGGCTCCATCAGGGCGCGTCCGCGGGGCAGCGGCACGTCCTCGTCCGCATAGGCGAGGCTGACCAGGTGCGGCGGCAGGAACCGCTCGCGCGGCAGGCTCCGCATGGCGCGTATGATGCGGGGGTCTATGACCTTGTTGGGGCGGACCTGGCTGTCCACCATGTGGTCGCGGGCCTGGGCGTAGTCCGCCGCCGGGTTCGGCGCTTGGTTCGGGCCGGGCTGGTCCATGGCGGTCCTGTGTGCTGGTGCTGCGGCGTTATAGGTGCGCGGCGGGGGGAGCGCAAAGCCGGCGGCCGGGCATCACGCGGCTTGACCGGGGCGAGGGGCTGGACGATACAGGGCGCCCTGCGCCTCCGGGGGTCCGGTGGCAGAGTGGTGATGCAGAGGACTGCAAATCCTCGAATGCCGGTTCGATTCCGGCCCGGACCTCCAGCGCATCTCGGCGCGCATCATCCGGCATGGCCTGCGGGTGGTCGGACTCGAACCGACATGGCCTTGCAGCCGGCAGATTTTGAGTCTGCTGTGTCTACCGTTCCACCACACCCGCACGGCAGCGCCCCTATACACGACCCCGCCCCGCCCCGCCAAGCCGCCCCGTCGCGGACGCAAGCCAAAATCCCGTTTGCGTCCGCCCGTCCCCGGCGCTATAGGGGCGTCCCGCCTGATCCCGGATAGCTCAGCTGGTAGAGCAAGCGACTGTTAATCGCTCGGTCGTTGGTTCGAGTCCAACTCCGGGAGCCAGGCGGCTCCATCCCGCAGGCCACCCAGCAGGCAGCGCGCCATGTCCGCACCCCGCGCCGCGCTCCTCCTCCTGCTCGCCGCCACGCCGGCCTGGCCGCACCCGCCCCCGGCGTTCGCCGCCCTCGTCACGCAGGCGGCGGAGCGGCGAGGCATCCCCCCTGCCCTGGGCCACGCCGTCGCCACGGTCGAAAGCGGCTGGAACCCGGCAGCCCTCGGCGCCGACGGCGAAATAGGGCTGATGCAGGTCATGCCCGCCACCGCCGCCATGCTGGGCTTCCGCGGCACCTTGCAGGAGCTGGCCGATCCCGCGACCAACGTCCGGCTCGGCGTCCAATACCTGGGCGACGCCTGGTTCTTGGGGCGCGGGAACCTCTGCACGGCGCTGATGAAGTATCGCGCCGGGCACGGGGAAGATGCGATGTCCGCGCGCAGCGTGGAATACTGTGCGCGGGTGCGGGCCTACTTGGCGTCGGTCGGCTCGCCGCTCGCATCCGACCTGCCGGTCGTCGCGGCCGGCGCTGGACGGGTGCGCCGGGTTCGAGGCCCCCGAGGGCTGGTGGACAGCGCGCGGTTCTGGGCGTCGTGGACCCGCAAGGTGGAAGGCCCGCGGGCACGCCGGGCGGCCCGCGCCGGCCGCCAGGCGGCTAGCCGATAGTCATCAGGTTGGCGTTGCCCCCGGCTGCCGTCGTGTTGGTGCTCACCACGCGCTCCTGCACCAGCATGTCCAGGGCGTGATCCGGCCCGGCCAGCCCTGGCATGACCAGCACCGGCACGACCGGCCCCTCTTGCCGGGCCAGGCGGTCCAGCAACGCCAGCAACGCGCCGGCCTCCCCCTCGAACAGGACGGCGTCGCAGGCCGCCGCGGGGTCCGGCACCGGCACCACCCAGTCCGCCAGCGCCCCGGGGAACAGCCGCAGGCCGTCCAGCCCGGCCACCAGCGCCCGGTTGCCGGTGGCCAGCGCCGCCGACACCTGGTGCAGCACCGCCGCCGGGCCGCCGATGCAGGCGACGCTGCCGCGCGGTTCCGTCCGGTATAGGTTGCGCTCCCCGACCGGCCCGGGCAGCTCCATCGCCACGCCGGCCGGCGTGGCGGCGATCAGCGCGGCGCAGGCAGCGGCCTCGTCAGCATGGCCGTTCGCCGCCAGCCAATCCCCCCAGGCACGCGCCGCATCAGGCGCACGGCCATGCGGCAGGCCCGCGCCGGCCGGGCAAGCGGCGAGCAGGCGGCGCAGATACAGCGGTCCGCCCGCTTTCGGCCCGGTGCCGGACAAGCCGTGTCCGCCGAACGGCTGCACCCCCACCACGGCGCCGACCAGGTTGCGGTTGACATAGACGTTGCCCGCCGCCGCCCGCCTCGCCATCCCGTCCGCAACCTCGTCCAGCCGGGTGTGGATGCCGAAGGTCAGGCCGTAGCCGGTGGCGTTCACCGCATCCACCGCCGCATCCAGCCCGCCCCGCGGCACCCGCAGCACATGCAGCACGGGGCCGAACACCTCCCGCTGCAAGTCCGAGACCGCGCCGACCTCGATGACCGTCGGCGCCACGAAGGTGCCGCCCCGGCACCTCGGCGGCAGCGGCGCGGCGTGGATGGGATGGCCCGCCGCGCGCATCGCCGCAACGTGCGCCGCGATGCCGTCCCGTGCCGCCTCCGAGATCACCGGGCCGACATCGGTATCCAGTTGCGCCGGGTCGCCCACCCGCAGCTCCGCCAGCGCGCCGCGCAGCATGGCGAGAACGCGGTCCGCCACCTCCTCCTGCACGCACAGCAGCCGCAGCGCCGAGCACCGCTGGCCCGCGCTGTCGAACGCCGACACCAGCACGTCCGACACCACCTGTTCCGCCAGGGCGCTGCTGTCCACGACCAGCGCGTTCAGCCCGCCGGTTTCCGCCAGCAGCGGCACCGGCTTGCCATCCGGCCCCAGGCGCCGGGCCAACTGCGCCTGGATCAGCCGCGCCACGTCCGTCGAGCCGGTGAACACCACGCCCTGCACCCGCGCGTCGCCCACGAGCTGCGCGCCGACCTCCCCGGCGCCGGGCACAAGCTGCAACACCGCGGCCGGCACGCCCGCCGCGTGCAGCAGGCGCACGGCCTGGGCGGCGACCAGCGGCGTCTCCTCCGCCGGCTTCGCCAGCACCGCGTTGCCCGCCGCCAGCGCCGCCGCGGCCTGGCCAGTGAAGATCGCCAGCGGGAAATTCCACGGGCTGATGCAGGCGACGGGGCCGAGCGGACGGTGCGCCGGGCCGAAGCCGGCAGCCTGCCCGGCATAGTAGCGCAAGAAGTCCACGGCCTCCCGCACCTCCGACACGGCATTGGGCAGGCTCTTGCCGGCCTCGCGCACGATCAGGCCGAGCAGGCGGGGCATCGCCGCCTCCATCGCATCGGCGGCGCGCAGCAGGCAGGCGGCGCGGTCCGCCGCCGGAGTCGCGGCCCAGCCCGGCGCGGCGGCGGCGGCGCGGGCCAGGGCGGCGTCCACTTCCGCCGCGGTCGCCTCCCGCACCTGGCCCACCACGTCGGCACGGTCGGCCGGGTTGCGGACCGGCTGCGGCGGGGCGGCGCCGTCGCCGGCGGTCCAGTCCTCCGCACGGTCCAGCACGCGGGCCAGCGACGCCAGGCTCTGCTCGTTGCTGAAGTCCAGCCCGGCCGAGTTGGCGCGGCCGTCGAACAGGTCCCTCGGCAGGCGGATCATCGCGTGCGGCGCCCCGGACGGATGGGCGGCGGCGACCAGCGCCACGGGATCGGCCGCAAGCTCCGCCACCGGCACCGCCGGGTCCTGGATGCGGTTCACGAAGGAGGAGTTGGCGCCGTTCTCCAGCAGGCGGCGCACCAGGTAGGCCAGCAGCGTCTCGTGCGTGCCGACCGGGGCGTAGATGCGGCAGGGCCGGCTCAGCGGCCCCACAACCTCGTCATACAGGCCCTCCCCCATGCCGTGCAGGCACTGGAACTCGTAGCGCACGGGGTTCCAGTCCGGCGCCATCTCGTGGATGGCGGCGACGGTGTAGGCGTTGTGGGTGGCGAACTGCGGGAACACCGCATCCGGCGCCGCCAGCAGCTTGCGGGCGCAGGCGAGATAGGACACGTCGGTGTGCGCCTTGCGGGTGAACACCGGGAAGCCGTCAAGGCCGTCCTGCTGGGCGCGCTTGATCTCGCTGTCCCAGTAGGCCCCCTTGACCAGCCGCACCATCAGCCGGTGCCCGCTGCGCCGGGCGAGGTGGATGATCCAGTCGAGCACGAAGGGCGCACGCTTCTGATAGGCTTGCACGACGAAGCCGATGCCGTCCCAGCCCGCAAGGGCCGGGTCGAGGCACAACGCTTCCAGCAGGTCCAGCGACAGCTCCAGCCGCTCGCTTTCCTCCGCGTCAATGTTCAAGCCGATGCCGTAGCCCTGGGCCAGCAGCGCCAGGGCGCGCAGCCGAGGCAGCAGCTCCGCCATCACCCGCGGGCGCTGCAGGCGGGAGTAGCGGGGATGCAGCGCCGACAGCTTGATGGAGATGCCCGGCCCGCCGACGATGCCGCGCCCGGCGCTGGCCCGGCCGATGGCATGGATCGCCGTCTCGTAATCCGCATAGTAGCGCGCGGCGTCGTCCGCGGTCATCGCGGCCTCGCCGAGCATGTCGTAGCTGTAGCGGTAGCCCCGCGCCTCCAGCCGGCGGCTGCGCTGCAACGCCTCCCCGATAGTCTGGCCGGTGACGAACTGCTTGCCCATCATCCGCATCGCCAGGTCCACGCCGCGGCGTATCAGCGGCTCGCCCCCGCGGGCGATCAGCCGGGTCAGGGCGGCGCCCAGGCCGGACTGTGCCGTGCCCCCCGACAGCTTGCCTGTCACGACCAGGCCCCAGGTGGCGGCGTTCACGAACAGCGACGGCGAGTGCCCGACATGCGCCAGCCAGTCGCCATGGCCGATCTTGTCCCGAATCAGCGCGTCCCGCGTGGCGATGTCGGGAATGCGGAGCAGGGCTTCGGCCAGGCACATCAGCGCGACGCCCTCCTGGCTGCTCAGGGCGTATTCGCGCACCAGGCCCTCGACCGTGCCGCGGGTGCCCTTCGCGCGAAGGGCCGTCACCAGGCGGGCGGCCAGCGCCTCTGCGTGCGCCACGGCGTCCGGCGGCAGGGTGGCGCCGGGCAGCAGCGCCTGCACGCAGTCTGGCTCCACCCGGCGGTAGGCGGAGGTGATGGCGGCACGCAGCGGCGGTTGCGGCTGCACCCCGGCGGCGAAGGCGTGGAACGGATGGGCGACGGCCGGCGGGTTATGGTCGGGCATGACAACGATGTGGGCGCGTCGTGCGCCAAAGGGAATGCCCGCTGCGGTCATGCCGCGGGACTCGGCTGCGGCGCTAACCTGGACGCACGTGGCTGGACACCAGGCAGCACCGGACTCCGCAACGGCCCCGGCGAGTCCGCGTTGGCGTTCCTGGATGGCGTTCCTGGATGGCGTTCCTGGATGGCGTTCCTGGGCAGGAAGCGGCAGATGGACCTGGCGCGCGGCTTCATCGGCGGCCATCCCGTGCTATTGCTGGACGGGCCGGCCGCCTCGCTCGACCCGCGCCACCGGGACGTGGCGGCCGGCATGATCCAAGCCCGCCACGGCCCGCGGCGGCATCCTCCACGACGCCGCGGTGCGGAACGCCGCGGTGGACTCGACGCTGTTCGTCCACCCGCATCAGGAAGCCGTATGACGATACTCACCAACGCCCGCCTGGTCCTGGCCGATGAGACGCTGATGGGCACCGTCGTGCTGGACGGCGCGCGCATCCTGGACGTGCAGCCGGGCCGCAGCCACGCGCCGGGCGCGATGGACCTGCAAGGCGACATCCTGCTGCCCGGCGTCGTGGACGTACACACCGACAACCTGGAACGCCAGGTGCAGCCGCGTAGCAACGCCCGCTGGCCGTCGCGCTCGGCCATGCTGGCGCATGACGCGCAGTGCGCCGCGGCCGGCGTCACCACCGTGCTGGACGCCCTGTGCTTGGGGGACCTCGGCTTCGACAAGGACCGCACGCAGACGTTCCATGACGGCGTGCGGGACCTGACGGCGCTGGCGGCCACGGACCTGTTCAAGTCCGAGCACTTCCTGCACCTGCGCTGCGAGCTGCCGGCGGCGGACATGATGGAGCTGCTGGACCCCGTCGCCGAGCACCCGCGCGTCCGCATGGCCAGCCTGATGGACCACAGCCCCGGCATCGGCCAGTACGCCAACATGGACCGCTACCGGAAGATGCGCGCGCGGGAGGGCCGCACGGCGGCGTGGATCGGGAACCGCATCGTCGAGCTGCAGGACCAGCGCGCCCGGTTGCGGGACCCGAACCGCCGGGCGCTGCTGGAACGGCTGCTCCCGCTGGGCATCGTGCTGGCCAGCCACGACGACAACACCGCGGAGGAGGTGGCCGAGAACGCCAGGGACGGCATACGCATCAGCGAGTTCCCGGTGTCCATGCTGGCCGCGGCAGAGTCCCGGGCGCACGGCATGACCGTCATCGCGGGCGCTCCGAACATCGTGCGGGGGGGGTCGCACAGCGGCAACGTGGCGGCGGCGGACCTGATGCGGGCGGGCGTGGTGGATGCGTTCGCCAGCGACTACGTGCCGTCGTCCATGCTGGAGGCGGCGTTCGCCTGCGTGGCAGGGACCGGGATCAGCCTGGCGCAGGGGGTGGCGATGGTGACGGCGGGGCCGGCGGCGATGTGCGGGCTGGACGACCGCGGGCGGATTGCGGCCGGGCTGCGGGGGGATCTGGTGCGGGTGCGGGAGTGGGACGGGCTGCCGGTGGTGCGGGAGGTTTGGCGGGCGGGGGAGCGGGTGGTTTAGGGGGATTGCAGGCGCCTATATGCTCGAAGGATGCAGCCAGAGGCCGTGCTATCGTGCCTGAATGGCTCGCAGACCAGCAAACCGGGACCGGCCTGATGACGGAAGGCGGCCATCATTCGAGTTTTGCGTGACGGGACGGCCGGTTTCGGCACAAGCCGCGAACCGTCTGCTGCTCCAGAGATGGAAGGCTGCCGTGGCGGCTGCCGCAACCGCGGCGTGGCCACCGAACCAGAAATCTGATCCGAGGGATTGCTGTCCGGCATCGTGGACGTGAATGACCTATGTTTTGGCGATCCCCGCTACGCTCCGGCGCTCACCCTTGCTGTGTTAACGGCGTCTCACAAAACGGATGCCTATGTCCAAGCATGGATGCACGCGGCAGGCCACCAGGACAACCGCCTGTTCCAGCTTTATGTCGCCCTGTTCTTGGCGGACCTCATGAGCGAACATGGGTAGTGTTTCAACGGCAACGAGCGGCCTTAGTGTCTGTCCGGGATCATGCCTTTGTTTGGCATAGCTTTCGCAGCATGAGGCGGATGGAGGCGAGACGCAGGAAGGCGAGCGCCCTGCGGTTCAGGCATTCCCAGTCCTTGGCCAGTCTGCGGCAGCGGTTCAGCCAGGCGATGGTCCGCTCGACGATCCAGCGTTTCGGCAAAACAGTGAAGCCCGTCGCGGCGTCCGAGCGCTTGACAATCTCGACGCCCACCTGGCGCGTGATCCGGGCCAGACCGGCCTGGAACTGCGGGCCTGCGTAGCCGCCATCGGCGTAGAGCTTGAGCAGGAACGGGTAGGCCCCGAACAGCGTCGCCATCAGCAGCACGCCGCCGTCCCGGTCCTGGATGTCGGCGGCGTGCACGATGGCGTGCATCAGCAGGCCCTGCGTGTCCACGAGGACGTGGCGCTTCTTGCCCCGGATTTTCTTGCCCGCGTCGTAGCCCGGCAGGTCGATGCAGGCCCCCCTTTTTCAGCGCCCTTCACGCTCTGGCTGTCAACGATGGCCGCCGTCGGGCTGGCGTCTCGCCCTGCCTGCTCGCGGCACTGCACGTAAAGCGCATGGTGGATGCGCTCCAGGGTGCCGTCCCAGTCCCAGCGCGCCAGGTAGCCGAAAACGGTGCTGCGCGGGGCCAGGTCCTTTGGGATCGCCCGCCACTGGCAGCCGGTGCTCAGGACATACATGAGGCCGTTGACCACCTCGCGCACGTCCACCGTCTGCTTGTTGCCGCCCCGCTTGGCAGGCGAGATCAGGGGGGCGACCAACGCCCACTCGGCGTCCGTCAGGTCGCTTGGGTAGCGCAGCGTGCTGCGATCGTAACGGGCACGGTTCTCAGTGGTCCACATCGGGTGACCTCAGGCATGTCGGATCAGCACCGACCTAACCACAAACCCCTACAAACACTCAAGGTGATCGCGGACAGACACTTAGACGGCGATTGCCAGGACATGGCTTTGGAAGCGTTCGTGCAGGCCATCAAGCAAGCAAAACGCTGATTGCAGGCTCATTCGAGGTGGTATATGTCTATGTCAACACCGGCATTCATCTGATGAATGACTCTAATTATCTCATTTGAGAAGAAGACCGACGGACGATCGTCCCCCGTTATGTATAGGACGCACGAGATCAATGTGGACCCATCCTGCATGACGTCAGCAAAACTCTGATGGGAGCAATTGATCTGACACAACACATCGCTCACATGTTCTGACAGGTCTCGATCACCAGAAATCCAACTTGATAGTTCCCACCCGTTGGTTAGACGCATCATAGATGTGCCCTTAACTGTATCTCCCGCATTCCAAAGTTGTGTGGGAAGCACACCCAGCAACTCAGTAATCTCATCGGGAGAACATGAGAAGCCAACAGTGCGAAGGGCCGCTCTGATGCGAGTCTCAGTCACCATCAGTGGTCCTTTATATTAAGGCACGTAAAATAGGGCTTCCCGATGCCTCGGTTGCAGCAGACAGGTAAAGCAAAAACTTTGTTTCTGCCACAGTGACTGATCAACTGAGCCTCTACCTCGCGATCTCCCCAAATCCTATCAGGCTAGGCCAGCGCCCGAGCGGACGCCAGCTCAAAGCCCACACAAAATTCTAGCCGCCTCCGCCTACGACAGCGCATCCCGCCGCGGGCGCGGCCCTAGCTTCGCCAGCACCAGCGTCGGAGTCCGCGGCAACGGACGGCGCTCCACCACAACGGCCTCGGTCCGGGCCGGTCGCGGCGGCGGGGACGCCTCGCGCGGGCGGGCCGGCGGGCTGATCCCCATGTCCGGGTCGGCCCGGCGGGCCTCGATCCGCCGCCCGGCGATCCCCGTCTCGTTCACCTGCGCCACCGCCGCCTCCACCACGCGGTCGGGCGCAAGCTGCACCAGGCCGTGGCCCAGCGTCTCGCCGGTGGCCGGGTCGCGCGCCAGGTGCGCGTTCAGCACGATGCCGAACGGGTCGAACGCCTCCGCCAGCTCGCCGTCGGTCATGCCGCGGGGCAGGTTGGCCACGAACACGTTGCCGCGTATCTTGTCAGGTCGCATGGGCGTCTCCTTCTGCCTGGCGCCAAGCCGCCGCCGTTGCAGTGTTCAACAGGATCGCAGACCGAATGTTGCACTGCAACATAAGTTTTCCGGCCCGCAGCGCCGGCCCGGCGTCACAGTCGCGTCAGCAGGCGCCCGGCGCCATTGGCATCCCGCATGAACTTTCCCGGTCCGGGCGGCTTGACTGTGCCGGAAACAGGAGCGGCAGCCCCGGGAGGCGATGATGATGATGAAGCTGAGTGCATGCAACCAGTTCAAGGGCAAGGTCGTGTCCGTCACCAAGGGCCAGACCACCGGCCACGTCCACATAGACATCGGCGGCGGCACCATAGTCCATGCCTCGATCACCAACGAGGCAATTGATGACCTGGCCCTGAAGCCCGGGGACGACGCCACCGCCGTCATCAAGTCGTCCGACGTGGTGGTCGGCAAGTAGCCCATGGCGCGCGCCGCAAGGGTCCGCCTGGCCCCGGCGCCGGTTGCCGCGTTGGCCGCCCTGCTGGCGCTGGCAGGCCCGGCGTCCGCGCAGGTCGCCGCGCCGCCCGGCACGGCGGACGGCGCCGCGGCTGCGCCCGCCGCCATGCTGTCCGGCCAAATCAGGCTCCCGCGCACCCTGACCCTGGCCGACCTGCAAGCCTTGCCGCCCGTCACGGTGGAAACACCCGTCGCGGCAGCGCAGGGGCCGCGCCGGATCAGCTACACCGGCGCCCTGCTCTGGCCGCTGCTGCAGGCTGCGGCGCCGGTGGACGAGCCGGGCCGTGCCACCCAGCACCGCCACACCGTGCTGGCCCAGGACGGGGATGGCTATGCCGTTGCCGTCGCCTTCGGCAAGCTGGACCCGCACCTCGAAGGCAAGCAGGTCCTGATCGCCTACGCGCAGGATGGCCGCCCCCTGCCCGCCCCCCGCCTGGTCGTCCCCGGCGACAGCCACGCCGGCCGCGCCGTCCGCGACCTGGTTGCGGTCGAGATACGCTGATCCCGCAAAGGACCCTGCCACCATGCTCCGCCGCACCCTCCTTGCCGCGCTGCTCTCCGTCCTGGCCGCCGCGCCGGCGGCCCGCGCCGCCGATGCCCCCTACATCACCGTCGCCTCCACCACCTCCACCGACCAGTCCGGCCTGTTCGGCCACCTGCTGCCCGCCTTCACCCAGGTGACCGGGATCGAGGTCCGCGTCGTCGCGGTCGGCACCGGCCAGGCGCTGAAGCTCGGGGAGCGCGGCGACGCCGACGTGCTGCTCGTCCACGACCGCCCGGCGGAGCTGCGCTTCGTCGCCGAGGGCTGGGGCGTCGAACGGCAGGAGGTGATGTACAACGACTTCATCGTCGTCGGCCCCAAGGCCGACCCGGCCGGCATCGCCGGGGGCAAGGACGCCGCCGCCGCCTTCCGCCGCGTGGCCGGGGCCTCTGCGCCCTTTGTCACCCGCGGCGACGACAGCGGCACCAACGCGGCCGAGCTGCGCTTCTGGCGCGATGCCGGCCTGGACCCCAAAACCGCCAGCGCCGGCCTCGGCTGGTACAAGGACATCGGCGGCGGCATGGGTCCGGCGCTGAACGCCGCCGCCGCGCTGGGCGCCTACACCCTATCCGACCGCGGCACCTGGCTCAACTTCGGCAACCGCCGGGACCTGGCGGTGCTGGTCGAGGGCGATACGCGGCTGTTCAACCAATACGGCGTCATGCTGGTCAACCCGGCCCGCCACCCGTTCGTGAAGGCGGAACTGGGCCGGCGCTTCATCGCCTGGCTGGTGTCCCCCGCCGGGCAGGACGGCATCGCGGCCTACCGCATCAACGGCGAAGAGCTGTTCTTTCCCAACGTCGGCAAGTCCGGGGCATGAGGGCCGTCTTCGCCGCCTGCCTGGCGTTCGTGGCCGCCGCGTCCGCCGTGGCTGGCCCGTGCGCCGAAGTGATGGCGTACGGGCTGCGGGCCAGGCCCGGATGCTTGTCCGGCACCGCCAGGCTCCGCATATTCCTGAGATGATTGCTAAAGGAGTGACGATGCGCGTGCTGTTAATCCTGCTGGCGCTGTGCGCCGCCGCGTCGGCGCAGGGCCTGGGCAGCCCCGCCGGCCTATGGCGCACGTTCGACGACAAGACTGGCAAGGAGAGCGGCGCCGTCCGCATTTCCGAGTCCAACGGCGCCCTGTACGGCCGCATCGAGCGCATCACCGACCCGGCCCGCGCCGGCCTGTCCTGCATCGCGTGCAGCGACGACCGCAAGGGCAAGCCGCTGATCGGCCTGGACATCATGCGCGGCCTGAAGCGCGACGGCGACGCCTGGGGCGGCGGCACGATCTTGGACCCCGAGACCGGCAGCATCTACAAGTCCTCGCTCCGCCTGGACGATGGCGGGCGGAAGCTGGTGGTGCGCGGCTACGTCGGCGTCAGCCTGCTCGGCCGCAGCCAGACCTGGATCAGGTCGCAGTAGGGCCGCTTGCTGCCTGCTGCTCCCTTTCCTTTTGGGCTACCGCATTCACACATTGTGGTTGCGCCTGGGATGGAAGGCTGATTCGGTGCGCGTGTTCGGGTTGGGGCATGTGCGATGACGGCAGGGTTGGGCGTGTTTGAGGACAAGCGTCTGGACAGGACGGGCGTTTTCCTGCTGTCCCGGCTGGTTGGGACTGTCGGGCGTTCTGTTGTGGTGCGGCGGCTTGGCGGGAACCGTGCAGGGGAGACCCGGCTGACGCGGTTCTTGCGCGACGATGCCGTGACGGTTGAGGAGATGCTGGCCGAGGCGGCGCGGCGCACGGCAGCGCGCAGCACGGGCCGGCACGTTCTGGCGATCCAGGACACCGCGTCGGTGCGCTCGGAGGGTGGCGGCGGGAGCTCCCTGCACGCGGTCGTGGCGGTGGACGCCGAGGACGGCGCGTTGCTGGGCCTGGTCGGCGGGCAGTTCCTGGAGCGCACGTCCGGCCAGCGCGGCAGGCGGCGGTCCCTGCCGGTTGAGGAGGAGGAGAGCCTCCGCTGGCTGCAAGGGGCCGAAGGGGCGGCGAGCGTCTGCGCCGGCGCCTGCGAGGTCACGGTGGTCGCCGACCGCGAGGGCGGCGTCTTCGAGGCGTTCGCGTTGCGCCCCAAAGGCGTGGGCCTGCTGGTGCGCGCCGCCCAGGACCGCAGCCTGGACGGGGGCGGCCCGTTGTTTGCCTCGCTCGCCGCGCTGCCGGCCGCGGGCCGGGCGACGCTTGAGGTGCCAGCCGGCCCCGGGCGGCGGGCCAGGTGCGCAGAGGTGGCGGCGCGGTTCGCGGCGGCGCGCCTCAAGCGGCCCCGGGACGGCCGCCGCACGGGCCTGGCGGCGCGTGTGGACCTGCACGTGGTGGACCTGCACGTGGTGGACCTGCGCGAGGTGGATGCGCCGCCGGGTGTTGTGCCGGTGCATTGGCGGCTGCTGACGACGCACGCCGTGGAGGACCTGCCGTCGGCCTGGGCGGTGGCCGAGCTGTATCGGAAGCGCTGGGCCACCGAGCAGACGTTCCGGACGCTGAAGACCAAGGGCTTCGACGTCGAGGCCCTGCGGATCGAGGACCCGGCGCCGCGCAACAAGATGGTTGCCGCAGCGCTTGTTGCCGCCGTCTGCATCCAGCAGCTCGTGCATGCCCGCGACGGCGGCCCCGGCCCGCTGCGGCCGATGCTGGACGCCTTTGAGCCCGAGGACGAAGCCCTGCTGGACGCCTGCTGCGCCGAGATGGAGGGCAGAACCGCACGGCAGAAGAACCCGCATCCGCCGGGCTCGCTGGCCTACGCCGCCTGGGTCTGCGCCCGCCTGGGCGGCTGGACCGGCTACTACGGCAAGCCAGGACCCATCGTCATGCTGCAGGGGTGGCTGGAGTTCCACAGCATGAGACGAGGGGCCAGCCTCTTCAACCAACCTCATCGCAACCACTCAGACCACAATGTGCGAAGCCGGCAGCCCCCCGGGAGAGGGCCGGGGTGAGGGAGGCGGCAGGCACCCGACCTGGCCGGCTTGGGTACTGCCGCACCCCGCACACCCAAGGCCAGCCCGTGCGGCCCTTCCCTCACCCCGGCCCTCTCCCGGAGAGAGAGGGAGAAGCAGGCGTGGTTGACGCCACTGCCACGCAAGCGGCTATGCTGCGGCGCACCCCCTGCGAGGACGCCCCATGCACATGCGCCGCCTGTTGCTTGCCGCCCTGCCTGTCCTGGCGCTGGCCGGTCCTGCCCAGGCCAAGGACAGCCTGGTGATCGGTGCCGCGCAGTTCCCCAGCACGCTCAACCCGTTCATTGATCCCGAGGTCATCAAGTCCTACGCCCTGGCCTTCACCCAGCGCACCATCAGCGCCTTCGACGCGGACTGGCACCCCGTCTGCATGATGTGCGCCGAGCTGCCGTCGCTGGAGAACGGCCTCGCCGTGCTGGAGGACCGCCCGGACGGCGGCAAGGGCATGAGGATCACCATCAAGCTCAAGCCCGGCCTGATGTGGGGCGACGGCAAGCCCGTCACGGCGCAGGACCTGGCGTTCACCTGGAAGCTGGCGTCCGATCCCAACGCCGGGTTCAGCAACACCTATCCCTGGGGCCGCGCCAGCCGGGTCGAGGTCGTGGACGAGCGGACCGCCATCCTGCACACCGACCGCATCGTCAGCGACTACATGATGTGGGACCAAGTGCTGCCCGAGCACCTGGAAGGCCCCGTGGTCGCCAAGGCCGCCGCGCCCGGCGACTACATCAAGACGACCCTGTATGCGCGGGAGCCGACGACCGCCGGGCTGTGGAACGGCCCATACATGATTACGCAGTACCAATCCGGCGCGCAGGTGGTGTTCGAGCCGAACCCGCACTGGACCGGCCCCAAGCCGGCGCTGCGCCGCATCGTGCTCCGCACCATCGAGAACACCGCCGCGCTGCAGGCCAACCTGCTGGCCGGCGACGTGGACCTTGTGGCGGGCGAGGGCGTGGGCCTCACGATTGACCAGGTGCTGGCGCTGCGCAAGCAGGCGCCGGACCGCTTCCTGTACGAGTTCCGTCCCAGCCTGACCTACGAGCACATAGACCTGAACCTCGACAACCCGCTGCTGGCGGACGTACGCACCCGCCGCGCCCTGCTGCTGGCGACCGACCGGCAGACGCTGGTGACGCGGCTGTTCGAGGGCCTGCAGCCCGTCGCCGCCACCTGGGTCAACCCGCTGCACCCGATGTACGACCCGGCGGTGAAGCCCGCCGCCTACGACCTGCCCGGCGCCAAGCGCCTGCTGCAGGAGGCCGGCTGGACCCCCGGCCCCGACGGCGTCTGCCGCAACGCCGCCGGGCAGCGCCTGTCGCTGGAGATCGCCACCACCGCCGGCAACCGCCTGCGCGAGCTGATGCAGCAGGTGCTGCAAAACGGCTGGAAGGCCGCCTGCATCGAGGTGACGATCAAGAACGAGCCGGCGCGCACCCTGTTCGGCCAGACCCTCAAGCGCCGGACCTACACCGGCATGGGCCTGTACGGCTGGTCCAGCACGGCGAGCGAAAGCCCGCGCCGCACCCTGGGCACCGGTGACATCCCGGCGGCGGCCAACAACTACGGCGGCTCGAACTACCCGGGGTTCAGCAACCCGGAGATGGACGCCAACATCCTGAAGGTCGAATCCGAGCTGGACCCAGCCAAGGCGAAGCAGGACTGGTCCACGATGCAGCGCATCTACGCCGAGCAGGTGCCGGTGCTGCCGCTGTTCTTCCGGGCGGAGCCGCATGTCGTGCCGAAGTGGCTGGCCGGCTACCAGCCGCTCGGCAGCGGCTATTACGTCGGCATCTTCGCCGAGAACTGGAAGCCGCAGTGAGGGCGCTGCCTTCCGCCTGCCCCCTCTCCCT
>JAABUM010003177.1_pt1 | contig 20810 bp, 19 predicted proteins | sample 5559161 | NCBI WGS metagenome assembly JAABUM01 (sample SAMN10711868, study PRJNA513369) | rock metagenome | isolation source: Antarctica rocks | place: Antarctica: Victoria Land, Siegfried Peak nord
GCAGGAAGGGCGCGAGTGCTGCGACCAGGAACAGTGCCACCCACGTCTGCTGCCAGATCCGCTGGTCGACCCATGCGCGCAGAGGCACCAGCGTGCGCAGGGGCAGCCGCTGGAACTCGCTCATCAAGCTGTTCACCGCGCCGCTCACGGCCCGAGCGTCGAACGGCAGCCGGGGAGCGGCCGTGGAAGCCGCCGGCGGCGGGAACCAGGTCTGCTGGCTGGATGGCAGTGGCGGGGGCGGTCCGGCCGGCAGCGGCGCACCGGCGCCGCCGGTCCCCACCGCAGCCGACAAGACTGCGCCGCACGAGCCGCAGAAGCGGTCGCCGTCCGAGCGAGGGGTCCCGCACATTCCGCAGTAGGCCACGGCCATCAACTCGGGGTCAATGTTGCCGTTGTGGGGTCGCCGCCACTCCAGTCCAAGGTCCCTGACGGGACACGGACTCGTCGTCGGAGACGGTGGAGTAGTAGCCGTCGCCGTCGGGAGTGAGTCCCGAAAGGTGCGCCGACCCGGCGGAGTCGGTCGAGACCTCGATCGTCCCGTCGCCGCGGGCCGAGACGCTCACCCCCGGGTACTCGGTGATGGTCCATCGCCCATTAACGACATTGCTGTCGTAGTAGGAGAACGGGCAGCCCGGCGGCGCCGCGCTGGACGACGTGGCGCACGTGTCCAGGTAGGACCTGACGTCGGTGGCCGCAGTCACTGCCGAGGGGTCGATGCTCGGGGTCAGCGTGACCGGCCGCACGCCGTCACCGGTCGCGTGCACGGTGACTCCTGTCGACTGGTATTGCCCCGATGCGCTCTGCGTCACCGTGTAGGTTCCGGGGAAGACCGGCAGCGAGCCGGAACTGGACACCGGAATTGAGCCGACCGTCACCGACGACGAGGCGCCGATCCCGGACAGCTCGAGATGGGTAAAGGGGTTTTGCAGCCGCCACACCGGAAACACGCCGGCGGCCGTGCCCTGCCGGACCAGCGAGAAGTCGGCCGTATCCGGTCCCTCGTCAACCGCGACCGTCGCGGTCTGCCCGCTCTCGTCCGATGAGCGCACCGATACCGGCGCCGGCAGGTCTGTCAGAGCCGGCTCGGTCAGCAGGGTCAGGTCGAGGTCGCGCAGGGTGCTGGACGAGACCAGGCCCAGCGCGCCGTCCACGTCGTGCGCGCGGAGGTCGGCGAAGTACTTGTTGACGACGGCGGTCGGTCCGTACACGGCGTCCGTAATCATCGGGTAGGCGGCGAAGCCCCCGATCAGTGCGACAACCAGAACGGCTGCAGCGGCGATGATGGAGCGGTCGCGAAGCGGACGGATGGTCAGGGGTGGACTCTGCGGCTGAGCTCCCTCGCGCAGCGCGGCAACCGACGGGGCCAGCGCGAGAGGCACCGGGCTGCCGTGCAGCAAAACGGAGCTCGCGATCAGCAACCGCCAGTCGGGGTCGGTCTGCTTGCCGCCGAGACCGAAAGCGAGACGCGGCGCTGCCGCCGCGAGGAAGCGAGCGACGACGCTGCCACCCGCCGTGCTGACGACGGCCCAGGCGAGGGTGGCACCGATCAGACTGGGCAGGCCGAGGCCCGCGCTGACGGCTCCGCGCCCGTCCCCGAGCTCGTTGATGGCCAACGCCGACCCGGAAAGCGAGATCGAGCCGCGCAGGAGCAGGCCGAGGGCGGCCCAGATCAGGGCGAACAGGCTCGCGGTGCGCCAGATGTGCGGCCCGAGCATGGTCGACGGCGACCGCGCGTAGGCAATCCGTGCACCGACGGCCAGCATTGCCACGAGCATCGGGATCGTCACCAGGTAGACCGTGACCGGAAGGCCGCCGGCGAGCAGTCCGACACCACCGCCCCGTTGGCCCCCGAGCAGATTGGAGTCGGCGAACAGGCCGCCAGCGCTCGCGCTGGAACCGAGCGTCCCGCCGAGGGTGGCGCCGACTGCCGCGACGAGGATGTTCGGCAGCGCGAGCACGGCGGCCACGATGAGCGCCGCGACCTGCCTCGCGTCGAGGCCCGACCCGCTGCCGGCGTCGCTCGTCGCCCCACCCGAGCTCAGCGGGGTGTGGACGGCCGCGGCGATGCCTGCCACCGCGGCGGCGAGGACCGTGACCGCAGCTGCCGCGAGGAACAGGGCGCGGACGTGACGGATGTCGCTGCGCCACGGCCCGACCTGGGTTGCCAGCCAATCGCGTCCGGTGCGGGCACCTCGGGCCATCCCGAACACCCGGGCTCGGCCGAGCAGGGCACCGGCGGTGACGACGAGGAATGCCCCCGGCAGCAGGCGCCAGGGGTCGACGCCGACCCGTGCTACGAGCGTGCTGTCGAACGCCTCGTCGCCGCCGAACCCGATGCCGCCGGTGGACGCGGCAGCAAGCAGCGCCGCCGCTACAGCGAAGGCGCCGCCGCTGACCGCGGACACGAGTGCGAGCGCACGAAGGTCGGTACTTGGCACGGCTCGTTCCCGGCGACCGGACAGGAGGGCGGCAACGAGGGCGACGGCGACCGTCAGCAGCAGCGGCGTTACGGTGGCGGAAAGAATCGCCTGACCGGCGATTGCCTTCTCGCCTCCGTCGGTGCTGAAATAACCCGACAGATGCAGCTGCGCCGCGGAGTGCACAGCGAGGCCGACCATGACGACACCGCTGCGAAACCAGTCGATGGGCGAGCCATGGTGGCCCGAGTCGGCGAATGTCAACGCCAGAACGCAGGCGACAACGACGAAGATCGCGCTGACCGCGGCCAGCGCGAGCAGGCCGGCCCGCAACGCCGACCCGGCCTGCTCAGGCGACAGAGACCCCGCCGACAGCGTCTGCGATCCCCCCCGCGGTGCCGCTCTGCTCGCTTGGGGTGGACTCGTGCCGCTCACCGGTGGGAGCGGCGGTCGATCGGTTGGCAGCTGGCTGGGCACGGGCGGCGGAGCATTCCCGAGAGCCGGAGGCGCCGTGACCCTGACGGGCGCGCCGCAGGCTGGACAGAAGCGCACGTGGGGCTCGAGGCCGTTCCCGCAGTGCATGCAGAACGAGACCCGTCGCGGTCCTGCGGCCGTCGGAATGCTCATGGACGTTCAGTTCCGATCGGCAGGCGGTTACAGGTACCGGGGCTGTTGCTGTGCTCTTTTCCCCTTGTCGCTCATAACGGTCGAGGGGTTGCCTGAATATCGGCACAGGTGTCCTCGCTCCTTAACAGCCTAGGACTCCTCGAGGGCGCGGACGCGGCTAATGCTCAATTGCCCGCGGGTGAGCCTCTCGAGCGGCAGTGTGAACCGAGCGGCCCGCCGAGGTGGCACCCTGAGAGTCCGGCCCGAGGGGAGAACACGTGTACTGCGTGCATTGCGGGGCTTCGCTCTGGGAGGGCGCTGCCTTCTGCACCGAATGCGGCCAGGCGGTGCAGAGCAGGGGCAACCAGGCCGCAAGCCCGGCGGCAACGCCGGTTTCCGAGGCTCCCACGGTCGTCACACCGCCTCCCGCCCAGCGGATGCCGGCCCCTCATCCCGCTGACGAGATTCCTCCGCCGTGGGGCGCCGTCGGTCCGTTCGCCGGCACGCAGGGTCCAGCACCGGCACCGGCACCGCACCCGCGCTCGTCGTTCAGACGGAACGTCCTTATCGCAGCGGGTGTGCTCATCGCTCTGCTGGCCGCTGCCGGGATCGCCTTTGCCGTGCGAGGCGCCAGCACGTCCTCAACTGCCAGCACCCTGCCGGCGAGCCCGCCGTCCCTCGCCAGCTCGTCCGCTGCACCCTCGGCGGCGCCGCCCCCGACGGCCTCGTCCACCGCAGCGGGTGGCGACTCGTCCTTCGCCGAGCTGTACAAGGCTGACAGCAGCGGCGGCGTTCGCATCGAGACAGTCAGCTGCGACGGCCAGGGAGTCGGTACCGGCTTCCTGCTCTCCCCCACGCTCGTCGCTACGGTGGCGCACGTCGTCGACCAGTCCGCGGTCGTCAGCCTGATCAGTGGGACCGAGCGCATGACCGGCACGGTCATCGGTATCGACACCGAGAGCGACCTCGCGCTCGTCCAGTCGGACCGGGCATTCAGCGGCCACCAGTTCAGCCTCGCGACCGAGCAGCCCGATGTCGGGTCACGCGTGGCCGCCATCGGCTTCCCGGTCGGAGACCCGATCACGCTGACGCAGGGCGGCATCAGCGGGCTGAACCGGAACATCACCATCGAGGGCGCTCCCCGCACCGGGTTGATCGAGACCGACACCCCGATCAACCCGGGCAACAGCGGGGGTCCGCTGCTCGACACCAAGGGAGCCGTGGTCGGCCTGGTCGACGCGCTCAACACCGAAGCCAACGGGATCGCCTACGCCGTGCCCGCCGCCAAGGCGAGTGCCTACTTCAGCCAGTGGCGAGCCAACCCGCAAGGGCAGCCGGGAGCAGGCTGCGCGAACCCGGTCGGCCCCCGGCAGGAGGCCAACCCACAGATCGCGCCGCCCAGCGGCTCGGGTGGGGCCGCAGCAGCCGGGATCAGCGACGCGCTCGGCAGGTACTTCTCGGGCATCAACACTGGCAACTACACATCGGCCTACGCCGTGCTGAGCCCTCGGCAGCAAGCCTCGATCAGCTACTCGACCTTCGTCACCGGCACCCAGACGAGCTTCGACACGGGTGTGACGGTGCAGCGCCTCACCCCCCAGAGCGCCGCGACCTACATCGCGTCGACGACGTTTCGCAGCATCCAGTCGTCATCCCAAGGACCGGGCGGGGACACCTGTGACTACTGGACCCTGGACTACACGATGGTCCAGAGCCCGAGCGGTCTGTGGCAGATCGATGCCACGGCCGGTTCCGGCGGATCGACGCACACTTCGTGCTAGCCCGGCCCGGGTTCAGCCGGGGGGCAGGTCGCCCCAGAGCCGGGGCAGCACTCTCGGCGGCCTCGGTCGGCTTTCTGGCCGCCGCGTGCGGTTGCGCGGGGCACCCGCTCGCGACCCCGAGTCTGGTGCCCGACAGCAGCGGTACTTCGTCTGCCGCTGCGCCCGGCAACCCCAGCCACGCGGTTCCGTCGAGCGTCGACCGCCAGATTTCCGCGATGCCGCTCGAGCGCGAGGTCGGGCAGGTGTTCATGTCATACGCGTACGGGCGCACCGCTACCGACGCTCAACCCGACATGGTCCACGCCAACCAGCTGCTGTCCGGGGTCGACACCGCCGCGCAGCTCGTCAGCCGGTGGCATGTCGGCGGCCTGCTCCTGCTGGACCACAATCCACTCGACGTTCGTCAGCCCACGCTGTCGACGAACAACCTGGCGTCGAGCCGCTCGGCGGCCGGCTTCATCAGCGGCATGCAGGCGGCGAGCGCGGACGGCGGTGATCCCCCCTTGCTGATCGGCGTCGACCAGGAGGGCGGCATCGTGCAGCGCCTCGGGCCTCCCCTGACCGCCTTCCCCGCGCAGATGACCGTGGGCGCCGCGCCCGATGGCACGTCGTTGGCTCGCGATGAGGGACTGGCGATCGGGCAGGAGCTGCGAGCGATGGGCGTGACCCTCGACTTCGCCCCGGTCGCCGACGTCAACAGCAACCCGGTCAACCCGGTGATCGGCACGCGCTCCTTCGGTGACCGGCCGGATGCCGTTGCCGGCTTGGCGGCCGCCGAGGTTCGAGGCCTGACAGCGGGCGGCATCGCGGCTACGGCGAAGCACTTCCCGGGCCACGGTTCGACCAGCACCGACAGCCACTACGGCTTGCCGACCGTGTCGGCCGACCGGGCGACCCTGGAGCGTCGGGACCTGGCCCCGTTCCGGACCGCCGTCGCGGCGTCAGTGCCGGTCGTCATGCTCGGTCACCTGTTGGTTCCGGCGCTCGACCCGACGACTCCCACGTCGCTGTCCGGGCCCATCGTCTCGTTGCTGCGCGACGACCTGCACTTCGGCGGGGTCGTCGCCACCGATGGGCTGTTCATGGCGGCGCTCCGCCAGCGGTATCCCGACGACGAGATCGCCGTCCGCGCCCTGCAAGCCGGCGTCGACCTGCTCGTGCAACCGGCCACCATCTCGACCGCGATCCCCGCGGTGGTGGCAGCCGTCCGCAGTGGCCGTTTACCGAAGCGCCGTCTGGACGATGCGGTGCGGCATCTCCTCGTCCTGAAGCGGTCCCTCATGAGCGCGCCGGCGGGACGCTGGAACCTGCAGCAGCACGCCCAGCTGGCCCTGACGATCGCTCGACATGGCATCACGGTGGCTGCTGACCCTCGGCGTCTCCTGCCGCTGCACGGCGCGCACGTGGTCGGCACGTCGGCGCTGGCAACTCGACTCCGCGTCGCCCTTGCCGCTGACGGGGTGCAAGACGGCGCCGCCACCACGATCAGCGTGGACGATCCGGCCGTCGAGGCACGCGTGCAGGTCGAGTTCGGGACGCCCTACGCCCTTGGGCGCGCACCGGCCGGCCGGACGCTCGTCGCGGCGTACGACACGTCGCCGGCGTCCCTGCAGGCTCTCGCCGACGTGCTCTCCGGCCGCACGCCGGCCATGGGCCGGCTTCCCGTCGCGATCGGGCCTGCGCAGCGGCCGTGACGCGGCCGACGTGCGTTCGTCAAGCCCTGCCGGCGCCCACCAGGACCGACCCCGCGAACTCGAGGCCACTGCTCGCTTGTCGAGCCGCCACGCGGCCGTAATCCCGTGCACGCTGCCGGATGGCGTCGCGCACGTCGGGGGCCAGAGTAGCCAGAACGAGCGCAAGCGGGCCGGCGAGTTGCGGGACCCGCTGCCACCACTCCTCGAGCGTGCGCGCGGGCATCGCAGCGGGGACGCGGTCCGAGCGCACGTCCGTCAAGCCGCCATCGCGCAGCACCTCCGCCAGCACGTTTGGGGAATCGAGCGAGAACGGCCCAGGGACCCCAGGCGGCGGGAAGGTGGTGCCGAACTGCTCGCCCACGGCGTCGAGAACGAGGCCGAGCCACGGGTTCGACCGACGGGTGTCCCACGTCATCGCGGCGTAGCGCCCGCCTGGACGAAGCACCCGACGCGCCTCGCGCACGGCGACTGCCGGGTCGTTAACGAACATCAGTCCGTGCCGGACGATGACCGCGTCAAAAGATGCGTCAGGCGCGTCGGTCTGCACCTGGTCGCACACCAGAGTGCTGACTTGAGGCAGGTCGGCGCTGCGCCGGGCAGCGACCTCGACCATCCCCGGGGCGACGTCGGCCAGCACGACTCGTCCCGCGCCGCCGACCCGGCGGGCAGCCGCGATGCCCGCGCCGCCCGGCCCGCAGGCGAGCTCGATCACCTCGCTGCCAGGACCGATGCCGGCAGCACCGAGCAGCGCATCGGTGGGCGCGGCGAGGTAGACGTCGACGAAGTCGGCCTGCTGGTCCCACGCCCCCGCAACGCTGTTCCACATCTCGGACATGCGGCACTGTGGCACGCCCCTTGCCCGCTTGTCACCGGTCACGGCTGGTCAATCGCCGGGCTGTGCTTACGAGTCGGCGGCTGCCGAGTGTGGGCAAGCGTTCGACGGACGAGCGCGCGGTACGAACAATGGGGCGCGTGACCGAGCGATGGGTGTAACCGAGCGCGCTTCCGACCGGGCCGTGGTCCGCCTCCTGCGGGAGGAGGACATCGACGCCGCGCAAGAGCTCGCCTGGCACTCGCTCGACGACGCCAGCCGCCGGTTCGGCTTCTCGATGGGTCCGCGCGATGCCGCTAGCACCGTCCGCGCTCGGAGCCGCGTCCAGCACTTGGCCGCAACCGACCCGGGTGGCAGCGTCGTGGCCGAGCTGGACGGGCGGCTGGTCGGCGTCGCATTGGGGCTGCGGCGCGGCTCGCTGTGGTTCCTGTCGCTGCTGGCGGTGAACACTGACCTGCAGGCCGCCGGCATCGGTCGCCGGCTGCTGGACGCAGCGCTCGAGCACGGCAGGGACTGCCCGACCGGTCTGATCTGTGCCTCTCCGGATCCCAAGGCGTTGCGCCGCTATGGCCGGGCGGGCTTCGCCTTGAACGCCGGCTACGAGGCGCACGGAGTGCCGGACCGGTCCGAGCTGCCGTCGGGCCTCAGCGTTCGGGAGGGTGACTGGGACCGGGACACCGATCTGGTTGAACAGCTGGTCACCGAGCGGCGCGGTGAGCCCTACGGCCCGGACCTCGTCTGGCTCCGCGAGCAGGGCACGCGCCTGCTGGTCCGCCATGGGGCCCAGTCGACTGATCGAGCCGTCGGCCTCGCCCGCCCCGGGCGCGTGGTGGCGCTGGCTGGCGCATCGGACGAGGCAGCCGTGCGCGTCCTGTGGGCAATGATCGCTGAGGCCGAGGGCGAGGTCTCGCTCGGCTACCTCACCAACAGCCAGCAGTGGGCGATCGAGATTGCCCTCAGCGCCGGGTTGTCGCTCACGCTCGGCGACACCGTCTGCAGCCGCGGCATGAGCGCCCTCCCCACTCCTTACTTGCCGTCGGGCATGTTCGGCTGACGATCGGCCCGCCCCATATCACGAGCGTTCGTGATATATCTTAGGATAGCCGAGCTGGGGACGGGAGCAGTCATGCATCCTCATTGCGACGGTCGGGCCGAGCCCGCATCGCTCGACCACAGCGCTGGCCAGCATCACCCTGCGGGGCCAGGGCCGTCTGGTGGGAGTCGTCACGGCGGCGCCGACCCTTTCCGCTCCGGCGAGGGACGAGGCCGCGGCAGGGCGCAGCGGGGCGACATTCGTGCCGCCAGCCTGCTGCTGCTCGCGGACGAGCCGATGCACGGCTACCAGCTGATGCAGGCGGTTGCCGCCCGCACCGGCGGGGCCTGGCGCCCCAGTCCCGGCGCCATCTACCCCACTATTGCCCAGCTCGAGGACGAGGGACTGGTCACGATCACCCCTGAGTCCGGCCGCAAGCTGGTCGCCCTCACCGAAGCTGGACGCGAGCACCTGGCGGCGAACGCCGCGACGATGGCCAACCCTTTTGCGGCGCTCATGGAGCAGCCCGGCGGTCGCCATGACCTGCGCAGGGGCGTCGAGAAGGTCCACGACGCCGCCCGGGCGGTCGGCCACAGCGGTAGTGACGCGCAGGTCGGTGCCGCCCATCAGATCCTCGACCAGGCCCGGCGTGCCCTGTACCTGTTGCTGGCCGAGGACGCACAACCAGGGGACGGAACGACGACCAGCGAGGAGACCTCATGACCGTGAGCCCGCCCAGGGGGCCACAAGGTCGACGGCGACCGGCACCGCTTCGTGCCGTTGTCGTTCGGACCGCCCAGCTGACCCCCCGCCTCACGCGAGTCACGGTCACCGGCGAGGACTTCGACCGGTTTCGTTGGCCCGGGCCGGCCGGACACTTCAAGCTGATGCTTCCGGAACCTGGCGCGGCCGACGTGAACCTCCCCGAGGCAGACTCAAGCGGCACCGTCGTCTTCACCGGAACCGCTATGCCCACCATGCGGACGTACACCGCGAGCCACTTCCGCGCTGATACGTATGAGCTCGACATCGATGTCGTCCTGCACGGCGATGGGCCTGCGGCGGCCTGGGCACTCCAGGCGCGACCGGGTGGCAGGCTCGCCGTCACTGTGCCGCGCAGCGCCGGATTCACCGAAGACCCCACCGCGGACTGGGTCCTGCTCGCCGGAGACGCCTCCGCTTTGCCGGCGCAGGGCGGACGGCAGCGGCGGCGCGGCCGTCACGGCAAGCGGTTGCGGGGGGCGGGGACGGTAGGCGCGGCGCCTGCGTTGCCGGTTGAGGACAAGCGCCGCTGCCAGGCCGCTGGCCAAAGACGCGGCAACTACCGTCTGTTCAACGCCTTCCGAGGGTGTCGGGGCGGAAACCGGCGGCTGCCAGGGGCGGTCGCCTGCTACTGGAGAGACCGCTGGTGGACGGGCCGAGTTGCTGTGCGGTGGCAACGGCCCGCTCGGTGCTTGGGGGCTGGGTGCGGCCGGCACGGGTATGCGGCTCGGGACGGCGGGTGATGCGAGTGGTGAGTTCACAGGCGAAGGCCCGGTGGGGGCACGACCATTCGACGGAAATGCCGGAACCGCTGGGGCCGCCGGGGTGTGGTGCCCCCCCGTGGCTGGGGGCGGCGCGGGTGGGTTCCGGCTGGTCGGCGGCGCGGGTGGGCTTGCGGTGGTCGGCGTCCCGGGGAGGTTGGTCGCGTCGGCTGGTAACAGCAGCAGCCATCCGGGGCGGATCCAATGCGGGTCGGTGAGGGCAGCGCCGTCGGCTTGGGGCCTGCCGGCGTTGAGCTGGAAGATCTCGGGCCAGCGCAACGGGTCCCGCAAGTGTTGTTCGGCGATCCGCCAGAGGGTGTCGCGTTGCCCGTCGTGCATCGCCAGGACCTGATAGGTCAGGCCGGCGGCACCCGGGCGACTGGCGGTGCGAGAGGTGGTCCGGTCCGCGGCCGGTCTGGCCGGGCGATCTGGCTGGTGCGCCGCGGGTTCTGGCGCCGCGCCATGGTGTTCGGCGGCGGCGGCGGCGGCGGCGGCGGGGTGCTGCGGGGCGGCGGCTGGGGTGAGCGCCGCAGTCAACATGGGCGGCGAGGCCGGCGGGTTGGTCAGGCTGACGGTGGCCGGAACGGACAGCAGCGCGACGCAGGCGACCAGGGTGCGGGCGAGTTCCTGCATCGGGCCGAAGGCGGGTAGCCGGACCGGCTGACGGCGACCGATCAGGGCGAAGGTCTCGAGCAGGACCAGCGCGACGAAGGCCGACCAGGCGAGCCAGAACACGGCGGCCAGCACGACTGCCAGCAGGCGCCCGGTGTCGGGGCCGGTGAGCAGCTGCCCGACCTCGGCCCCGCCCGGTGGCTGGCTGAGGTTAGGAAGGCCGGTGAAGTGAATGACCAGCATTGGTAGCCCGGCGATCATTAGCGCTAGGACTGCGACTGCGCCCAGGCCGCGTCCGATGTCACCTCGTCGTCGGCCGGGTGGGTTGGGGTGCGGGCGCCGAAGGCTGGTGGGCATCAGGGGTCCTCGACGGCGACGCCGTGTACCAGCTGCGCGCGGCCTCTTCCGGTGGCGCTCACGCCGGTGATCCCGACACCAGCCAGGAACGTCGTGGTCCGCCGGATGGTGACGGCGACCGCGACGGTGTTGCCGGTGACGGTGATGCTGCTAGCGGTGATCCGGCCGTCGGGCTGGGAAGCGGACAGGTAGCGGCGGGCGGCGGCAGCGGCTGCGGCCGGGCTCAGTATGTAGGTGCCGGTGCGCAGCCCGGCGGGGTTGAGGGCGCCGGCGCCGGCGCGGGCTGCCTGTTCGGCGTCGTTGGCGGCGCGGCGGTAGGCGATCAGCTGCCGGCCGCCGTCGACGACCAGGCCGAGCATCAGCAGGAGCGCGAAGCCGAGCACCGCGACCAGCACGGTGACCGAGCCGGCATCGCGACCTGCCGCCGTCACGTTGGGGCCAGCACTGTCCAGATGGCATCTGCCCGTCAAGGTCACCGGGGTGTTGTCAGCGGGCACGGTAGGGGTCCAGCGGCGCGGCGTAGCCGGCTGTCATCGTCGTCGAACCCGGCGCCCAGCGAACGGCGACGTCGCCCAGGGCAACCCGGCAGGTGACGTGGACCGCGACCGTTGCGCTGGTTCCGACGGGGACGGCGAACCCCGCCGGGTCGACGGTGACGGTCAGCTGGCTGCAGGTGAGCTGCTGGCCGGCCAGCGTGCGTGCTGCGCTCTGCTGGGCTGCAGCGGTAGCCGTCCCGGGTGTTCGGGCCAGCGACGCGGCGCGGGCGGCGCCGCGGGCGGCGCCGTCGACCTGGGCGCCGGCGAGGGTGATCCGCATCGCCGCGACGGTGAGCAGCACGAGCAGCAGCAGCGCGGGGGCGAGGGCGGCGAGCTCAAGGCTGACCGAGCCGCGGTCGCACCCCTGCCGCCCCGCCCGCCGGGCCGGGCGCAGCGCGGCGGCTGCCCTGGTACCGGCAGGATGAGCTGGCTGCCGGCGGGTGTGCCCGGTCATCCGGTGGCCGGGACGAAGCGTTCAACGGGGCCGGCGGCTGTGCTGTGCACGGTGAGACTTACAAACGGCACAACGCTGGTGGCGTGAGCGTCGACGGTGACGGTGGCCATGGTTGGGCTGCGGGCCGCGGACACCGTCGGGCTGGTCAGCAGCGTGCCGGCGGTGGCGGCGAGGAAGGCTGTGGCGGCGCTCTGCCCAGCGGCTGCGCTGCCGGCTCGGAGCCGGGCGGCTCGGAGTCCTTCTTGGGCTGCTGATTGGGACAGGTTGCGGGCGTGGGCGTACAGCGCGGTCTGCACGACCAGCAGAATCAGCACCAGCAGGGCGGGCAGCACGACAGCGGTTTCGGCGCTGACCGACCCGCGATCACCACTGCCGGTAGCCGCCCGCCTCGTCCCTGGTCGACGGCAGGGACGAGCCGGTTGGGGACGCCACGCCCCCGGCCGGCAACGGCGTGCGGCCAGTTGCCGAGTCGCGGTGCTCATCGCCAGCTACTTGATCTTCGAACCGTACTTGGAGACCACGGCGGTGATCAGCACACCCAGGCCGACGGCTGCGACGACCAGGATGCCGGTGATGACGGCCTGCTCGGTGGTCAGCGACCCCCGCTCAGTGTCCGGGGACCACCGGCCCGGCCGGGATCGGGTCGCCGTCTGGAGGTGCTGAACGCGCAACGCCAGGCCAGTCAGCAGGGACAGCACGGCGAGCTGCAGTCGGATCATGGTGGGCTCCTTCATCGTGGATGAACGGTGGTGAACATGGTCGGTGGACATCGGATGGTTGGACGGCGGCACGGCTGCAGGAGGGCACGGTCAGCTGCCGGGGGTGAGCAGTCCGGCGACGGCTGGGTAGGCGAGCAGCAGCAGAAAGCCGGTGAGCAGGACCGCGGTCGGCAGCGACATCGAGTCCGACCGGCTGTTGGCGAGTGCTTTGGCGTCGGTGAGGCTCTGGCTGCGCAGGGCGTCTGCTTTGACGACCAAGGAGGTGAAGATGGCGTTGCCGCCTTCACCTGCGGTGGAGACGATGTCAGCGAGGTCGGCGAGTTCGTCGACGCCCAGTGCGACCCCTAGCCGGGACAGCGCCGCCCAGGGTGTGCTGCCGGCGTACTGGGCGGATGCCAAGGCGCCGGCGAGGCGGCGAAAGACCCAGCCGCTGCCGATGTCGGAAGCTCGGGTCAACGCGTCGGCGGCGCCGCCGCCGGCAGCACGTTCCAGGGCGACTAGGTCGAAGTAGGCGGTGAGAGCGGCTCGGAACTCGGTTCGGGCCCGGGAGGCGCGGTCCCGCGTCTCCCACGCCGGGACCAAGAAGAACACTGCTGCGCTTAGCAGCGAGGCTGCGGCGGGGATGGTGAACGGCAGCGTCACCCCGACGGCGAGCAGCGGAGCTGTGGCCAGGCTGGGGAGCAGCAGACCGAACAGGGCGAGCAGTCCTTGGCGGCCCAGCAGGGTCTGTGCCGGCAGGCCGAGGATGGCCAGGTCCGCCGGGCGGGTCCGCCAGCCAACCAGGGACGGGAGCGCCCGGGCGAGCAGGCGCCCCGCACGCTGGGTCCAGCCCGACTCGGCTGCCGTTCCTGCCGGCCCCCACGTTCCGGTCCCGCCCGGCGCTGGCGGGTGGGTGCGTTCGAGGGCAGCCAGCGCGGCGGTTAGCCGCGGTGGTGGTGCTGGCAGCAGGCACCTGGCGGCGCTGGCCAGTCCGCCGCCGGCCATAGCGCCGCCGGTGGCAGCGGCGAGGTAGCCGTTCACCTCGGCCGCCGCCCTGTCGGGGGTCGTGTCAGAGGTTGTCCCGCCGGTTGGTGCACCTGGTGTTCTGACGGGCTGGTTGCCGGCGGGGCGGGGGGCAGGAACCGCGGGGTGGGTGGGGTGCGGGCCAACTGGGCCATCCACCAGCAGCCGGCGATGTAGATCAGGCCGGCGAGGGCCAGCACCGCCTGACCCGCCGGGGTGCCGTAGCGACCCGCATACCCCGGGTTCAGCACCCCCAGGGCGAGGGTGAACCCGATGGTGATGGCGATGACTTGACGCATCGAGTTGCGGGGCTTGGCCCGGTCGGCTGCGGTTTCCCGGCGGGCCGCCACCGTCTTGGCGACCGTGTCCGCCAGGTCGGCTAGCACTGTGACCACCCCGCGGCCTTGCCGGCGGGCAGCGAGCAGCAGCGCGGCGGCGACCTGGTCGCCTGCTGCGTCGTCGACGTCGTCGGCGAACGCCCGCAGGGCCAGCTCGGTAGGAAGATGGGCCCGTAGCCGGTGGGCCAGCGCGCCGATCTCGGCCGCTAGCGGCGCGGGGGCGGTGCGGGCGCTGCGGACCAGCGCGTCTTCTAGCCCCGCCCCGGCGGTGATGCTGTCAGCGAGCCGGCGGGTCCAGTCCGCCAACGCCTGCAGCCGGGCGTTGTTGCGTTCGGCGGCTTTGCCGCCACCCAGCAGGCGTGGCAGGCCGACACCAGCTACCGCTGCCAGGACGGCTCCGACTGGCCAGCGGGTGACCCCGCCGACGACACCTGCCGCCAGCACGGCAGGCAGCAGGCGGCGGAGCATCAGCTTGACTGGGCGGGCGGTCGCCGGTCGGGCCCGTCGGCCGGTACGCCGCTTCGGGGGCAGCCCCGCAGCCGCTGGGTCGGCCTGAGGTGCTGACCTAGTGATGGCGGTCAGGGCGGTGAGGATCAGACCGAGGCCGGCCAGCGCACCGCCGAGGCCGGCGAGGGCGCTCACCGGCCCCTGCCAGCCGCCGGCTGCCGGGCATCCGGCGGAGGCCACGACGTCGGCGCAGGGTTGGAAGCGGCGACGGACACCCCAGGGCGGGACGTCCGTGGTCCGGTCGGCTGGCGGCGGCGACCTGTCCCCCGCGGCGGTGTCACAGCAGGGGCCAACAGGTCGGCGGGGTCAAGACCGGCGTGCACCAGGTCGGGCAGGCAGGCGATCGCACAGCCCGGGACTGCCCGCCGGTCGGGGCCGGGGACGAAGATTTCATTGAGGGCTGGAAGCCCGGCGTCGCCGACGTCCAGCACTTCCAGCACGCTGCTGACTACCCGTCGCCGGCCGGCTGCCGACTGCTGGCCTGATAGTTCGAGGTGGACGATGAAGTCCACCGCGTCGCTGGTCAGCCGGTAGGCAGTGTCGGCGCCCAGCGGGGCCGGTCCCATCCCAGCCAGGGACACGATCCGGTTCAGTACCGCCCTGCCGGTGGCGGCGTGGATGGTGCTCATCGACCGGTTACCCGCCGACATGGCTTGCAGCATCGGCACGATCTCAGCGCCGCGGGCCTCCCCGACGATCGTCCACTGCGCCGAGGTCCGCAGGGCATGGGTGACCAGTTCGGGCAGCGACAGCCCGCCGGCGGCTTCAGCGTTGTCCTGGATCTCCTCATACGCATCGACCCGGCCGTGCCGGTGAGGCAGGTGATGCAGCGCCAGTTCGTACTCGGTTTCCAATGTTGCGATTTTGGTGGTTGGGTCGAGCTCGTTCGCGAGCGCCCGCAGCAGCGTCGTCTTGCCGACATTCATCGCCCCACTGATCAGCAGGTTCTTACCGGCCCGCACACACGCCCGCAGAAGCGCCGCCAGGGCGGTGTCCAGAGTGCCCAGCTCGATCAGGTCATCGAGGGTGACGTCGACGAGTAGGTGTTTGCGCAGGGTCAGCTGCGGGCGGGCTGAGACTGTCATAGCGGCGGTGAGGCGATGGCCCCCGGCGACCCGCATCCGCAGCAGCGGCGTTGCCGGTGAGAACGTGCGGGGCGTGTGCCCCAGGTAGCGGGCGAAGCCTTGGATCAGCTCGACGAGTTCGGCGTCGCTGTCGGCGACCGGCTCGCCCTGTTCGACTCGGCCGTCCGAATAGGACAACCAGACCGGGTCGGTTCCGTAGACGTCGATGTTTTCGACGTCGGGCAGGTCGGCGTAGGGCTGCAGGCGGCCCAGCCCGAACATGGCATCGAGCACGGCCCGTGCCAGGCGCTGCTCGAGCGCCGCTGTCGGGGTGTACCCGCTGCGGGCCTGCTCGGCTACCCATGCTCCGACGGTCTGGGCGATGCAGTCAGCTGCGAGCGCCCGCCGATGCTCGCCCGAGAGCCGGTCAGCGCGGGCGGCCTCGGCGGTGGCGAGCAGCTCGGAGGCTGCGTCCCGAAGCGCTTGCACGACCTGCCGGTCGGCAAGCTCCGCCCCGTCCAGGCCGGCTCGACCGGCCGGTGGCCCACCGACCGGTCCCCCGATGCCGGCCGGTCCGCCCTGGGGCCGGTGAGCCCTGGGCAGGGCGGGCAGGTCAGCGGGTCGTAGACGGGTCGCCGCAGGCTGCGCGTCGCCGCCGGTCTGGACGGGGAACGGCCACCCGGTCATGGCCGGTCCGCCAGCACCGGCGCGGCTGCGATGTCGCCATCCGACGGCTCCTGGTCGTCGGCAGTCGACTGCGGGTCGGCGTGGACGGCGTGGTGCACGTCGGCTGCGAGCCGGTGGGCGGTGCGCATCAGCGGTGAGCGTTCAAACCAGGAGCGACGCTCGGCCAGCCCGGCCAGTACCGCGGCAGCGGGCGGGTCGTCTGCCAGGACACCGGCGACCGGCAGGTCCAATGCGGTCGCGACCTCGGCTGCCGGATAGGGGCTGGTACCGACGAGCAGCAGCTTCAGCTCGGGCGGCAGGCTGCCCGAGTGGTTCGCGATCTGGCCACGAAGTGCGCTCAGCCGGCTGCGGGTGTGTGCGACGTGAGCCAGCCGCGGCCGCAGGACCAGCAGAACCAGGTCGGCAGCGCCGAGCAGCCCCATCGGTGTGCAGGGCGCGAGCCGGCCGCAGTCCGCGAGCACATCCCACCCAGCGGCTGCGGCCGATTCAGCCGAGCCGGTAGGTGCGGGCAAGTCGAGGGCGTGCAGCATGCGGATCAGCAACGGCCACGCCGGGGTGAGGGCCGGGTGCTGAGCCGGGTCGGCCAGCCCGGGCAGCAGCCGGACCGTCCCGTCCTCGGACAAGGTGACGGTGTGGTCCCAGAACTGTGCTGGGGTCAGTCCGCGGCGGGTCGCCAGCGCGAGGTCGAGCAGACCGCCGGCCGGCTGGGCGCCGCGCAGCAGACCGGCGTTGACGTCACCTCCGGCAGGATCACACTCAGCGAGCAGCACCCGTGTTGGCCACACGCCGGCTAGGGCGAGGGCACTGGTGGTGACACCGGCGGACTTGGCTGCGGTCAACGCGATCAGGCTCATCGCCAGCTCACCGGCGGGGAAGTAGCAGGACGGCGATGTGGCCGCCGGCGGCGTCGGCTGCCAAGGCGGGGGCGGTGTTCTGTGCGGCGACGACGTCAACGACGGTGCTGCCGTCACCGGCGCCGGTTGGCGCACTGTCCTGCACGACGGCGCCATAGGTACCGGTACGGCCGGGTTGCGCCGGACTGGCAGGGTCTTGTTGGCCGGGGGTAGCCACGATCAGCACCCGGTCCCCGCGGGTCAGCTCCCGTGCCGGTAGCTGACCCGCCTTGAGCGCCAGCCCGACAAGGACAGTGCCGGCCGACGGGGTAGCGGTGCCGGCCAACTCCGCACTGGTCAGCAGGCTGCCGGCTTTGAGGTCGACTGCGGCCACCGAACCCACCACCGAGGGCTGATCACCGGCCGGCACGGTACGCAGCCCGGGATCGGTGGACACGTGCACGACGGCCACATCGGCGGGGGTGATCTGCTCGCCGGCGCCGACGTCGCGGGCGGCGACCAGGACCGCGCTCTTGTGACCGGCTGAGCGGGCAGCATCGACGGCCAACAGAGCGCCGCCTGCGACAAGGGCGACGCTGAGCATCCACAGCGCTGGGCGACGCCGGGGCGCCAGAGCGGCGAGACGTGTCGCGCTGGCGCTGGCGCTGGTGGCGTCAGCGCCAGCAGCAGCCGACGCGGAACCGGCGTGCCCGTTGGGCGCAGCCGATGCCCCGGCGGAACGGAAAAGGGCGGTACGCATCCAGCTCCTTCAGGTCAATCCATTGCCAGAGTTACGAGTTGAGCGTTTGGACCTCGGCGACCCGCAGGCTGCCGGCCGCGGTCCGCGACAGCTCCGGTAGCACACCGGCCTGGCCGGCGCCAGCCCAGCTGATCTGCCAGCGGGTCGTCACAGTCACCTGATAGCGGCCCCCGGGCTGCCCCAACGAAGGCCGCAAGTAGGTGTGGCCACAGTCCGGGGACGCAGCCGTCGGCGTCCCACCAGGGGTGTAGGGGGTGCCGGCGCCGGTACAGGTCAGCGTCGAACCGTCGCCCGACACCCAGCTGGTCGACACCGGTATCGCCCTAGCCGTCACCGACTCCCCCGGCACCGCCACCGTTCTGGTACGCGGCGAGAACGACTCCGGGTCAAGCCACAGCCACGTCGGAAAGCCGACGACCTGATCCCGGTCGGCGGCCGGACTCATCTCAAGGCGAGGAGCAGGCAGCAGCAGCTGGTCGGCTGCTTCACGAGCCAGAACGGCGGCTGGTGGCGGCAACGCAACGGGCGCCGCCGCGCCCCTGCCCGCGCCCACAGGCCCATTTGGAACCCACACGGTGCCCTGGGATTGCAGACCAGACGGCAGGTTGCCGTCCGCCGCAGGGCATGCGACGTCGTAGTAGGCCCCTCCAGGCTGGGTCTGCGGAAGATCGGACAGCGTCAGAACACAGCCGTTCCCGGACCCAGCCGCAGGTCCAGAACCTGCAGGTCCGGAACCTGCCGTTTGCTCGGGAGACGCGGCCACGGGCTCCGGAGCACGGCCGGCAGTCGCCGCCTGTTGCCCTTCTGTTGCCGCTGTCCTGGCCGCGATCGGTGCAGACGCTTCAGTCCCGACAATCAGAAGGGCGCCGGCCGGTAAGGGACTCACGCTGCCAAACCCGGCCGGGCCGTAACCATCGTGGGCCCAGGCTGGTTGGATCGCTCCGCTACCCAGGCCGACTGCCAGGCCGACAAGGAAGCCCAGTCGTCTCAGCATCTGGTAGCTCCTGGTGGCGTTACCAGATCGCGTACTCGCCAGCCAGCAGGAGTGCGAACAACTGTTGCCTGCAAGGCGTGCTTGAGACCCGGCTGATTGTCGGTGAGTGCTCCAGTGGACCGCGTATGCACAAGCCAAGTCGTGGCGTCGACGCAATCGAATAGTCGCACTTGTGTGGGCGCGGTGGGTGGGCTCGCGCTTCGCACAAGCGGATGCAGCTTCAGCTCGCCTTTGGTGAACTCACCGCTCCTGTCGGCGCGATATATCGCGACTCGTTGTTGTTCGAACGCGCCGTCGCTGGCGTGCCGGGAAAACAGGGTGAACAGTGTTCCGCCAACTCCGAGGCTCGCTCGTTCGGCGGCGTTCCAGTAGCCGGCGTGGGCGTTGGCGTAGACAGCGTCGTCCCAGAAGGCCCGGTACGCCAAGACCGCCGGCCCGGTAGCGCCGGTCACATCAGTTACCGGCGGTGACGTTGCCGGCGGGCTGGGAGGGGCGGGCAACGCCGGCTCCGGTGTGGCGACAGAGGCCGCAGTTGGACGAGCGCCACCACATGCCGCGATAAGAAGCATCGCCAGAGCCGCAACAGCTGTTACTGCTGCTGCTTGGCGACTTCTCGCTGCGGCTGTTGGACGAGGACCGGGTCCGCTGCGATGCGGCTCCCGGGCTGCAAGCCTCATCGCAACATCACCCCCGTTGCGCGTGGCGTCGTGTCGTGTGGACTCGCTGAGTTCACACCGGGGCACACGCTGCTAACAAGAGGCAATAGTCGTACGGACTGTGCGGCAAACCGGTCAATCGCTCGAAGGGCGAGCCAGCAACCAGTTCGCTTCGTCCAACAGGCAGGCAACCACGGTGGGTAGAGCCCTCGCCGCCCAACTGATTCCAAGATCGACACTGAGGGCGCCAGCCTCGAGGCTTCGGTAGCAAACGCCACGCCACGTGACCGTGGATGTGACAGCTTCCGGAAGCAGAGCCACAGCCCCGCCGGCGGCCACGGTCATCAGCAGGGCCTCGAGAGACTCCGCCGTTTCCACTTCCGCTGTCGGTGATCCACAAGCTTCACTGATCAGCGTCGGGCCGAGCGCTGGGCTCAAGGCCGGGTCAAGCGCAATCAGGGACAGCCCGTCCAGCCGACCGAGGCTGACCTGGTCTTGTCCCGCAAGCGGGCTACCGGCGGGACAGACAAGTTGCAGCTCGACCACCGCGAGGCGCTGGTAGCTCAGGCCACTAGTCTGCTCAGGAGCCCCGAAGACAACAGCGGCATCAAGTCGACCGGCGAGTAGCGCCTGAACATGACGCGCGGAAGACCCGCGATGGGCTTCTACCCGAAGAGCCGGATAGCGCTGGCTGCAGCTCTGCAAGGCGTCTTCCAACTGCTGCGGGTTGCCGGTGATCGGGACGCCGAGTCGTAACGCTCCCTTCTGGCGAAGCACAACCGAACGCGCCACCTGCTGAGCCCGGTCGAAGGCCAAAAGACAGGCCCGTGCTTCGACAAGTAGAGCCTGACCAGTCTCGGTGAGGCTGACTCGCCTGGTTGTGCGATTGAACAGCAGGCCCCCGATCTCGCGCTCCAGGGCAGCGATCTGCTCACCCAAGGTCGAAGGGGCAACCTTCTCCCGGGCTGCCGCTCGAGCGAAATTTGACTCCTCGGCCACGGCAACGACGTATCTCAGCTGGCGAAACTCCAATGGACCTTCTCTCAAAGCACCGACGTGTGCCCCTGACATCGACCACTTCTGGAGCCGACTTGAAGCCCGACGTTCATTTCCTAGCCGTCCAAACGACAACGTGTGAATAGCCATGTCGAATACCCGGTACATCAGATAGATACAGGTGGGGTTTGCACCTGCCCAGGGGTCGTGGTGTTCGGTAGGGCAAACTTCGGCTGGTTCGCCGCGTCGCAGCCCAGCTCGCGGTCGTGTGCGCAGCGGAGTCGCTAGTGTCGCGTGGCGTTAGTTCGTTTGCGGTTGATCTTGCCGATGATCTCGTCGGCGGGCTTGGTCCAGGTGAACGGCTCGCAGCGTTCGTTCCAGCCGTCGATGAAGGTCTCGATCGCGGTGA
>JAABUM010003178.1_pt1 | contig 20808 bp, 33 predicted proteins | sample 5559161 | NCBI WGS metagenome assembly JAABUM01 (sample SAMN10711868, study PRJNA513369) | rock metagenome | isolation source: Antarctica rocks | place: Antarctica: Victoria Land, Siegfried Peak nord
GAGCAGCACGATGCAATGCTGCGGGACGCTGCCTGGCCGCCCCCGGGGTCCGGCTATTCTGGCTGGGCTCCGCGAGCTGCGCCGCCTGAGATGACGCGGCACGGGCCGCCAACTGAGATGGCCGGCGTGGGGTGGCGCCATGACAGCGGCGGCGAGGTACTGCGCACACGCCGCGCTGACAGGCCGCAGCTGGTGGATCCACTCAGGACAGCACGGTCGCCGCCTCCTGCCGCCGCGGCGTCGCTGACCACTGCAGAGGCAATCGCGGCTGCGGCGCAAAGAGGCCGCGCCCTGGACCTGGCCAATGCCGCCTCACTGTCGGCATGGCACCCCGCTACTGCCGCTGACGGCGGCGGCCCCAGCAGCGGCGCCGACAGCGGCGCCACCGTCGCCGCCACAGCTGGCAGCGCTCCGGAGCGGCGGCCGTCGCTGCCGCCGTTGCGGCACGCTGGTAGCTCCATGGACTTCCAGCTTCCCAGGTCAACCTCTTGACCCTTCATTCCTGTATCAGCACCGAGAATGCTGATGTGAAGTCATGATGAGATTGTTGAGGTGAGGTTGACACCTGCGCTTGCTCTTCGCCAGTCCCGGCGCGCTGATCGACGGGGCCAGCACCGGCCGGTCGACGCCTGACATTGCCGCAGCGCCGCCGCAAGCCACCCCAGATGCCTGGCAGGCAGCCACGCAGGCGGACGCTCAGGCGTCGGCGGAACAACACGTTGGCGGCGGCGGCAACAGTGGCGGCGGCGGCGGCGGCGGCGGGGCTCAGTCGATTCCGCTGTGGCTGCAGCACCTGCCGAGCGTGGACGCCTCGCAGCTGGCCACCCTGCAGCGGCTGCAGAGCATGGAGGGGCCGCAGCTGCGCGCCGGCAGCGGCAGCCTGCTGCATCTGCCCTCCATTGAGGCGTGGCAGCTGGCGGCGCTACAGGGCCTGCCCAGTATCGACGCGACGCAGCTGGCAGCCCTGCAGGCCAGCCCCCTGCGCTCCTCCAGCCTTGAAGAAGCGGCGGAGGCAGTGCAGCACTCGCCGCTGCGGCAGCCGGCATCGGAAGCTGACGGGGGCCTGTCCAGGGCGCTGCAGGTGCGGAGATGCAGCCCGGGTTTTGGCTGTTTTAGAGATAACGAAGGAAAGTCAGGAACAATTCAAAATGAAAGGGCGTCATCTGGTGTCATCAAGCCACCACTGCGCAACCCTGCCAGCGCCAGACACCCCTGCAGTGACGAGGGCCTCGGCCATCAGCTCCAAAGCTTGGCGCCCGCTGCAGGCTCGAAAGGCTGCCGAGTCCGCGTCGGGCAGTGGGAGGGGCGGTGACTGGACCACAACTCTCCCAGCGCCGCCGCTGCCGGCGTCAGACCCGCTGCAGATCAGCGCGCTGTTTGTGCCGGCCACCACGCCCGCGACCGAAGGAGGGCTGGGAATGCGGTCCGCAGTGCAGCAAGACGCTGCGCGCGGCCCGCGCTGGCCGCCTGTCAGCCTGCGGCCGGCCGCCGCCGCTGCACCGGATGCGCGACCGCCGCCGCCGCTTCGGCCTCAGCCGAGCACGCAGCCGCTGCCATGGCAGTTCGCTGCCGGCGCGAGCCCCGAACGCGGCGGCGACGGCGGCCACGGCAGCACATTCGAGGTCGGGCAGCACGCTGCAGAGGGCGATGTGGCGGCGGGCCCCTTTAGCAGCGCGGCGGCCATGGGGCGCATCAACAGGCAGCTGGCGGCGCTGCGGGGCAGCCAGGACCTCGCCTCCGGCCCGCCACAGCCTCCTGACTGGGTGGTGAGTCACCGCTTGCGCGTTGCATTGTTATCGAGTCCGTACAAGTCTGCAATACGGCAGGGACACCTCGATTGCACACGTGTCTCAATCTCATGACGAGGGCTGTACCCCAAACGGGTGAACCTGTGCTGACCAGAAAGCCTATGCCGAGGCTGCGGATGCTGGCGTCGTGAACTTTCAGTCCCAAAACCAGATGTACTACCCGCGGCACTCACCGGCGATCTGTCATGCTGCGAGCAGTAAGGCATGGTAGGCAGGGCGGTAGCTGAGGGGGGCACGCGCATCTGCTGAGGCATGTGGGCTGGCGACATGGGCACAGGCGCCCCGGCAGTCCCAGGGTGCTGCGCTGCCGCTGCCCCGCCCCGTCCCCGCCGCCGGCTGCCAGGCACCAACCCGCCAATCGAAGCCGCCGCCGCATGCGGCGCCGGGCGCTCCCACGCCCAGCCTCAAGAGGCGGAACAAACCGTGTTCAGGTGAGAAATACCGGCCAAGTCGCCGAGCCCGAACCAGCACACGTTTGGCCGTGACCGCTACTCTGACGTCGACACTGATGCTGAGATGATGCAGCTTGACAGAAGACACCATACGACTCCTGACACATCAGCACGACATGCAGCGCAGCCTGTGATAAGAAGGTTGGAGGATGAATCTACGAATGCAACATGCAGCGTCTTTGCAAGAGCAGTTTCGATCACTGTGATGCTCATCGCGATATTGTTGACATGTGGATGCTGCAGGGTCTCCAAGAGCCAAGCGAGGCGCACCTTGCCGTGCACTGCACTCCCCGTTGGGCGTCGGCGGCAACTCGACTGGCGGCGGCAGCGGCGGCGGCGCCTTCTCGCTGCCGGGCGTAGATCCGCTGCCTACATTTGAGGAAAGCCCACCTCCACTGGCACGGCCCCTGCCGCAGCCGCCGCCACGCTGGCAGCTGGGCAGCCGGCGGCGGCCAGGGCTCTGACACTGTGGCCGCCGTCATGGAGGTGGCTGCAGCGGCTGCGGCGGCCGCGGCCGGGCCGCACACGACGGCTTTCCTGTCCCAGCATCCGCTGCCGCCGCCGCTGCTGCCCCCGCAACAGCTGCAGTCAGCACTGCCGCCGCAGGAGCAGCAGCAGCTGCCACTATCAGGCCAGTCGCCGCCGCCGCGGCCGCTGTCAGCTGAGGAGGAGACCCACCTGCTGTCCGCGGCGACGCAGCTAGTGCACGAGTCGCTCGGCGCTGCCGCGTCTGCGACGATATAGCTTCCAACCTGCCGCCACCGCTGCAGCGAGGTGCCGTCGCTGCCAGCACGCCTCGTGGCGCTGGAAGCGGACAGCCGGCTGCGGCCGCCCTGTCCACGGAAACGTAAACTCTTTAGGCAAAATGATCGCGGACCAGTGTAGTGACGAAGGCAGACGGGAGGGCTGTTGGCGCACGAACGCTGAGCAATATCATCGGATGGGATGGGGTTGGCAGTCGGCAGGCTGTACTGATCCAGCATGTGCCCCCGGCGGTGTTTCAGCAGGCGCCACAAAGCCAGGTGCCAGGAATCACAACTATTGGACGACCACAGCCATCAGCATGCAGTCAGCTGGGGGCGCACCTCCATTGTTGGTGCCCCAAAGAGTTTATTGCAGCCACAAAGTTCTTTGCGGAGCGGATTCAGGATGACTAAAATGTCAAACGATCCCTCGTGTGCATGGTTTTGACGGATGCTCTATCAGCACGGGTTCATAATTTCAGCAGCCTATCGGCATTACGAGTACACCATCAGCTTTAAAGCTAAAAGTTTGGGTCGAGGAACAGGAGCGCTGTCAGAGAAGGTTATTCTGCGCCGCCATCACGGGCTTGCACTAAAGTTTTATTGCACGTAGATATATACCTCAACTTCGGTAGCGCGCAGGTGCGGAGCCAGCAAACGTTCCTGGAAGCCCACACGGATCCGAGAAGCCGCTGGCTGCCGCGCGGCCGGCACGTAATGCATGCGGCCAGATTTCGGCCGCATGTCGGCGCCACTGTGCAAGCGTCGCAATGAACTTTGCAGGCTTCAGTGTGCTTGCTGGAGACGTCCTTTGCTCGACCTCCAGCGTGCAGAAATGTCTAGGCGATTTGCTGCAACGGCGGATGCTGCGACGGATGAAGGGGCCGAGGTATGGCTCATACGGGGGTTCATCACGCAGGATCTGTAGCATGCCTGATATCAGTATTTCCGTCCATGTGCGTGCTCATCTGCACTAGGCATATACACCTTTGCTTGGTGAGCTGCCACAGCGTCCAATAGTACTGGTCGATGCGCGAAAGTAAAATTGCAAATCCTCGTCCTTGTCACCCGCATCGGTGAAATTTACTTTCGCGATCGGAGACAGAAACCATGCCTACTTCATCTGGTATGCACCAGTGAATACACGCGGACTGATATAAGCAGGCCGCAGCTTTACATGGAACCGGAACTCATCGATCTCGATCGCTTGCGGCAGCGGGCCATCTTCTATGCAGACTGCGCGGGAGCTCCATCAGACATTAAAGGTAGCTTTTTCTGCCGAATCATCACGTTTGGTCCAACGAGATGCTCATGCACTGTCGGTCGCACCTCCATCGCAGAAACCTGGCTGCGGCGGCGCAGCGAAAAGGCGGTCACCATTCAGGAGGCACAGACCCAGGCGCAAATGTGCGCCGGCCGCAGATGCGCTGTCGGAGCTGCTGGGCAGCGAGCTGGTGCAGCAGCTGCTGCTGCTGTCGGACGAGGAGCTCGGCGCATCCCTCATCATGGACATCTACAAGCCACGCATGCATAAGGCGCTCTGTCCCACTCATTCCCGTCGATGCTGATTGCCACCTGCATGAGCTGCCACCGCGAACTGCAACCCGCTGCCAGATGGACAGCCGCCTCCCAGCAACCCTCAAGGCAACTCCCCAGAATCCGCGTTCGTTCATCGACACTCTGCATGGTATCCCCCGCAGGTGTATGCGCAGCACCTGCAGGCGGTGCGTGTGGACTTTGCGCTGAACGTGCGAAGAACGCCGTTCCCGCTGGAGCGCATGCGGGAAGAGGACCCTGCGCTGCATGCCGCCTTTCTCGATGCGACAGCCGCCATCTCGCGGATCCGGCCGCTTTCCGAAGCGACGCTGGACGTGCTCCGCCGCTACTTCCACGGCTTTGAGGCCTCTCAGGTGGAAAACACAACTGATTACAAACCAGTCACAAACAATGCCTCACTGCCGGAAGCTTGACATACTGCCAGATGCGCAGGGCCTGAGAATGCTGGGGAGAGAATGCGTCACATCAGTCATCCTGGCACAGCGCTGCGACGCCAACCGCCTTATCCATGCGAACTTTCTGTGGGAATGTGATTGAGCTTTGGACGTGAGGGCTTTGTGTCTGCTGGAAACGGCAGGAGATGCTGCAGCGCTCCAGGCTGCACGGCGTCGCGCCCATCTTCTGGCAGGACATTGGCGGCACGCCCATGGCCTTTGCGTCAGGTGGGTCGCCGTGGACGACCTCATGCTTGTGTCTGTGTTTGTGGAAGTCCTTGCGTCACACCCTGCTCAATTTCAATGTGCCCGAGACTGCCTTTCCAGCAAATCGAGTGGCTTGTGTGGCACATTCGCAGGCGCAGCGGAATCGGCTTCGAATGTGGAGACGACACTAACGCAGCTGCTGCAGCACTACAGCGTCCTCGCTCAGGTGTCAAATCATCCATCAGGCCCTGTCTTTGCACTTGCAGACTGCTCATGCATTCGCCCTGCCAGGCACCTTCTAGGAGTGTGGAGAGCTGGGCCTTGAGTGTGGCGAAATCACATTGGCAAACAGGTGCGGGACATCCAGCGGCGGCGGGGCCTGCTTATCGACCGCACTGAGCGCATCGCAAACAGCCTCGGCAAGCTGGCGGGCGTCGTGGGCACGCTCAATGCGCATCTGCACACTGGCAAGGTGGGCAATGCAACCGACCGCCTGTCAGAAGACGCCATATGGATCAGCATCCCGAGGTTGTCCAGGGATTATCTCACGAATTGACCTGTGCACTCGCATTACGACAGTCAGCCGACAGTTTGGCATGCACCTACCCCAAAATGTGAAAGTTTGCAGTGCCGTTGGGGAACAGAGAGATGCCATGCACAACTCCACCAGATGCTAGCCCCGATGCCAGGGACTGCTGACTTTGAATATTTTCCGAACATCCCTCATGCGCAGGAGGCGGTGTTTGCGGGGCGACGCTCCACGGACCGGCTGTACCTGCTGCTGCAGAACGCCTTTTGCGCAAAAGCGCTCAAGGGCTACGCCGGCACTTCTTCAGTGTACGCTGTCGCGCAGCTGGACACAGCGCTGGCGGCGCAGGGTTTAGCGCCGCAGCAACGCGTCGAGATGCTGGGTGAGTGCCCAGCTTGTCGTGGGCGGTGGCAGCAGCTGCGGCAGTTTTGCCACGCGGAGGGTACCCTGGAACTGCCTGAACGGCGCCATGTGCTATGTGACACAAATTTCGATGTGACACAAATATATGTGTTCTGTGCCTGATCTCCTTTGTCCTCCTGGCGTGGTCCTCGAGTTCAGGGGCCGAACCCTGCACAACGCAGGGCCGCTGGTGGGCACGCACGCGCACGAGATGATGAGCATCTTCGGGCAGCTGCTCTCGGCGCACGACAACGCGGCCGGTGACGCGGAACACGGCCCCGTGCAGGTGCAGCTTTGGGCCACAATCAGGATCGAAAGGGCAGAGTCCTGCCATCTGCGCAAAGGCATGTCTGCAGTGGCACAGAGTAGCGCTGACTGTGACTGCCGCTGACCAGTGGACGCCGCCGGCTGCGGTGGGAGAGGCGGCAAACGGCCCGAAATTAAACATGTAATTTTGCCTATGATGTGAACTCCTACATGACCCCGAAAGTCTAAGTGCAGGCATAACTCGATCGTTCTCATGGCGCAGGTGTCTGCGCTCGTGGCGCACCTGGCGTTCATCCGCACAGCTGGCAGCCTCGCGGCGGCGACAGCGCTGGCAGACACTTTTGGGACGGCGGCCTTCATTGCGGCGGCTAGCGCGGCGCGCCTGCCGCCAGATGTGGCGGATGACCTGCGCGCAAACTGCCAGGGCGACCTTCCTGCAGGTTGTTTTAGAAAATTGGAGTAGTAGCCCTTTGTTGGCTGGCCTCAGAGAGCGCAGTCTGCCAGGGCCGCGGCGTTTACCATAGCTGGGGTCCAGCACTCAACTGGGAACAGGATGAGGCAAGGCACACGCAGGATATGACTTCTGGTATCGGGAGCTGTTCGGTTCCTGAATCAAAGAGTATGTGCCACACTGACTCGGTTTACGAAGTTTGCAGGCGCCACGGTGTTCGACCTCTTCCGGGTGTGGCGCATGGACAGCGGGGACTACGAGACGGAGGCGGGGCATGTGGTGGACGCCTGGGAGGCGCGATGCTCTGAAAGAAAAGCAGCGGGCCTGGCGCCGCTGCCCAAGCCGGTGCTGATGCACTCCAACCTCGACGACGTGGACCATGTCATCCGCATGTGCAGGTGTCGCGGTGTAGGGGTCAATGTCTCTCTATATCTGGATTGTAAGATAGGCATGATGCACTCCAACCTGGATGACCAACGTTGCGAGCATGTCCAGGTTTTAGGCTCTCAGCCCCTACATGCTCAGGCTTCAAGATGCGCGCGTGCGCAATCTGGATGCGAGTGGATGCGAGTTTCCCTGAATCAGACCCCATCCCGTGCCGTGTGTGTTTGGCATTCCTTGTTCCGGTTTGATCACATGCAAGCCCATCTGTTCCTGTGCTGGAGCAGTAAGTCACGCTTACCAAATACCACTTCTGCCGTGCCGCAGGCTGCCGGACCGGATACGGCCGTCGATCTTCGCCTTTGGAACTCTGGCGGATGGCTATCTGCCGTTCAAACTGCCGGACGGCAGCGAGGAGAGCATCGGCTTGACCAGTGTCGTCATGAAGGTGGGGGACTGCTCAGATGGATCTCTCATGTCCCGCAGCAAAGCTTCATGCTGGGTTGTACTGGGCTCTGCACAAGACGCTGCCGTCCTGCTTCCCCCCTTGTTTTCCTGCAAGTTCGGTAACTCAGCGCACATTGTGCAGCTGGCAAAGCCCTGGTTGATTCATAGGGGCAGCACTCTGTTGTGAAGCGACCGCGGTGGTGCCTCCGCATGCGCAGGCGGTGCAGGCGCAGCCGACGGGGGACGGCGCGGCGGCGGCGCCGCAGTCGATGCCCTGCGCCGGCAAGATCGGCGACGGAGGAAGGATGGAAAAGGCGCAGGTGAGCCATGGTGCGCGAGTCAGCCATGTGGCCCTGTCATGATGCAGTACAGATAACTATCAATACGTATTTGTGGCACGTGTAGTCTGCTGTGACTGCGCATCATCCCATGTGCCACCAATGCCCGCAGGTGGATGTGCGGATCCCCAAGGCGCAGCAGCAGGAGGTCAAAGACCGCATGCTGTGCATGTCGCGGCGCAACGGCGGCTTGGACGGCCAAAAAATCGCCACCGAGCTGGCGAAGGCCTACAACGGCGTGGTCCACGGCCATGTTTTCTGTTGAAATGGTGTGACTTCGAATTGGATTGGAACTCCCTGTGCGCCTGTTATGGCGTTCGTCGGGCATTGGAGACAGCAACCTTTCAAGGGTGATGCTTTGGTTCGCCACACTCCGACAGTGGCCCTGCATGGCCTGCTCAGCAGACAGTCATACGTGTGCAACACGATCGATGCAACATCGTATGCTGCACATAGCTTGCATGCACCGCACTGCTGCTCTCTCGCGTTGCACGCGAATTTCGTTGCGGATTGCCGCCGAGACGTTCCGACAACGACATTGTCCGATCAGTGCGGCATCAGCAAAGCGTCACAAGCAAGCTGGGCTGCAGGCAGCAAAACCGAAGCCCAGCAATACTTGTGAAGCATCTGGCAGACACTACTGTTCTCCAGCAGCGGCGCATTTCCAGAATCACGCACTTCGCAGAGCCTCCCGAGGCCGCGCATTCACGACAGCAGCTCCATCAGTCCTTGGCAAAGAATTCCTCGCAGCTACAACGACACCGGACGTGACGGTAGATAGGAACAACAACACACAGCAGCATACGCCGGTGCTGCTGGATGAAATCCTCGGCTTCTTCGAAGGCAGGCAGCTGCGCACCTTCGTAGATGGCACGCTGGGCGCGGCGGGTCACTCCTGCGCCGTCTCTGCAGCCCACCAGGTGCGACGGTACCCAAAATCAGTGCATTAATGCGCGGCGGCGGCAGAAATGTGCAGCCTGCCATTGTTTCGATGAATGGTGAAGCAGATGTGCTTGCGACCAGCCGAGAACTTGTGCGATCCCGCAGGAGATGCGGACGCTGGTGGGCATCGACCAGGATGCGTCGGCGCTCGCGATCGCTGAGCCGCGACTCGCGGCCGCATGCGGCGGCGCGTCACTGGACGTGCGGCTGCACAACGGCAACTTCAGGTCAGCGGTGACCATCCGGTCCGCAGAACACTTCATCGACGAATCGGCATGAGCATGGTGATGGCCAACCAATCTGTGGGTGCACTGTGTGCATGGATGGTGGGCCTCGCCCCGCTCGGCGCGCAGTTCCTCTCACATATTCCGAACCACCACCTCGACATGCAATCGTGCACATGCTGCAGGGACATGCAGGCAGCGCTGCAGGCGGCGCTGGGCGCCAGCAAGGGCGTCGCGGACGGCATCCTGCTGGACCTGGGCGTCTCCTCCATGCAGGTGCGCAAGATGTTCCTCTGTCTTATCATATCCCCAGTCCTTGCAAATAGGCCGTCGCGCCGTCCCGAACACCTCAGCCCTGTGCGCATGCTGCGATCGCATGTGCTGGGCCTGCCGGTTGCAGCGTTCTTGCCATCTGATCTGATGTATGGTGTAGATATGACAGATCAGGGGACCCGCAAATCCCACTATCTGCATGCCACCGCAGCTGGACCAGTCGGAGCGGGGCTTCAGCTTCATGCGCGACGAAACATCCACGCGTTGAGTATGTTGGAATTGTGCCAACGAAATCTCATCGCTCGCTCCCCAATGCAGCTGGACCAGCCGGAGCGGGGCTTCAGCTTCATGCGTGACGGGCCGCTGGACATGCGCATGGCGGGCGGCGCGGGGGGCGGCGCCTCGGCAGAGGCGCTGGTCAACACGGCGGAGGAGGGCGAGCTCGGCCGCATCCTGCGCGAGTGGGGCGAGGAGCGCGCCTGGCGCCACATTGCCGCCCGGTGAGCAGAGTTTCGATTCATCAGCGATTTCAATGGTCTTGAGCTGGCTGCTGCATGAAGTGCGGCGGGAGTAGTACCTCGTGGCCGGGACACGCTTGCGGAGATGGTGGCCTGGCGCTCCGCTGGAGACCGGCGCTCTGCTGGAGATAGACGCAGACAGAGACGTGTGCAAGTGTCGGCAAAGACATGGTTGACATGTGCACATTCTCCTACTGGAAGTGGAACGGTGAGACAGCTTGCGGTTCCTGCCTGAACAGGATTGTGCGCTTCCGGGAGGAGAAGCCGATCCGCACCACGCAGCAGCTGGCGGCCGCCATAGGTCCGATCCCACAGCGCCTGCTGGCTCTGGACTCCCAACTCGACTGCTGCTGTGCTTTTGCTCATGCCATTTGTAGAACCACAGTGACCGGATGCATCCCCATGTCGCTCCTGCTCGATGTTGGCGCAGCCGCACGCTTTGATATGCAGACCATGTCCTCGAAACAACAGCCAAATCGACGGTGCGCGTCCGCAGGCGGGGGGCGGGGGTCACTCGACCGCGGCGGCAAAAAAGGCCGCGGCATTCACCCAGCCACGCGCACCTTTCAGGCGCTGCGCATCGCGGTGAACGACGAGCTGGGCGCGCTGCAGGCGGCGCTGCCCGCCGCCGTCGAATGCCTGGCGCCGGGTGCGGCCCCAACCTGCCCTGTGCCATATGTGATGAGCGTGCTGGCTGCGACGCCGGCAGCAGTCCTGATGTATGATCTGCTCTGGCACAGCCTGCAGCGCCATGCTAGGCTATGCTGCAGAGTGTGTGACAGAAGGTGTGGTCATGCGGAATCTGCCACGTTCCACAGGGTAAATCAATTGACCAGGCGTCGCCAGCAATCGATCGGCGTCAGCAGCCGTGTGCATGATAATGCTGTTGCGGTTGCAGGCGGACGCCTCTCGGTGATCAGCTTCCACAGCCTGGAGGACCGCATTGTCAAACGTGCCTTCCTGGCCGCCGCCGGCAGGTGAGATTTGTGCGCAAGTGAGCAGGCACAACGTCAAGGCTGACACCAGACAGAGACTGAATGAAGCAGCGATGCCTCTGAAAGGGTGCCAACCCCTCACTGCTCAGCCTCACCCTGCCGCCGCCAGCTGACTCCTCTGCGGAGCTTGACGACAGAAAGTTGAAGCATCTTCACAGGGCACAAGAGGCAGAGCCGGACCTGCGACTGGACATCGACCCACGCTCGGTGCCGCAGCCCGCGGCGGCCGCGCGGCTAGTCACGCGGCGCCCCGTCATCGCAGGTACGCTGCCAGTGGAGCGCTGCCCTCACAACCTATAGCGCTTGTACTGTCAGGGAATCTACGGTCACAAGGGCCCTGAGCAGCAGCGATGTGTGCATGCCACACTATCAGCCATTCCTGCTTGCTCGAAATTGCCGAAGTCGCGCCATATGTCAGAGACGTGAACCATCCATTTTGGCATCGATTTGAAAATCTTAAGGGGGCCGGAAACTCAGCATCTGCTGCAGCGCAGGCGAGCAGGAGCAGCGAGACAATCCCCGCAGCCGCAGTGCCAAGCTGCGTGTGCTGGAGAAGCTGCCCGAGTCTGCCGCGTCTCGATGAGCGGAGAGCGCGTCTGCCATGTCAAGGACCTACATTAGAAAATCAGTTGGCAGCCTTGCAGGGCGTTCATTGTCCGACCAGCCTGAGGCTTGGGGACGGAATGCCGCCACACTGTTTTGCGGCAACGAGACATGCAGCTGAGGTTGTGGCTCGGGAATCGTTGCAGAGGATCATCGCCTGGGTCAATGCTCATCTGGCGAGGTTGCTTCGGGTAGCAGACAGGAAACACTGATTTCACGGGCTTGAAATATTCGTGAATGGTCAGCACTGGTAATTTGAACCACCGAACACCGAAGAACATATAGTACTCAGATCACACGAGGGACGGCAGAGCTCGGTTGCTGCTGCTACAGCAGGGTGGATGGTCACTGATACGCTGAGTGGGACATTCTGATCCAAATCTGAGCCATGGAATGAGAAAGAATTTACATGACGAATCGCTGCGAGTACCTATACAGCCGTGGCTCGAAGCTGAAAGATGTTTGCTAGCGGCCTGGGTGAGAAGAGCCCCGAACCCCAGCGCCGCCGCCACAGGCGCCGACTTGTCGCGGAGCGTTGCAACCCTATAACTTCGAATCAACGCGTCGGCGGGTTGCCAGCCTTGAAGCGCAGGGCGCCGTAGGCACCCTCCGCGATGATGGGCTGCCAGGTGGTCTCGTGGGAGCTGCCGCGATGGGATACCGAATCCGCCACCAGGTCCATCAAAGTCAGCGGGTCAGAGAGCGCCGGAAAAGCCGCCACTGCGGGCAGGGTTTGGCGCTCAGGGCTTCCAAATCACACGCCACACATGAAACGCCACACGTGAAGGGTCAGGATATGCAGCGCAGGGCACTTAGCAGGGTGGGCAGGTTGACGGACGTGAATATTGACGTGCAAGTTGCGCCTGGTTTTGGGCACACCTTCGGCGGCGGCCCACTGCGCCGGGCTGAGCAGCTCAAACAGAAACTGCAGATTCATGGCGCAGAGAGTCAGGGACACTGGCGTGGCCGTGCAACGACAGGTGGAAACAGGGCAGGGGTCAACGTGATGCACGGGGCACGATCACTGTACGGAGGCAAACAGAAGCACAAGGACGCACCCAGATGTGCTGGCTGTGGAGCTGCCGTCCCTGCACGCACAGCCAGATCGCATATTCAAGCGGGCATGAACAGGGCGCCACGAAGAGCTGTGGCGCTAGATGACAAAGGCACGCTCAGGGGGTAACAATTGCACAAGCGGCTCGGTGGCCCAAGGACAAAACGTCTGAAAAACGTGCGAGGCCGGGCGGGAGTGTCTCCTGTTTTTCGTGCAATCTTGTTTCTGACACAACCCCTTTGTCTCTGTAGAAGGATTTAGGTGTTTGTGCTTTTCCTCCTCCAGGATAACGGCGCGCAGCTCGCTGCTAGCATCCAGCGCAGTCGCGTGCGCCGGCGTCTTCCCTGTGGCAAATTCATGCAGCGTGCACACCAGCTCCGCCCGCCGTGCCGCCAACTGCCGCTGCGCCGCCCGGAAGCGCCCGGCCTCCTGCACAGCAAAATGTAAACGAGGCGGTATGAGATTGACACGCTTGACAAAAGTGAGGCGGCCGTGCCGCCAACTGCCGCGGCGCTCCCGACAATGACACAAAAATGGGGCTTCGAGCGACATCAGTGGATGCATCTGTGCAGCGCAGGCGTGTCTGCAAGTTTCCGTGCTGGACAATGGGTTGGCAGGCCGGCTGAGCGTAAGGCCACACTCGTGCCACTCGTGATGTGAAGAATTCGCACACGTGCGGCTGCGGCACGGCAATGGAAGGCGTCGGGGGACGTGGAGTGCCACACCGCTGGACTGCAGCTGTGGGACTGGGCATCCGTGAGGGCGTCAGGGACTCACTGCCTGCTCCGGGGGACTATATGGCGGCAGCAGAGGGTTGGCGCGCCGGCAGCGTCTGTGATTCCTGCCGCTGATTTTCTGTCAGCCGTCTACTTGTTCTCGACAATGGCAGGTCAGAAGGAGCCTTGGGCCTGTAGCCATGTCGCAAAGTCCACGTGCCAAGGAGAGGGTCCCCACCTGCACGGCCGCCTCCACCTGATCGGGCGTCAGCCGCACCGCCGCGAGCACGTCGGCCTGGTGCCGCAGCATCGATGCGCCGCTGCTGCTCCTGGTGCTGCCGCCCCCGGCGCCGTCCGCGGCGGCGGCGGCGGCGGCGGCATGCAGCCCTTCCGTGCGGCGGCCGGCAGAGGCGCTGGAAGCGGTGCGGCTGCTCCTGCTGGGTTCGGCACCCTGTTAACACATGACAAAAGCACATCAGATCTCAGGGTTTGCGCTGCCATCAGGACCACCACAAGGGTTCGCAAGAAGCCAGACACCACATAGTGAAGGAAGTAACAGACCAGACGCCGTCACGAAGTGTCAAGGACCAATGCTCTCTTCACGCAGTGCTGCCCTTCTGCCGAGGCGTATTCTGTCTGCATCGTGAACAGGGATAGACTACGCGCCTGACGGCACGCGCGTGCTGCTGGCGGTGCTGCCGGCCCGCTGCAGCGACGACGAGGCCGTTGGCGAAAGTGCCAGCAGCGAGTCCAGGGACTCTAGCTGCGCGAATCGCCGCTCGCGCACCTGCTGCGATGTACCCGCCAGCTGCGGTGCGGAAGGACAAAATGAACTGATATCACTGATCATTCTGAAGAAGTCATCAGGGCGGCGCCATATGCGTCAGTAGGCAGTTGCCTCTTGCGAAAGGGCTGAAGCGTGGCAATGGAGACTGGTGAGCAAAAGCTGCATGTCCCTCTGCCTTTGGGAGGGCAATAGCGTGCGATCTCTCCGTCCCTGCATTAGCACTGTGCAGTTTTGCGGCTAGAAGAAGGCAGAATGTGGCGTGGGCGTGTGCGGCGCCGAAGGGCGACCAGCCTGGGCTGCCAGAAACGTCGCCTCTGAAACGTCGCCTCATTTATCATTTCCAGCTGTTCATATCACCTTGCATCTTGTGCGCCAGAGGAGAAGACGGCATGTACTGCTGCGGCGCGGGCGCCGGCGGTGCACCCGGCAGCTACCACCCGGCAATTGCGAAACCAAAACCACAGGCTCCGAATCGAACATCTGTTCGGCCATTTCTTTGCTCACCTTGCAGGTTGTGCGCCATGAAAAGGCGGCGTTCAGCGCCGCAATGCGGGCGTGGGGGCGGCTGCCTGGCGAGCGCGCCCGAGAGTCCTCCAGTAGCGCCCTCAGCTCGTCAATCATATCCAAGTACTGCTCCCACTCCCGCGCGCCCAGCACGTCCTCCACCTGGAGTGCGGAAACTACAGGGGTTGCAGCAGCCGCCACTGCTGCTTGGCACAGTCTGTGGGGAATTGGCACCTTGCTGCGGGCAAGCGTCTGCTGACTGGACAGCAGGGAAAGGGTGATGAAGGCGGCCGAATAGACTACGGTGGTCCAAAACACACTGTTGTGCTCCAACGGGTTCGGCCAGAAGCTTCTGGAAGTTTGCTCGCAGAGGTTGATCCTTACAGTGCTGGGCAACGACTGGCAGTGTGGCTGGGCGCCGCATCAGAACAAGAACAGTTTGCACAGCGCTTGGGGCCAACGTCCGAAGAAACGAGCAGGCGGCTCACCGGCGGCGGCTTGTACCCCGCGGCGGTGGCAGCCTCCTCGCTGCAATACAGGGTGTGCACCCAGGCGCACGAAGCGTCCCATACCTCCTGCTTGCCACCCGGCACCTGTGGCAGGGCAACACACAGGGCAACATGACTGCCCTGCTCGTTGCCGCACGCCGATGGCGTTTCGTGTTGAGTGGCACTTTCGTCCATTCCGCACCCGACTGCTCCCCGCTCAGGCAATGCGGCAGCTCTCATGTGGCCAGTGCCAATGACTTCACACCGCCAGGTCGCGTTGACAGATCGACAGAGGAATTCACTAACAAAACTCCGAACCCACAGGTGCGTCGGCCGGCCGGCGGCAGTCGGGGCGGTGGCGCAGCGCTGGCGGCAGCTCTGCACACGGCTGCTCCAGCAGCGCCACCACCTCGACGGCCGTCGGTCACGCCTCCGGCCGCCGGTCCAGACACTGAAACATGAGGTCCTGAATCGCCTGCGGGCTCTCCTGCGGCACCCTGCACACTGTCGTGAAGACAGGCTCTTGTCATGCGCTCAACTTCACTTGTGACACCTGCTACATCTTCAGTCTCAGTGCAGATTCCATGGCAGCCATGCACTGGAATGCGAGGTCACAACCGTCACCAGGCCGCCTGCACCGCTCACCGCAGACACGCTACGAGCTTTGCAGCCGGAAGCAGGATCTTCGTGTGCCACAGAATGGACAATAGGCCAGCTGACACGAGAATGCACCTGTACATGCGGCGGCGATCGCGCGACGGATCGCCGCCGGTGACGAGCTGCCACAGCAGCACGCCAAAGGACCATACATCAGCCGCCGGCGTCGCCGGCAGCCCGTGCATGATCTCGGGCGCCTGCGGGGGTTTCAGGTTCAAGTCTAGGCTGCTGTCCTGAAATGTGCACAACGTTGTTTTGAAGCCATCTCCATCCCAGCAGGCAATTTGAGTTTGGCTTTCGATCTACATCCAGCCCTTTTCCCCCTTCATTGTGATTTGGACCGCGCTACTTGGCTGCTGCAGCTGAAACAAACGCAACATAGAGTTGAAAGCGTTAGGGCGTCATTTTGGCGCACCGTCCAGGCAAAGGGGCCCACTGCGGACTCAGCAGCAATGTAGTCGCGATGCAGGAAGGCGGCCAGACCCGCGTCAGCCAGCTTAACTGCGCCGCCGCTGCCTATCAGCACTGCAGATACCGACAGTGCAGTTTGAAATCGACCTTGCCAGGCAGCATCCTGACGGCACATTCTGAAAGCCATGCACCACCTCCGTTCTCGAAGTTCTGGCATGCAGAGTTGGTGCATTGCGCCGCAAGTCAATGCAGCCGGCAGCCCAGTCGACACGCGGTCTCGCCTTTGAGGGGGCGCAGGTCCTGGTGCACGATTTCATTGGCGTGCAGCCACTGCAAGCCGCGCGCGACCGCCAGAGCGATGTCTGAGTTGTGGCCCGGCTCACTCGGCTCGCCTGACCGCTGCTCCTTTGACCTGTGCAGTGGACAGGACAATGTATGAAACAACGTGCTTTTATCGTGACCCCTGCACAGGCCGCAAGCATTCAGATGGACCTTTAAGCCAACTGCAATCTCAGAACGTCTGTCGCCACATTATGTGGCTGACATGGCGGATGTGCACAGGGAAGCGCAGCTGCAGAATGTATCAAGGCGCCATGACAGCGAATCTGTGCGTCCGTCAGGAGGCAAGCGCTGCGCACCTCCGCCTGTGCCACAGCAGCTCCCCTGCATGCGGCCCCGCCAGCGCTTCAGCCAGGCTGCCGCGCCGGAACAGCGGCGCCGCGATAAGCAGTCCGGCGCCCGATCCCGGCGCCAGCGCCGGCCCCAGCAGCTTCACGATGTGGCTGCGACCGCATGTGAGACAAGTGAGACAGGTTTTACGGTACTGCAATTCGACATGGTGCACATCCGTCTGCATGGCTGGCTTCGTGTCAGGACATTCTTGAAGTGCGCTTTGCTCCGCTCTGTGGAATTGGAATTCGCTCCGCATCCGTGGAACCACGGTTGCAGCAGTGTTGTGCGGCAACACTTTTGTTTATGAAGGGGCACCTGTCTTCGTGGCACTGCAGCTTCGCCAGCAGCAGATTCAGCTGTCGCGCCTCAGCAGGTGCCAGCTCATACCGGAACTCCCTCACGGCAATCGGCTGCACCCCACCCCTCAGCGCCCGGTACACCTGTTCAGGGTTTCGACCAGGGTTTCAGGGTATCGAATGTAGAGGAGTCGGAGTCAGCAATAGCAGACGGTGGCCGTTCCTTTCATAAGACAAGCAAGTGGGGACGCGCAGCAGAGTGCGCGTCCAGCAGGCGCAGTGTCTTCTCTGCCAGCAAAGATGGTTGGTGAGACTAGAGTGCTGTAGACCAAACCCTGTATTTGGCGCACCTCGCCGGCGCTGCCGCCGCCGCCGCCACCGAGCACGACGCGCGCTCCATTGGGCCTCGTGCACACTTTGAGATTTGGCAGGTCGGCTTCCGTGAATGGCGTATCAGCCGCCGACGGATCACCTCCGGCGCCGTCGCTGCCGCCCCCGGCGCTGCCGCTGCCGCCGCTGTCGTTGCTGCCGTCAGCGGCGGCGGTGCTGCCGCCGGCGGCGGCAAGGCTCCCAGAACTGGGAAAGCGCTTTTTGAGGGCACTGGCCGGCGCTCCGCCGCCGCCGCTGCCGCCGCTCTCATCCCTGGGGCGGCATGCCAGCCCCGCAAGGCTGGTGCGTCTGTCCTGCGGCACCTGCCTGGCGTTCTCGATGGCTTTGCTGGACTGCGCCAGAGCTGTCAGCCGCTCAGCGGCAACCGCTGCTGCTGCATCCGAATACGTCATGGGTTGGGGAAGCACTTGGCAATGGATTGTGGCGGTTGTTGCTTCTGTCTGGCAGCCGCATGATGAGATGATCAATCCCGGCAAACGTGCCCGGAACATTGAGCATCCGAGCCATCACTCCCGGTATTGAGTCAAATTCAATGTCACTGCCAGACCTGCAGAATAGCTAGTGGCCCAGGGCCAGGCAGTCGACAGCCTGCTGCCACCCTAGCGCATCTGCCAATATACGATGCCGACGCCTGCTGCAGAAGCCGCAGCTGCCACTGGGTTGGTGGACCGACCCGATGCGCAGCTATGTCTCAGCCTTCGCCGCCTGGATTTCGGCCTACCCCGCAGAGTTGCATTTGGAGACGCAGAAGCTCACTGCCGGACCTGGCCGGACCAAAGGTCTTTGCTCGTACTCGTGCCCTGCTCAGCAGAAGACGGCGGTGGCATCCGCGGCAGATTTGCTGGGACACAAGTGAAAACGTAACTCACCGTGCGAGCCGGGTGTGACGCACTCAAACAGGCTTGGGCGGGGTGTTGTAGAGCCGGTAACTGTCCCAGGTAATCTGGAAAGACGAGAAGGGGCTGACCTGACTGTGTGCTGCAATGTGGTGGCGCGCGAACGTGCGGGGGATTTTTGGCGGGGCCTGTCGTACAAAACAAGGGGTATTGAATTCTCTGAATTCAATTGCCCTTGAACAAAAGTTGAAGACGCAGACTGCCGATTTACGGCTGTGTAATCTACGGCGGAAGAGTCCGCCATCGGCCTGATTTGCAGTCAATTTGCTCATTATCGACCACAGGGGCTCAGCCGAGCCGAGCGCAAGGGGATCAAGATTGATGCCGAGGGACTGACTTGAGGTGACTGCAGACCACGAAGCTGCCTGTGGTTGGGATCAAGGGAGATCTAGAAGGGGGCGCATTACGTAAATGTCGCGAAATCCACAACCTATTTCTCGCCGTTCTTTAGCAAGTTTTCGCAGGCTGATCCCGAGGTGCCCAGTGCACTGCAGCACCTGGGACGCCAGTGTAGTTCGAGACCGTCAACTGCCGCGACCAGGCTGCCGACCAGTCGTTCATCCCCGACCCTTATTTCACTAGGATTTGGGCAGTGGCTTGCGCCGCACCGGCTTGCGCCGCACCGGCTTGCGCGCTGCGCCCTTCTTCAGCTGCGGCTGCACATTGCGGAGGAGAGCAATAGTCAGCACGCAGTCCGCAGTGGGGATCATGAAGCATGCTCAGACATGATCGCGTGCTGTTGGGAAGCAAGTAAATGTGGCATGCACACTCACGATGGTGGCGGGACTGTCGTCGTTTTGCGCGAGTGTGTCATCTGACTCTGGGCCGGCGGGCTGCCGGTTGAAGTATGCATTGTTGGAGCGGTTCTGTGTGCCAGTCCCCGCCTGCGCAGGTGCAGAACGCACTCTGAAAGGGATGGCATGACATACACAACCGCTGCACTAGGTTGGTTTTAGGGTTTGCATGCCAGGACTGCGCCACTTGCCTCGTGGATGACAGTTGTCTTCTGGTGCCGTGCCAGCATGCGCTGTGTGTAGTTGAGTCGCTCCTCCATGGCGGCTGCGCGCAGACAGATGCCCACAATCAGTGGTGTCGATGGTGTGCGACATCATGCACTTGACACATCATACCGCAGGGCAATGGGCGTTCTGGGGCGCCCTGCTGCTGTTTGACTCGCGTGTGGCACCCTTCGCGGCTGGCAGGCACCCTTAGCAGTATGCACTTGGTATGCACCTGTGGCTGCGTAGACGCCCTCGCTGGGATTGGACAGGTCCGAGATAACCTGCATGCCATATTGCGCAGGTTGCGGCTCGGGAATGGTTGTACAGAGAAGTGCGCACGGAGCAGTTGGGCGAGATGCACAACACTAGTGTGCATGCTCACGAGCAGATCGTCCACCCAACGGACAGCGCATCTGAAGGGCTTGGATTGGATGTGAAGTAGGCAAGGGGCGCAGGGAACGCGCCATGAGGACGAAGGTCATGAGGGAGGAGGTGGCGGAGAAGAGCACGTGCCGCCCCTCATCGCTGAAGTTGCCGCCCGCTTCCAGCAGCAGCAGCGTCAGCACGAAGGTGAACTGCGCGCGGACGTCCATGTTGTCATCAACATCTGGAGTGGTCCTTTGCAGGATCCCACGGTCGGGAACCAACAGAGCATGATCAACAGCAGTCGGCGACAGTCTCAGCGCGCCGGCTACTCCGGTCGTTTTGACGCAATAGCTGTCTTGACATCAGGAGGCAGGGAGTCGGGTTTGCTGGGGTGTCTGGAACGCCCACCGCAATGATGTACAGCAGCGCCCAGTGCACAAACGGCAGCGCCTGCAGTGACGTCGCTTGCCGCATGCACTGCGCCTCCGCTAGCCGCGAGGTCGCCGCCATCACCTCATCCACCTCCACGCCCATCTCCCTGTGAAACGGAGGATCGATCCAATGGCAACTTGACAGCACCTTGATGTCTCAAGGCAGAATCGAAGCCCATTTACTTCCCGCCTCCGCCAGCCGCGAGGTCGCCTCATCAACCCCTCGTCAAATTCCATGCCCATCTGCTGCTCAGCAGACACAGGATTTCAATGCGATCTGAGTAGGCTCAAACTGAAGAGAGAGTATCAAATGGCTAGTACATTGTGCCTCTGCCAGGCGGCAGAGCCGCCGCCATCACCTCGACCACTTCCACACCCATCTCCCTGCTGAGCAGAGAAGCCTTTCTGGCGGTGCGATTACAAGACGTAGAGGTCATATCGGAGTCGCTCACAGCCGCAAGGTCGCCGCAACAACCTCGTCAACGACTGCGCGCGGCGTTCAGTGGTCCAGGGAAGCGCTTGGCCGTCAGCCAAGCTTGACCGGGTGAAGACGGCGCTCGGGGGGGGG
>JAABUM010003180.1_pt1 | contig 20795 bp, 24 predicted proteins | sample 5559161 | NCBI WGS metagenome assembly JAABUM01 (sample SAMN10711868, study PRJNA513369) | rock metagenome | isolation source: Antarctica rocks | place: Antarctica: Victoria Land, Siegfried Peak nord
TTTGCCCTAAATTGGGGGGGGGGGGGGGCCCACGGGCCCCCCCCCCCACTCGTCGCGCCCGGTCTAGTACACGGCGGCGGAGATGCCCCGGTGGTATTAGGTGGCTGAAAACCCTGGCACCACACCAAAGAGACTACCGGAGCACTTCAGCGCTGTACTAGCTCCGCCCCTGGTAGTTGGCCCACCAGTCGGCGTTGGCCGCCTTGTAGTCGTCGCCCACCCAATCGTCTGGCGGGCGGTTGCCCGGATCGACCTGCCCGATGTCCACGATGTGCTTGCGGAAGGCGTCCCAGTCTACCGGGTTCTCGCCCTTCTCCTGCCGCGCGCCGCGCCACCAATCATACTGATTGCGAATGTCGGGATTAGCTTGCTCCATGTCCGCGAAAGAGGCCATGATCCCTCCACCATGCTGTCCACGCCGACCAGCGCTAGCCGACGGCGCAATCGTACTATGAGCGCCGCATTCGTCGCAATATGGCGGCGTCCGGGCGGTGCCACGCTCACCCCTGGCCGTCGCGGGCGAGCGCGATCACGATCCTCGCGAGATGGTCGACGAAGAGGTGCTCGGCGCTGCCGGTGATGATCGCGGCGGCGGGGTAGCCGCCCAGCCAGGGATAGCGCTCGGCCGCGAAGAGCTCCGCCTCGGGGAGGGCCAGCAGGGCGGCCTCGAGCCGGTCGAACGTCGCCCGCGAGTCGCGCAAGGTCTCGCCGAGCGGCCGATCGCGGGCGGCCTCGTAGAACTGCCGATTGATCCGCTCGACGTCCGTTTCGTCCGCCTCGCTCAACTCGTCGCCCCACGGCGGGGTCGGCTCCGCGTCGCGCACGGCCCCTTCCAGGCGGGCCACCGACCACCAGCGCCAGGCGGTGAGGTGCGCGATGACATCCCGGATCGTCCAATAGCCCGCCGCGCCGGGGAGGTCCAGCCGGGTCGGCCCCGCCTCCGCGACGAGGCGTTCCGTCTCGGCGCGCATCCGCCACAGCAACGCCTGCAATTGGACCGTAGTCGAGGGGCCATCGTACGTCGGCGCGTTGTGGGGTTGTGGCGTCATGCGTTCCTCCTTTACAAAGACGGAACAGGAGACACAGGGACACGGAGAACGACGAGAGAAAGAATGGGATGACGGACGGCGGCCACAACGCCCGGTCCGCTTGCGGGCGCTGTGGCCGTCGTCCTTCTCTTTCCGTCGTTCATTCTCTCCCGTCCCCCTCTGTGTCTCTGTGCCTCCTGTTCCGCCCCCTTTTCCCCTTACAGGTCGGGCGCGTTGAGGCCGTGGTTGCCGATGGTCAGGGAAAGCTCGCCGCCATGATGGAGATCGTGCTCGATGACGTGCCAGATGATCCACTGGCGCGTGCGCGTGATCGTCGCGCCGTTGTCGCGCCGGTAGCTGAACGCCGTATCGAGGTCGGCGGGAGTCCAGCGGTCGAGGCACGCGGCGATCATCGCCCAGGAGCGCTCCAACCCATCGACGAGTTCAGCGGCGCTGCGTGGCGGCGCGCCATCGGCGTCCCAGAGATCGAGCGGAGCCACATCGTCGTTCCCCTCGTTCATCCGCTGGAACCAACTGATCCGCGTGCCGATGATGTGCGCCGCGATCAGCCAGATCGGGCGCTGGCCCGGACTGGCGTACAGGGCCAGTTGCTCCGGGGTCAGCGGCGCGAGCGCCGCGATCAGGAGGCGCTGATAGTCCTCCCAGCCATGATAGAAAGGGGCGAGGGAGCGGGTCGGTTGTGCCTGGGTCATCGTGCGTGCCTCCTCGGTGAAATACGAAGTACGAACGACGAAGTCGGACGACGAAGTACGAACGACGAAGTCGGACGACGAAGTACGAAGTACGACGGTGACTGCGCTGCCAACATGATCAGTGTAGCGCGAGTAGCGGTCAAGGTCGGTCCTGATCGTGGGGGGCGAGGGATGAGGGACGGGGATTACCGTAGAGACCCAGAGACGCAGAGCGACGAGAGATAGGGATGAGAGAAAGAAGGGACGGAACAGGAGGCACAGGGGCACAGAAGGCGGAAGGGAGATAGGGCCGGGATACTCCAGTCCCCACCGGGGATAATATGGTACTTCGTGGCGGAGTGAGCCGCCTTCAGCCGGGACCTCGGTCCAACGGCCCTCCCACGCCCAACGGCACCACCAACCTTCGCGGCATCACCCGCGCCGGGGGACGACCCTCACCCCGCCGCCCAGGGGGCACCCGCCAAGCTGGGAGAGGGGCCATCGCCATTGCCAGGCTTCTGGCCGCTGCTACGGAGATGGGCAGCGCGCGTGCCGTGGCACCGCGCCTCTTCCCTATCCTTTCTCTCTCATCGCTCTGCATATTGGTTAGGACTTACGCAGTTGAACGTGAATCAGGCGCGCTCTTGGCGCGAATCTAATGCGAACGTACGCATGTGTCATGCCCCAACTGCGTACGTCCTAATTGGTATCTCTGCCCATTCTTTCTCGCTCGTGCTCTGTGTCTCCTGTTCCGTCCCCCCTGGCGGTATGATTACCGGACACGATCCGCTGTGACGACGAGTAGAGGGGGCACGGATGCGCGCGGCGAGCGGGCGGGCGCTGACGGTCGGGGCCGACGCGCACCCCCTCTATCGGGCGCTGATCGATGGCGTGCTGGCGTCCGGCGCGGTGCCAGCCGACGACGCGCTGCTGGCGCTGACCGGCCTGGATGCAGCAGCGCTGACGGCGGCGCGCGACGAGTTGGTCGCGGCGGACTGGGTGGGGCGCGACGCGGCGGGGGCGCTCACGGCGCTCTACCCCTTCTCCCTCGTCCCCACGCCGGTACAGGTGACGCTCGATGGCGCGACGCGCGACGCGATGTGCGCGATCGACGCGCTCGGCGTCGCGCCAATGCTCGACCGCCCGACCATGATCGCGAGCAGTTGTGTCGTCTGCGGCGCGGCGCTGGCGCTGGCCGTCGCGCCGGATGGCCCCCACGTGGTGGAGCCCCCGACGCTCGGCGTCGTGCAGCGGCGGACGGTCGGCCCGGCGCACCTGAACCGTTGCGGCGCGATCCGCTTCGTCTGCTCGCCGGAACATGGGGCGGCCTGGGTCGCGGCCTCCGGGGACCCGCACGACACCTTCCTGCCGCTCGACGCCGCGTTCGCCCGCGCCCGCGCGATCTTCGCGGACTGGTATCGCGCGGGACGAGCGGGGGGCTGAGGCGCGGAGCGGGACGCCGACCGGCTAGCACGCCCCGGTCGGAGGTGAGCGCGCGGTCATCCTGGCACGCCCTGGCGGCACCGCCGCCCGCGTCCGACGATCGTTCCGGGTGCGATAGGGGCGGGATTTGCGCCGCTTCAGCCTTGCCCTTTCCCGCGCCGCCCGAAGGCACCGCCGAGCGCCACCCCCAGGCCCGCCCCGATCGCGATGCCAGCCCCGACATTGTGCAAGACGACGCCGATCACCAGCCCGATGACGACGCCGACGAGCAGGCCCACCCCCAGGTTCGCGCCGTACCGCTGCTGTTGTTGCGGCTCGTTCTGCTGACCCATAGCTCACTCCTCACCAGCGGTTTCCTCGTATCGCGGTGACGACCCGATGCATAGTCGATGCCACGAATTTTTGACGATTATCACAACAAAAATCAGCTCCTCCGCGCGGCACTGCGCCGCTATCCGGGTTGCTGGCGGGCGAAGCAGCGCAGCGGCGGGCGGATCCTGCCGCCCCAAAACCCGGGCCTGTCGGTGGCCCGGCGGTCACAACAGCGCCGGCCTCACGACAATACCCCGCCCCCATTTCCGGGAGCGGGGCGGAGCGCACAGCGGCACGGTGGCGTGGGCGGGTCGGATGGGACAAGTAGCGCGATGAAAAGGTTCGTTGTGGCCCGACGCGATCCCTTCTCGCCCGCTCCGCCCAGTCGCCTAACATTTCTGAAGCAACTCGAGCAACTGCCGGTCCAGCTGGTGGCCGTGCCAGTCCTCGAAGGCGACATCGGTGCGCCTGGCGTCGAGGATGCCGAACTGCCCCCGGAAGTTCCAGAGGGCGTAGCCGATGTTGTGCGGGGTGAGGATCTGCAGGACATCCTCGAACCAGGCCAGGAAGACGTCGTGCGGCGTATTCTCGTGCGCGCCGCCCTCGCCGCAATGGACGCCGACCCCCTGCTTTGCCAGTTCCACCCACGGCGCGTATAGGGCTTCGAGGTCGCTGCGATCATACCTGCCGCCGGGGTGCGACGCCGGTTGCGGCCACCGTGGGGCGGGCCACTCGTCGCTCCCCTTGACCCACGGTGCGCGCCAGTGGGAGACACCCATCGGGCGGTAGGCGCGGCAGCTCTGCGCGATGCCGAGGTCGGCCAGCTCCGGCGCGGGCTCCTGCCCGACCCGGATGCCGTCCGCGATGATCGGGCGACCCGGATCGCGATCGCGGATCGCGGCGACGGCGGCGCGGACGACGCGCTCGTGGTCCGCGCGCGTGCCGAGTTCCGAGGGGACGCGCGGCTCGTTGACGAGGTCGAAGCTCAGGCGCTCCGACGGGATCCCCTTGTAGCGCTCCGCGAACAGACCCCAGTGCCAGCAGAAGGCGTCGAGCGCCGCCTGATCCTGCCAGAGGTTGAACGGCTCCGGCTTGGGATTGATGCAATAGCCGGGCGCGGCGTGGAAGTTCAGCGAGATGTGGAGGCCGTACCGCTCGCCGAGCCGCACCACGCGGTCGATCTGCTCCAGCGTCGACTCCTTCGGCGTGTAGATGTCGCCATCCTCGATTCAGAGGGTGTAGTCCATCGGGATCCGGGCGAAATCGAAGCCCCAATCCGCGATCCAGCGGAAATCGTCCTCCGGGAACGCCCCGCCACGCCAGTCGGTCGGCCCGCGACGGGTGTACAACTCCAACAGATTGAAGCCGCGCCAGCGCGGCAACACGGTCTGCTCGTGCATCGGGATCGCCTCCTGCTCCTGACCAGTCGACCGGGGCCTCGTTGCCCCGACCAGGGCATCGTACCGCCACCGCGCGGCCCGCACCAGCCGGTGGTCGCGCCGCCGCCCGTTTTTCGTCCGGCAAGGGGTTGTGATGTCCCGGGCGAGCTGGTACTGTGGCAAATCATAGTGGAAGGAAACGGATATGGCGGCGGTAGCCGACTCTCGTCGGGCACGGACACCCTGCACGGGTAGCAGCCCTACCGCCAGGTACTCGGCGCGATCGTCTGCGGCATGCTCGCCGACGCCTGCGCGGGGCGGTGAGGGACGCGGAGCGACGGATGGCGAATGACGAGCGCCGAAGAGGAACGGTGGCCCCAGGGACACAGAGGTGCAGCGGACGAACACGCACGAACGGGGAAGGGCAAGGGACGTGGCGGGGAAGAGTGCGCGGACGGCGCGGCCCTGCGGGGTGGAGCGGTCGATGATTGCGCTCCGCCCGGTCGCCCTCCCCGCCGATCGCGCGCCGATCCTGCGCCTGGATCGCGCCTTCGTCACCGACCGGATCTACCGCGTGGCGCGCACGGCGGACTCGTTCGCGCTGGTCGAGGAACGGGTCGCGCCGCCACTCCGCAAGGTCTTCCCGCTGGCGGATGATTTTCCGGTCGCCGCGCCGTGGGATGACGGCTTCGTCGCGGAGGAGGCGGGGGTGATCGTCGGCTTCGGGGCCTGCACTCACCACGCCTGGAACCGGCGCACCGAGGTCGCGCACCTCTACGTCGCCCGGGCGGCGCGCGGACAGGGGGTCGGGCGGGCGCTGCTGGCAACGCTCGCGGAGGCGGCGCGCGGGGCCGGTTCGCGCGCCCTCTGGCTCGAAACGAGCAACCTCGCCCACCCCGCGATCGCCTTCTACCGCCGCCTCGGCTTCGTCCTCTGCGGCCTCGATCTCGCCTTGCACGACCCGGCGGGGCCGGTGGCGGGGGAGGTCGCCCTGTATTTCGCCCGCCCCCTCACCACACCTTGAACCGCCGGGCCTCATCGACCGCCAGCGCATCTCCCGACCTGCGGGCGTCTCGTTTCGCACACGTGCACACGTCGGCCCTGCGATGGCGCGCGCGGTTCGTGCAGCGCCATCGGCATGCCGCGTTCGTGTCGCCCACCCTGGCGGACCGTACAAGGCCAACCGCGTTATTCGCATCGTGCCGTTACGCGATTCGTCCCAACCGCTCCAGGTGTTTCGCACCATAGTATTACTTGATAATCGTTCTTCGTTGGTCTACCCTCAGTACCGGACGGATCGATTCGTCCGGGCTACGTCTGCGCGGCGCGAAGTCCTCGCTCGGGGCGCACGCGACCAATGGAGACCCGGTGATGGTTGAGCACGACAAAGACCAACGCCCACCGCGAACGACCACCGACATCGGCACCCCCGTCGCCAGCGGCGAGTATTCGCTCCCTTTGGCGTGGACGACTCGCTTCTGAAGATGGCCCAGTTCAGCCGCGAGCGCGTCCCGGAGCGGGTCGTCCACGCCAAAGGGAGCGGCGCATTCGGGTATTTCGAGGTCACCCACGACGTGACTGCGTCCACCAAAGCCAGCTTCCCGGGCGCGGACGCCGATCGCGGCGCGTGCCTGTGGCAAGCGCTCGGCAGCGGCACGCCGGTCGCGGCGGACGACAAGTAAGCACACCGTGGCGACCCCGCCCGCGCCGTGGGGCGGGGCTATGGCGACCACGGAAGTATGAGGAGGAGCACCATGACAGGAGCCCCGACGGTGCGCGATGTCGCGCCGCCCGAGCAGGCCCCCGCACCCACGCCACCAGGTCGCGAGGGCAGGGACGATCAGAATTTCGTCCTGCGCGTCATCCAGCCCAGCCTGGCGGGCCTGATGGATGGCTCGGTCTCGACGCTGGCCCCGATCTTCGCGGCGGCGTTCCTGACGCAGAATCCGCACACCGCGTTCATCGTCGGCCTCTCGGCGGCGATCGGCGCGGGGATCAGCATGGCCTTCGCCGAGGGCTTATCGGATGACGGCGTGCTGACGGGCCGGGGCCACCCCGCCATCCGGGGGGGCATCACCGGACTGATGACCGCCCTCGGCGGGTTGCTGCACACCCTCCCCTTCCTGGTATCGAACCTGCAAGTGGCGCTCTATCTGGCCTACATCGTGGTCGGCTGCGAGTTGGTGGCGATCTCGTACATCCGCTACCACTTCTTCAAGATGAACTTCTGGCTCTCCGCCCTCCAGGTCATCGTCGGCGGCGGCCTCGTCTTCGCGGCGGGCGTCCTGATCGGCAGCGCCTGAGCCGCCACGGTGACAGCAATGAAGCCCGCGATCGTGAAATGGACCCGCACAGTTATGGAAAGAGGACAAGATACGATGCAATCGGGCAATCGCGAGACGATCGCCGATGGGATGTCTGCGGAACGCATGCTGGTGACCCGACGACAGGCGCTCGGACTGTCGCTGGTCACCGGGGCGGGCGGGCTGCTCCTCGCGGCCTGCGGCGGCTCCGCGACGGCGACGGTCGCACCGCAGGCGGTCGCCACCACGGCTCCGGCACCAACCATCGCCGCCACCGCCGCCGTAGAGAGCACCGGTACCGCCGCCACGAGTGCGCGCGCGACCGCGACGGTCGCGACCGCCGTGCAGAAGGTGAACGCGAATACCGCCAGCAAGGCCGAACTCACGGCGGCGTTCCAGGCGGCAGGGATCGCGAGCCCCGATCGCTGGGCGCAAGAGGTCACCAAGTACCGTCCCTACCCCACCGACGACCCGACCTTCGCCAGGCTCCGCAGCAACCTCGCCAAGTACAATCCCGCCCCCGGCGTGGTCGATCAGATCATCGCCGTGCTGAGCCTCTCGTGAGCGCCCCGACCGGCGCGCCGACCACGAACGACACCAACGCCACCGCCACCTTCCTCCGGCGCGGCCTGTTGGCGCTGGCGACGCTGACGATCACCGGCATCGCCATCGAGCTCTACACGGAGCACCATTGGGAGCAGCCGACCCAGCTGATCGCCTGGGCCGCGCTCATCGTCCTCGCCGTGGCGATCGGCCTCCTCGTTCGCGCGGGGCAGGGCTGGCGGGTGCGCGTCGCCCAACTCCTCGCCCTGGTGGCCGTGGCGAGCGCCGTGCTCGGCATCTGGGAGCATATCGAGGCGAATCACGACGCCGGGCCGCTCGATCGCCGCTACGCCGCGACCTGGGAGAGCCTTTCGACCCCCGACCAGTGGTGGCTGGCGGCGCGCAAGGGGGTAGGACCCTCCCCGCCCCTCGCGCCGGGGGCGCTGGCCGAGGCCGGCTTCGCCGTCCTGCTCGCCACCGCCGGTCATCCGGCATTGCGCGCGGACGACGCAGATAAGGTGGTGTTTTGACAGGAGCAGCGCGGCACGGCGGCGGTGAATAGACCGCCGCCGCCGCGCGTACGGCACCACCCGATCGTCGCTCCTCGGCACGCGGCGTATACTTGCCGCACAAGAGGGGTGTCGCGGTCGCCGGGCTCGCCCGGAAACGCATCACCCGTACACCGCCCGCGCGCGAGGAGCCGAGCTTTGCCCGCCACCGCACCCTATTTCGTCGGGACGATCCACGATCTGCCGACCGCCCGCGCCTTCCTGCGCGCTGGTGGGGTCGCCCCCGGCGACTCGCGGCTCGCCGACGACCTGGCGGCGCAGCTGCTCCTCCACCTCGCGCTGACCGCCCCCGCGCGCGCCACGCCCCCCACCACCACCGCCCTGCGTGCGGCCCTGGCGCTGGATACCGACGCGCTCCTGCTGGCCCTCGCCTACAGCACCGTCACCGACGTGCGCCACCTGATGCGGCTACAGCGGCGCAACCACTCCGTCGCCGCGCTACGCGAGGCTCTCGCCGCCCTCCCCGCGCGCCTCGCGCCGCTGACCCGCCGATAAGCGCCGCCATAGACGCAACAGCGCACAGTTACACCACCGCTAGGGGACGCCGGCAGTTTAAAAGCGCCGCTCAGGCGGCCAGCGGTGCCAGCAGGCCGTGCAGCCCCGCCACGCTGTATGGCGCGACGACCGGCACGCGCTGCCACCCGAGGTCCAGCAATGTCGGCAGGAGCGCCGCATAGCCCGTGCGATCGCCGAGACGACAGCGCAAGCCGCGCGCGCTGAAGATGAAGGCATCGCCCCGCCGATCCGCGACGACGAAGACCGCCCCGCCCCGCGCAGCGGAGCGCCGCAGCAAAATCACGTACTCGGCATCCGGCACGGCGCACCCTCCTAATAGATCATCTGTTCTATTTCGATGGGTAGTATAGCGCCCGGATTGTACGTACGCAAGGTCGGGGGGGATGCGTGATCCGGCGCGGCATACAGGGTGCAGTGGGCAATTATCCGCTCTTTTCGCTCGATGAGACGGCATCTGAAATGCTTATTCGCCCCCCCAAACGCAACAGCACCTCGTCCGCAGCCCCATCCTCCGCGCTGGCGAGCAGCACGAAGCCGCACTTCGCCAACACCCGCGCGCCGCCACGGTTGTGCGCGGCGACGTGCGCGAACAGGGGTCGCTCGCGGGCCTCGGTGAGGAACAGGGCGAGGGCGGCGGTGGCGTGGCCGCGCCCCCAGTATTCCCGCCCGAGCCAGTACCCGACCTCGCGGCGATCCTCGTCCACGTAGCTCCCGATATTCCCGATCACCCGAGCGTCGATGACGATCGCGCGCGCGATGTTCGTCGGATCGCGCAGAACCCTCGCCCGGTGCGCCTCATGGGCCGCACCCTCACGCGCGGGAAAGTCCGCCAGCGCGCACGCCTCGGGTTCGCTTTACTGCGCGAAAAATATGGCGATGTTCTCGGGCTCGACCTGTCGCAGCAACATCCGATCCTCCAGTGCTGGCATCCCTCTCTACCGCCCCGCACGCACGAGCGCGAGGAGCGCCTGCGAGTCGAGCGGCAGGCCGTTCAACCGCGCGCCGAACGGGGCCAGCGCATCTTCGACCGCCCCCGCGACCGTCGCCAGCGCCCCGATCGTGCCCCCCTCGCCCGCGCCCTTGATCCCTTCCGGGTTGTACGGCGAAGGGCTGCTGTGGTGCTCGGTCGCGATCGGCGGCAACTGGTGGGCGCGCGGCATGGCGTAGGAGCCGAACTCGGTCGTCAGCGGATGCCCCGCCGCGTCGTGCGCGATCCGTTCGCCGAGCGCGGCGTTGCCGAGGCCGTGGACCACGCCCCCGTGGATCTGCCCATCGACGATCAGCGGGTTGATCACCGTGCCGCAATCGTGGACGACCACGTAGCGCTCCACGGTCAGCGCCCCGGTCTCCGGGTCCACGGCCACGATAGCCGCGTGCGCCCCACCGGTGAACGCGGTCGCGCGCTCCGGGGCGAAGGTATGGGTGGCGGAGAGGGTGCCGCCCGCCGCCCGCGCCAGCGCGCCGAGCGCCACGCCTGGCCCCCCCGTACCGCGCACCCGCGCGACCCCGTCCGCGATCACCACGTCGCGCGGATCGGCCTCCAATTGCTCCGCCGCCAGCCGCCGCGCCTCCTCGGCCAGCGCCGTCGCCGCGCCCGCGACCGCGTTCCCGGCGATCACGGCGACGCGGCTCCCGAAGGTGCCGCCGCCGCTCACCCCCTGCCCGGTATCGCCCGAGACGAGCGCCACGCGGTCGAGCGCCACGCCGAGACGCGCGGCGCAGAGTTGCGCCAGCGCGGTCGCGTGCCCCTGGCCGTTCGATGGGGGCGCGGCGAAGAGCGTCACCGCGCCGTCGGCGTCCACGGTCACGCGCACCTCCTCCTGAGCCGAGCCGGTCCCCTCCAGGAAGGCCGTCACCGCCACCCCGCGCCAGCGCCCCGCCGCGCGCTCGCCCGCCTGCGCGGCCTTGAACGTGTCGTAGCCGATCAGGTCGCGCGCGCGGTCGAGCAGCGCCGGATAGTCGCCGCTGTCGAAGACGACCGTGCCGCCCGCCCCGTTCGGGTAGCCGGTGTCGTATGGGAACTCCTCCGGGCGCAGCATGTTCTGTCGCCGCAGGTCGAGCGGATCGCGCCCGAGTTCGCGCGCCAGATGGTCGAGCAGCCGCTCGGTGATGTAGACCCCGAGTTCGCGCCCGCCGCCGCGCAGCGGGGTCAGCGGCGTCGTGTTGGTGTAGACCGGCACGATCGTCACCGCCAGGCAGGGCAGGTGATACGGCCCGAGGAGTTGCTGCGAGATGTTCGAGGGCACCGCCAACCCTGCCATCAGATAAGCCCCGTAATCCTGCGTCAGACGGACGCGCAGCGCGAGCAGGGTGCCATCGGCGCGCGCGGCCAGTTCGGCGTCCGCGACCAGCCCGCGCCCCTGATAGGTCGTCAGCAGATCCTCGGTGCGCGTCGCCTCCCAGCGGACCGGTCTGCCGAGCCGCAACGCCAGCGCCGCCAGCGCGACCTCCTCCGGGTAGAGCCGCCCCTTCGGCCCGAAGCCGCCGCCGACATCGGGCGTGATGACGCGCACGAGCGCCGGATCGAGCCCGAGCGCCGCCGCCACGCCGCGCCGGATGCCGAACGGGTTCTGCGTGCTCGTCCAGAGGGTCAGCCCGCCGCCCGCCTCCGGTCGCGCCACGACCGCGCGCGGCTCGATCGCCGCCCCCGCCGCCCGCGCCGCGATGAAGCGCGCCCTGACAACCCGGTCGGCCCCGGCGAACGCGGCCTCGGCGTCGCCCATCCCGCGCGTGAGCGTCCCGGCGACGTTCCCGGCGATGTCGGGGTGGACGCGCGGCCCGTCGCGATCCAGCGGGTCGAGCGCGACCGCCAACTCCTCGTACTCCGCGCGGACCGCCGCCACACCATCGGCGGCACGATACGGATCGTCGGCCACCACGATCGCGATCGCCTCCCCCGCGAAGCGCACCACCTGGGGGAGCGGGGCCTGAAGCCGCACGTCCAGGCCGGGCGTCTCGCCCATCGTCGGCGGCAGCGGGCGTGCCAGGGTCGGCAGATCATCCGGCCCGAAGACCGCGACGATCCCCGGCAACGCCCGCGCCGCCGCCAGCTCGCGCCGTATCACGCGCGCGTGCGCGTGCGGCGACCGCGCGAACGCGACGTGCAGCATGTCGGGCAATTGCAGATCGCCGGTATAGCAGCCCTGTCCCTGGATCAAGCGCGGGTCTTCGCGCCGCTTGATCCGGGAGCCGATGGGGGACGAGTCGGACGTGGTCGTCATTGTTGGCCCTCGGGGGGATAGTGGTCAGTAGTCGGTAGTCGGTGGTGGGAGGAATCGTATAGCGATTGCCGGTAGGTAGACGATACCAGATCGTTGTAGGCAAGGCGGATGCTACCCAGCCGTCAACCCTTCATCGAGCAATGCGCGCACCTCGTCCAGCGGCACCGCCTCGGGATACCGCCGCGCGAGCCGGACGAGACTCCAGTGCATCGCCACACAGGAGTGCCAATCGTAGCTGCCATAGAAGACCGGGTGCAGCGCGCGGCCCCGGCGGCGGAGCGGGGCCGGTCGCCACGTAGGTGACATGCACCGGGTACGCGCGCCGCACATTTGCGAGCGCCAGCCGTGCGTAGGCCGGGGCCTGCTCATGCAGGAAGTCTGCATCCGCGCGCTCGTCGTCCATCCGTTCCCCCATCACTAACCGCTCGTGAGGGCGAACGGTGCTGCGGCACGGCCCGTTATTTGTTGTTGAGGGCGGCGGGGAAACGGTCCGCGATGAGGTTGAGGATGACCCCATGTTCCAAGAGGGCTTTCAGGCCAGCGAGGACCATCGTGAAGCCCTCCGTCGAGTCGAGCGCCTGCGCCGTGACCACCGCCACATCCCCGACGAAGCCGGTATTGGTGATGCTCACGAACGTGGTGTCATCGGGCAGCGCGGTGAAGCGCCACTCCACGCTATTCGGGTGCCCATAGCTCGACCACTCGATCAAGATCCGCCGTTCCGGTTCGATCGTGCGCACGGTGACCTCGGACGAGGCCCCGTACATCTCCCACTCCCAGCGCAGCCGCGCGCCCGGCTCCAGCCTGCCGCTGCTCCTGGTGAACCAGAATTTCGTGGTGATCGCCGGATCGATGAAAGCCGCGAAGACCTCACCTACCGGCTTGCGGATCAGCATCTCCGCCTTGGCCTGCACCGTCATCGTCGGTCACTTTCTCACACTCTTGTGCTACAATTCGACGGAACTGGTGATCGGTCGGAATTCATAGTTGCCAGAACCCGTGCTCCACATCTCCCTGGATAAAGATTGCGAACGTCCCCTTACCCAGAATCGCCAGCGGGGGATGTGCAACGACAGCACCCTGCCTGGTTGCCGCATCGAGCGCCGCTTCGATGTCGTCAACGAGCCAGTACGGGCGCACGACAGGCCCCTCCGTCTCCCGCAAAGGACCGCGCACACCGATGCTGCCCCCATCCGGCAGCGGCGCCGTCCGCGCGCCTCCCAGAAGCGGATCGGCCGAACCAAACGTGATACCGTGTGCCGCCTCATAGGCAGCACACACGGCAGCCACATCCGAAGCGACGATCTCCAGGTACTGAACTTTCATGCCAAACTCCCTTGTGTTTCCGACCGGACTGTTGCGCCGAGCGCCGCAGTCGCAACGCTCGGGACACCCCTCCATTCTCGGGCTGCATCCGAGAGGTTTGGTATCGGCCTGCGCGCGACGGCGTCCTCCAGATAGTCGAAGCCGGGGCATCACTCGCCGCCTGCCAGTCCCCTCACTCCTCCACCACGCGGCCGATCGGTCGCGCGCCGCCATTGTAACCATCCAGCAGATCGTTGAAGCGCAGCCAGTCCCAGTCCGCCGTGCGCCCTGCCAGGCGCGCGGCGAGGAGATCGAGGTGGGCGTGCCAGCCGGCGGCATATTCCTCTACCCCCGCAGTGCCGCGCAGCAGCGTATGGGTCAGCACAAGGTCGGTCGCGGCCCCATCGACCGTGGGCTGCAACGCAAAGCGGACGAGCGATTCGACCGCCTCCCCCTCGTGCCAGCGGTATTCGAGCAGGGTCGGTGGCTCGAAGCGGGTGATCGCGCCGCTGCTCACCGTGGCGGTATTCGCGAAGGCCAGCGTATAGGTGCCGCCGACACGCGGCTCGATCGTCAGCGCCGCCAGCCAGAGTTCGACCTCGTCCGGGTCGGTCAGCAGCGTCCAGATTTCGTCCGGCTGCGCCCGGAGCCGCCGTTCCAGGCGCACGATCCCCCGCCCGTCGCGCTCCTCGATCGTGCCGTAACGCCGCTCATCACCGGTCATCGACTCCTCCTCCTCCATCGCCCTCACGGCACCGCTCCGTCCTTGATCGCACCGCTGCGACCATGCCAGGCACCACAGGGCAAAGAACTATTCGGCGTCGGCGGTGCCGATCTGCCGGTCGAGTTGCTCCAGTACGATCGGCCAGGCCGTCAAATGACCATCGCGCGACTCGGCGTCGGGAAAGCCCGCATGGGTGAGGCGCAGCCGCGTTCCCCCGTCCTGCGGCGCGAGTTCGACCGTGACAACCGTCTCCGCCCCCTTCGTCCCGCCCGCCCCCGTCACCCACGTCAGCGCCACCAGCCGATCGCGTTCCAACCGGAGGAAGCGCCCGTAGTGGGGATAGCGGCCCCCTGCGGCCCGGACCTCGAAGAAGAAGGGCGCACCGACCTCCGGACGCATCGCCACCGTCCCCGGCGCGGCGAACCACCGATCGAAGCCCGCGGTCCAGGCCCGAAAGAGCGCATCGGGCGGCGCGACCATCGCCCGCTCGACGGTGAGTTCGTGCGGCCTGGTCGAGAGATCGGGCGTGCAGAACGTCTCGGTCATCCTTCCTCCTCCATCGCCTCACGCGACAAGCGCTTCTCCTCGATCCGCCGCTCCAAAGCATCGAGCCGCGCCGACCAGAAGTGGCGGTACCCTGCCAGCCACGCATCGAGATCGGCCAGTGGCGCGGCATCCAGCCGGTAGATCCGCTGCCGCCCCTCGTCGCGCACCCGCACCAACCCCGCCTCGCGCAGCACGCGCAGGTGGCGCGAGATCGCCGGCTGACTGAGCGCGAACGCCGTGACCAGTTCGCCTGCCGCGCGCTCACGCTCGGCCAGCAACGTCATGATCTCGCGCCGGGTCGGGTCCGCCAGGACCAGCAAGAGCGTATTCATGCCCGATATATAACATGACAGTTATATAATCACAACCCCATCTGCCGGGGTATTGGCCCCAGCGACTACAAAGACATAGAGGACGAAAGGGTGAAGAACGGTTTGAGGGGCGCGGCGACCGGTGCCGAACGACTAACCCATAGCGCCCACGATCCTTCCCAATACCCTTCTCCCGCGTCCGTTCCCTGTGTCTCTGCGGTGACCCCGCTCCCTTCTCGCCCACGCGCCCACGCGCCCACTGTGGTATATCCTTCCCACGCGACGGCACTCATTACCGTCCCTATTCGTCACTCGGCATTCGTCATTCGTCATGCAGCTGTGGGGGAACAGATGAAAGCGATCATGGTCCACGAGTTCGGCGGCCCGGAAGTCTTGCGGTACGAGGACAGGCCGATCCCGGAGCCGGGCACGGGCGAGGTCCGCGTTAAGGTCGAGGCGATCGGCGTCAACTTCATCGACACCTACCATCGCGGCGGGCTCTACAAGAACCCGTTGCCGCTCGCGCTCGGCCAGGAAGGTGCGGGGCGGATCGTCGCGCTCGGCGAGGGCGTCACCGACTTCACGGTCGGCGATCACGTCGCCTGGAAGGATCAGTTCGGCTCCTACGGCGACGAGGTCGCGATCCCCGTCGCCAAGCTCGTGCCGGTGCCGGAGGGGGTCAGCAGCCAGGATGCCGCCGCGACGATGCTCCAGGGGATGACCGCGCACTATCTCAGCCACTCCACCTTCCCCTTGCAGGAGGGCAACGCCTGCCTGGTCCATGCGGGGGCGGGCGGGGTAGGGCGCCTGCTGATCCAGATGGCAAAGATGCGCGGCGCGCGCGTGATCGCCACGGCGGGGAACGAAGAGAAGGCCCGGATGGCGCGCGAGGTCGGGGCCGATGAGGTGGTCCTCTATCGCCAGGACGACTTCGCCGAGGCGGCCAGGCGCTTCACCGGCGGCAAGGGGCTCGACGTGGTCTACGACGGCGTCGGCAAGGATACGTTCGACAAGGGGCTGACCGCTCTCCGTCCGCGCGGCATGATGGTCCTCTTCGGGCAGTCGAGTGGCCCGGTCCCGCCGCTGGACCCGCAGATCCTCAACGCGCGCGGCTCCCTCTTCCTGACCCGTCCGGTCCTCGCTGCCTACACCCTGGACCGCGCGGAACTCCTCTGGCGCGCGAAGGATCTCTTCGGCTGGATCGCGGAGGGCAAGCTGAAGCTGCACATCGGCGCGACCTACCCGCTCGCCGAAGCCGCCCAGGCCCACCGCGACCTCGAAGGGCGCAAGACAACCGGCAAGGTGGTGCTGATCCCGTAGGGATAGGGATAGGGCCGGAACAGAAGGCACAGAGACACAGGGGGGGAACGGGAGAGAAGAGACGATAACCGCAGAGACGCAGGGACGCAGAGGACGAGAGAGCAGAACGAGTTGAGGGGTGCCGGTGCCGGTGCAGACCGGTTGCCGGACGATCGTCCAGCGGCCAGCATAAGAAGTCATTGCACAGCCCTGGATCGGGCCTCATATTTGGCGTCAGCACCGACCTACACACGGCTGTGCAATGACTTCTAAACCCTTGCTCTTCTTCCCCTCATTCCAACCTGTGTCGCTGCATCTCTATCTCTATACTTCTTATTCGTCGTTCCCGCTTTCTCTCCCATCCTTTTCTCTCCTCTCGTCCTCTGTGTCTCTGTGTCTCCTGTTTCGTCCCCACCCTCGTCGCTCTGCGTCTCTGCGGTTAATCGTCCCCCCACCCCTCGGAGGTTCAATGGCGCTCTATCTCGGGCTCGATGTCGGCACCACCAAGGTCGCGGCGACGATTGTCGATGCCGCGACCGGCGCGCAGCTCGCCATCGAGAGCGCGCCGCAACCCGACCCTTTCCCCGCCCCCCCCGGGCGGAGCGAGTGGGACGCCCGCATGGTCCGCGACCGCGCGCTGGCGGTCGGGCGCGCGGCGGTGGAGGCCAGCGGACGGGCGGGGGAGATCGCGGCGATCGGCGTCACCGGGCAGCAGCACGGCGGCCTGCTCGTCAGCACCGCGCCCGGCGACGCTCTGCGTCCGCTCACCCCGCTGATCGGCTGGCAGGACAAGCGCGCCGACGAGCCGGGCGCGGACGGCGTGACACCCCTCGCCGCCCTGCACGCCCGCCTTGTCGGCCTCGACACGCTTGGCACCGGCTGCGCGATCGCCAGTGGTTTCCTCGGCACCACCCTCTTCTGGTTGGCAGGGCGCGACGAACTCCCCACGCGGGACGCCCGCGCCACGTTCGTCCCCGACTATCTCGTCGCCACCCTCTGCGGGACGCTGCCGGTCACCGACCCGACCGACGCGGGCGGCGCGGGCCTCTTCGACGCGGCGCACGGGCGCTGGCACGCCGACATGCTCGCCGCGCTCGACCTCCAGGCGGCGTTGCTGCCGCCGGTTCGACCGACCGGCGCGCTCGTTGGCACCCTCGGTGCGGCGGGCGCGGCGGCGCTCGGCCTGCCCGTAGGCGTGCCGGTGATGAACGCCCTGGGTGACAACCAGGCCAGCTTCTTCGGCAGCATCGGCGTGGCGACGGACGCGCTGCTGGTCAACGTCGGCACGGGGGGGCAGATCTCCGCGATCGCCCCGCGCTTCGCGCGCGGCGCGCTGCTGGAGACGCGCCCGTATCTCGATGGGAGCTACCTCCTCGTCGGCGCGGGGATCGTCGGCGGCAAGTCCTACGCCCTGCTGCGCGACTTCTTCCGCCAGATCGGGCGCGACCTCTTCGGCGTGGAGCCGCCCCAGGATCTCTATCCGGCCATCAACGCCCTCGCCGCCGCCGTGCCGCCGGGCAACGACGGCCTCCGCTGCGACCCGCGCTTCGGCGGCAATCGCTACGACCCCGACCAGCGCGGCGCATTCACCGGGATCGATGCGCGCACCCTCACCTCCGGCCACCTGGCGCGCGCCCTCCTCGAAGGGGTCGCCGCGACCTTCCACGACCTCTACGACACGATGCAGAGTGCGGAGGTCACGCCGCGCACGCGCCTGATCGGCTCCGGGAACGGTCTGCGCCAGAATCCCCTGCTGACCGCGCTGATCGCCGAGCGCTTCGGCCTGCCGCTGCTCCGCCCCGCGCACAGCGAGGAAGCCGCCTTCGGCGCGGCCCTGCTCGCGGCCACCGCAACCGGCGAATTGACGCTGGTCGAGGCGACAGACCGCATCCGCTACGAGCCAGTCTGAACGCCCACACCGAAAGGTTGGCTCGTTGCTCCAGGGGTTCAACTACTCATGAGAGGCAGTAGCTCCCCTCCGGGGGACACTGCCCCCGGCTGGCGGGTGCTCTATAGAAAGCTTGTCCTTTCCCCGGTGAACATAGTTCCCGGAGGGGACTTCGTGGCCGCAGCCCTTAGAAGTCATTGCACAGCCTCATGCGATCGGGCTATAACGCCGAATCTCTGGCTCGATCCAGGGCTGTGCAATGATTTCTTAGCCGAGGATTCATTCCCGGTCACCGCCCGCCAGCGCTCCTACGCGATGCCAGAAAGAATGCTATCAGGATACCGATACCCCGCCCAACTCCGCCGCCGACCGCGCCAGATCGTAGGGCGGGAAGCGATAATCGCAGGTGGCGTCGATGACGAAGATCGTCGGGCTGGCGAGGCCGCGAGCGAGCGCCGCCGGGAGTTCGTCCGGCGACTCGATCCGCACCCCGTCGGCCCCGAAGGCGCGGGCGAAGGCCACGAAATCCGGGCCATTCAGCGCCGTCTGCGTAGCGCGACCGTACGTGCTCTCCTGCATCCCGACGATCATGCCGTATTGCCGATCATTGAGGATCAGGATCGTCGGGTTGATCCCCGCCTCGATCGCCGTGGCGAAGTCCGCGCTCGCCATCAGGAAGCAGCCGTCACCGGTCACCGCGATCACCTTCTTCTGCGGATAGGCCAGCTTCGTCGCCAGCGCCGCCGGGAGGCCGAAGCCCATCGCCCCCCAGTAGCCTTCCGGCACGAACGTCGTGCGGTTGAGGGTCTGCAATACCAGCCGCGTCCACTGATTATGGCTGCCGATGTCGCCCAGGACGATCGTGTCGGCATCGACCACATCCGGCAGCGCGTCGAGCGCCAGGCCGTAGTGCAGCGGACGGACTGCCCCGTAATCGCGGCGCAACCCGGCGCGGATGTGCGCCCGTAGACCATCCTTGCCCTGCCCGATTCGCTCGCGCAGCGCCGTATCGACCGGACGGCGCTGATCTCCGCACGCCTCCAGAAGCTGATCGAGCGCGACTGGCAGATCCGCGACCGCCCCTGCGATGGCGCGCGCGTCCGCCACCTCGCCCGCATCCCCGAGCCAGACCCCGGCCACCGGGGCATTCACGGCGGCGAAGAGTATGTCGGCATGGCCGGTGGCGGCGCGTTCCCCGAGCGCCAGGATCAGGTCCGCCTCGCCGAGCAGCTCCCGTTCCAGGAGGGTATGCGTGTAGAGCGCGAGTTGCCCGCTCGAGAGGGGGTGCGTGTCCGGCAAGGCCCCAGCGGCGTCACCCGCGAGGATCACTGGCGCTTCGAGCAGTTCGGCCAGCTCGGCGAGCGCCGCATCGGTCGCGGTGGCGCGCACCCCCTTGCCAGCCCAGATGACCGGGCGACGGCTCCCCCGGATCAGCGCGACCAACCGCGCCAGCTCCGCCGCCGCGAGCGGCGTGGGCGGGATCGTCTGGCGGGGATAGGGCGGGATCACGGTCGCATCCGCCAGGAGCACATCCTGCGGGATCTCGATGTGGACCGGGCCGGGACGCCCGCTCGTCGCCAGAGCAAAGGCGCGCGCGAAGACAGCCGGGATGTCCTCCGGCCGCTCGACGGCCACGCTCCACTTGGTGATTTCGGCGAAGAGGCGTACCAGGAAGTCGGGCTTATCCGCCCCGTGGAACGATTCGTACGGCGCGTTACGCGGGACAGCGCCACTGATGTGGATCATTGGCGACGCGGACGTATACGCCTGCGCAACCCCGGTCAGCGAGTTGGTCGCGCCCGGCCCGGCGGTGACGAGCACCACGCCGGGCTTGCCGGTGAGCCGCCCGTAGGCATCGGCCATGCCGCTGGCGGTCGTCTCGTGCTTCACGGTGATGTGCCGGATCGTCGGCACATCCGCCAGGGCATTGTAGATCTCAAGGACATGCGACCCGACCAGGCCGAAGATGTGCTCCACCCCCTCGGCCTGGAGTGCCGCCACGATCGCCGCGCCGCTCCGTTGTCGTGACGCCACTTCTCCGCTCTGTTCCATCCCCTCACCCCTCTCATGCCTATCGCACCTCAAGTTACCCATAGGAAGCGCAGTATGACCGCCGGGCACCGGCCCGGCAAACAGGGTAGATGATACTCAACGGGACCAAACGCAAAAAGGGCCGATCCAGTGTTACCTGGACCGACCCGTGTCTGGTAGCGGGGGACGGATTCGAACCGCCGACCTTCGGGTTATGAGCCCGACGAGCTGCCGCTGCTCCACCCCGCGACAAATGACCCTGGCGACCGAAAGTGTCGAGACGAGAACGTGGTCAGGCGTGGTCCGCCCGCGATGGCCGCGTCTCCCGTGGCGTTGGAACCACAGTACCCGCCGGCGCTGGCGCGTTTCACGACCGGGTTCGGGATGGGACCGGGTGGGTCCGCGCCGCCCTCGACCACGGGCGGGCCGCGCCTGCCACGTCTTCGTCTCAACACCTGGCAGAAGCCAGGGGGAGGATACTGGATCGGGGCGCGCCGTTGGCGGGCCGACTCTTGCCCGCACGACCGCGTTCGTCGCGTGTCGGGGAATATAGGATCACCATCGACCATGAGCACGGCTCGGCTGCAACGGTCGCCCGCTGTCCACCCGCCGCCTCGCAACCCCGTCGTCTGCGGGGGGTCTCCCCGGATGTTTAGATCCGCGGGGGGCCTCATCTGGAGGCGGG
>JAABUM010003181.1_pt1 | contig 20795 bp, 21 predicted proteins | sample 5559161 | NCBI WGS metagenome assembly JAABUM01 (sample SAMN10711868, study PRJNA513369) | rock metagenome | isolation source: Antarctica rocks | place: Antarctica: Victoria Land, Siegfried Peak nord
CAACCCTGTGGCGCCAACGAATTAACGCCATCTCCGGCCAACAGCAACTCACCCCACAAATCGTGGACACCCTCATCGACACGCTCGCAAGAGCCGCCTGACCTACCGGGAGAGTGCGAAAGTCCACGTAGTGGCCCCTCAGGTTAAAGGGGCGTCCCGCTCCGACAGCGGCCAGATACGGATGCGAGCCGCCCGTCACCCCACGCCAGAGGGCCCCCCGCGCAGTTCACCCCATCGAAGGTGCTCGAGCGCGCGTAGCGTGAGCGAGTACCTACTGGGTAGAGGCTGGGGGTCGCCGTGCAGGAGCAGCCAGCGGATCGCCCGGTCCTCCCCGCGTGGGCCCGGGATCAGGCGACAGACGAGTTGTCTGACGAGGCGGATCCAGCAGTAATCGAAGAACACGCTTGGGCGGCCGTGGGGGCTGCCCGTGAGATCGAGAACGAACGGCACGACGAGTACGACGACCCCGACCAAGGTGGCGAAGCATGAGGCGGCAATCACGTTCGAGACACAACTCTTCAACTGGCTCCGGCCAAGATCATGAGGTGCCTGTCAGATCCGATTCTCACCGCCGAGCGGCTGTGAGGTTACGTTTGCTCTGCGGATGGCGGGAGCGGGTAGATGGTGACGCCGTTGACTACACGGTTCACCTCGCCGGCGGGGAAGGGGTTGTCCACATTCAGGCCCAGCCCGAGGGACGCGTGTAGTCCCAACAGTTGGGCGCATATCACCGCCGGGACAGCGAGCAGCGAGTCAGGGAACCTCGTTGCGGTGGGCAGGATCCAGGTGGGGGCCCCTTTCAGGAGGTCTTGGTGGTCCGCGGTGATCGCCAACACTTGGTGCCCAGCTTTGCTGGCACGCAACTCCGCGAGGAGGTCTTGATCGTATGCACGGGTATGGGGGTCGTTCGACAGGTAGAGCACGACCAGCGTGTGGTCGGTGAGAACAGCCTTGGGTCCGTGCCGGAAGGCCAGAGGCGTTTCGCCCATCGCGTTGATCCTGCCAGCCGTGAGCTCGAGGACCTTGAGGGCAGACTCGCGTGCCAGCCCTGCGAGCGCGCCGCTGCCGAGGTACACCACTCGTCGAGGTCGTTGGGACATGACCTCTCGGGCCTTCTCAGGGATCTCGCGCAGGAGCAGCTCAGCCGCACCTGCCAGCTGTTCTCCTAGTTCCGTGGGCCGGTGCCGGTACACGGCCGCCAACGCGGCCACCGCCATGCTCGTGAAGCTCGAAGTCATAGCGAATCCCTGGTCGTTCGACCCGTCGGGGAGAATCAGCACCTGGGACCGCGGGCGGCCTCGATGTTGGCGGGCCAGCTCGCCGTCGCTATTGCAGGTGATGACGAGGTGGTGGACCGCGGTCAGGCACTGATCGGCCAGCGTCGTTGCTGCGACGCTCTCGGGGCTGTCCCCGGATCTGGCGAACGACACCAGCAGCGTCGGCACGTCCTCGACGAAGGCGTCCCGGGGCGTGGCGACGATGTCGGTGCTGGCCACCGCGTCAACACGTGAACCCCAGCTGCGGGCCAGCTCGGCAGCGACAATCTGACCAACATAGCCGGACGTCCCGGCTCCGGTGAGAACGACTCGTGGCGGAGGACCCGTTAGGAGCTCCTGCGCGAACGCCCGGGCCGACTCGGTCGCGGGAGAGGTGTCCACCTGCCGCCAGAGCGCGGGCTGTTGGGCGATCTCCTGGGCGGTGTGGCTCGGGGGGACCGCCAAGTTTGGGACGGCGAGTTGGTTCATCTCAGCAACCTCGGGGCTTTAGTGAATGCCATTGGAGTGCGGGGTGGCTCCGGATCCGGTGAAACGTTGGGGCGAGAACATTTGGACCGGATGGGTGGTGTGGCCGGCGATGGTGAGGTCGGCAAGGATTTCTCCGATGACAGGCGCGAACTTGAAGCCGTGTCCGGAGAACCCGGCAGCGAACGTCACTTGGGCGTGGTGTGGGTGTCGGGACACGATGAAGTCGTGGTCGGGTGTGTTGGTGTACATGCAGGCGACCGCGCGCAGGAAGGGTCCGGCTAGGCCTGGGACGTGTTCGGCAAGTTGCGCGCGCATGAGTTCGACCTCGTCTTGGTGGATCTGTCGGTCAAGGTGGTCAGGGTCGGCGGGAGTCCCAGCGCCCCGGTAGAACGCGACCTTGACACCGTCGTCGACGGTTCCGAGCGCGGGGAACCCGTACAGCTGCAAACCGGTGCCGACGTCCCAGATGAAGACCGGGTGGGCGGCTGACCGGTAACGCTCGATGTCGTCGCGGGGTCTGAACCAGTAGAGCAGCTGCCGTTCGACCTGCAGCGGCAGTTCCAGGCTGGCCAGTAGCTGCGCAGCCCAAGCCCCGGCCGTCAGGACGAGGTGGCCGGCGTCGTAGTGGCCCCGGTCCGTGCGGACTCGTACTCCGCTCGTTGTGGGCTGCCACCCGAGGACTCGCTCTTGGAAGCGCAGGTCGGCGCCGGCGCGGTCGGCCCGCGCCAGGTGAGCCAGGATGCTCTCCTCGGGTCGGACGTATCCCGCCCGCTCCTCGAGCACTGCAACCGTCTCGGGGCCCGGGCTGAGCGTCGGGAAGCGCTTCCGTATCTCCGCACTGCTGAGGACTTGGTGGGGCAGGTCCCATTGTCGGGCGCTGGCCAGGCTCCCCAGGACGGTGGCCGCATCGTCGGCCCCCATCATGAGGCCGCCGCTGATGGTAAGGAGGCCGGGCCGCTCACGGTCGAGGTCCGCCCACAGCTCGTACGCTCGCATGAGCAACGGGACGTAAGCCGGGTTCTCGTAGTACGCCTGTCGAATCATCCGCGAGTCCCCATGACTTGACCCGCGGTCGTGCGCTGGGACGAACTGCTCGAGGCCCAGTACCCGGCTACCGCGGGCACTGAGGTGGGCTGCGGCCGCACTACCCATCCCGCCGAGGCCGACGACGATGACGTCGGAGCCCGTCACGCCGGAACCTCCACCCCTGAGCCCATTTCGCATGAACGGGGGTCGGATGGCGTGACCGGTGGTGTGACGATCCAGCACCCGGCGAGCATCACGGCCTGGACGTTCAGCGCGGCATCAAGGACGACGAGGTCGGCGGGGCGGCCCGGAGCCAAAGAGCCGACCGTGTCGCCGCATCCGACAGCGTGGGCCGGCACGAGCGTGGCGGCGGCCACTGCATCTGCCAACCGGAGACCAAGCACGGTGACAGCTCGGCGCAGGGCGGCGGCCAAGGTGAGATCGGACCCGCCAAGCGACGTCCCGTCCGCGGTCCGGATCTGTCCCTCGTGGCGCACAATTGGAATCTCACCGAGGCTGTACCCGCCGTCCGGAGCACCGGTCGCCGCGACCGCGTCGGTGATGAGCACGAGCCGGCCTCTCGACAGCAAGCGGGCGGCGAGGACCGCGACGGCAGGATCGACGTGGATGCCGTCGTTGATGAGCTCGCAGCGGACCCGGTCGTCGTTGAGGAGAGCGGCAACCGGGCCCGGGTCTCGATGGCCCATCGGCCGCATCCCGTTGAACAGGTGAGTGGCGCCGGTGGCTCCCTCCGCGAGGCTCCGGACCGTCACCTCAAAGCTGGCGTCGGTATGCCCCACAGCGGCGGCTACACCCTCGTGGGTCAGCTGGCGAACTAGGCCGTCATCCCCGAGGGCACCCGGAAGTTCTGGAGCGAACGTCACCATCCGCACGGTGCCACGGCTGGTCTCGAGGAACGCGCGCATCGTCGAACGATTGGGGTTTTGTAGATACTCCAGAGGGTGCGCCCCCCGGCGGACCGGAGACAGGAAGGGCCCCTCGAGATGGCTGCCCAAAATTCGGCCGTGCGCTCCCGGACCTCGGTCGACGAGGTCAGCCGTGAGGGCAAGACTCTCGTGTAGCTGACTGGTCGGTGCGGTGACCAGACTGACCAATGTCGAGGTGGTGCCGTCACTCAGATGGAAGGTGGCAGCGGCCGTGACCGCTCGTTCGTCGGCTTCGGTCATTGCATGTCCACCTCCGCCGTGGACGTGCGTGTCCACGAGGCCGGGGATGACGGTGGAACCCCTTGGCAGCCGGACCGTCGGCAGATTGGGTGGCTGCCCTTCGCCGACCGCAGTCACCACCGCGCCCGTGACGTGTACCCATCCCTGCCGGAGGGTGTGGGCCGGGGTGATGACCTGGTCGGCGCTGATCACGCCGCCCTGCGGGCTAGCGAACGCCTGCGCGGGGAGGGCGGTCCCGGCGAGATCGGACCTCACTTCCCGGCGCCCAGTGTGAGGCCCTCGACGATGCGGCGTCCAAGCCACATGTACAGCAGCAGGGTGGGAAGTACGAGGATGCACACGCCCGCGAAGAGCCCGCCCCAGTCTGCGCCGTTGTACTGCTGGCGCTGCATGAATCCCAACAACGCCAGCGACAGTGTCTGGTTGTTGGCTGACTGTAGGAAGATCAGGGCGATGAACGTCTCGTTCCACAATCCAATGACGTTGAGCAAGAAGGCGGTGATCAGGCCGGAGCGAACCAGCGGCAGCATGATTGTGACGAACGTGCGCATGACTCCCGCGCCATCCAGCGCGGCGGCCTCCTCCATCTCCGACGGAAGTGTCCTGAAAAAGCCGGTCAACAGGATGACCGTGAACGGCAGGGAGGTGGCGACGTAGATCAGGATCAGACCGGCCAGACTGTTGACCAGGTTCAACCGCTGCAGCATTACGAAGAGCGGAATCATGATGACCTGAAACGGAATTCCCATCCCCACCGCCAGTAGGGCGGTGGCGGCCGGCCCGACTCTGGAGGCCCCGCGGGCTAAAGCGTACGCGGCTGGCGCGGCGAAGGCGACAATGAACCCTCCGGACAGGAGGACCACGACGACGGTGTTGATCGCCGCAGCACCGAACTTGCTGTCGGTCCAGGCGCGGGCGTAGTTGCCGAGCTCTAGGGTGGTCGGCATAGACCATGGGTTGTCGAAGATCGCGCGGGTGGTCTTCAGCGAGCTCATTGCCAGCCACAGCAGGATCCCAATGTTGAAGGCCACAAGAAGCCAGGCGAGGGCGGCGCCGAAACGTTGACCTACGCCGAGACGGTTGGCCCGGCGCGGTCGCCGGCTTAGTGCGCCCCTGCGCCGGGCCGGGCCGGGTGTCATCGAGGGCTTAACTGAGGTTGTGGTCATCTTGACGTCCCTGTCCAGGGCGGGGTGAGCGCCGTCATCGTTCTATGCTTTCGCGGCGCATCAGCCGCAGCAGGAGCAGCACCAGGAGCACGACCGGGACCAGGGTTGTGATCGCGGCCGCTGAGGCGTACCCGAACTGGAACACGGCGATGCGTCCGCCGAGGGTTTGGCCGTATACGAAGAGCGCACTGTTCCAGGTTGGCGTCGGTGGAAGGTATCCCGACGCTCCCGCGAACGCGTAAATGAATTCGAAGATTTTGACCGAGGAGATCGTCCACAACAGGGCGGCCACTCCAACGACATCCCAGCTCAGCGGCAAGGTGACGTAGCGGAACTTCTGCCACGCGTTGGCGCCCGCTAAACTGGCCTCCTCATAGTAGTACGGGGGAATGTCGTCGACGGCGGCCATCAGGATGGTGATGTAAAAGCCGGTGTAGATCCAGGTCAGCGCCACGCACACCATCGCGAACAGGTTGTCCGAGCCGAGCCAGTTCGGTCCGGTGATGCCCACTCGTCCAAGTGCCGCATTGACCAGGCCATCTGAGCGGAAGATGAACCCCCACAAGATGGACAGGACGACGGGGGCGACAATGTTCGGGACGAAGAGCACGGACCGGGCGAACCGGCGACCCACCATGTCCCGTAGCACGAGCGTCAGGGCGAAGCTGGCGACGAACACAGCGATGCCGACTCCGATCGTGATGATCAAGGTGTTGCGGAACGCGGTGCGGAAGGTGTCATCGCCGAGCAGCTGCGTGTAGTTCCCCCAACCCCGGAACTCTTGCTCCCCGAAGCCGCGCCACCGGAAGAAGCTGAGATAAATGGTGTAGACCAGCGGCGCAACCATGAAGGCGAGGTAGAGAACCATGGTCGGTGCGAGAAGTGGCCAAAACATCTTGCGCCGACTCCTGGCCACCGGGCTGACCTCGCGAGCGCGCCGCCCGGCCGCGAGCCGGACGTCCGCGGGAGGGAGGAGTGTGGTGGCCACGCGCTACTTCTGCTTCCAGAAGGTGACTGTCTTGTCTTTCATCTGCGACACCCAGGTGGCGGCGTCGATCTTGCCGAAGATGAGCTGGTCGTTAACGGGCTCGTACACCGTCGTCGTGTAGTTACCGAAGTCCGCGTCGATGCCGTCGTAGGGCCGGTGTACTGCGGTCGCCGCCTTGAGGGCTTGCTGGACGCTGGTCAGCGACGCCGGCCCAGGAATGTCGTCGCGGGGGGTCAGGTTTTCGGCGGTGGTGGCGATGCCGGCCAAGTTCTTCTTGGCAAGAACGAAGGCCATGAACTTCTTAGCCTGGTCGTAGTTCTTTGCCTTTTCCGGCACCGCGAACCCGAGCATTCCGGTTTCGACAGAGCCGTCACCGGCCCCCCCGAGCGACGGGAACTGAAAACTGCCCACGGTGAAGCCTGGGCTCTGGTAGGGAGCCGTCTCGCTGGGCGTCCAGGTGCCGGCGTAGTAGAAGTCCGCCGCACCCGTAGCCCACTTCTGTTCGATCGCGGGGTACTTAGAGCCGTTGTAGCCGGGGATGAAGTATCCAGCCTTCACCAGTGACTCGATCTTCTGGGCGGCGTCGAGGACCTTCGGGTCGTCCCACGATGCTCCGGTCTTGTCGGCCACCAGCTTGTTGACGTTCCCGTTGCCAAGCTCACGAAGTAAGGCATACACGGTGTAGTAGCTGTTGTAGAAGCTGATGTCGCCGTCGAGGCCCAACGGTGACTTCCCGGCTGCCTTTCGTTTGGCGAGCAGGTCGGAGAACTGCGCCCAGGTCTTGGGTGGCGACTGCGCGACCTCGGGCAGGGCCGCGGAGTTGTACCAAAAAGCCGAGGAGATCAGCTCGTAGGGGACCATGAAAAGGGTGTTGTTGGAGGTCATCAAGGGGCGGTACCGCTGCGGGATGACCGACCCTACCGTTGCTCCGGACTCCCCGGGAACCGGCTCGTTGTAGGCATCGCTCAGGTCCTTGGCGGCCTGAAGGTTGACCAGCGACGACTGAACCGGTCCGGCCTCCTGGTCCACCAGGTCTGCAACATCGTTACCTTGCAGCGTCGGAAGCAGCTTCTTCAGCACGTCACGGCCCTGCCACTGCACGTTGACGGCGATTCCGGTCTGCGCGGTGAAGGCCGTGATGTCGGCGGCCAGCACCTTCTGTTGGGGCTCGCCCTCCTTCCACATTGACCAGTAGGTCAGGCTTCCGCCGGCGCTGCCTGCACTGGCGGTTCCGCTGCCAGTAGTGCTGGTTGAACACGCAGCCGTGAGCGACAGCGCGGCCAATGCGGCAGCGGCCGCGCACAACCGATGTGAACGCGGAAATTGGTAGTTCATCGCTGTACCTCTCTGGTGGGTCCGTCCGGTGATCCGGAGCGGTCGGGCTGGTCGAAACTGGTGCTGGAGTCGAAAGGGACGGACAGCCCTGCCATGCCGGCGGCGAGCTGCTCGTGCGCACGGATCGCTACACCATGGACGGCCGCCAGGTCTCCGAATGCCGCCGGGTGCACTTGAGGTGCGGGCCGGGCGAAGGTGACCCGCTCAGCCAGCTGTTGCGAGAACGGGTTCAAGAGCTGAGCCCCGGCCTCGGCGAGACCGCCGCCGACGATCACTACGGAGGGGTTCATCGACTCGACGTAGCCGCCGACGACGGTGGCCAGCCCGGCAATGGCCCGATCCCAGACCGCGGCGGCAGCCGGGTCCCCACGGCGCGCTCTCGCGGCGACCTCCGCCGCGCTCACCGCCCCCAAGCGGGGATCGCCGCCGGACGGGTTAGACGGCTGGGACGCCAGCGCGTACAAGGTCGAGACGGCCTCGGCTGAGCTGACCATCTCAAGGCAGCCGCGCTTGCCGCACCGACATAGCGGACCGGCCTCCTCGCAGACAACATGGGCCAGTTCCCCGCCGGTTCCGCCGCTGCCCCGGTAGGGGCGCCCGTTTAACACGAACGTCGAGCCCAGACCGGTTCCGAGCGCCAAGAAGAGCCAGTCCACGTGTCCCTGTGCGGGCCCGCGTCGGGCCTGGGCGTAGGCGCCTGCGGACACATCGTGGCTGAACGTGACCGGCAGCCCAAAGGCCCCATGGAGGACCTTCACGAATGGGACGTCGCGCCACCCCAACAGCATCGACAGGACGCCGACACCGTGTCGCTCGTCCACCAGACCGGGCACGGCCAGCCCTACGGCCGCGGCCGGCGTCCCGGCAGACAGGGCGGCAGCGACCAGATCGGTAAATACCGCAACGACCGCGGCGACGAGCCCACCGGGCGGAATGTCCTTAATCGGTTTTCTGCGCAAGGCCCGGACCCGGCCTTCAGCGTCGACTAGGGCCCCCTTCATGCTCGTCCCACCGACGTCGACCGCCGCCACCACGACCTCAGGATCACCCATTGGCGTGATCTGCGCCCGGGTCAAAAAGCGAGTCGGGCAGTACGTGCGGATTAATGTGCGGGCTCTTCGCGCGGTCCAGGTTGTGTACGGACTCCGGGTCCGCATCGCGCTGGAGCGTGAGGTGGTATGCGAGCAGCTGCAGGAAGGGGAACGCGACGTTGCCGGCCAGCCAGGACCGATCTCCACCGGGAACGGGAACCTGCTCCGTCGTGGGCCGGAAGGCGCGTAGGTCCTCCGGAGCCCCCACCACGGCCGCTGTCCCCCCCAATGTCGACACGTCGTCGGCGACGATCAGATCGGCTGGTTTCGACTTCGCCGACGTCAGGATCACCACGGTGGTCGTGGCACCGAGTGAGGCGATCGGGCCATGTCGGTAGTCCAGAACCGAGTGTGCCTCGACGGGCAACCCGGAGGTCTCCTGCAGCTGTAGGGCGGCCTGGCGACAGAGCCCGATATTGGGGCCTGATCCCAGGAAGACCACGTGATCGGTGGGGCGTTGCGCCAGCTTCTGCGCAAGGACGTCGTAGGTGTCCATGCCCTCCGAGACCGCGTCGGGCAGCAACGCCACGTGTCTCAGTGCAGCCACATCCGCTGACGCGGTGGCCCTCAGAGCTTGAATCTGGCTAGCGAGAAGGAGATTGCAGAAGGAGCGGGTCATCACCCTCCCCTTCTCCCCAACATGCTGTAACGCGAACCCATAGTCGGCCTCCTCGACCACCTCAGTCCCCGGGGCCAAGCTGAAGCCCACCGTTGTCGTGTCAGTTACGCGGTTGGCGGCCCGGAGCGCCTGAATCGTCTCTGTGGTGGTGCCGGTCCGGCTGAGCGCAACGACCACGGCACCGGAGCGAAGCCACATCTCGGGGTTCATCCATACTTCCGCCGCTGGAGCCGCCACGGCGGGGACATCACCGGAAGCCGCGACCATCGAGGCAGCTGTGGTCGCGGCGTGGAAGGAGGCACCGCTGCCGGTGAAAAGCCACGGCCGGCGTCCCTGCAGCGCCGGTACGGCAGGCGCCATCATGCTGATCGTGGCTCGCAGGCTGTCCGCCTGACCCACGATGTCGTGATAACTGGCAGTGCGCACGTGTCCCCCGTCAACTGGTCTGATATTGGTACGGGACCGGTCTAACAGTCATGAGCCGGAGAGTCAAGGGTTGGCGCGGAGCTCGGGTGTCTTGGATCTGTTAGGAGACCTAAGTGGTCTTAATCTGGTATGGTCACGCCCGTGGCGAACGTTGAGAGTGGGCACGTCAACGACGACATGGCGGTGGGCAGCACACTCACCGACAGAGTCGCCCGAAGGCTTGCTGCCGAGATCGCCTCGACCTCGCTGCGTGCGGGGGACAAGCTGCCGTCCGAGCGCGACCTGACAGCCCGTCACTCGGTCTCCCGGGTCACGATGCGCGCCTCCCTCCGCAAGCTCGAGAGCGCCGGTTTGATTACCGCCGCTCCCTCTCGCGGCTGGTTCGTCACGCGGCCGACGAGGATGTGGGACGGCCGACCGGAGGCGGGAGCAGGACAGCCGGGGGTCCCAACTGGCCGGGTACCGGGGTTCACCGAGCAGGCGGTCGAGCGCGGCCTGGCGGTGCGGTCTCATGTCCTTCGGCACGTCGTGCGCCCGGCCAACGTCCCCGAGGCTGATCAGCTACGCATGGCCCCAGGAGGAGACCTCGTGGACTTGCTTCGACTGCGTTACCTGGACAACGTGGCAATCGTCGTCGAGCACAACCGTCTGCCCCTCGCGGTATGCCCGGCGCTGGCCAGCACCAACTTCGAGACCCGGTCGCTATACGAGACGCTGCGGCAGGCCTCCCCACCCCAAGTACCCATGGACGCCGAGTACTCCGTGGAGGCGCGCGTTCCCACCGCCGAGGAAGCTCAACTTTTGGAGCTGGCCAACCCGATCCCGGTCTTGGTCGCCACCACGCTAAGCCGCAACATCAACGGCCGGCCAATCGAGTTGACCGTCTCTGCATACCGTGGCGACAGATATCGTTACCGCGCCCACATCGTCGCTCACGAGTCGCGCGCCTAGATGACCGACTAGATGATCGACTCTGCCCCCCCTACCGTCCGCATCCAACATCACCAGGAGCCGCCCTTAAGTGGCCCGCGCCGGGTGATAATCACAGTGACACCGAACGCCGCCCTCGACGTGACCTACGTGGTCGACGCACTCACCCCCCACACCAGTCACCGAGTGCTTTCGGTGAACGAGCGTGCCGGGGGCAAGGGCGTCAACGTGGCCTCCGTCTTGGCATCGCGCGGATATGCCGTGCTTGTCAGCGGCTGCGCCCCCGGCACAACGGGGGCGCAGATTCGCTCAGACCTGGTCGCGCGCAACCTCGCGCATTCATTCGCGAGGTCCGAGGGCGAGGCTCGCCGAACCCTGACAGTGGTCTCGAACTCAGAGGGTGATGCGACGGTGTTCAACGAGCCTGGGCCGACGCAGTCCCCGGCCGTCTGGCCCGCGTTCCTCGAGCACCTGGAACACCTGCTCGACGCCGAGTCCGCCACCGTCGTGGTGCTTTCCGGAAGCCTGCCCCTAGGCTTCCCGGTCGACGGCTACGCCCAAATGGTGACGCTCTGCCGGGGCGCCGGCGCCCAGGTCATCCTCGACGCCGACGGCGAACCGTTCCGACAAGGACTTGCCGCAGGACCGGATCTGATCAAGCCCAACCGGCTCGAGCTGGCCGCGGCCACGGGCATCGACGAGCCAGAGTTGGGGGTCGCGGCGCTGCGTGCGATGGGGGCCCGTGACGTGGTCGTCTCGGCCGGCCCTGACGGGCTGACCTGGTATGCCACCGACGGCACCGTGGTGCACGCCCGACTCGATGTGTCGCTGCATGGCAACCCCACGGGTGCGGGGGACGCCCTGGTGGCCGCGCTCGCCGCAGGGATGGCCGCCGGTCGGGCCCGTGACGATGTCGTCCGCGAAGCCGTCGCGTGGTCGGCGGCCGCGGTACTCCAATCGGTGGCCGGGGTGGTCAACTCGAATGACATCTCACGGCTCGAGAAGCGGACGCTTGTTAGGGTTGACCGGTGACTTTAGTCAACCTGGTCGACGTGCTCGACGACGCGGTTCAGCGCAGAAGTGGGGTCGGAGCGTTCAACATCATCCAGATCGAGCACGCCGAAGCCCTGGTCGGCGCCGCGGAGGAAAGCGGGTTGCCCGTGGTCCTCCAGATCAGCGAAAATACCGCTCGTTACCACGGTGGTTTGGCACCCATCGCTTTAGCCACCAGGGCCATCGCCCAGGCGTCCTCAGCTCGCTGCGTCCTGCATCTCGACCACGCCGAACGCGAGAGCCTTATCGACCAGGCACTCGAGCTGGGGTTCACCTCGATCATGTTCGACGGGTCAAAACTCGACGATGCGACCAACCGGTCCACCACCAGGTCAGTCGTCCAGTGCTGTCGTGATCGAGGCGTGTCCGTGGAGGCCGAACTCGGGGAGGTGGGCGGCAAGCACGGTGTCCATACCCCAGGGGTACGCACAGACCCGGAGGACGCCGCGGCCTTCGCTGCGGACACAGGAGTTGACGCCCTGGCCGTGGCGGTGGGCTCCTCTCACGCCATGACGAGCCGCACCGCCCACCTCGACCTCGAACTCATCGCTCGGATCCATCAGTCGGTCGCCGTGCCACTGGTTCTTCACGGCTCATCCGGCGTCGCCGACGAGACCCTGCTCGCAGCGGTTCGCCACGGGATCACCAAAGTCAACATCGCCACGCACCTCAATGGAGCGTTCACCGCCGCCGTGCGCGGATACCTCACTCAACATCCCTCCGTCACTGACACGCGCGCATATCTGGGTGCCGGGCGATTTGCCGTTCAGGCGGAGGCAGCGCGGCTGCTCCAGCTACTAGCGCGTCAGTGACTGGGTGACATCCTTAGTTAGGGCCCTGCACCGCCGGCTACACCGGACAGGCAGATGGTCCACGCCGAGAACCCCTGGATGCGCACTATTCGACGCGGGAGAATCTCGCGAAGTCGGCGCGGACTTCGAGGCCGTCCCGCGATCGCGACATTTGAAGCTCGCGGGACGGCTTCGACCGGCTCGTGACCTTCATCGGACGCCGAAGCGGACTCGCGACGCGTTCTTGGAGCGATGCCGGGACGCCAGGCTGGCTAGGTCATGAGGCCGATCAACGCCGGTCGAACCGGTGCTGCTGGTTCGCAGGCGGGCTACGCGTACCCGCGCCCAGAAGGACCCGAGACCCTCCTGAACACTTCATATAGCGTCCCCACTCGCACGAGGCGGTCAGGCAGGCCGGGAACCGCGTCTTAGCTTAGTGGGCAGGTGTGGGTCACGCCCACAGTGGGCGGAGTGCAGCACCTTCGAGACGTTGCCATCCGGGGAGGGCTCCCTCGTTTCACACGGTCGAGAGCAGACGACGCTCCTACCGGACTGAGGGCTCATCGGCTACTTGTCAGGATGAATCGGCGTCCGGCGGAACGACACCGACGACCTCGCTCCGGGCTGACTTTTCACGCGCTTCGAATTAGTCGTCCTGCCAGTAGCGGACCGGCGGCGCAGACGTTGACCCGTCAGACTTAAACCCGCCACTGCCCAGGCACCAGACTGTGGCGGTGAGTGAGAGCTGGTACGCCCGCGCGGCGGCGCAGTTCCGGGCCCATCTGAGCGAGTTTGGGATGACGTTCCCGGCCGAGCAGGCCGAGCAGCTGATCTGAGAGCGGGTCGAGCAAGTGGCCGCGGTCATGGGGATGAGCGTCGAAAGCGCCCAGGGATGCCTCGACCCGGCCAGCCTCGCCGAGTCCGTCGCCGCCACCTTCGAGCAGGAGAGGCCGGGAGAGGACGTGCTGTCCCTGCCGTGTGACGTCACCCTGCCGGTGGCGGTGGTCGCCCGGTGCGTGGCCGCACTGGCGGAGGCGATCAACGTCCGAGTCCGGTACGAGCCTGCGCAGGAGGTTCTGACGCACATCGGGAACCTCAGCGGCCCGATCTCGGCGCTGGGACAGCTGACCGCCGCCGTCGCCGAGGAGCACCTCCCGCGGGGTGTGCCGCTGCCGAGGTCGCTGGTGCTGCGGGTCATCCGCAATCTCGACGTGGCCGCCGGGATCATGGACGCCGCCGACGTCGGACCCGGTGAACGTGCCAGCGACGGCCGCGCAGGGGCCGAGCAGCTCGCGGAGACCTTCCGCGGCGACGCAAACCTGCTCCGGGTGCTGATTTCCTTCGACCCTGAAGACCGGGAGGATCCCGGGCCGCGACCTGCCTGAGGGGCGGCTACCGGTGGGCGGTGAGGCCGGTTGCCTGCCAGGCCCGGGCCGTGGCGATGGTGGCGGTGGTGACGGCCGCGAGGGCGTGGTAGTCGAGGGTGTCTGGGGTGTCGCTGGGCCGGTGGTAGTGCCGGGCGCGTAGCGGAGCGGTGTCACAGACCACCACGGCTGGCACGCCGGCGTTCCAGAACGGTGCATGGTCGGAGCGGTCCAGGTTGGCTCCGACGGGGTTGACCAGCCTTTCGAGGCGCCAGCCGGCGCTGGTGCGGCGGTTGTCCTGGTGCACGACGGTGGGCAGGCCGGCCTGCTCGGCCGCGGCGGCCCACCACCTCGCGATGGGGGCGGAGTCGGACCGGTGCACGACCAGGGCGAAGTCGCCGGCCGACCGTCGGTCGCGGATCTGCGCGACCAGCTGCGGTGCGGCCAGGCCGAGCCCGGGCGGCAGCCGCTGGCTGTCCGGCGCGCTGTCGTAGTAGCCGACGGACTCCAGGTTGAGCACCGCCCCCGGGGTGACGGTTGTGGCCAGGTGGGTTGATCCGGCCAGGCTGATCTCCTCCAGGTCGACCAGCACCAGGGCGACGTCACGGCCGGAGCCGAGGTCTGCGCTGCTAGCGCTGTCGGGGTCGGGGATCTGCTCGGCGGCTTGGAGGATGACCGCGACGCCGCTGGCGTTGTCGTCGGCGCCGGGGCTGTTCCGGACGCTGTCCAGGTGGGCCAGGACCACCAGAGTCTGCGTGGTGATGGGCCGGCCGCGGGTGGCAATGATGTTCACGCCCTCGACCGGCCCGCGGATCCGCAGCGGCCAGAGGTGGGCGAGCGGGTAGCCCGCATCGGAGACTCCGAGGCCGGCGGGCGTGGTGAACGGCTGCTCGGTCAGGGTCCAGCCCGCGGCGTGCAGCTGCTCTATGACGTACCGCCGCGCCGAGGCCAGGTGGGTCGGGTCGGCGCCGCGGTTACGCGGTGCCGCGGCCAACACGTCGACGTGCCGACGCAACGCGGACACCATCCCTGCCCCGGCCGCGACCCCCGTCTCGCGGCCGCCGCTGGGGCGGTGGGTGTCGCTGTTGTTGCGTGGCGACGGGCGGCCGGTCGCCGTGCTGGCCTGGCCGGCGCCCAGCTGGTCGGGGTGCGGTGTGCTCATCAAACCCTCCGGATGGTGCGGTGACTCCCCGCAGTGTCGTGGATGTCGTGACGGGCGGAGCGTCGTACTGGCGTCACGGGCTGCGGGTTGTGCAGCTGATCGGCGGGGGACCTACGCGACCCGGCCCGTAGTGGCCGGGGTGAGGAGCTGGCCCGCCGGCTGCAGCTGAGGGTGGACTCGGCGGCGACGACGCTGCCGGCGGCGGCGGATGCCGGTGATGCACAGGTCGGTGACCCCGCAGACGGTCAGGGCCACGGCGGAGGGGCTCCTGCCGTGGGCGCTGCCTACGACCGAGGCCACCAGCAGGCCGACCGCCCACAGGGTGAGCAGCGGCTGCCACCGGCGCGGCAGCAGGTGGCGGGGAACTTGCTTAGCGACCCACCACGGTGCGGCCCACCAGATCAGCGGCAGCTCAGGCCGGGTCGGCCCGCGGCGTAGCTCATCGACGGCGGCCGCCGCGGCCGCCAGGAGAGCCGGGCTTGGCCGGCCATTACCGATGCTGGCCTCGCCGAGGCCGATGGTGTGCCTGCCGAGGGCGAACACCCCGGAGGTCTTCGGAGCCACGTACACATCGACGCGCCGGCCCGGCAGCAGCCGCTGAACCTCCGCCTCGAGCCACGAGCCGGGGGCGGGCCGGTACCGCAGCACCGTGCGGGTCACAAGCCGCTCCCCGAACTGGGGCAGGGTGAGCAGGGCGGCGACCAGCCAGACCAGCGCCAGCAGCAGACCCGGCGGCCCGAGCATGCTGCCGGCGACCACGACCAGGATCACCCCCATCAGCGCACCCGGCAGCCGCCAGGCCACCGTGGCCGCCACGTTCACCGGCACCGTCCACCACCGCCTACCACTGTCGATCGGCGCCATCGCCACTCCCTCCACCCGCTCTCGTCGGCCCCTGCCTAGCCGGGCCGTGAGCCCATGGTGACGAGCCGCTCTGACACCCCCAGGCGGGCGACGCGAACCGACGCGCTGGTCATGTTCAAGAAATCTCAAATAGTTCGCCGAAACCATGTCCACTTTTTGGGGGGGTCGGTGCTTAGGGGGTTGTGAGGACATCCGACTCCCCCCGCACCGACGCTTCGCCCGGCGCCAGCTATCGACCCGACTCGACCCGGGCTACCGGGCCCACCGCCTTGTCACATTGCCCACAGATCCCGGCTTCGGCTGTCCCCCACCACCGCCTTGCGTCGACGGTGGCCTGACCCGTATGCCCACACCCCTTCGTGGAGGTTCCCGATGATCCAGTCCAACCACACCCGCACCGGCACCAGCGCTCCCGCCGTCGACCCCGCCGTGGTGGCTCAGTGGCAGAGCCTGGTCGACGTCCTGGAGGACGCCGCCCGCGCCTGCGAGGCCCGGTCCGACCTGGTCGACTTCACCGACCAATGGATATGGCTGATCGACGGTGAAACCGTCCGCGATGCCGCCGATCAGCTACGTCGCGCCGCGCCGGCCAGCCTGCCGGTCAGCTTCCCCCTGCACATCGTCGGACCCGCGGGCCGAACCGCCGCCATCGCGGCCCTGGACACCGACCCCATACCGCTGCTGGAGCAGGCCTGGCAGCAGCTCGACCAGCTGCCCGACGCCCCCACCAACGTCGAGCTCCTGGTGGCGACCCTGACGTTGGCCGACGCATTGGCACAGGTGCGCAGCCACTATGAGTAGCCACAGCCACCTGGTCACCGGCGACGGACCCTTCACCACCGACCAGCTGCTCGTCGACGCCGAAAGAACCGCCCGGCAGCTGCTCACCCAGCCCCACAGCGTGCACGGCACCACCCTGCTGCCGGTTGGGACGTCGTCCTGGCCGCGGCGGCCGAAGTCCTAGCCACCCTGCCCCATCAGATTGAACACACCACCCATCAAGCGCCCCCGGCGGGGACGTGGGTCGACGCCCAGGTGGCCCGGCAGGCGGTCGAACTCGTCGAGCAGCTGGCCGCGGAGGCAGGCGCGGTCGAGGTGGCCCAGGTCCCCTCACGACTGCATCCCGACATCATCCGCCTCACCCAAACCTGGCAGCAGGCCGCTGCAGCAAACCGACAGGACCCGCGGCAGCACAGCGACGCGTCAAGCCAGGAGCTGGTGACCCTGCGGATCGTGCGCACCCTGGCGGCCGTCGCCCACGCGACCCAGCTGGCCCTAGGCGAGAACGGTCGCGGAGTGGCCGGCCTGGGCCGGGAGGAGGCCGACGGGTTCCGCCGGCTGCTGCAGCGGCACGAGCAGCTGGCGCTGCGATCGGTGTACGCCCTACCTGGCTCCGCGGCCGGGTCTCCTGCCGCAACCGCTGACACGCCGCCGGATGCGCCGGTTGACTCCCCAATCGAGCAGTTGTCTACATGTTTGAAGCAGTGGGCTCCGCTGGCCATCGTGGCCGCGGCCGACCCGACCACCTCGGCTCGGGACCTGCGCCGCATCGCCATGACCGAAGCCTTTAGCACCGCCGCGGCGGGGGGCCTAGTGGTCGCGGCCGGCCGGCAGCAGGAACTGCCCATCGAGGCGCTCCCCCACCTGCAGCGGCGCCTGAAGACGGCCACCCAGCATTGGAAGCACACCGCTGGCCAATGGCAGTGGATCCGCCGGTTCGGGGCACCCGAAGCCACCGAGCGGCTGCACCGCGTGTCCCACGATCTGGCCGTCGCGGTTGCGGACGTCCACCAGCGCGAGCGACCCGTCCGCCCGCCGGGACACACGACTCGGGCCACGACCGGGCCCACGGGCGTACCGGCTGCGGACCTGCTGCCGGTGCTGCGACAGGTCACCGAGAACTCGGCCATCCTCGCCGAGATCTTCGCCCGGCTACCCAGCCGCACACACCGACACGACGACGCCGGGCGACTGCGGCCGGTGTTATTCGCCCCCCAGCGGGTCCTGCAGCAGATCGCCACAGACGCCTACACCCGCGAGCGCGCCCAGTTTCGCCCAGGAGCCCAGATCAGCCCCACCGCGTTAGACCTACCCCTGGCTAGCCGTCGAGGCGACCAGCTGCGCGCCCTGACCCCCGACGCGGCCGCCTATCTGCGTGCCAGCGGCGCCGACCTGGCCCGCGCCGCCGCCGCCGCCGAACAAGCCCTCGAGCTCACCGGTTTCAGTCCACGGTCGCGGGCACCACGGCCCACCACGCCCCCAGCGCCGACCCACCACCCGGTACCTCCGTACATGCCAGGCCACCCCCAACCCGGGTCGGCACCAGACCCCGGGATCCCCCGCTAACCCTCGCCAACCCTTCACCGAGAGGACTTCCCATGACTGAGCCCAACCGGCCGGACCACTACACCCAGGTCTCGGCCCACCTGAAGACCGCGGGCGACGAGGTCACGCAGCTACTCGACCTACTCACCGAAGGGCTCGCCCTGGACACGCAGGTCCAACGCGATGCCTCCCACCGTGACAGAACCCGTGACAGAACCCCTGACGGACCCCCCGACAGCCCCTCGAGCACCGGCACCCCAGCAACGACCGGTCCGCGGGCGGGTGAGCCGCGATGACAACCCCGCACGAGGTTGATGTGCCCGAGACGCTGCAGGCGATCACCCGGCGGCTGGACGACACCCAGGACCTGCTCGAGGCGGCGGTGCAGCACCTGAGCACCCTGGAGACGCGGCTCAAGCGCCACGACTACGCGATCAACGACCTGCACTGGGACGCCGCCCGGATCCTGAGCAGCGACAACCCGAAGGCCGCCACCACCCCCGAAGGCCACCAGACGCTGCGCGCGGTCCAGGACGGCAGCGACCAGCTGGTCCAGGACCTACGCACCTCCGCGGCCGCTGCCTCCACCGGGCACACCCTGCTCACCAGTGCCGGCCGGCAACTAGGTCACGCCCAACGGCTCATCGGCGAGCTCGGGGATCTTGGCGACCTCGGCGACGTCGGCGGTGAGGCCCTGGCCACCGAGGTCGCTGTCCTGGCCACCCGCACCGAACGGCTCGCCACTCTCGTCGAGAGCGCCATCCCGCTGGCCGAGCGGGCGCAGCAGCAGCTCGGTCAGGCGCAGGAGATCCTGCAGCGTCAGGCCAGCGCCGGCACCCCACCGGAGGCTGATCGGTTTCAGCGGTTCTGGGCCGTGGACGTGGGGATCTTCGACGGGTCGCGCGCCGTCGCACAGGCGCGGACGACCACCCGCGACGGCGCCGAGCTCCTCGAGCGGGCCGTGCACACCGGCACCCTCACCGCGGTGCAGGCGCGGAGCACGCTTCGCCAGCACACCCCCCTGCCCCGCCACGAGCCACCCCCGTCCCTGGGACCGGTCGGTCCAGCCGGACCCAGCATCTGACTGAGAGAGCGGACGCACCTCATGTCACACACGCCGCACCGTCGCTGCCCCCGCGCCCGCACCTGGGGCCCCACCCCCGGAAGGGACCACCGCCGGCCCGGCGGCGGTGCCGGTCCGAGCCCGTCAAGACCCCGCCGGCACCCCGACCCCCGCCAGCCCTGGACTTTCGTCGAGCACCCGCCGCAGCCTGACCCGGTCATCGACGCGATCGCCTCCCAGCTGACCGGGCAGAAGATCAACGCCGGCATCGCCCTCATCGACACCGACTGGGCCGCCGGAATGTCCCTGGAGGACACCCTGGCCGGCCTCACCCGCATCGCCCGCGCCGCCTCCCGGCAGTACACCGCCGGCCTGTGGACCCTCATCGCCTGGATCAACTGGCGCACCAACAACCGCCCCGCCGCCTGGACCGCGCTGCACCTGGCCCTCGAGATCGACCCCGATGAGGACCCCGCCCACTACCTGGCCGTGTTCATGTACGACCAGGTCGACCCCCGCCGAATCCGGCCCATTCACTGGCGTTAAAAACGCACCAGCGAAGCCCCAGCTCAGCGCCTAACATCGTGCCGCTGCACCGCCGGCCGACTCACCTTTCCTGCGTGAAGCTCGGCCCGTCCTGGCTGCGGTTCAACCACTTGCTGCTCAGCATTCGCCCCAGCTCTGACAGGCGCCGATGAGGATGCCGCCCACCCGGTGCGGCGCCGAGTCCCGTTACGCCGCAATGGTTTTTGCCTTGTCACGTTGCCCACAGATTGCCGCTTCGTCTACCGGGAGAAGGGCGGAACCGGAAGCGTGGAGGTAGCGCGGAACCTCACCAGGAGGCCCCGCCCGACCACCAGGACGTGACCAGATGACCGACACCCTCACCCCCACCGACACCACCCTCGACACCACTCCCGAGACCCCCGCTATCGCGGCCGACGAGGCCCGGGAGGCGCCGGGTACGGCGGCTGCGACGGGTGCGCACGAGTGCATCGACGTGGATCCCACGACGCTCATCATTGGGGACAACGTGCGGGCCGCCGCGCACCTGGACCGGCAGTTCCTCGCCTCGCTGCGCGAGCACGGCGTGATGAACCCGATCCAGGCCACCCGCTCCGACGACGGCACCCTGACCGTCAAGCGCGGCCAGCGGCGCACCGTCGGCGCGGTCAAGGCCGGACTGAGCGCCGTGCCCGTCCTCGTCGTGGCCGACGACACCGACGAGGCCGACCGGATCGTCAAGCAGTGGCACGAGAACGAACGCCGCGACGCCCTGACCGAGACCGACCGGCTCGCCGCCGTCGAGCAGCTGACCATCCTCGGCGTGCCCGCAGGCAACATCGCCCGCAGGCTCGGCACCCCGAAGAAGCAGGTCGAGGCCGCCGTCGCCGCCAACGGCAGCGAGACGGCCAAGACCGCCGCCCGCAAGCACGCCCTGACCCTGACCGAGGCCGCGCTGATCGCCGAGTTCGACGGCGACGGCGACGAGCAGGTGGTCAAGGACATCCTGCGTGCGGTCAAGGACGGCGACAGCGCCGAGCACGTCGCCCAGCGCGCCCGCGACGACAAGGCCCGCCAGCAGGCCCACGACCAGGCCGTCACCGAACTGGTCGAGGCCGGGGTGACCGTCATCGAGCGACCCGGCTACGACGACAAG
>JAABUM010003184.1_pt1 | contig 20781 bp, 14 predicted proteins | sample 5559161 | NCBI WGS metagenome assembly JAABUM01 (sample SAMN10711868, study PRJNA513369) | rock metagenome | isolation source: Antarctica rocks | place: Antarctica: Victoria Land, Siegfried Peak nord
CGGCGCCAGGGTGGGCGTGGGCGGCTGCGCCAAGGGCGGCGCGACCAGGGGAGCGTAAGCGGCAATCATCGGCACTCCTCCTCCCCTTCAGTCTACTCCACGTCCCTGCCAACCTAACGTTGTAGTATTAGAATGGTGAATGCGACCGAGCGGCTCTCGCTAAGAGACGCACGCTGATTGAGCGGCAGTTCAAGGACGAAATAGGCAGCTAATGTAATGGCCATCAAGAAATCCGAGCTCTATAGCTCTCTTTGGAGAAGCTGCGATGAGCTACGCGGGGGCATGGACGCCTCGCAATACAAGGACTACGTGCTGGTCCTGCTCTTCGTCAAATACGTCTCCGACAAATACGCGGGCCGGACGGACGCGCTGATCGACGTGCCCGCGGGCGGCGGCTTCACCGACATGGTGGCGCTCAAGGGCGATAAGGAGATCGGCGACGGTATCAACAAGATCATCGGCCGGCTGGCCGAGGCCAACGGGCTCAAGGGCGTCATCGACGTGGCCGACTTCAACGACGACGACAAGCTCGGCAAGGGCAAGGAGATGGTCGACCGCCTCTCCAACCTGGTGGGTATCTTCGCCGACCCGGCGCTTGATTTCCGCGGCAACCGCGCCGAGGGCGACGACCTGCTGGGCGACGCCTACGAGTACCTGATGCGCCACTTCGCCACCGAGTCCGGCAAGAGCAAGGGCCAGTTCTACACCCCGGCCGAGGTCTCGCGCATCATGGCCAAAGTGATCGGGATCGGCGACGCGAAGAGCAGCGACCAGACGGTCTACGACCCCACCTGCGGCTCCGGCTCGCTACTGCTCAAAGCCCACGACGAAGCCGAGAGCCGCACCGGGCTCGACATCACCATCTACGGGCAGGAGATGGACAACGCCACCGCCGCGTTGGCCCGCATGAATATGATCCTGCACGACCGCCCCACCGCGGAGATCCAGCGGGACAACAGCCTCTCCACACCGCACTTCAAAGGGGCCGACGGACGCCTCAAGACCTTCGACTTCGCCGTCGCCAATCCGCCGTTCTCCACCAAAGCCTGGAGCAACGGCTTCGACCCGGCCGAGGACCTGTTCCATCGCTTCGCCTACGGCATCCCGCCCGCCAAGAACGGCGACTACGCCTTCCTGCTGCACATCCTGGCCTCGCTCAAGAGCAGCGGCAAGGGCGCGGTGATCCTGCCGCACGGCGTGCTGTTCCGGGGCGGCGCCGAGGCCACTATCCGCAAGAACCTCCTCTGCCGGGGCTTCATCAAGGGTGTCATCGGCCTGCCGGCCAACCTGTTCTACGGCACGGGCATCCCCGCCTGCATCATCGTGCTGGACAAACAGAGCGCCCCTACCCGCACGGGCATCTTCATGGTCGACGCCTCACGAGGCTTCGTCAAAGACGGCGCCAAGAACCGCCTGCGCGCCCAGGACATCCACCGCATCGTGGATACCTTTACCCGGCAGGTCGAAATACAGGGGTACGCGCGCGCCGTCCCGCTGGCCGAGATCGAGGCCAACGGCTTCAACCTGAATATCCCGCGCTATATCGACTGCGGCGCGCGCGAAGACCTGCAGGACATCGAGGCGCACCTGAGGGGCGGCATCCCCGAGCAGGACGTCGACGACCTCGCCCGCTACTGGCAGGTCTTCCCCGGCCTGCGAAGGGCGCTCTTTGCCCCGGCGGGCCGCGCGGGCTACAGCCGGCCCCTGGTGGCGGCGGGCGAGGTCAAAGCCACCATCTTCGGCCACGCCGAGTTCGCCGCCTTCAAAGAGAGCGTGGACGCCCTGTTCGAGGCGTGGACACGTGAGAACACGCCGCGCCTGCGGGGCATCGCGCGCGGCGACCACCCCAAGCGGCTGATCGAGACGCTGTCCGAGCGCCTGCTGGACACCTTCCGCGCGGCCCCCCTGCTCGATCCCTACGACATCTATCAGCGCCTGATGGACTACTGGGCCGAGGCCATGCAGGACGACGTATACCAGATCGCGCTGTACGGCTGGCAGGCCGTGCTCGACGGCAGGCCCAACGTCGACCTGATCCCGCCCGCGCTGCTCATCGCGCGCTACGTCGCCGCCGAGCAGGCGGCCATCGAGGCGCTGGAGGCCGAGCGCGACAGGGTCACGCGCCGGTTGGAGGAACTCGACGAAGAGCACGGCGGCGAGGACGGCCCCCTGGCCGACGCCAGGACCGACAAAGGCAAGCTGACCGCCAGGAGCTTGAGGGATCGGCTCAGAGACATCATGGCCGACGCCGACGCCGGCCAGGAGCGCGCCGTGCTGACCGATTACCTCGCGCTCCTCGGGCAGGAAGCCGAAGCTGGCAAGAGGCTCAAAGATGCCCAGAAGAGGCTGGACGCCAAAGTGGCCGCCCAATACGCCAAGCTCAGCGAGGCCGAGATCAAGGCTCTGGTCGTGGACGACAAGTGGCTCACGCGGCTCGCCGCCGATGTGCAGAGCGAGCTGGACCGCGTCTCGCAGGCGCTTACCGGCCGCGTCAAGACCCTGGCCGACCGCTACGCTACCCCGTTGCCGCAACTGGCCGACGACGTGGCCGACCTGACCGCCCGCGTGGACGCGCACTTGAAGACGATGGGGTTCGCATGGACCTAACACCGCCTGACCTAGATAACGTGGCGGTCGCGGAGCCATTGACCCACGCTCCATGGCAAACGACGGCCACTGACGTGTCACCTCGGACGACGATCGGAGACTCCGGCCAACATATGCCAAGGCCAGGCTACAAGTGGACCGAGGTGGGGGTTATTCCTGAGGATTGGCAAGTCAAAAAACTTGGTGAGAAGGCAACGTTTAGAACCGGACCATTCGGCAGCGCACTACATAAGTCGGACTATACGATTGATAGCGTTCCCGTAATCAATCCTATGCATATTATGAATGGCAAACTCGTTCCCTCCCAAACGATGACTATTACTGAAGGCGCTGCGAGGCAACTTTCCGAGTACAGGCTAAGACCGGGGGACATCGTTATTGGTAGGCGTGGCGACATGGGACGCTGCGCGGTAGTGCAAGAAAACCAAGTGGGCTGGCTTTGCGGGACTGGTTCACTGATCGTTCGTTGCGCCGAGGGAGTCTCTCCAGATTACCTGCAACGAGTACTTTCGAGTGCGGAGGTGATATCAGCTATCGAAGGTACCTCCGTTGGCTCGACAATGATCAATCTCAACCAAAGTGTCCTGGGCGGGTTAAGTATCCAGTTCCCGTTGTTGAAGGAACAATGCGCCATCGCCGCCGCCCTCTCGGACGTGGATGCCCTGCTCGCCAAGCTCGACGCGCTCATCGCCAAGAAGCGCGACCTCAAGCAGGCCGCCATGCAGCAACTCCTCACCGGCAAGCGACACCTGCTAGGGTTTAGCGGGGAGTGGGAGGTAAAGCGGTTGGGGGATGTTGGCGCGTTCTCCAAGGGCAAAGGCATCAGGAAAGACGAGGTGGTCTCCGACGGACTGCCGTGCATTAGATACGGCGAGATCTACACCCGCCACAACGACTATGTCAAAGGATTCTATTCTTTTATCCCGTCGCAGGTGGCAAGACAAAGTCAGCGCCTACACAGGGGCGAGCTACTCTTTGCTGGCTCTGGTGAAACGGCGGAGGAGATTGGGAAATGTGTCGCGTTTCTCGGCGACGAAGAGGCGTATGCGGGTAGCGACATCGTTCTGTTCATGCCAACCGATCAAGATTCAATGTACCTCGGCTACCTGATGAACCATCCATCCGTTGCCGATCAAAAGGCGAGGATGGGACAAGGTGATGCCGTAGTCCATATCAGTGCTAGGAACCTTGCTCAGTTGGAACTGCACCTCTCCTGTCCCGAAGAACAACGCGCCATCGCCGCCGTCCTCTCCGACATGGACGCCGAGATTGCCGCCCTGGAAGTGCGGCGCGAGAAGACCCGCGCGCTCAAGCAGGGCATGATGCAGGAATTGCTGACCGGGAGGATCAGGCTGCTGTGAGCGCGACATGGCAGGGAACGGCGTCCAAAGGCGCCGCATGGAGGCAACGCGGCGCATGCGAGTAGACCCTTCAGGGTCCGTAGCCTGCCATGGTCCTTTAGGGCCAGGCTTACGGCGCTCGCCATCACAATCGCAGGGTACACCCGCCTGCGCCGCCACTGGGGTGCACCTCGAAATAGTGAAGTCGGGCGCGCAGGAGCCTGCGACTGCCCTCCCCGCACGCGGGGCACCCGGATGGCAGCGCACGGGCACTTGCGGTGCCAGGACTGCGGTGCCCCCGGTGTCAGGCGCGCGCCCGATCCCGACCGCAGTCGGCGTATGCTGCCATCCGACCGCAGTCGCAGGCTACATTCCACAATAATGAGGTGCACCCCCGCCACTGTGTGTTCCTTTACGCGCGCCATCCCGTGCCGTACAATAGAGACCGCTCCGCGAGTAGAGAGGGGTACATGGGTCCCGGCGCGCATATCCGTGGCGTTGCACGAAAATGCACGGGACACGCTCGGCGGGACGGGCAGGATGCACGGGGCCTGCTCGGGCGCCCCTAGCGCGTGAACGTACGTCAGTTGAGCGGCCGGGCTGGCGGCCTGGAAGCCCTGCCCCCGGCACGGCAGTGCCCGTACGCTGCCATGCGACCACAGTCGCAGGCCAGGCCGATTATTTACAGACCGTGAGGGCCTGGCCTTTCCGCAACAAGGGGTGTCGGCGCGGGTATACAACGCAGAAGGACGACGAGCGCTAGCGTAGGAAGGATACTCGGGTATGACTACTGTCGGCCAGAGGGAGCGCAAGACCCAGGACCGTGTGGTCGCGCTGTTCCGCGACACGCTGGGCTACCGCTACCTGGGCAATTGGATCGACCGACCGGACAACGCCAATATCGAGCCGGAGTTGCTGCGCGCGTGGCTGCGCACGCAGGGCCACGACGAGGCGCTGATCAACCGGGCACTGTTCGCCCTCGATAAGGCCGCCAACGACAGTAGCAAGAGCCTCTACGACCGCAACCGCGCCGTCTACGAGCTGCTGCGCTACGGCTTGGAGGTCAAGGCCGAGGTGAGCGAGAACACCCAGACCGTCTGGCTCGTCGAATGGAAGCATCCCGAAAACAACGACTTCGCGGTCGCCGAGGAGGTGACGGTCAGGGGCGCCGACGCCAGGGCCAACACCAAGCGCCCCGACGTCGTGCTCTACGTCAACGGCATCGCGCTGGGTGTGCTCGAACTCAAGCGATCCACCGTGTCGGTGGCCGAGGGCATCCGCCAGAACCTGGACAACCAGAAAAGAGAGTTCATCCGGCCGTTCTTCGCGACCCTACAACTCGTGATGGCCGGCAACGACACGGAGGGGCTGCGCTACGGGACCATCGAGACGCCGGAGAAGTATTACCTGACGTGGAAGGAAGAGGGCGGACCCTCACCCCCAACCCCTCTCCCGCGCGCGGGAGAGGGGAGTCGTCCTGACGTGTCGGGCGGTGTGCCCGCACACGGGGAGGGGCGAGACACGGAGGCGACCGCCTCGATAGGCGTCCCCCCCTCTCCCGCGTCAGGGAGAGGGGGTTGGGGGGTGAGGGCGACGCCGCTCGACCGCCAGTTGAGCGAGGTGTGCAACAAGACGCGCCTGCTGGAAATCATCCACGACTTCGTGGTGTTCGACGCAGGCGTCAAGAAGCTCTGCCGCCACAACCAGTACTTCGGCGTGCGCGCGGCGCAGGACTTCGTGCGCCGCCACGAGGGCGGCATCATCTGGCACACGCAGGGCTCGGGCAAGAGCCTGACCATGGTCTGGCTGGCCAAGTGGATACGCGAGAACCGTCCCGACGCGCGCGTGCTGATCATCACCGACCGCACCGAGCTGGACGAGCAGATCGAGGGGGTGTTCAAGGGCGTCGACGAGGACATCTACCGCGCCAAGAGCGGCGCCGCCCTCATCGCCACGCTCAACAAGGCCACGCCCTGGCTGATCTGCTCGCTGATCCACAAGTTCGGCGGCAGGGGGAGCGACGACGCGGGCGATGTCACCGCCTATATCGCGGAGGTAAAGCAGGCGCTGCCGCCCGGCTTCAAGCCCAGGGGCGACCTGTATGTGTTCGTAGACGAGTGCCACCGCACACAGTCGGGCGAGCTGCACGAGCGATGGCGGCCATCCTGCCCGAGGCCCTGTTCGTCGGCTTCACCGGCACGCCGCTGCTGAAGGCGGACAGGAGGAAGAGCGTCGAGGTCTTCGGCCGCTACATCCACACCTACAAGTTCAACGAGGCGGTCGCGGACGGCGTGGTGCTGGATCTGCGCTACGAGGCGCGCGACATCGACCAGCGCCTTACCTCGCCGAAGCGGATCGACGAGTGGTTCGAGGCCAAGACCAGGGGACTGACCGATCTGGCCCGCGCCCAACTCAAGCAGCGCTGGGGTACGTTGCGCAAGGTGCTCTCCAGCGGGGATCGGCTGGACAAGATCGTCGCCGACATTCTCTTCGACATGGCTACCCGCCCGCGCTTGATGGACGGGCGCGGCAACGCCATGTTGGTCTCGGGCAGCATCTACCAGGCCTGCAAGCTCTACGAGATCTTTGCAAGGACAGAGTTGGCGGGCAAATGCGCCATCGTGACCAGCTACAAGCCCTCCCCGACCGACATCAAAGGAGAAACCACCGGCGAGGGCATGACCGAGAAGCTGCGCCAGTACGACATCTACCGGACGATGCTGGCCGGCTGGTTCGACGAGGAGCCCGACAAGGCCGTCAACAGGGCCGAGGAGTTCGAGAAAGCGGTCAAGAAGAAATTCATCGACGAGCCGGGACAGATGAAGCTCCTCATCGTGGTGGACAAGCTCTTGACCGGCTTCGACGCTCCCTCCGCCACCTACCTGTACATCGACAAGCAGATGCGCGACCACAGGCTGTTCCAGGCCATCTGCCGCGTGAACCGGCTCGACGGCGACGACAAAGAATACGGCTACGTGATCGACTACAAGGACCTGTTCAAGAGCCTGGAAGGCGCTGTGCAGGACTACACCTCCGGCGCGCTGGACGGCTACGACCGGCAAGACGTGGCCGGGCTGCTGGAAGACCGTCTGAAGAAGGCGAAGGAGCGCCTGGAAGAGACGCGCGAGGCAGTCAAGGCGCTGTGCGAGCCGGTGGAAAGGCCGAGGGATACGGCGGCCTACCTGCGCTACTTCTGCGCCGCGGACTCCGGAGACGCCGCAGAGCTCAAGGCGAACGAACCCAGGCGCCTGGCGCTCTACAAGCTCACGGCCGCGCTGCTGCGCGCATATGCGGACGTGGCCAACGAGCTCGCCGAGGCGGGCTATAGCGCGGCTGAGATCGAGGCTCTGAGGGCCGAGGTGGACCACTACAGCAGGGCGCGCGATGAGGTCAAGCTGGTCAGCGGCGACTACATCGACCTCAAGATGTACGAGCCGGCCATGCGCCACCTCATCGACACCTACATCCGCGCCGAGGAGAGCGACAAAATCTCCGCCTTCGACGATATGTCGCTGGTCGAGCTCATCGTCGAGCGCGGCCCCGACGCCGTGAACAGCCTGCCCGCGGGCATCCGGGACAGCAAAGACGCGGTGGCCGAGACCATCGAAAACAACGTGCGCAGGCTGATCATCGACGAGTCGCCCATCAATCCCAAGTACTACGACAAGATGTCGGAGTTGCTCGACGCCCTGATCGAGGAGCGGCGCAGCGGTGTCGTGGCGTACCAGGAATACCTGAGTAGGATCGCCGAGCTGACCAGGCAAGCGAAGAATCCGGGCGGCGTTGGGGGTTATCCCGCCGCGTTGAATACGCCGGCCAGGCGGGCGCTCTACGACAACCTGGAGCGGGATGAGGCGCGCGCCCTGGCGGTGGATCGGGCCGTGCGTGAGAGCCGCCAGGACGACTGGCGCGCCAATCAGGTGAAGGTGAGAAAGGTGAAGCTGGCCATCAGGGCCGCGCTCGATGCGCTAACGACGGGGGCCGACCCGCGACAGATGAAGGAATCCGGTGCCTCCTACTCAACCGGGCCTGAGGAGGACCTCGAAACCACGACTACCCGCCTGCTCGACCTGGCGAAAAACCAGGATGAGTACTGAGACGGGCAGCGTCACCGTCGGCGGCCTCACCGTCGAGGTGGCGCGCAAGGACATCAAGAACCTGCACCTCGGGGTCTATCCGCCGTACGGCCGGGTGCGGGTGGCCGCGCCCCTCGCGGTCGGCGATGACGCGGTGCGCCTGGCGGTCATTGGCAAGCTAGGCTGGATCAAACGCCAGCAGGCCAGGTTTGGCGCCCAACTGCGCCAATCGCGGCGAGAAATGGTCAGCGGCGAGAGCCACTACGTCCTCGGCCGGCGTTATCGGCTGCGCGTGCATGAGCACGCTGGTCCCGCCAGAGTGGGTCTATGCGGCGCCGCATTTATCGACCTCTACGTACGGCCGGAGACAATCGCCGCACAGCGCGAAGCCGTGTTACAACGCTGGTATCGCGCGCGATTGAAGGCGCTGATTCCGCCGCTACTGGAGAAGTGGCAGGGGGTCCTGGATGTGCAGGTAGCCGATTGGGGCGTCAAAAGGATGAAGACCAAGTGGGGTAGCTGCAACATCGAGGCGCGGCGGATCTGGTTGAACCTGGAACTGGCGAAAAAGCCGGAGCAGTGCCTGGAGTACGTTGTCGCGCATGAGTTGGCGCATCTGCGAGAGCGACGCCATAACGAGCGATTTATAGCGCTAATGGACCACCACTTGCCGCATTGGCGGGCGCTCCGCGACGAACTGAATCACGCGCCGCTCGGCCACGAAGACTGGATGTCTTTCTCCCCCCTCCGCCTATGAGCGATGCCGAACGAGCACAGAAGCTGCGCGAGTTGCTCGAGGAAGCCCATAGCCTCGATGTCACTATCCATTCCGACGATGAGGCGCGGGCGCACCTCGATTGGCGCGCGCGAAAACACAACGCGCCACCGGAAAACTACCGTGCCGCCACTCTTGGCGCTGACATCTGCGTGATCTGCGTGCGCCCACGGTATGCCGATATGCCGGCAACATTCGTATACTGCGAGAGGAGCTTATCCACGTCCAACAAGGGCGCGAGGGTAGTATCAATTCTGTTTCAATTGTCGAGGCGGAGATACAGGCGCGCGAGCCGATGATTCAATCTCAACCTAGGAGCATGTCTAAGAACGAGGCAGCGCGGGCGCACCTGGACGACCTGCTGGCGCGCCGGCCGGTGATGATGGCGCCGATGGAGGATGTCACCGACGTCCATTTCCGCGCGCTGTGCCGCGGGTTGGGCGCCGATCTGACCTTCACGGAGTTCGTCAACGTCGAGATGCTGCTGGCCGGCGCGCCGAGAATCCGGCGCAAGATCGAGCTCGGCCCCGGCGAGGGTCCGACCGTCGGTATCCAGATCTACGGGGCCAACCCCGCCACGCTCGTCGAGGCGGCGGGAGTGGCCGAGGGGGCCGCGCCGGCCTTGATCGACATCAACTGCGGCTGCTGGGTGCCCAAGATCGCGCGGCGCGGCGCGGGGAGCGCCTGGCTGCGCGACGTGCCGGCCATGGCCGCGATGGCCGAGCGGGTGGTGCGCGCGGTCGCGCTGCCGGTGACGGTCAAGACGCGCATCGGCTGGGGCGACAGCCCGCCGCGGCCCGACGAGATGGCGCGCCGCCTCGAGGCCGTCGGCGTCGCGGTGATCACGCTGCACTGCCGCACCGCCCTGCAGGGGCATAAGGGTCCCGCCGACTGGAGCTGGGCGCGGCGCGTGCGCGAGGCGGTGGGCATCCCGGTCGTGGTCAACGGCGGCGTGGAGACGGCCGCCGACGTGCGGCGCGCCTTCGATGAGACGGGCTGCGCCGGTGTGATGATCGGGCGCGCCGCGCTCAACCACCCCTGGATCTTCCGCGAGGCGCGCGCCTACTTGGCCGGTGAGCCGGTCGCGGGACCGACGGTCGCGGAGCGGCTGGAACTGTGCCGCGCGCACCTGCGCTGGAACGTGGCGGCGCGCGGCGAGCGGCCCGGCGTGTGGGCGCTGCGCCGGCACCTGCTGGGCTACCTCTCGGACGTGCCCGAGGGCATGGACCTGCGCCGCCTGCTGCTCGCCGACGACACGCTCGCCGGCAACCTCGCGCTCGTCGACGCCCACGAGGCGCGCCTCGCCCGCGAGGGCCGCCTCCCCGCCGCGTGACGGCCTGTCTAGTCACCCGGGTTATCTTCAGCATGGAGGCGGGAAGCGATGGTCGCGCAAGAGATCGTGGACGTGCCGCCGACGCCTAGCTATGCGCACGGCGAGATCACCATCGCGCTCGGCGCCGCGCTCTATCCCTACGTGCGGGCGCACAGGCTCGGGCATGTTTTTGCCGCTCGAACGACGTACCACATCGACGGTTTGCCGGATCGGCTACCGGATCTGACGTTCGTGGCCGGTGATAAGACACCCCCTCCTTCCATCAGGAGGGTGATGTCGCGCCGGATCTCGTCGTCGAGATCGTTTCGGCCACCGACACTTTCGGCGCCGTCAGTGCGAAAGTGCAAGGGTATCTCGACCACGGAGTCCGACTGGTCCGGGTCATCAATCCGTGGTTGCACACGATCGACGCGTACGAAGCGACGCGGCAGCGTCTATTCGCCCTGAACGATACCCTGGACACCGACCCTGTTATCCCGGGCTTCAGGCTGCCCATGCGGGAGCTGTTCGACTGGGAGTTCAATCCTTAAGGTGCGGCCGGTACGCAACGATGCGCTCTCACGGATGGCATGACGCGCCCGAGGCGGTGCGGACGGCGGTCTACGCTCCGCGCTGGAGCAGGCGCGGCTGTGAAGCAGCGCGTTGGGGCGCCGATTGGACCGCGCGGCGTGCTACCATGACCGGGGACGCGTCGAGGGGATCGCGGCAAGGAGCGCCTGTGAGAACACACAACGGGGACGGGTTGGAGATCGGCGCGCCGGTCGACGAGGGGGAGCAGCGCGCGTTCAGGACCATCGCCGACTACGCGTTCGCCCCGACACCGCCGCTCGTCCCGGACATCAAGGGGATACAGCGTCAGGGACCCGAGAATGTTCGGCTGGCGCGAGTCGGCGGCCGGGTCGCGGGCGGTCTGAGTATGCTGTTCATGGGGCAGTGGTTCGGCGGCCGCCCTGTGCCCATGGCCGGCATCGCCGCGGTGGCCATCGCGCCGGAGCACCGCTCCACGGGCATCGGCTCGCGCCTGCTACGCGGCGTGCTCGAGGAGGTCCGCGCGCGGGGCATGCGCCTCTCCGCGCTCTACCCCGCCACCCAGGTGGTGTACCGCCGCGCCGGGTACGAGCAGGCCGGCGTCGCCATGGGCTACGCGCTACCCCTGCACGGCCTCGACCCGCGCGGCGGCGACCCGCATGTCCAGATGCGCCGGGCCACCGAGGAGGATGACGGCGCGATCCGCGCCCTCTACGCCGAACAGGGCCGGCGCACCGCCGGCGCACTCGACCGCAACGAGTATATGTGGCGCCGCCTGATGAACGTGGGCGACACCCCATTGAACACGTACCTCGTCGAGCGCGACGGCGTGGCGGAAGGCTACATCGTCTACGAGCAGCGCCAGCGGGCCGGCGAGCGCGACCGCGCCATCGTCGCGCGCGACCTCGTGGCGCTCACGCCGGGGGCCGCGCGCACCCTCCTCGCGTTCCTGGCCGGCCACCGCTCCACGGTCAACAGCGTGGAATGGGTGGGCTCCCCCGCCGATCCGCTGCTCCTGCACGTGCCGAACCAGGGCTACAAGGTCGCGTGGTACGAACAGTGGATGCTGCGCATCGTGGACGCGCCCGGCGCGCTCGAGGCACGGGGCTACCCACCGGCGCTGCACGCCGAACTGCACCTGGAGGTGCGCGACGACGCGCTCCCGTGGAACAGGGGCCGGTGGGTGCTGACGGTGGCCGGCGGGCGCGGCGAGGTCCGCGCGGGCGGCCGGGGCGACGTGCGGCTGGACGCGCGCGGGCTGGCTCCCCTCTACAGCGGCTACCTGTCCGCGGAGGAACTGCTGAGCACGGGCCTCGTGGAGGGCGCGCCGGGCACCCTCGCGCTCGCCTCGCTCGTCTTCGGCGGCCCCACGCCCTGGATGGCCGACAGCTTTTAGGCGTCAGCTGTCAGCCATCAACTGAGAGGGCGAGGATTCGCTGTCACGACGTGTGGCAGCCGGCCGTTTTTGTATATACCGATCGCATGATCGATAGCGGGTTTAGGCGACGCTGGGGACCGCCTCCGGCGTGGACTGGGCGACGGGGGCGACGGGGGCGACGCGGATCGCGCCGTCCTCCATCGCTACCCGCGCCGTGGCCCCGTGCTCGACCTCGCCGGCCAGGATGGCGTCGGCCAGGGCGTCGTCGACGTGCGACTGGATGGCCCGGCGCAGCGGCCGCGCGCCGTACTCCTCGTCGTAGCCCTCGTCAATCAGGAAGGCCTTGGCCTCGTCGGAGACCTCGAGCGCGATGCCCTGCTCGGTCAGCCGCCCCGCTACGTTGGCGAGCAAGAGGTCCACGATGGAGCGCAGGCTCTCCCGCGTGAGCGAACTGAACACGACCACCTGGTCGATGCGGTTGAGGAACTCGGGGCGGAAGGCCCGCTTGAGCCCCTCCAGCGCCTTGCTCTTGCGCGCGGCGTCCTCGCGCTCCCCGGCGTCCTCGGCCCCGCGCAGGGTGGCGAAGCCGAGCTTGCCCACCTTGCGCAGGTCGGCCGAGGCCACGTTGCTGGTCATGATGACCACGGTGTTCTTGAAGTCGACCACGCGACCCTGGCCGTCGGTGAGGCGGCCGTCGTCCATGATCTGCAGCAGGGCGTTGAAGACCTCCGGGTGCGCCTTCTCGATCTCGTCGAACAGGACCACGCTGTAGGGCCGGCGGCGGACCTGCTCGGTGAGCTGGCCGCCCTCGTCATGCCCGACGTAGCCGGGAGGGCTGCCGAACAGGCGCGACACGGTGTGCGGCTCCATGTACTCGCTCATGTCGAGGCGGATCATGGCGTCCTCGCCGCCGAAGAGCTCGGCCGCGAGCGCGCGGGCCAGTTCGGTCTTGCCGACGCCTGTCGGGCCGAGGAACAGGAAGCTGCCGATGGGGCGCTTGGGGTCCTTCAGGCCCGCGCGCGCGCGGCGGATGGCCCGGCTGACAGCCGTGATAGCCTCGTCCTGGCCGACCACGCGGCCCCGCAGGTCGCCCTCGAGGTTGCGCAGGTTCGCGCGCTCGCTCTCGAGCATCTGGCCGACGGGCACGCCCGTCATGCCCTCCACGACCGTGGCGATCAGCTCGGGCGTCACCACCAGCGGCGCAGCCTGGTCGGCCTCGGCGCGGGCGTGGTCGAGCTTCTCTTGGGCCACCACCTCTTGCTGGCGCAGCTTGGCGGCGCGCTCGTAGTCCTCGGCCAGCGCCGCAGACTCCTTCTGGCCCTGGATGTCGGCCACCTGCGCCTCCAGGTCGGACACAGCTTGCGGCCCCTCGCCACGCTCGCTGGCCTCGAGACGCAGCATGGAGGCGGCCTCGTCGAGCAGGTCGATGGCCTTATCGGGCAGGAAGCGGTCGTTGATGTAGCGGTCGGAGAGCGTCGCCGCCGCCTCGATCGCCGCGTCGGAGATCTGCACGCCGTGGTGCCCCTCGTAGTGCGGCTTGACGATCTGCAGCATCGGGATGGCCTCCTCGACGCTGGGCTCGCCGACCTGCACGGGCTGGAAGCGGCGCTCCAGCGCGGCGTCCTTCTCGATGTGCTTGCGGTACTCGTCGAGCGTGGTGGCGCCGATCAGGCGCAGGTCGCCGCGCGCGAGGGCCGGCTTGAGCATATCGGCCGCGCCCACGGCGCCCTCGGCCGCGCCGGCGCCGACGACGGTGTGCAGCTCGTCGACGAAGAGGATGACGTTCTTGTCGGCCGTGGCCTCCTCGATGACGCCCTTGACGCGCTCCTCGAACTGGCCGCGGAACATCGCGCCGGCGACCATGCCGCCGAGGTTGAGCGAGATGATGCGCTTGCCGCGCAGGAAGGCGGGGGCGGTACCGTCGGCGATGCGCCGGGCGATGCCCTCGACGATGGCGGTCTTGCCGACGCCGGGCTCGCCGACGAGGACAGGGTTGTTCTTCTGGCGGCGGCCCAGCACGGTGATGACGCGGCGGACCTCCCGCTCGCGGCCCGCAGCGGGGTCGAGCCGGCCCTCGGCGGCGTCCTTAGTCAGGTCGCGGCCGAAGTGGTCGAGCGTCGGGGTCTTGCTCTGGGGGGCCTGCCGCTCGGCCGTGGCCGTGCCGCCCTGACCACCCTGGCCGGCGCCGCGGCCGAAGATATTGCCCAGGGCGTTGCCGCCGGCGGCGCCGGCGCCGCTCATGTTGCCCTGCAGCGGGCCAGTCGCGCCCACCGGACCCACCGGGCCCACCGGACCCATGGCCCCTTCCATAATCTCGCGGGCGCAGGTCTCGCAGAACAGGTGCGACTCGCGGGCACCGTTCACGATGCCGTCCAGGCGCACGCGGGCGTCCTTGATCTGGCACTTCTCACACTTAGGCATTGAAATAGGTCCTCTCGGATGAGTCTCCGGCGGCTCGTGGCCCGGGGAAAGGCCGCCGCCAAAGGCGGCGCCGGCGACTGCCGGCCGGCGCTCATAGTACTAGTATCGTCTGGGGACGGGCCGGCCCTTAGCCGGATACCGCTAGTCGTGGGGACTGCAGCGGCGACGAGGGGCCGGATGGTCGTCGCCTGGCTCTATTCACCGTCATGGCGCGAACCCTGCTTATCCTCAACGCTTACACAGTCAGTATAGCACCCCACCGGCGCTATATCAAGGGTAGTTGATAGCTTTCGGCTCAACCTTCTTGTAGTATACATCGCCACGGGCCGATTTGCTACCCTGCAAATGGGTAGGTCCCAGCAGAGGCCGGCGACTGCAGTCGCGGGCGGTCCCGGGCGAGCGGCGCCAAGCAGGAATGTATATGTCTACTAGTTCATCCACAGCAGGCGGCGGCGCCGGCCGCGCGCGTTTCCTGGACGCCTGCCACCTGCGCTCGGCCGGCGCGACGCCCGTGTGGTTCATGCGCCAGGCCGGCAGCGCCCTGCCCGGCCACCGCCTCTTGCGCGAGCGCTACTCGGTGCTCGAGCTGGCCAAGACGCCCGAACTCGCCGCCGAGTTGGCCGTGATGCCCGTGCGCGACCTCGGCGTCGACGCCGCCGTGCTCTACGCGGACATTATGCTGCCGCTGGAGCGCATGGGCATCGCGGTCGAGCTCCTGAACAGCGGCCCGGCCATCGCCAACCCGGTGCGCACGCGGGCCGGCGTAGAGAGGCTGCGCGTGATAGAGCCCGAGGAGGACGTGCCCTTCGTGCTCCAGTCGATCCGCCTCGTCAAGAGGGAGCTCGGTGACCGCGCGGCGATCATCGGCTTCTCCGGCGGCCTCTTCACCCTGGCCGCCTACATGATCGAGGGCGGCCCCTCGCGCGAGTTCGGCCGCGCCAAGGCCCTGATGTACCGCGAGCCGGAGACGTGGCGGCTGTTGATGGATAAGCTCTCGGCGGTGGTGATAGTCTACCTGCGCGCGCAGGTCGCGGCCGGCGTCGACGTGGTGCAGCTCTTCGACTCGTGGGTCGGCGCGCTCAACCGGGCCGACTACCGCCGCTACGTGGCGCCGCATACGCGCGCGGTCTTCGACGCTATAAAGAGGATGGGCGTTCCCTCAATCCACTTCGGGACCGGCGCGGCCGCCCTGCTGGAGGATATGGCCGCGGCCGGCGGCGACCTGCTCTCGGTCGACGCACGCGTGCTGCTCGACGAGGCGTGGGCGCGGGTCGGCCCGGACAAGGGCATCCAGGGTAACCTGGACTCGACGCGGCTGCTGGCCGGCTGGCCCGCCACCGAGGAGGGCGCGCGCGATGTGCTGCGCCGCGCCAGGGGCCGCCCCGGCCACGTCTTCAACCTCGGGCACGCCATCCTGCCCGAGACCGACCCCGCCCTGCTCGCCCGGCTTGTCGAATTCGTGCACGAAACGACCGGGAACGCCAGCTCCCGACCAGCATGAGCTTATATCGCCTGACGCCTATCGTGTTAGAGGTCGCGCCGGGCGAAGCTGCGCACGGAGAGGTAGAGCATCACGACGACCCAGGCGACGGCCCAGATGATGTAGGGCGTCGTGGGCGGCGCGCCCGCGACGACGCCCGTCTGGCTCGTGGCCCTGGCGATGCCGGTGAGCGCCGCCGGCTGCAGGTTGTACTGAGCGCCGTGCCACAGCCCGTCGGTCGGCAGCAGCAGGCTGACCACTGTGCCGGCCGTCGTGATGTTGCTGTTCTGGAACACCGCGCCGACCTGGGTGATGATGCCGGCGATCCACGCGAAGCCGAAGAGCACGAGCGCGATGATGCCGCCCGTGATCGACGGCAGGCGCGTGCTGGCCAGCAGGCCCAGCGTCAGGAGCACGACGGACTGCGCGATCAGGAACAGGATCGCGCTGGCCGGGTGGGGCGGCATGTACCCGGTGACGACCTTGATCACGGCCAGTTCCAGCGCCCCGGCGACGGCCGTATACCCGGCCAGCAAGAGGGTCAGGCCGAGCCACTTGCCCAGCACAAAGTCGCCGCGCCGGATCGGGCGCGGTAGCATCGCCAGCACGAGGCCCGATTCGACGTCGGCGGCGACGGCGGGCGCGGCGAGGAAGGCGGCGCCCACGGCGAGCACGAAGTTGAACATAAAGGCCACGAGCAGCACGAGGCTGGCCGCGATCCCCAACACCTCGACGTGCGAGATCGTATGGCCCCCGCGCGTGATGGTCGGGATGCGCGAGAAGCCCCAGCCGGTGATCCCGATGATGACGAGGGTGAGGATGGCCACGGCCAGCAGCAAGCGTCGGCGCGCCGCCTCATGCAGGGTCAGGCGCGCGATGATCAGCAGCGGCAGCGACGGCGACGGCGACGGCATTGGTCCCCCCGAGCGGTTAGCGATCAGCTGTTAGTAATTAGCGATCAGTTGTTAGTCAGGCGGCCACCGAGAATGGCGAGGTGTACCCTGTTTGGACCGGCGGTCGGGTTCATCGAGTTCTTGCTCCCGCTGCTAATCACTAACAGCTAATTGCTAATCGCCAACAGTTGCAAAAAGCGATCTTCGAGCGATTGGTGGCGCGGCTCGACGGCGTAGACGCGGCCGCCCAGGCGCACGACCTCGGCGACGAGCAGGGGCGCGTCGTCTTCGTCCAGGCCGCGCACGACGTACCAGCCCTCCTCGCGCCAGACCTCGCCGAAGCGGGCCAGCGCGTCCTCGCCGGCCCGCGAAAGCCCCACGACGCGCAGGCGCACCACGCCCGTCTCGCCGAGCACCTCGCCCATCGTGCCCGTGGCGATGACGCGCCCGACATTGACGATAGCCACGCGGTCGCACACATGCTCGACCTCGGTCAGCAGGTGCGAGTTGAGGAAGACGGTGGCGCCGCGCCGCTTGAGCGCGTGGATGATCTCGCGCACGTCATGCCGGCCCACCGGGTCCAGGGCCGAGGTCGGCTCGTCGAGCAGCACGAGGTCGGGGCGGCCGAGCAGGGCCGCGCTGAGGCCCAGGCGCTGCTGCATGCCCTTGGAGAACGCGCCCACGCGATCTCCGGCGCGCGCGGCAAGCCCGACGGTGCGCAACGCCTCGTCGATCTCGGCGGCGCGATCCGCGCGCGGCACGCCGGCGAGCGCGCAGTGCAGGGCCAGCGCCTCGCGCGCGGAGAGCCAATCCTGGTAGCGGAACAACTCGGGCAGGTAGCCGACGCGGCGCCGCGTCTCGCGGTCGCCGAGCGGGGCGCCGAGCACGAGACCCTCGCCCCCGGTCGGGCGGGTCAGCCCGAGCAGCAGCTTGACGGCCGTAGTCTTTCCGGCGCCGTTGGGACCGAGGAAGCCGAATACCTCGCCGCGCGGCACCGTGATGGACAGCCCGGCGAGGGCCGTGGTCGTACGGTATCGCTTGACGAGATCGATCGTCTGGATGGCGGGCGTGGAGGCAGGGGTTTGTTCCCCTGCCTCCACGCGGTTTCGGCCTCCTGTCACAATAGCCATTATACGGCCTCAGCGCGCGTGCAGCGCATTGGCGACGGCCACGACCTGGTCCTGGGTGAGGGCGCCGGCCACGGCATAGACGGCGCCGTCCTTCTGCCAGATGATGCCGCTGCCGATGCCTGTGTTGTCCCCGACGACCAGGCTGTCCGCGCCGTCCTGCAAGGTGACGTGCTGCGCGTTGAAGCGGTCGACCGGGATCGGGATGGGCAGCGTCGAACTCGGGTCGCCGATACTCTTGATCTCAGCGGCCACCTGTGACGAGACGCCGGGCTGGCGCGACAGATAATCCTCGAGCTCGACCACCGTGACGCCGTTCGTCGTTGTCAGCCGCGGCCGCGGCGCCTGCACGACGACGAGGCTGGGGATGGACGTCAGATCGCCGCTCCCCGCCGCCGCGGCCCGCGGCCTGATATCCTTGCGTACCTGCGCGACGGCCGCCTTGCCTCCGTCACGGGCCTGTGGGGCCGGCGCGCCGCGCGGGGCGGACGCCGGGTTGTCCCCGCCGTTGGCCGGGGCGGCGCCGCCGTAGGTAGCCACGACGATCGGCCCGACCGAGAGGCGCAGGGCGCTGCCGTCGAGCCCCGCGGGCATGTCCGGTAGCGTCTTGCCGGCCTTCGCCGCGGCGGCCCGCGCCCTAGCCGCGTCGAAGGTGAAGGAGGCGATGCCCCGTGACATGACGCTATAGGTCACGGTGCTGGGGACCCCCGCCGGGAGCGTGGCGGGCGTGAACACGGTCAGGCCAGAGGCGTGCGCGGCCTCCGCGGCGCTCGCATAGGACTGAGTAGTCGGGTTCTGTATCGCGGCCATCGTCCCGTAGGAACTCAGGTCCGGCAGGTCGCGCAGGCTCTGCAGGTCGCCGCTCGTCACCGGGACGGCCGTGAACTGCTGCGGCTCGAAGATGGTGAGGACGCTCGCGGCGAGCGAGCCGGCGGGCGTGAGCGCGAAGGCGCCGGCGAGGGCCGCCGCCGCGACGAGGGCGCCGGTTGGCCGCGCCAGCCGGCGCGCGCTCGTGTTGTACTGGTACATGGGTGTTGTCCTTTCAAGAGGGCGTCGCCAGGGGAGCCGTAACCCCGTCGCACGGGGCGCCGGCTCGGCGGCGAGGCGTTGTCGTATGGTGTGTAAAGCGGGGACAGGGTCGACGCGCGTGGCCGGCGCGGCCAGCAGACCCGACGCCGCGCGGGCGTCGGCCGCCACGAGCGCGTAGGTCCTCTGGCAGCGCGCGCACGCGGCGAGGTGCGCGCGATCCGCCGCCGCGACCGCCTCCGGCTCGTCGTACAGGCGGCGGATCGCGCCGTCGTCGAGGTGTCTCACAGGGTCATCTCCTTTCGCAGGGTGGCCTCGGCGCGCCGGAGCAGCGTGCCGATCTGTCCCACGTTGACACCGAGGGCCGCGGCGGTCTCGGCATAGCTCAGTCCACTATAGCGCAGCGCCAGCACGGCAGCGCTCTTCTGCGGCAGACGGGCGAGCGCCCTGCGCACCTCGCCCTGCCGCTCCTCCCGTTCGATCACATGCGCCGGGTCAGGAGCGCCGGCGTCGTAGAGGCGCTCGTGCGCGCCGAACTCGGCCTTTTCGCGTTGTGCGCGGCGGCGCCGTCCGCGCACGACGTTGAGGGCGGTGTGGACGGCGGCGGCGTGCAGCCACGGCCGCGCGTGGGGGACGGTGTGACCGGCGCGCAGGTCGCGCGCGTAGGCCCGGTGGAACTGCACGAAGACATCCTGCGCCACGTCCTCGGCCTCGTGGGCGTCGGCCAGCACGCGCGAGGCGATGGCCACGACCGTGGCGTACTCCGCCGTGAAGAGGCGCTCGAAGGGGTCGCCCACGCCCACGCCTTGCACGTCTCGCACACTCTGCACGTCTCGCACGCTCCCGTACGTCCCTACCCGCACCGACATTGTACGTCGCGCCCCCCTCCCACACCGTCCTCTGATAATAGAGCACCACGGTGCGCCGGGATGTGACAAGAGAAAGTGATCAGCCGGTAGCGGCCAGCTATCAGCCGTCGGCTGATAGCTGGCCGCTACCGGCTACCGGCTACCGGCTAACAGCCCGAGCACGCGTGCGAAGTCGTCGTCGGCCGCGATACGGTTGTGGCGCTCGACGCCGCAGCCCAGGCAGCGGTGCACGACGGCGTGCTCACCCCTGGCGCGGGTAAACGCGCCGGCGGGCGCCATCAGGGCGCCGCAGTGGCTCGCGCGATCCCCGGGGGTGCAGTCGTCCACGTGCCGGGAATAGAGGCAATAGGGACAGTGGTTGCGATGCTTGCCGCCGTAGGGGATCGGCCCCACGACGACTTTGCAGTGGCGACAGCGGAACGTCTGCTGATCCGGACGCGACCACGCGGGCCGCTCGCGACTCTCTCCGTCCTCGCTCCTGCCATATCGGTATGTCCTGGACAACGGGTGGTACTCCTGGCTCTGTCGCCGCCGTCGCCCGCGAGCGACGGCGGGGGAAAATAGATGGCTATCTCGACAAGGAACAGGACCCACACAATGGCGGCTAACAGGTACAACAACATGAACGACCTCTCGATCTCGTGGGCCGACACGGGCGCGCCGGCGGCCGACAAATAACAATAGAGCCACAGGATACGTTGTCCTGTGGCTCTATTTTGACGCCGCGCCCCCGAAGGCGCGTCGCCGGAATAGCTTCTTCGTGGCCCCCTCAGTCGGGTCGTCACAGCGGCGCGTCAACACTAACCCTGGATTGAAGGCGCAAGAAACCACAGGCGCTGCTGTACCTATGGTCGTGTGGTCGTGAAAAGCGACGGCGCGTCGCGTTGAAGCGGATCTACGGCGTTATATTAACGGCGGCCCGAAAAGG
>JAABUM010003185.1_pt1 | contig 20781 bp, 17 predicted proteins | sample 5559161 | NCBI WGS metagenome assembly JAABUM01 (sample SAMN10711868, study PRJNA513369) | rock metagenome | isolation source: Antarctica rocks | place: Antarctica: Victoria Land, Siegfried Peak nord
CGACTACCGCACCAGCCTCCCCGCCACGATCCAGGGGATGCGCCGGTACCTGGGGAGCGGGCTCGTGAAGGGCGTCGGGCCGGTGATGGCCGGGCGGATCGTCGACGCCTTCGGCGAGGGCACGTTCGACGTCATCGACGCCAGCCCGGAGCGCCTGACCGAGGTCCAGGGGATCGGGAAGGTCCGCGCCACGCGCATCGCGGCGACGTGGGTCGAGCAGCGGCACATCCGGGAGGTGATGGCCGCCTTGCAGGGGTACGGCGTCTCCACCTCGCTGGCGGTGCGGATCTACAAGCGCTTCGGCGACGACAGCGGGCGCGTCGTGGCCCAGGAGCCGTACCGGATGGCGCGCGAGGTCTGGGGGATCGGCTTCAAGACGGCGGACACGATCGCGCAGGCGGTCGGCATCGCCCCCGACGCCCCCGCCCGCCTCCAGGCGGGGGTGCTCCACGCGCTGGGGGCCGCGGGCGACGAGGGGCACACGCTCCTCCCCGAGCGGGAACTCCTCGAGACGGCGGCCGAACTGTTGGGTGTCGAGGACGGGCGGCTCGGGGACGCGGTCGGGGCGCTGCTGGCAACGGGCGACCTCGTGGCGGCACAGCGGGAGGACACCACCCTCCGGCTGCTCGCGCTGGCCCCGTTCGCGCGGGCGGAGTCCGGCCTCGCCTCCCGGCTCGTGGCGCTGGCCGCGGCCGGGGCCGACGCCCGGGTGGCGCGGGTCTTCGCCGACGCCGACTGGGCCGCCGCGTTCGGCTGGCTGGCGGCGCGGCACGCCATCACCCTCGCGCCGGAGCAGGAGGCCGGGGTGCGGATGGCGCTGACATCGCCGGTCAGCATCCTCACCGGGGGGCCGGGGACGGGGAAGACGCACACCCTGCGGGCGTTGCTGCTCCTCGCGCGGGCGAAGCGGCTGCGCCCGCTCCTCGCCGCCCCGACCGGGCGGGCGGCCAAGCGGATGCAGGAGGCGACCGGGGTGGACGCGGGGACCCTCCACCGCACGCTCGAGCTGCGCCCGGGCGGCAAGGCGGGGCGCGGGCCGGACAACCCGCCCGACGCCGACCTGGGCGTGGACGCACACCCCGAAGGTGCGCCGCCTTCATGCCCAACCGCGTCGCGCCTCATCGCTGCTGCCGAGCGTGGTTGTGCGAGGGGAAAGCAGCGTTTGTCGTTCGAGTGCACGGTCGAAGGGCCGGTCTCAGTCGGCCCCCGTCAGCGCATCGGCGCGGACGCGCGTATCGCCGGAAGGTGTGTCGCGGTTACCCGGATCGGCGGGCGATGTCGCCCGGTCGGTCAGTTGGGCCTCGTAGGCGAAGTGACCGATCAGCCGATCGGTGAGTCGCGGCATCAGCCGCTTGCTCCAAATCATGGCGAGGCCCGCGCCGCCGACGACCACCTCCGCGCGCGGGGCGCGTGCCGCGCGCACGATGGCCGCCGCCACCCGTTCCGGCGCATACACCGGCGGCACCCCGCGCGGGCGGACACCCAGGCGGGTGGCGACATTGCTGAAGAAGGGAGTGTTGATCGTGGCCGGCTTGATATTGGTGACCGAGACGGGCACGCCCTCGTGCTCCAGTTCCATGCGCAGCACGTCGAGGAGGCCGCGCACGCCGTGTTTCGCGGCGGCGTAGGCGCCCTGGAACGGCAGCCCCACCTCCGACTCGATGGACGATACCACGATCAAGCCACCGCCGCGCTCTCGGAGGAGCGGCAGCGCGACCATCGCCCCGTAGGCCGGCCCGTAGAGATCGGTCTCGATCACGCGCCGCAAATCCTCGGGGCGGAGATCGGCGACCGTGCTGTAGACGCCGATCCCGGCGACCTGGACCCAGGTGTCGACACGGCCGAAGAGCTCGCTGGCCCGCGCCCCGGTGGCCTGCACCTGCGCGTAGTCGCCGGTGTCCATCGCCAGCCACTCGACCCGCGTGCCCGTGGTGCGTAGTTCGGCGGCGAGATCTTCCAGCGCCGCGCCGTCGCGCGCCGTTATCAGGAGCTGCGCCCCCGCGTGCGCGAACGCCTCGGCGGCGGCGCGGCCGAGGCCGCTCGACGCGCCCACGATCACCACCACCTGCTCATCGATCGGCTTCCGCTGCCTGCCTGCCATGCTGACCTCCAGCGCTGCCCTGCACCCAACGCCGGGCCACAGGTTAATAACGGGTACAGGGCTAAGCACCGCTCGTGGCAGCCCATGCACCGTGCGGTGCCGACACGAGCGGTGGACGACGCACGAGTGGGGCTGCCCTGCCCCGGAGTCAGGTGCCCGCGAGCTTTTGGTCGGCCCGCTCCGTCGCGGACGGCTGCGTCCGCGTCAGCAGCGCCGCCCCCGTCTCGAACGCGACCAGCCCGAGCAGGATCGGCAGCGCGTTGCCCCGCTTGCGGTCCTCGTCGTCGAACAGTAGGAACGTTGCTGCGGCGTGTGTCGCCGCCGTGAGCCCATCGAGGGCCAGGTGCCCTGGCATCGGCAGTACCTTGAACAGCCCCAGTTCATACCTCGTCAGCAGGCTCCCCGCGAGCGTCGTGATCGCCGAGCCGGTCAGGAGCGTGGTCACCGTCGGGGTCCACCCCAGCAAGCGCGGCAATGCCAGGAGCGTCCCGGCCGAGAGATAGTCCAGCACACCGTGCGCCTTCGTCGAAATCGGCTTCATCATGTTCACCCTCGCTTCAGTCATCCCCGACGCGTGCCCGGAGTAGCTCTTCAGAGCGCAAGCTCGATGCCGCGGGGCGCTCGTCCGGCCGTTAATCCGGCGTTCATTTCGAGCCCTCGCCGTATGATGTCGGACCTACCCCTACAGTGGGCTTGACCCGATGCGGCTCTTCCGCAATTCGCGTGAAGTGTGCTCCGGAGTAGGCCAATGGGGTCCAAATCAGGCAAGAACCGGTGGCGAAGCAGCCCCATACCGGCCGAGTTCCGGCTATCAGTCCCACTTCGCCGACCTTTTCGAGATGGATCACGCGAATTGCGGAAGAGCCGATGCTGCGGACACCTGAACATTGGGCGTGAGCCCAAGGAGGTGTTTCGATGCCGTGTACCCACCCACAGTATCCGCTGGAGTTCCGCGCCGAGGCGGTGCACCTCGCCCGGGGCAGCGATAAGTCGATCCCGGCGCTGGCGGCCGACCTGGGGATTCCCTCCGAGGCGTTGCGCCACTGGCTGCGCCGGGCGGACGCGGACGCGGGCCGGGGCCAGCCCGGCGACCTGACGAGCGACTAAGTACAATCAGATGGATTTCCTGGCTTTCGAGCCGATCCCCGATAGGATGGTGTGGGGCTGCTGGTTGTGGCGGGTGAAGAACTCCTTGGCGGCGGTAAGCAACGCCTGTTTGGTGGCGAAGCACGCGCAGTGCGTGACCTCGCACCGGAAATGGTGCCAGAGCATCTCGATCGGGTTGAGCCAGGGGCTGTAGGTCGGCGGGTACAGCAAGACGAGCCGCCCGGCGGGGCGCACGACGTCCGCGACCTCGTCGTCCTTGTGCGTGCCCACGTTATCCCACGCGACGTAGACCGTACCGGTCGGATGCCGCGCCAGCAGCGCCGTGAGGAGCGCGGCGATTTCCTTGCGGCGCTTGCGCCGCTCGAAGTGCACCATCGTCTCGCCGGTATGATCGTTCACCGCGCCGAGGTCGTAGTACTTGTCCGGCTGCCCGGGCGTCGGGATCATGACCTGCTGCCCCTTCGGGCTCCACATCGCGCGCAGCGTGGGCAGCCAGCGCAGGTTGAACTCGTCGGCGTAATAGAAGGCGTCGCCCGGTGCGAGGTGGTCGCGGTCCTGCTCGATCGTCGTTTTTTTACGCGATACTCGGGGTCGGGGCTGCTGACCGTGTGCTGGGGACGGCTGCGGACGATGCCGCCCGCCTTGAGCGCGAGGCGCACCGTCTCGTCGGTCAGGCGGAGTCCGGTCAGCTCGGCCAGGTAGGTCCGCCAACCGTTGCGACGTCCACATGGAGTAGGACCGCCCCACGCAGCGGGGCCGTTGCCGGACGGCGGCGAGCAGCGGCTCCCGGTGGTCGGCGGTAATCTTCCGCGGCCCGCCCGGCATCGGGCGATCCTGCAGCCCCGCCAGCCCCTCGGCCAGCCAGCGTTTCAGCCACACCCTGACCGGCTGGTCGGACTCGCGCACGATCCGGGCGATCGCAGGCGCGGTGAGCCGCTGCTCGCCCGCCAGCAGCACGATCTGCGCGCGGGTCCGCGGCCGCACGTCGCGCGTCGTCCGATACCGCGTGTCCAGGGCTTCCGCCTCGGCGGCGGTCAACTCGGGGATCGCCAACGGCTTGCGCAGGGCGGTCTCCTCCCGCCGCCAGCATAGCGCATCCCCACGAACCTTATCTGATTGTACTTAGCGGGCGGAACTGCACCGCCTGCGGCGCGAGGTGAAGACGCTCCAGCAGGAGCGCGAGATCGTACGAAAAGTCGCGGCCTGCTGCGCGAAGGAGTCCGTATGAGCCGCTACCGGTTCAGCCAGGCGGGGCAGGCCACCTACCCCGTCACCATCCTCTGCCGTGTGCCCAGCGTCGCGGCGTGGGCGATGGTGCGTGGCGACGAGGCGGTATACTGGCCGCACGCTACTGATGCGAAGGAGGTATGACCATGTGCGGACGCTTCGTCCTCAAGAACGCCGAGCAGATCCCGCTGCGCTTCGGGGCGACGGCGAACGACACCACGCGCGCGGCCCTCGCCGACCGCTTCAATATCGCCCCGACCGAGCCGGTCCCGGTGATCGTCGAGGAAGCATCCGGTGACAGGCAGGTGGCGATCGCCGCCTGGGGGATCGCCCCGCACCGCCCGGGTGGCCGCCCCTTCCTCGCCTTCAACGCCCGCGCCGAGTCCCTGACGGAGCGGCCCACCTTCCGCCCGCTCGTGGCCCGCTCGCGCTGCCTCGTCCCCGCCTCGGGCTGGTACGAGTGGACGGCGACGGTCGGGAGCAAGGCGAAGCAGCCCTGGTACATCACCGACCCGGACGCCGCCGAACTGCTCGGCCTCGCCGGGTTGCTCGACCGCTGGACCGACGCGGACGGCACGCCGCGCGCCGCCTGCGCCATCGTGACGACCGCCGCCGCGACGGACGACCTGCGCGCCCTCCACGACCGGATGCCGGTGGTCCTGCCGCGCGCGGCGGAGGCCGCCTGGCTCGACCCCGCCCTGACCGACCCCGTCGCTGTGCTGCCGCTCCTGCTGCACCCCGACGCCGCGCGCCTGCGCCGCTGGCCCGTCTCGCCCGCCGTCAACCGCAGCGGCAGCAGCGACCCCGCCTTCGTCCGGCCGCTCAACCCCGCGTAAGCGGGTACGACCTCGCCCGAGGCCTTGTCTCCCAAGCACACCAGATCTCGGTCAGCCTCCGGTCATCGCATTCACGCCGGTCTCCTGCGAACTGTCCCATGCACGGGCCGCTACCCCGTGTCGCTCCAAAGACGCAGGCTGGGCGACTTGTAGCGGTGAAGGATTGTGAGCAAGATGCCCGCCCGACATATGGTCCTCGGGCGGGCAGGCGGTGCTACATTGCGCCGATTGTTGGCGTGCTCGTAGCGACACCGGCGGCGGCGGGCCATGCGCGACGCCGCGCGAGGAGGGAGTAGCGATGACTGACAGTCCATACGCGCAGCCCACCGAGGAATGTGACCTGGTGCTGAAGGGCGGGATCACCAGCGGGATCGCCTACCCGCCCGCCCTGCTCCGCCTCGCCACGCGCTACCGCTTCCGGTCGATCGGCGGCACCTCCGCCGGGGCGATCGCCGCCGCCGGGGCGGCCGCCGCCGAGTACGGGCGGGCGGGCGGGGGCTTCGAGAAGCTCGGGGCGCTGAGCGAGGCGCTCGGCGCGGGCACCGCCCTGCGCGACCTCTTCCAGCCCACCGCCGCCACGCGCCCGCTGCTCGACGTCGCGCTCGCGCTGGCCCCGGCTGCGGACAGGCCGGCGCGCCCGCCGCGGGCGCTCCGCCTCCCCGCCGTCCTGCTGCGGCACGACCCCCGGGCGTTCATCCCCGGTGCGCTCGGCGGCGGCGCGTTCGGCGTCGCCCTGGCGCTGTTCCTGGCGGTGCTGCTCGGCGGCACGGCGCGCGGGACAGGCTTGGTCGTCCCCCTCGCCCTCGCGCTCCTCGGCGCCCTCCTCGGCGGCGTCGGGCTGGCGCTCGCGCACCTCTGGCGGATCGCCACGCGGACGCTGCCGCGCGAGACCGCCTACGGCCTGTGCCCCGGGCACGACCCCGCGCCCGGACCCAGCCGGCCGGCCGCGCTGACCGATTGGCTCCACGACAGCCTCAACGACCTCGCCGGGCTGCCCCCGGACGGCGCGCCGCTGACCTTCGCCGACCTGGCGACGCGCGGGATCGCGCTGCGGATGGTGGCGAGCAACCTCAGCCACGGCCGCCCCTACGACCTCCCGCTGCGCCAGAACACCTTCCTCTTCAGCGCGGACGAGTGGCGGCGCTTCTTCCCGGAGGCGGTGGTCACGCACCTGGTGCGCCACGCCTACCGCTCCGCGCGCGTCTCCCTCGCGGGGCTGCCCAGGTACCATTTCCTGCCCGCCGGCGACCTGCTGCCGGTGGTCGTGGCGACGCGCCTCAGCCTGAGCTTCCCGCTGCTCCTCAGCGCGCTCCCGCTGTACACCATCGCGACGGACGCCTTCCGGCGGCCCTCCGGGCGGGTCGTCGCCCTCGCGCCCGGCGACCTCCACCGCAACTGGTTCAGCGACGGCGGGATCGCCAGCAACTTCCCGATCCACTTCTTCGACGCCTGGCTCCCGACCCGCCCGACCTTCGGCATCACGCTCACCGCCTTCCCGGCGGATGCGGCGACCGGTGTCGGCGAAATGGGCGAGCGGGGTGTCGCGCCGCTCGGGGGCGAGGAACTGCCGGAGGAGGCGGTCGACGCGCGCCCGTCGGCGGCGTCCGGGGCGGTGATCCTCCCCCGCGCGAACGAGGCGCTCCCGCCCGGGTGGGTGCCGATCGACGGCCTCGCGGGGTTCGCCGGGGCGATCCTCGCCACGGCGCAGAACTACCGCGACAACACCCAGGCGGCGCTGCCGAGCTACCGCGACCGGGTCGTCCAGGTCCGCCTGGCGGCGCACGAGGGCGGGCTCAACCTGGCGATGCCCCCGGCGACGCGCGCCGCGATCGCCGCGAAGGGGCGTCAGGCGGGCGACACGCTGCTGCGCGAGTTCGACTTCGACCACCACCGCTGGGTCCGCTGCCAGGTGCTGCTGAATCAGCTGGAGGCGAACCTCCACGCGATGCGCGCGACCTTCGACCGGGAGGATTATGCGGCGCTGTTCGACGCCGCACCCGCCGCAGCCCGTGCGTTCCCCTACCCGCGCACGGGGCCGTGGCGCGCGGAGGCGCTGCGCCACCTCGCGGCGCTGCGCGCCCTGGACGAGGCGTTGCTGGCCGAGGACGCGGCCTGGCGTCAGGCCCACGCGGAGTGGGCCGGGGAGGACTTCTTCGCGCACGACACGCCCCGGCCCGTGCCGGTCCTCAGGGTCGTGCCTGACTTGTGAGAGAGTGTCAACCGAGCGCCACCCGTTAGCCCACGATCAACACCGGTCGCAGCGGCGCGATACGGCACAGGTGCTTCACGCGCCCCGCCCCATCCCCCTATCGCATTGCGCGAAGGCTTCGGCGGTCATGACAAAATAGAGGCGTCCGCGCGCATTGTCGGCGCTAACGACCCAGCCGCCACGATACGGACCGGCGGTGATGCGGCGCGAGGGGAGCACGCCGAGCGTCATGTCGAGCCGGGCAACCCTACGCAACCATTCACCCACGGCAATTGGCGCGCCGATCGGCAGCACCTCGGCGCGTTCCCAGCCATGCTCGTCGATCAGTTGCACGGTTGCCTCCTGCGTCTCGGCCATGCCTACCTCCTCAATGGAGCGAGGCTACCATAGCGTGCCCTGCTCGGGTGAGGTGAACGCTTCGCGCAAGCGGTCGCGCGTGCGCTCGCGCTCCCGCCCGAGATCCCGCTCCGTCACCACGCGCACCGACCAGCCCGTCTCCTCGTAGACCGCCGTGCGCCGCTCTTCCCGCTCCGCCATCCCCCGCGCCAGGAAGAACGCGGCGTCGTGGGCGCTGCCGTGGACCTCGACCGCGAGCCGGCGCGCGGGCCAGGCGAAGTCGGCGTAGACGCCGGGGGCGACGCGGTACTCGCGGCAATAGTCCCGCCCCTCGCGCTGCCCCAACTCCTCGAGGAGGGCGATCATCGCGCGCTCGGGCGCGGTCGGGTGGTCGTGCCTGCTCCGTGCGAGCACGTCGGCGGCGAACTCCCGCCCGTACTTCTCGACGAGCGCCGCGTAGCCCGCCCGCCCGCTGTCGCGCAGGCTCGCGTCGCTGCGCCAGCCCTGGGCGTAGCGCTGGTAGTCCGGGTCGCGGAACTTGTCGCGGCCTAACGCCTGCCAGCGCGTACGCTCTTCATCGGTCGGTGGGGGCGGGCGGCGCTCGGGGGGCGGGGCGGCCCTGGCGAGCGGCTCGTCACGCCGGTCGTCGTGCGGGGCTATCCTCACCTCCCGGCGTGCGGCGCGAGATCGTCGGCGAGGGCCGCCGCCTCGGCCTGCGACAGGGGCCGCCAGCACGGCGCGCCGTGCGCCCGGATGCGCCAGGGCACGAAGGTCACCTCGTCGTACTCCCCCGCCCAGCCGGGAGCGGGCGGGTAGCGTTCGAGCCAGCGCACCGGCTGGCCGCCCGCCGCGCCCGTGTCGAGGAGGGCCGGGAAGTGGCGCGCGACGATCGCGGCGGCGAGATACTCGGCCATGTTCGTGACGCTCGTCCCGTCGTGCTCCGACAACGCCTCGCAGACGACGATCGGTCGCCGGTCCGACTCTCCCGGCGAGGGCGCGTAGATCACGATACGGCAGATCGCCGTGCGGCCCCAGGTACCGCGATAGCGGTGACGCTCGTCGCGGAGCAGTTGCATGGCGGCACCTCCCCCTCCTCCGATTGTGGCGCGGCACGTCCGCCGCGTTTGCGTCAGATTCCTCCGCCACGGCCGCGATCAAGGTTGCCACCGTCTCACCGCCGAGACCGCGACAGGGCGACTGCTGGGCCGCGCATCTCACGCCTCCCCGCTGTAGGGGAAATGCAGCGCCTCGATCGCGCGCCGTTTCGTCGCCTCGCCGCGCCGGTCGTAGCGCGCGGTCGTCGTCGGGGAGGCGTGCCCGGCCAGCCGCTGCACCGTCGCGAGGTCGATCCCGGCGTCGAGGAGGTCGCCGACGAACGTGCGCCGCAGGTCGTGCGGCGAGAGGCGTGCAACCCCCGCCTCGCTCAGTCGCTTCCGCAATACCGCGTAGACCGCGTGGTCGCCGAGGCGATCGCCGCAGAGCCGCCCGCCCTTGTTGATCGGCAGGAAGAGCCCGCCCGTCCGGTCGCCCCGCGCGCGCAGCCAGGCCCGGAGCGCCGCCGCCGCGCCCCCCGCCAGTGGCACCAGGCGTTCCTTGCCCCCCTTGCCCCGCACGCGGAGGGTCGGCGGGTCGGTGGACCAGTCGGCCAGGTCGAGCCCCGCCAGCTCGGCGCGCCGCACCCCGCCGGTGTAGAGGACCGCGAGGATGGCCGCGTCGCGCCCCCGACGAGCGAGCGGTCCGCCGTGCACGCGCGCACGAGCGCGGCCAGCTCCCCGCCCGTCGCCGCCCGCCCTGCGGGGAGGCGGACCCCGCGCGCGGGGTGTACGTCGCGGATGCGCTCGTACTCCTCGGCGGGGAGCAGGCCCAGGTTCCGGGCGTACCGGGCGACGCCCCGCAGGGCCGCGAGGGTGAGGGTGACCGTGGCCGGGGCCGCGCCGCGCTCGACGAGGCGCTGGCGGAGCGCGGCGACGTGCGCGAAGCGCAACGCGTGCCAGCCGAACTGCTCCGGCAACACGCCGAGGAGCGCGGCGACGGCGCGCAGCCGCTTCGCCATCATCAGCCGCCCATTCGGCGAGAGGTCGGCGAGATAGGCTGGTCGCCGGGTCCGCCCGCCCATCCCCGCCGACACCGCACAGAGCGCTCACGTCCCGTTCCCGCAGGGCGACCCGCACCGACGAGGCCTTCACGGACCGCTTCCCGCGCCACCGCCCACGCCCGGCACGCTGGCAGCCGTGACCGCTTGCTGCTACCTCACCGCCGCACCCCTCGCCACCTTCCTCGCCCCCGCGCGCCAACCGACCGTGCATCGACCTCGCTGGCGGGGTGACGGCGTCTTGTGTTCCAAGGGGAAGGATGCTAGGATGCCGGTCAGGCGACATGTCTGACCAACAGTTGTAGGGGCGTTCTTTTGGTGAGGAGGGCCAGATGGGTGAGCAAGAGCCAGCGAGCAAGTTGAGCCGTCGGATGTTCCTGCGCGCGAGTGCGATCGCCGCCGCCGCTCCGGCGGTCCCGGCCCTGGCCGGGTCGGTCGGCGCGGCGGGCGCGGCCGGCGTTGACACCCTCCCATTCCCGCACGAGGAGCTGCGCGAGGCGACGATCGCGGGCCTGCGCGCCCAGATGGACGCGGGGCGGCTGACCGCGCGCGCCCTCGTCCAGATGTACATCGACCGGATCGCCGCGATCGACCAGGCGGGGCCGACTCTCCGCGCGGTGATCGAGCTCAACCCGGACGCGCTCGCCATCGCCGACGCCCTCGATGCGGAGCGCCAGGCGAAAGGGCCGCGCGGCCCGCTCCACGGGATGCCGATCCTGATCAAGGACAACATCGACACGGCCGACAAGATGCTCACCACCGCCGGGTCGCTCGCTCTCGTCGGCAGCCGCCCGACCCAGGACGCCACCGTCGCCCGCAAGCTGCGCGAGGCGGGGGCGATCATCATGGGGAAGACCAACCTCAGCGAGTGGGCCAACTTCCGCTCCACGCACGCCACCAGCGGCTGGAGCGGGCGCGGGCGGCAGACGCGCAACCCGTACCTCCTCACGCACAACCCGTGTGGCTCCTCGTCCGGCTCGGGCGTCGCCGTCTCCGCCAACCTCTGCGTCGGCGCGCTCGCCACCGAGACCGACGGCTCGATCGTTTGCCCGGCCCACCAGAACGGCGTGGTCGGCATCAAGCCGACCCTCGGGCTGACCAGCCGGGCGGGGGTGGTGCCGATCGCGCACAGCCAGGACACGGTCGGCACCCACGCGCGCACCGTCACCGACGCGGCGCTGCTCCTCGGCGCGCTCACCGGCGTGGATGCGCGCGACGGCGCGACCGCCGCCGGCGCCGGGAAGGGCCTAGCCGACTACACCCCCTTCCTCGACCCCAACGGCCTGCGCGGGGCGCGCATCGGGGTCGCCCGCAAGACCTTCTTCGGGTACAGCGCGGCGGCCGACGCCATCATCGAGGCGGCGATCGCGCGGATGCGCGACCTCGGCGCGGTCATCGTCGACCCCGCCGACCTGCCGAACGCTGACGCGATCGCGAGCAACACCGGCGAGACGGAGGTCCTGCTCTACGAGTTCAAGGCCGACCTCAACGCCTATCTGGCCACACGCGTCAAGAACGAGCGCTTCCCGCAGGCCCCGTTCGTCCGCTCCCTCGCGGACGCGATTGCCTTCAACGAGGGCGACGCGCAGGACGAGCTGCCCTATTTCGGGCAGGAACTCTTCCTCCAGGCCCAGGCGAAGGGGCCGCTGACCGAGCAGGCCTATCTCGACGCGCTGGCGCAGAATCGGCGCCTCGGCGGCAAGGAGGGGCTCGACGCGGCGCTGGACACCTACAAGCTCGACGCCCTGATCGCCCCGACCGGCCAGCCCGCCTGGCCGACCGACCTGCGCAACGGCGATCACTTCCTGGGGGCCAGTTCCTCCCCGGCCGCGATCGCGGGCTACCCGCTGGTGACCGTGCCCGCCGGGTACGCCCACGGCCTGCCGGTCGGGATCACCTTCATGGGCCGGGCCTGGAGCGAGCCGACGCTGATCAAGCTCGCCTACGCCTTCGAGCAGGGGACCAAGGCGCGGCGCGTGCCGCAGTTCCTGACGAGCGACGAACTCCCCTAAAACGTGACACGAACACGAGGCTGGGACGGGGACGGCCCACGCCGTCCCCGTCCCCTTCTCCGCCCGCACCGGGCCCAGGATCGCGACAGGCGGTGGCCGGATACGTCATCGCACCGATAAGCCTCCGGTGCTCCCTTCACGCGGCGCGCGATGCCCATCATGCCGGCACCCACACGCGGCGTCCTCGAAGCACGGGCCGCCGAGCGACCGTCTCCGCCTCACCCTTGAGCGGCGACCAAGCGCTATAGCAAATCCTCGCCCTCGATCGGCGGGGGACTCAGTGCTTTGTCGGACCGGTCGCGCGATCCCGGCTGGCGCAACTCACCCCCATGAGCAACTGTCTGTCCGCTCTTTCTGAACGCAACCTTGAGATAGGCTTGAAGATTTCTTAATTAAGAATGGAATATGTGATGTGAATTCTTAGGAAGAAATTGCCGTCTACTGATTACCGCCGTCATTCGCTTCTCTCGGAGTGGTCCGCTGCCAGCATTAAGTTGATAACGTCGTGTCGCGCAGTGAGGTCCCCATGCCCTTGCAGCGTCCGACCACCACCCCGGTCCCCGACGAGATTTTCGACGAGTGGCTCGCGGTGCTCGGCCATGCCGAGCTACGCGTGCTGCTCTACATCGTGCGGCGCACTTTCGGCTTCGACAAGCGCGGCGGCGACACGATCAGCTACCGGCAATTCACCGACGGGATTACCACCCGCGACGGACGTGTGCTGGACCGGGGCTGCGGGGTGAGCAATTGAACCAATCTTTCTAAGGCGCTGAAAAACCTGGAGGAGCGCGGCCTGATCCGCCGCGTGCAGGGGCAGACACCCGAGGGTGATGCCGCCGTCACCTTTTACGTCCTCGCCCGGCATCACCGAGCGGAAGATCGTCGCGCGATGGCCAGCGCCGGACGGTGGTACTGCGGCGGTACCACCCCGTGCCGCTGCGGTACCACGCCGTACCGTCGCAGCACCACCCCGTGATGCCGCAGCGGCACTACCCGTGGTACCGCAACGGTACCCACAAGAAACAGTCGAACAACAAACAGGGCAACAAGAAACAGATCCGATCGATCCGCTCGATGGGCCTCCCCACAAAAATGATGACCAGGGGCGCGAGGCGCTGCGCCTGACCATCGCCGACTTCAGCCGCGAGTTCGGCGACGCCGACCACGCGCGCGCCAACCTCACCCATGCGACCAACCTCTGGCGCGCCACCGGGGTGCCGCCCGACGAGTTCATCCAACTCCTCTACGACGCGCGCGCTGACGCGGCCCTACCAGGGCAAACAGCCGCCCGGGCGGCACATCGAGGCCAAGGGCGCGTACTTCTTCGCGGTGCTGACCCAGCTGCTCACGGCGCGTGGCCTGCTCCGACCGGCGCGCGATCTGCCCGCCGATTCGACGATTCACACCGCGCACGCTGGAACGGCCGCAATGCCAGAGGGGGGACCGCCATGATCAATCGCTTGCTCACGCTGCTGACGGAGGAGTTGCGCGACGAAGGGCTCCCCGACCCGCTCGGCGCGTCGTTTACCCTCGCCGCGCTCTGGGACGACCTCGCCCGCCTCGTCGGCGAAATACCGCCGACCGCTGATCGGGGATGCCGAGCGAGGGGTGCTCCCGCCGCTCGAGAAGCTCACGCTCGGGCAGCACGTCGAACGATGGCTCGAATCGGTGGGGCGGCACAGCGTCCGCCCCAATACGCTGAGGAGTTATCGCCATCTCACGCGTCTGTACATCCTGCTGGAGCTTGGCACGACCCAACTAGCACGCTTGCAGCCGTCCGAGGTGCAACGTCCCTACGGGCGACTCCTCGATCGGAATCTGGCCTCAAAAACCCCGTCCGCAACACCCATGCCTGTCTGCGCCGTGCCCTGCAACAGGCGGTCGATTGGAACCTGACATCGCGCAATGTCGCGGCCCTGGTCGCCGCCCCGCGCGTCGGGCGTGAGGAGGTGATCGCCCTCGCGCCCGATCAGGTGCGACAGCTCCAGACTGCGGCGCGCCCCGGGCGCTGGGCTCCCCTGATCGCCGTGGCGCTCACGACGGGGTTGCGGATGGGCGAAGTGCTCGGGCTGCGCTGGGGGACGTCGATCTCGCCGTCGGCACGATCCGCGTGCAGCGCCAATACGGGCAGGATCGCACCTTCAGCGAGCCGAAGAGCGCGAAGGGGCGGCGTACGATCGACCTCCCCGCATCGTGCCTGGCGATTGTTGGCGAGCATCGTCGGCAGCAGGCCGAGGAACGGCACTTCGTCGGCCCCGACTGGGAGGACCACGACCTGGTCTTCTGCACGTACCAGGGGCGACCGCTCGGCCAGCGCAATGTCCTCCGCGCATTCAAGACCCTGTTGCTGCAGGTCGGCTTGCCCGACATGCCCTTCCACGCCCTGCGTCACACCCACGCTCCTGCTTGCGCAGGGCGTCCACCCGAAGGTGGTCCAGGAACGTCTGGGGCACGCCACGATTGCCATGACACTCGATGTTTACAGCGCCTATATCCCCAGTATGGGCAGGGATTGTTAGACGACAATTAGAATTGCCGGTGGCGATCACCAGAATTGCCGGTTGAGGGGCGACCGCGCGGCGCAGCTAGGATGGCACCCAAAGGGGGGTGTCATGAAGAGCGACGCGGAGGTACGCCGAATGATGCAGGAACGCGCGAAAGGCAAGACCCAGGCGCAAGCCGCCGCCCGTGCGGGGATGAGCGAGCGGACGGCGCGGAAATATGAGCGGGCCGGGGCGCTGCCCGGCCAACTGCGGCAGCCGCGCACCCATGCCACCGGCCCCAACCCCTTCGCCGACGAGTGGGCGTGGGTCTGTGAGCAGTTGGCGGGCGATCCCGCCTTGCAGGCGACGACCCTGTTCGCCGTGCTGTGCGAGCGCAGCCCCGGACGCTACCAGGCGAGCCAACTGCGGACGCTCCAGCGCCACATCGCCGCGTGGCGGGCGCGCCACGGGCCGCCGCAAGCGGTCATCTTCCCGCAGGTGCATCGACCGGGGGAGCGCGCCCAATCGGACTTCACGCACATGACCGATCTGGGGATCGCCATCGCCGGGGTGCCCTTCCCTCATTTAGTCTTCCATCTGGTGCTGACGTACTCCAATATGGAAGCAGTGCGGGTCTGCCTCACGGAGAGTTTCGAGGCGCTGGCCGAAGGGATCGAGGCCGCGCTGTGGCAACTGGGCGGGGTGCCGCAGCAGCATCGTACCGACCACCTCGCCGCCGCCATCCGGCCGCTCGACGCCGAGGGGCGGGCGCAGGCGACGGAGCGCTATGCGGCGCTGTTGCGGCACTACGGGATGGTCGCGACGACCAATAACGCGGGCATCGCCCACGAGAACGGCGATGTGGAACAGGCGCACCATCGCTTCAAGCAGGCGGTGGACCAGGCGCTGCGGGTCCGCGGCAGCCGCGCGTTCCCCACGCGGGCGGCCTACGGCCACTTCCTCCAGGAGCTGGTGCGGCGGCGCAATCTCACGCGGCAGGAGCGCTTCACGGAGGAGCAGGCCGTCTTGCGCCCGCTGCCCGCCGCGCCGTTGCACCCCTGCCAGGAACTGCGCACCGCCGTCACCCGCTTCAGTACCGTCCGGATCCTCCGCAATACCTACTCGGTGCCGTCGCGGTTGATTGGCACGACGGTGACGGTGCGCGTGCGCGCCGAGACCCTCGACCTGTATCGCGGGACCGCGCACGTCCTCACCCTGCCGCGTCTCGCCGGGCAGCACCGGCAGCGCATCGACTACCGCCATCTCAGTTGGTCACTGGTGCGCAAGCCCGGGGCCTTCGCCCAGTATCGCTACCGCGACGAGCTCTTCCCGACCCTCGCCTTCCGGCAGGCCTACGACCGCTTGGTCACGGCGACCGCCCGCGCGGACCGCGAGTATGTCCGCCTCCTGCACTTGGCGGCCAGCACCAGTGAGGCCGAAGTGGACGCCGCCCTGGACCTGCTCCTCGAGCAGCAGACCACCCCGCTCTTTGACCGGGTGCGCGCGTTGGTGCAGCCGCCGGGCGCGCTCACCGTCCCCGCCCTGACGGCCCCGGTCCTCGATCTGGGGATCTATGATCGCTTGCTCACCGCAGGAGGCGACGATGTCTGACCGCCATGCCGAGCTGCTCGCGATGTTGCAGACCCTCAAGCTGCCGGCGATGGCCGACACCTTCGCCGACCTCGCGCTCAAGGCGGCGAAAGCGGGCCTGACCCACGAGGCCTTCCTCTACGAGTTGGTGCAGGCCGAGGTCGCCCAGCGCGACCAGCGCCGCACCACGCGCCTCTTGCGGCAGTCGGGCGTCCCGGCGGAGAAGACCTTCCGCACCTTGGAATTGGTCGGGCACTTCCCGTCGGCCATCCGCCAACAGGTCGAACGCCTGCGCCGCGGGACGTTCGTCGACGAGGCGGTCAATGTGCTCGCGGTCGGCAAGCCCGGCACCGGGAAAAGCCACCTCGCGGCCGCGCTCGGCCACGAACTCGTGCAGCGCGGACACCGCGTGCTGTGGAGTTCGACCGCCAGCCTCGTCCAGCGCCTCCTCGCGGCCAAGCGCGACCTGCGGCTGCCCCAATTCCTCGCCCAACTCGACCGCTACGCCTGCCTGATCCTCGATGACATCGGCTACGTCCAGCACGACCGCGACGAGATGGAGGTCCTCTTCACCCTCCTCGCCGAGCGCTACGAGCGCCGGAGCATCATCATCACCACCAACCTCGTCTTCTCCGATTGGACGCGGATCTTCAAAGACCCGATGACCACGCTCGCGGCGATCGATCGCGTCGTCCACCACTCGGTCATCCTCGATCTGATGGCGATGGAGAGCTTCCGCGCCAAGGCCGCGACGGCGGACCAGCGCGCCACCGGCCCGCCTGTCCGCTCACCCGCACGCACCGCACCCTGAACCAGCCGACAAGGTCGCGCCCAACCCCTCACCAACCGGCAAGTTTAGTTGTCGCCACCGGCAGTTTTAGTTGACATCCAACAAGGGATGCGGCGGCGAAGCTGGACGCGCTGCTGGCCTGAGCGACGCGACGTGCTGATCATGTCGAGCGGCGTGATGCGAACGGGAAAGCGCGAGGCCGGGCCACCGGCCGTCGGCATGAAGGACTGGCGCGACGCTCGGGCGATGACCGGGGTGGGGCGCACGGGAGCGCATGCTCCGGAACCCTGTCGGACGCGCCCCGCCGGTCTTCAGCCTCGCGCCGACGCGAGTTCCCCGCCCCGCGCGCCCGAAGCGGCGCGGGGCGGGCGTTGTTCACGACCGCGTATCTGCAAGCCGTGCATCAGCCCCGGGGGATGCGGAAAACCTGGCCGGGGAAGATCAGATTGGGGTCATGGATCTGGTGGCGGTTCGCCTCGAAGATGCGCGGCCAGAGGGTGGCGTCGCCGTACTCGCTCGCGGCGATGCCCGAGAGCGTGTCGCCCGGCTGCACCACGTACTGCGAGAACCCGCGATAGCCGCCGACGATGGCGGTGCCGAAGACGATCGGCACGACGACCTTGTTGAGCTCGCTCCCGTCGCCCTTGGGGGACGACTCGTAGACCTCGACCGTGCCGCGTGTGGTCGCGGGCGGGCCGCCGAGCGCCAGGCTGGCATGGTAGTTCCCGAGGGCACCCATCTCGCCCGCCATGATGGTCACCTGCGCGAGTTCGGCCCCGTTCTCGTCGCGGACCCGGGCGGCGAAGGTCGCCTCGAACCCGGTGCCGATGCCGCAGACCTCCACCGGATCGTCGACGAGATCGTGGACCTGGGGCTGCCGGACGGTGATCGGGGGCAGTTGGTAGAACCCGGACATCGGTGCCTCCTGCAGAAAGCGTGGGCGAAAGAGTTCGCCCATCATGAATACGGGCGGGCGGTCGGAATGTTTCGCCCCGCCCGCCGGTTCGGCAACCGGGAGCCGTCGTCGACCACGATCGGATGATCCTCGGCGTGGATCTCTGGTTCGGATCCGATCGGGATGGGGGAGTTTCGCTGTTTGTACCCGGAGAAGCTGACGCCGAAGTCACCGACACACGCGCCCTGCCAGAGGAGGACATGTCAGGGCGCATCGTTCGCGTGTCCCGGGATGGGGCAATCGGTTGCTTCCGGCGACTGGATGCCGAAAGTCGCCGGCTCAAGGCCGAGATCGGCCGGGAGCGACGCATCCCGGCGCGTTCGCCCTCGTCGCGCGCCTTGCAAGCGACAAAGGGGAAGGGCTTACCATCTTGCCCCAGCAGGGCAGCGGCTCTTCAGCGAGTCGCTGCGATGCGGAGCCCGATGAGTATCGCTATCTGCAACCCGACCGAGTCCGCCGGTACGCGGAGAAGCAACACCCTCCCGACTGTGGTCCCCCAGAGATCTCGCGCACGTCGGCGCTCGGGATGTCGGGTATGATACCCGTCATCGGCGTCGGCATGCGTGGACCAACGCAGGCGCGGCCACGCCGGCACACGGACGGAGGAGGGGCCGATGGGGACGGTCGAGGGCGGGGCGGCGCGGGCGATCGGGCCGGTCCGCGCGCGCAACGAGGACACCTACCGGCTGGTGGACCCGGCCGCCCCGCGGGTGCGCACCTGCGGTTACCTCGCGCTCCTCGCCGACGGCATGGGCGGCCATGGGCGGGGTGAGGTGGCCAGCGACGCGGCGAGCGACGGGCTCTTCGCCCGCTTCTACGCCGAACCCCCGGCGGCGGCGGCCGACCTCCCCGCCCTACTGCGCGCCGGGATCCGCGACGCCGAGGCGGCCGTGCGCGCCGCGACCGGGGCGGACGATGCCCGGGCGCCGGGGACGACGCTGGTGGCCGCGGCGATCCGCGACGACCTCCTCTTCGTGGCCAACGTCGGTGACAGTCGCGCCTACCTGGCGCGCGACGGCGCGGCGTTCCAGCTCACGCGCGATCACTCGCTCGTCGCCGCGCAGGTGGCGGCGGGGCTGCTCACCCCGGCCGAAGCCGAGGCCAGTGGCCGACGCAACCTCCTCACCCAGGCCCTCGGCCCCGCCGGGCCGAGCGAGGCGGACGTCTTCGTCCTCGCTCTGCAGCCCGAGGACCGCGTGATCCTCTGCAGCGACGGTGTCCACGGCCGGCTCGCGCCCGCCGACTTCGCCGCACTGGCGACGGGCGCCCCCCAGGCGGCCAGCCAGGCCCTCATCGACCTGGCGCTGGCCCGCGGCGCGACCGACAACGTGAGCGCCGTGGTGCTGCGCTACCGCGCGGGCGACGGCACGCCCGTCGCGCCGCCGGTCGCACCGGGCACGACGCCGAGCTGAGCGCCCCAAGAGGGCGACTTTCCCACACCCTGTCCACGCGACCTTGGATGCGCCGAGCCTGGTGGAAACGGGGAACTTCCGCGCGTCCGCACGCCGCCCGGTCGCGCATGATTAACACGATAGGCTGGCCTCTCGCGAGGCACAAGTCAAAGGTAACGATGTTTCGCCGTAGAGGCGGTTATCACGGCCCCGGTAGACGCCCAGCACCCGTCCGCGCACCCCCCTCCGGTGCCAGGTGCTGGATGACGATGTTGCTCGCGCCCATGGGAAGTGTCACTACTCGGACAACGTCGTGACCAGCTATCCGGACCGCCCCGCTCATGCCGTCGATCGCGGGGGTCAAGTGCCAGCCTGCCCCGAAACTGACGTGACTGGTGCTACCAACCCCCACTTTTCGCCCATCTCACGCCGCTTCCCGCCCGCCGGCACCGAGTTCTGACACCTCCCCTGCGCCTATTCCTGTGGCGGCCGTTTACCCCATCGGGAATGAGGTGCCAGCACGCTTCAAAGCAAACCGCAAGAAAATCGGGCCGGATGGAGTAAACGGCCAGCACAGGCGGCAAAGCTGGGGATAGCGACATCCGGCCCCTCCCCGCTTGTCCGGGCAACGGTGAGTCGCAGTCGCACGAAGGAATACCCCCGAGCGGGCCTTATGGCTCCGCCGGGGGCGTTTTCGATCCTCGTTCGCGTGAGTATTCGCGCGGGTTAATCCGCAGTCTCGACGGTTGGTGCAAGGCCCACGGGCGACATGCCCGACTCAGTTGCCGCCGCTATCGCCGCCGAAGCTGCCGACATCGCCGCCCCCGCCGGCGCCGGAGTCGCCCCCGCCGCTGTCGCCGCCGCCGAAGGTCCCCACGTCACCGCCGCCGCCGCCGAAGCCCCCGACATCCTGGTCGGAGTCGGACGGGACCCCGGCGTCGTTGCCGTACCCCCCGGCCTGGCCCTGCCCGCCGGCCCCGAAATCGCCGCCGTTACCCCCGGCGTAGTCGCCGCCCAGGTGCCCCTGCTGGCCGCCGTTGTTGCGCTGGTCGAGCTCGTGAGCGATCAGGCCGCCGGCCACCAGACCGCCTAGCCCGCCGACCGCCGCGCCGGTCCCGAAGCCGGGGCCGCCGCCGCCCGTATTGGGGCCATACCCGCCGCCGTAGTTGCCGCCATAGCCGCCGCCCCCGCCGTAGCCCGGGCCGCCATAGCCGGGGCCGCCGGTCGGGTACGCGCCGCCCGTGCCGCCCATGGCGCCGCCCGACCCGCCGCCGCGCCGCCGCCGGGCGATGAAGAAGACCGCCAGCCCGATGAGCGCGAGCGGCAGCAGGCAGACGAGGAGCCCCAGCGGGGGACCGCCGCCCCGGGCCGGGGTGGTGCGCGCCGGTGCCGCGGCCCCCTGCTGACCCCCGTTCGCCGGCGCCGCGCCCGCGCGCAGATCGCGGTCGAGCGCGTCCAGCCCCGTCTGCAGCCCGCCGTCGAAGTCCTTGGCGTTGAATCGGGCCAGCATGGCGTTGCGGATCGTCGTCTCCTCGGCGACCGGGACGAGCTGGCGCGTGTCCTGGCCGACCTTGAGCACGAGCTTCCCGGCGTCCTTGACCACGTAGATCAGCACCCCGTTGAGCTGCAACTCCCGGAAGACCGTGTCCGCC
>JAABUM010003187.1_pt1 | contig 20774 bp, 20 predicted proteins | sample 5559161 | NCBI WGS metagenome assembly JAABUM01 (sample SAMN10711868, study PRJNA513369) | rock metagenome | isolation source: Antarctica rocks | place: Antarctica: Victoria Land, Siegfried Peak nord
CACGGTTCGCCACCTGGCGGGCGGTCACCGGCACCCCCGCCATGGCCTAACCGACAGACGAACCGCGCCGCACCATGCCTGCGAACTCCCGCTTCCCGCCCGGCACATCTTAAATTGACAATACCTCCCAATGGGCTCTCCGTGTGGGAGTTGGGCACGAACAAGGCGGTGAAGGGCAAGGCCGACGACGATTACGAGAAGCGGACGATCGATCCGCTCGGCCTCGACCCAAAGACAACCACCTTCGTCTTCGTCACCCCACGCCGCTGGGGCGGCAAGGACAAGTGGATCGCCGCGAAGCGCGCAGAGGGGAAATGGGGCGACGTGCGTGCTTATGACGCGGATGACATTGCCGCGTGGCTTGAGGATGCCCCTGCAGTGCATACCTGGCTCTCCCTACTTCTCGGGAAGCGCCCCGATGGGTCGGTCGACATCGCCCATTTCTGGGAGGACTGGTCCGCAGCAACGCGGCCGCCGACGAGCGCCGCCCTCGTCATCGCCGGCCGGCAGGAGGCCATGCAAGATGTCCAGGAACGACTGCGCGGTGCAGCTGCACTCATCTCCCTCCGTGCCGACAGTCGCGAGGAGGCTCTCGCGTTCTTCATTGCCGCCATGCAGCAACTCCCCGTGGAGGAGCGTACCGCGCTCCTCGCACGCTGCCTGATCGTGGAGGACACCATCGCCTGGCGGCAACTGACGGCGGGCGCATCGCCTCTCGTACTCTTCCCGACCCTCGACGATCGGCGAACCATTGGTGCCGCAGTAGCGAAGGGCCACCACGTTCTGGTGCCGCTCGGTAACGACGATGCAGCCACGGGGACGAGCATCGATCTTACCCGGCCCCACCGTGATGACGTGCGGTCTGCGTTGTCGGAGATGGGCGTGTCAGAAGCACAGCTTGACGATATGGCCACGCTGGGCAGGCGTAGTTCGAGCGCATTGCGCCGAAGGCTGGCGATCGATGCGTCGGTGCTCAGCCCGCGATGGTCAGGGCCCGCCGAGGCGCGAGCACTGCTGCCCGCATTGCTTGCCGGGAAGTGGGATGACACCAATCAGGCCGATCGCGATCTCCTCGCACGCTTGGCGGGGACCGACTACGCCATCCTCTCTGGTACCCTCGTTCGCTGGTCCAACGAGCCCGATCCGCCGGTGCGGCGAGTCGGCAACACCTGGATGCTGACCTCCCCGGAGGACGCCTGGCCCCTGCTTGCCCGCTTCCTGTCTGGCGACGAGTTGCAGCGTTTCGAGGCAGCCGTGCTGGCGACGCTGGGCGAGGCTGACCCACGTTTTGCCCTACCAGCGAAAGAGCGCCGCCTCGCCGGGATCCGGGGCATCGGTCACACCCACTCAGCCGACTTGCGAACCGGGCTCGCCGAGACGCTCGCGCAGATGGCCGCCCGCAGCGACGCGGTGCGCCTCGCAGATGCGAGGTCGGGGCAGGACTGGGTCGATCGCATCGCGCGCCAGATCTTCGCGGCTACGACCGACTTTCCGCGCTGGGGATCGCTGGCCCCGTTCCTGCCGATCTTGGCCGAGGCCTCCCCGGATATCTTCCTCGGGGCGGTCGATCGGGCACTGACTGGGGAGCAACCAGTCCTGGCCCAACTCTTCAATGACCACGGCGACGACTTCGACGACGTATTCGACACCCCCCTCCACACCGGCCTCCTCTGGGCCCTCGAGACACTCGCCTGGTCACCAGACTATATCGGTCGGGCGACTGCGCTGCTGGCAGCGCTCGCACGGCTCGATCCCGGCGGGCGTTTCGCCAACCGGCCACGCGCCAGCCTGCACGAGATCTTCCTTTGTTGGCACCCGAACACTACCGCGCCGCCGGAACAGCGTCTCCGCGTGCTTGACCTGCTCTGCAAGCGTGAGCCGGAGGTGGTCTGGGCTACTCTCCTGGGTCTACTGCCTAGCACCAGTGAAGTCTCGACGCCGACATCAACGCCGCGCTGGCGTGACTGGGATGCCAACAGTCCTGCCGAGATGACCACGCTCGAATTCTTCCGAGCCGTGTCCGAGATTGCCCGGCGACTACTGGAGGACGTCGGGCTGAGCGGGTCCCGATGGCGCGACCTGATCAGCAGGGTGGAGAATCTTCCGCGGGACGAGTTCGATGCCGTGGCGAAACGGATCGACGAACTGGATATGGGGGGATTCTCGTCGGCCGATCGGGAAGTGCTGCGGGAGAGCCTGCGTGCCCTCGTCGCCAGGCATACCGAGTTCGCCAACGCCGAGTGGGCTATCCCCGGCGATCTCATCCGGCCCTTCGCGGCGGCCTACGACCGCTGCGAGCCTGTTGATCCGGTCGCCAAGCATGCCTGGCTCTTCTCCGATCGGCCAGATCTGATCGCACCCGGTGGTGACGACTGGGAGGCGCGCGCGGCGGCATTGTCCGCTGCGCGCATCGCGGCGGTGCGCGAGTTACAGGCGAGTGGCGGTATCCCACTATTGCTCAGCTTCGCAGCGGGGGTCACACACCCGGTCGAGGTGGGCTTTGCACTTGGCCGAGGAGACGTCCTCGCCGACCAAGAAGCCGCTTTCCTCGCGCAGACACTCGGCGCAATCAGTGTGGCGCACCGCGTCCTGGCACTCGGCTATGTTCAAGGACGCGTATCGACGGAAGGTCGGCAGTGGCTCGAGACGCTGGCTGAGAGCGATGTTGTCGCCGGGAGTGGACCACAAGGGAAGGCCGACGGTCTCTGTTGCCTCCCGTTCGATGAGCGCACTTGGGACCGGGTCGAGGCGCTGGATGAGGAAACGCGGCGGCTCTACTGGTCCCAAGTCTCCATCTCTGGGCGTGGCGAGCTAGCGGAGATCGACCACGAACGGGCGCTCTCCCTCATGGTGGCGCATGGTGCTCTTGCGAATGCACTCCGTTTCGTCGCCCTGTACACGCGCAAGAACCAGGCACGCGTCCCTGTGTCGTCGGTCGCCAATCTACTGCGCCGGGCCACCGAACAGTCGGCCGCTACGACCATCGACTGGCCGCAGCTTAGCCACGAGGTCGCAAGTTTGATCGATGTTCTCGCCGCGACCGAGGCATCAGGGGCCGACGATTCAGCGTTGGCAGAACTCGCGCGGCTCGAATGGCTTTTCCTACCGCTTCTCGAGTTCCGGCGATCGCCTCGCGCACTGCACCGCGCCCTGGCCAGCGATCCGGCGTTCTTCGCTGAGGTCCTGGGGATGGTCTACCGGTCCGATGACGACGTTCCGAAAGAGCACACCGAAGATGACGCTGTGCGAGCACGACTTGGCTTCACGCTACTCCAGTCCTGGCGTCGCGTTCCAGCCATTCAAGATGACGGCAGCATCAACGCTGCTGACTTTCGCGAATGGGTGGTGGCCGCCCACGACCTGGCGCACGCCGACGGACGCGGTGCGATCGGCGATCAGCAGATCGGCCAGGTCTTGGCATATGCTCCCGCCGCCGCCGATGGAGCATGGCCTCACGAGGCTGTCCGAAGTGTCCTTGAGGAATTGCGTAGCGAAGATCTCGAGCTGGGGTTGATTGTCGGTGTCGCCAATAGCCGCGGTTTCACGAGCCGGGCGATCGGGGCGGGCGGTAGCCCTGAGCGGGCGCTGGCCTCCACGTACCGTGCTCACGCGCAACAGACGAAAGATCAGTGGCCGCGGATTACCCGCGTGCTGGAAGAGATCGCCCGAGACTTCGACGAGCATGCGCGAAGGATGGATACCATGGGTGACAAAGAGCAGGATTCTTGGCGGTGAGCCAACCTCGCGCGGAGTCGAGAGAGGCCACGCGGCGGCTAGATCCAGGCCAGAACCGCCGCGCTCGGGCATACAGCGATGAGCTGAACGGCGTGAGGCCGAGCCAGGCATGCAACTCCGCGAGGTGTTCGCTGCGTTCGCTGATGAGGTCATCCGACTAGTGTTTCTGGCAACCTCACATGGAGAGTGCCAAGCGGACGTAGCGGATGGGGCAACCAGGCAACGCAGGGCGGACCCGGTCGCTTGCCGAATCGCGCACGGGCGATACTCGTCGGGACGCTGCGAATTGAGGGCGGGCGTTGGGCGAGCACCACGCCCTCACCCACCCGCGCTGCCGGCGCCCGACGCGCGATCTCTCGCCAGCGCCGCCCTGATCTCGCGGTACACCGCAGTTGTCTCCTGCTCCGGTTGCTCGGCCACCGGCACCCGGCTCGCGTCCACCTCATCACCGTAGCCCTCGTGCAACGCCGCCTCGAGCGCGCGCAGCTGGCGCTCCAGCCCAGGCAAATCGCCGGTTTGGCCGTAGCAGCGAAAGAGTTCTCGCACGAATGCCTCCTTGTTCTGGCTACCCGGTTCATCCGCCCGGCATCGGGCGTGGTTCACGTCCGGCCCGTGAAGTTTCCGTTCGTCGTGCCGGAGGGCGCGATAGACCAGCGATGCGCGGACCGCGGTGCGCGGCGGGAGGGGACGGCCCGCCCACGGCGAAACCGCGAGGGCAGTCCCCCTGGTCGTGCCCGATCAGGCCGCCGCGCCGACGATGAGCGCGCGCTGGCGCGCTTCGCGCCGGCCTCGTCGCCGTAACGGCGACCAGACCGTGCGTGCAACCGTCGGCGGCATGATCAGGCGGCGCGCTGGTCGGTGTGGTGCAGCCCGCCGAGGACGGGGGAGGGCCACGATCGCGCCCGCATCGTGTCGCGCCGACCCTGGTGGTTCACCCGTCACCGGCACGCGCTGGCGCAGCCCCTGGTGCGGCCGGGCCGCGTTGCAGTAGGCGACGTACTCGCGGAGCGCCCGCCGCAGGTGCGCCCCGCCGAGCAGCAGCAGGTGGTCGAGGCACGCGCGCCGGACACGCCCGAGGAAGCGCGCGCAGGTGGCGTTCTGCCTGGGCGCGCGGTAGGCCGTGCGCCGCTCCCCGATGCCGGTCGTCGCCGCGACGCGGGCGAAGGCCGGCCCGTACTTGCTGTCGCGATCGCGGACGAGCTAGCGGGGACGCTGATCGAACGGGGTGGCCTCGCGCAGCTGCTGGGCGACCCAGGCGTCGGTCGGGTGGCGCGTGACGCCGACGTGGACGACCCGGCGGGACCCCAGCGCCACCAGGAAGAAGGCGCACAGCGGCCGGAAGAGCAGATCCGTGACGTGCAGGAAGTCGCACGCCCAGGTCTCGCCGGCGTGGTTGCGCTGGAATGTCGCCCACGTCTGACCGTCTGGGCGCGGTCGTGGCACCTGCCGCAGGTATTGCTGGCTGGTCCGCTTGCTGACGCGGATGTCGAGCGTCAGCAGCTTGCCGCGGATGCGCTCGGCCCCCCACAGCGGATTGTCGCGCCCCATCTCCTTGATGGGTACGGTCACGTTAAGTTTTGACTGAACGAAACCTCCCCACGCCGGACCAGTTCTGGCCGTCGTCAGCGCTTGTACAGGCTGGATCCGGTCTCATATGCGCCGATCATTCCCCACTTTCGGATCGCCGTCGCCGCCTAGAAGGCTTAACTTGACAGTGTCTTAAATGGGGGCCGAGTTGCAGCCCCAGCGCCGCCGTTAGTGGCTCAACGCCAAGGCCAAGCAGGCCGACCCTGACACGTTCGCGGCGCAGGTCGAGACGGTGTGCACGGCCTACGCCTACGCGCCAATGTGGGGGGCGCTGGGCGGCCATGTCGTCTGTACCGACGCGCTGACCGGCATCCAGGCGCGCGAACGCGCCGCCCCCACCACGCCCATCCGCCCCGGCTGCCCCGAGCGGCGCGAACACGAGTACCTCCGCCACGGTACCCGCAGCCTGATCGCCACCTGCAACGTCGCCACCGGGCACATTCGCGCCCCCACGCTGGGGCCGACCCGCACCGCGGCCAACTTCGCCGCCCAGGGCTTCGCGAGCAATCACCAGGCAATCTACACCTTCAGCCACTGAGCGCCTCGGCGTACGATCGGGGCGGTGCCCTGAAGCGTGCGACCGGTGTCATCCTGGTCGTGGGGCGGGGGAGTGCCTACTTCCCCGCCCCACGGCTTTTCGTCGCGCGAGCAGCGGCCTTGCCCTCCCTGCCACCACGACGCGGCGCTGTCCACGCCCCATCGCAGGATGCGCGATGATGTATCCGCCCGCCATGCGCAGCGCCGCGTGCTATCCTGCACCGGTGCCGCCGCTGTCCTTGTGCCCGATCGGGCCGGGCGAGCGCGCACGAAGCGCGGCACGGCTTTCGCGGGAAGACAGGGCTGGCGCGCAGTGTATGGAAGGTGGTCGCCCCATTGTGTGGTGTGGGCGGTGTCGGAGAGGAAGGCAGATGGCAACGGACTTGCGTTTGGCCGCGACCGGGATCGCGGCGGGGATGGATGACGACTTCGCCGCCGATCGCTACGAGCGGCTGCCCTATCGCCGCTCCGGGCGGAGCGGCCTGACCCTGCCGCCGATCTCGCTCGGCGGCTGGCAGACCTTCGGGGGGTATCGCGGGCCGGAGGTGGCGCGGGCCTGCCTGCGTCGCGCGTTCGACCTCGGGATCACCCATTTCGATTTCGCCAATAACTATGGCACGCCCCCCGGTCAGTCGGAGATCGTCTGCGGCGAGATCATCCGGCATGAGCTGCCGCGCGATGAGCTGATCATCAGCTCCAAGGCCGGGTATGGGATGTGGCCGGGGCCGTATGGCGACGGCCTGAGCAAGAAGTACATCATCGCCAGCTGCGACCAGAGCCTGCGGCGGATGGGACTCGATTATTTCGACATCTTCTATCTCCATCGCCCCGATCCGCAGACCCCGCTCGAAGAGAGCCTGGCGACCCTCGACCTGCTGGTCACGCAGGGGAAGGCGCTCTACGTCGGCGTGAGTAACTTCCCCGCGCCGCTCCTGGCGGAGGCGACCCGCCTCTGCCGCGAGCACGGCTGGGCACCGATCACGATCCATCAGCCCTCGTACAGCCTGCTCAATCGCGGCCCGGAGGCCGAGTTGTTGCCGGAGGCGGAGCGTTCCGGGGTGGGCGTGATCGCCTTCTCCCCGCTCGCCAATGGCCTCCTCAGCGACAAGTACCTGAAAGGGGCGATCCCGGACGATTCGCGCGCCGCGCTGGCCTGGGGCGAGGAGAATGCCCAGCGACGCTTGACGCCGGAACGCCTGGAGACGCTGCGTGCCCTCAATGCGCTCGCGGCGGGGCGTGGGCAATCGCTGGCGCAGATGGCGCTCGCCTGGTTGCTGCGCCGCCCGGTCGTGACGAGCGCGCTGATCGGCGCATCGCGCGTCGAGCAGATCGAGGAGAACGTACGCGCGCTCGATGTGGCCGCGTTCAGCGATGAAGAGTTGGCCGAGATCGATCGTCTGACCCTCGCCTGAGCCTGCTCCCGCCCCGCCCGGCGACCGTTGTCACCGACAGCGGGCGACACGCTCGGGTGGATGGATGCGTCAGAACTGGGACGAGGGGCCCTGCCGACCGGTGTCGAGGGCGGCGTGAAACCGCCTGGGCCAGTGGTCAAGCCGCGGCCAGCTCGGCCGTGACCGCCGCCCAGCGCGCCTGGAAGCGGCACCGTCGCTCCGCCAGCGAGACGTGCTCGCCGCTCCGGGTCACCGGCCGGAAATACTGGTGTTGCTCCGCGAACGCCGCGCAGCAGCGCGCGGCCGACACGAAGCTCCCGAAGCCGCGCATGGGGTCGTACCGTTGCTTGACGCCCCGGTGATCCTGCGCGATGCGGGTATTCTTGTCGCGGCTGGTCCGGTGGTGCACCCCCGGCCCCAGCGTCTCGCGGATCGCGCGCGGGTAGGCATCGTGCCCGTCGGTGGTGACCTGCTCCGGAGCGTGGTCGGCGATGTCCAGGGCCTGGGCAAAGAAGCGCTGCGCCGCCGCCATGTCGCGCTTTTCGCGCAGCAGGGCCTCGACGCGGTTGCCCTCCCGGTCGATCGCCCGGTACAGGGAGCACCAGGTGCCGTTGACCTTGACGTAGGTCGCGTCCGCGTGCCACTTCGTGCCACCCTGGCCGCGCCGCTTGGCGCGCAGCCGGGCGGTCAGGAGCGGGGCGCAGCGCGCCTCCCAGTCGCGCACGGCCTCGTGGCTGAAGACGAAGCCGCGCTCCAGGAACATCGCCGCCAGGTCGCGCAGGCTCAGCTTGTAGCGGAGCCGCCAGAGGACGACCAGCAGCACGAGATCGGTCGGGTATTGGCGGTGATTGTATGGGGAGCCCGTGCGCTCGTTGCCGATCCGGCGGCACCGGCCGCAGCGGAAGGTACGATAACCGCGTGCGGTGCGCCGTAGTTGTTCGACGGTCGCGGTCGCGGCGCAGTGAGGACAGGGCATCGGGCGCTCCTTCACGTAGCAGTCAAGGCCCCAACGCTACCAGGATCCGACCGTCCCCACCAGGCATCGTCTGACTTCTGACGCATCCCGCCACGGTGCAGCAGCTGGCCGGGCACGCCAGCGTGACGACCACGGCGCGCTACGATCGGCGCGGGGAGGCGACCAAGCGGAAGGCGGTGGAAGTGCTCCACTTCCCCTACCGGCGCGGGCGGGGGCCGCACCAGGGGGGTGAGGGGTGACCAGCCCCATGCCCGGAGACTTGTGCTGACCGCTTCGAGTCACCTTCGCCCAGGCTGGATACGCTTAAGCGTGCCGAATCGCCAATAGCAAGGACCAGCAATGGGATAACATCATTTTGTTTCTAACCATTGCTGTGCGATCGAGCGTATAAGCGTCTCTGCTTCCTGATAACTCATTGGATTGACAATCGCGGGCTTACCAGGTTTCTGTACATGCATATGCCGTGCGTCAACTCCAAGAACACGTGGGTCATTCACTGTATCGCAGAAGCGCACCAATTGGGCATCCGTTGCCCAACCAGCATTGACAATCTGATCGCTACCATCTTTCATCCGCCCATTGCCGAGAGCAGATTTCACCGACTCGAGCGCATTCGATAAGTCTCTCCACGTGCGCACGCCGCCGAAAATTTTCGGCGCGTTAGCCACATTCTGATCTTGCTTTGCTATAGCGATCCAGCGACTCATGCCAGAGGTTATGCTAGGAGGGTCCATCGTACCGTCGGCACGAGCCACCAGAACAGAAGTCCTAGCCCTGGCGGTTTCTGTTGTGGCCCATACCGCACGATGGTTTTTGCCTGCCTGATCTTCCCACTCAACAGCATTCGCGGTGATCGGTCGGGCATTGCCTTCACGGATATGAGTCGCACCACCAATAATCGGCAGTAACTCCCAGACACGGTCGTACACCGTCCGCTCGCTCGGTAACGCGTCCAGGTCTGTGCCGCTCAGAAAATACTCATCCCCTTCGCGGGTAACACGTAGCTCTGGCGACGTCAGATACATCACCAGCCCTGCGAGATCGAACTGGTCACCTTGGAGTGGAACCCGCCACTTCGCCATGGTACCCCTGCTACATTTCCTCATGACGACGGGACGGTGGAGGCTACCAGCTTCGCCGTGCCTGGAACTGTGCATCGCCCTGCTCGAGAAAGGCTACCGCATCCGGGCGGCGCACCTCGATCCCCAGCTCGCGGATGGCGAAGAGCAGTACCTCTTCGATCGAGATCCGACCAGTGGGGAAGTGTGCCTTACCCATGGGCAGCGGCGTATTCAGGCCACGGACGTGAAGATGCGGCTTCGTATAGGGATTCGGTTCCCCATAGAGTTCCGGGCGCGAGTCATAGTGATAGGTGACGACCTCATGTCCTTCCAGTCCCTCAATGTCGTAGGAATAGCCGGTGGTATGCACCGACCAATGCCCGGTATCGTCCTCGGTAATGACATAAAGGTGGAGGATTTGCAGCCGAACCGGGTATATCCCGCGTAGGAGAACACCATCTACCGGTGCCGGACGGAAGAGGATCGTATTCTCTTTATTAGTGGTGAACGATGCGCCGATATTGGCGGGAGTGACGCACGCCAGAGCCTGCCGCATCGGTCGGATGAAGGCGTCTGCGGCCGCCTGGGGCGTCCTAGCTGACAACGCGCGCCAGCATAGCGAGATAATTCAGACCACGATTTTCCGGGTCACGGAGGGCGTCGTTAAATTCCCCGGCATTGAGTCGTGCCAGGAAGTCACGGCCGTCGCTACCGAGGAGCTCGCGCACCTGAGCATCGAACGCCTCCCACTCTTCTTCGGGGCTCATCCAGTGGAAGTTTTCATCTGTGGCACCGGCAGAATACGGTGGCGGCGGTGCGAGTACCATAATAGCCCCTTCCCGGACACATATTAGTCCATGTCTTATAGATGACAATAGCATATTGAGTCAATAATTTCCCATAGCGGCGATTATCGTAAGGGAAATGCCGATGGCTGGGACGACCTTCTCGGGGGGCGCGGGGGTGCTGGCCTGTCCCGGCTCCTAATTCATCCGCGTTTACCCCTCGCCCGAAATCTCTGCTCCGCTCGTCCAAGCGCGCGGTTAGGATCCCATCCGAGTGGGACGGCGGTGCCCGCCCGGATTGACGGGCAGCGTGAGGGAGGAACGACATGATAATGCTTCTGCGTCGGTGCCACCGTCTGCTGGCCGGGGTTGTCGCCGACCTACGGCACCGCCTCGACGGCTTCCTCTGGGCGCGGCCAGCGGCGGCGCATGCCACGGGGACCGGCACGGACCTCCTGCGGAGTCGGGCGCAGCTGCTCGCCGAGCATGCCCTCCTCCGCCATCAGGTGATCGTGCTGCGCCGCAACGTCGCGCGCCCAGCCGTGACGGCGGCGGACCGCGCGCTCCTGGTGCTCCTCGCTGGTCGGGTCCGCGCCTGGCGGCAGGCACTGCTGATCGTCCGGCCGGAGACGCTGCTGCGCTGGCACCGCGCGGGGCTCCGGTCGTGCCGGGAGCGGAGGTCACGCCCGGGGCCAGGCCGCCCGCCGCTCCCGGCGGCCACCGTCGCCTTGATCCGGCGGATGGCGGCGGACAACCCGCTCTGGGGCGCCGAACGGATCCGAGGCGAGCTCGCGAAGCTGGGCCTGCGCGTGGCCAAGCGGACCGTCCAAACGTACCTGCGCGGGGCCGTCGCCCCGCGGCCACGGGGCCAGACTTGGGCGACCTTCCTGCGCAACCACGCCCACGAGATCTGGGCGTGCGACTTCCTCCCGGTGACCGATCGCCTCTTCCGGCCGCTGTTCGCCTTCTTCATCATCGATCTCGCCACGCGGCGGGTGGTCCATGTGGGCACGACGCGGCACCCGACCGACGTCTGGGTCGCGCAGCAACTCCGCGAGGCGACACCCTTCGACCAGCGCCCGCGGTACCTCATCCGCGATAATGACGGCAAGTTCGGGTTGACATTCACGCGGGTGGCAGCCGCGAGCGGCATCACGATCCTGCGCACGCCCTACCGCGCCCCGCGGGCCAACGCTGTATGCGAGCGCTTCCTCGGCAGCATACGCCGCGAGTGCCTGGATCACATCCTGGTCCTTGGCGAGCGCCACCTTGCGCGTGTGCTCCGCGAGTATGCCGCGTACTGCAACCGGGAGCGGCCGTATCAAGGCCTTGGTCAAGCGACACCCGTGCCACCCCCGGTCGCACTTCAGTGCCGCGCCGGGCCGGTACGTGGCCTTCCGATCCTGGGGGGGCTGCACCATGCCTACCACCGAGCTGCGTAGCGGCGGCGGACAAATTTGTAGCCAGCACAGGTGGTTGGTCTGTCCCCCAGGACCGAGCGCGATCCCGCAAGTCGCCGGGCGGCAAGAGCACACGGCGACGCTGCTCCACGATGGGACGATCCTCGTCGTGGGCGGGCGCAGCAGTCACAGCAACGCGACCGCCGTGGCGGAGCGCTATGACCCGCGCACCGGGCTGTGGCACGATGCCGGGCGCTTGCGCGCGGCCCGGCGCGACCACACCGCCTCGCTCCTGCCCGACGGCTCGGTCCTGGTCGTGGGCGGCGTCGGCGCGGGGTTCTGGCCGTGGGATCAGTGGAAGGGCCTGACCATCGTCGAGCGCTATGAACCGGATGCCAACCGCTGGACGACAATCGCGCCGCTCCCGGTAGGGACCGCCGACCAGAGCGCGGTCGCCCTGTCGGACAGGAGTATCCTCATCGCCGGCGGGCGCGATCAAGACGCCGTGCCATACCGGGAGAGCGCCGCGGTGTGGCGCTACGACCCGCGCCAGGACCGCTGGGAGGCGCGGGCACCGCTGCAGCTACCGCGCTTCAGCAGCAGCGGCGTCGCGCTGGCCGACGGTCGCGCATTAATCATCGGCGGCGGGGGGCCGCTCGGGATGAAAGCAGAGCAAAGCGCCGAGGTATACGACCCGCAGCGTGACGCGTGGCAACTCAGCCCCCTCCTGCCGATCGCGCTGGTCGGAACTCAGCGCGCCGCAACGCTCGCGGACGGGCGGGTGCTGGTGGTCAATGGGGCGCAGAGCATCATCTACGATCCGCAGCGCGAGCAGTGGGGCACCGCCGCGCCGGTCGCGCCGCTTGCCACCGACGGGTCGCTGACCGCGCTCCCCGACGGGCGCGCGCTGCTCGTCGCGGCGACGCTCCAAGGCCTTTACGACCCCGCGCAAGATCGCTGGCAGCTCGGCCAGCGCGCTGTCTGGCGCACGGGTCACACCGCCACGCTGCTGCCCGACGGTCGAGTCGTGCTTATCGGCGGCCAAGCTCTGGAACGAACCGGCCCGGGACACGACGTTGAAATAGTGCAGCCATAAGTCTTCATGCCTGAACGATAGTCTGTACTTTGCGTTGTGGAAATACAACCTGCCCTTGCTGTGCTTTGGAGCAGCTGTACTTGAACGCTGCGATGGGTAACGTGCCAGCTCTACGCGCTCCAGGGGCGGGCGGTGGCGCAGCAGGAGGACACGCCCAACTCCATCAACTATCCCTCCGGGCGGATCTTCCTGCACGGCGACCACCTGGGGAGCGTGAGCGTCGTCACGGACAACGACCGGCGGGTGCTGAGCCGCCAGGACTACACGCCGTGGGGCGAGGTGCGCGCGGGCGGGGTGGCGCAGACCACCCTCGACTTCACCGGGCAGCGCCGGGACGGCACGGGGCTCCTCTACTACGGCGCGCGATACTACGACCCGCAGACCGGCCGGTTCACCAGCCCTGACAGCGTGGCACCGGGGAAGGGCAATCCGCAGGCGCGCAACCGCTACAGCTACGTCCTCGATAATCCGCTCAAGTTCATTGACCCCACTGGGCACTGTTACGACAATGCACAGAACAACGAGGAGCGTGCGGAGAATCAGCGGTGCCTTGGGTACATTGGACAGATCGCCGACTTGCAGGGTGATGTGCAAGGGTTCGGGCACTGGAAGTCGGAGGAACTGGCGACACTCCTCGCCTCTCTCCGTGATTGGTATATCGCAACGGGCTGGACTCGTTCCGACTTCCTGCGTAACATGGGTAATCAGCGGGCGCGTTTTGAGCGCATATCATTTGCGGGACTCGACGGAAATTTCAGGCCTACGAATGACCCGGACCAAGTCAGGCACGCTGGAGCCTGTATAGGTTGCGATGCTGACGGAGCGATCATAATCTCCGACAACGTCTTTGCTGGCGATGAACTCTTTGCGCGTTCCATCTTCGTCCATGAGATGGCCCACCAGTGGGACTTTAGCAGCGGTCAGGCTCTATCCAAGGGCTTGGTAAATACAACGGGAGGACGCACAGACAACGCTGGCAACTATTTCCAGCTCCCTGGCGGACGCACCACGATGGGGGAATATGATCAAAGAGCATCGGATTATGGGACGTCCGACCGCAAAGAGGACTTTGCGGAGTCAGTCGCTGCAATAATTTACCCGAATCAGTACAATCGATCATTCCAAGGCACAGTACATAATCAGTACATAGGAGCGGCGTTTTACTGTGCAAGAACGTTGGCACCGAACTACCGATGCTAATGGTTCTAATGGGGGCCGTATGCAAATCCAACGTCGAGTTGCCCTCGCAATCGTCTGGCAGAGCCTTATACTGCTGCTCGTCGCTTGCGCGCCATCAGCTGTGACGCCGCGTCCGGGTATGGCGGATCGTGTCGATTCGAGTCCAAGTTCGGCCATACCCAATATGGCGACTCCGGGTGATGCTCCTGCGGCTGCGACTCCAAGTGCTGCTATCGCGACCGCGCGCGTTACCGTTCCCGTACAGTTAGCCTCCCCTCCCGTCTCTACCTGCCTCATCGGAGCATCGCCACGCATCGGGGCCACGGCACCGATGCCACCTGATCTGACGCTTGGCGTCGTAATGACGATCCTTGCCGACGGGCGTGTACTCGCCCTCGGTGCCGACTCGGGCGCTGCGGGTCGAGCGGCGATCTACAATCCGGGCGCGGATCGCTGGACGCCTACTGGACCGATGGGCGAGGCGCGCTTCGCCCCTGATGCGGTACCGCTTCCAGACGGGCGAGTGCTTGTTGTCGGTGGGATGACGCTCGCGTCCGGCGCGAGTACGGTTGTCGAGACATTCGATCCATCTACGCTTTCCTTTGCACCTGTCGCACCGCTCACGGATGTGCTACCGTCCGATCGCGTCCGGGCGGTAAGCCTACCGGGAGGAATCGTCCTCGCGCTCACATCTCGATGGGCGCGGCGCTACGACGCCACCGCCAATACTTGGACGGCGACTGGTCCTAAACAGACCGATGCCGCGCGCGATGCGGAGCGCTTGCGCGACGGACGCATCCTGGTGCTTAATGCCGACGCACCTAATGTCGCGGGTGGGCCAGTCGCCCCGGGCACGCATGGCAGCCCTGGGACGGGTGTTGCGCCAGCGGCGTCAGTGCGCCCGCTGGCGGAGATCTACGATCCGGGGACTGACCGCTGGACGGTCGCGACGCCGATGTCCACGCCGCGGGTTGCCGCCTATAGCACGACCGTGCTTGAGGACGGGCGTGTTCTCGTCATCGGCGGTGAATTGGGCGGGACAGGTGAGCTGTACGATCCCGTGCACGACCATTGGGTGCCGATTGCCGCCATGCCAGGACAACGTGGTTTCCATGCTGTCGCCGCGCTCCCGGGCGGCGATGCTCTGGTCGTAGGTGGGCAGGTCAATGGGGGAACCGCGCGCAGTCGAGTGCCGGACGACTTACCGCGCAGCATGTACCGCTACGACGTTGCTCGCGACACATGGTATCCCTGGGGGGAGTTAGCCGTAGCACGCTGGTCGCCGCAGATCGTTGCGTTGCGCGCTGACCGCCTTCTTGTAGCCGGTGGCTCCCTGGAGACCCCATCGGCGGAGTTACTGAGCATTTGTAAGTGAAGCAACGATCGGACACGAGCGATGCACTCTGCGATCTGCGTCTCAGGATGGCCGTTAGTCACGCCAAATGTCGGGGCTCGCCTATACCGGTACTTTGTTGACTTGGGAGGGCATGTGGTGGTAGAAGGCGGGCAGGAGGTGGGCCGATGACCGCGCGCTTGTCCGTGACCGCCGCTGCGGTACCGCTAGAAGCGTATGCCGCGCAGTTCGATGATCTGTTCACCCAGCGCAGCCAGCGCGAGGGCTTCCGGCGCTACCTGGAGGGTCTGCTGCTGCCCGCCGAGCGCAACAAGACGCTGACCGGCCTGGCGAACACCGAGCCGGTGGTCGGCGCGCAGCACCCGCGGGCGCAGGGGCTGCAATGGTTCCTGTCGGAGGCGACCTGGGCGGCGGCGACTGTCAACGCGCGGCGGCTGGCGCTGCTGCGCGCCGACCCGGCGACGGCCCCCGACGCGCAGGGGGTGCTGGTCATCGACGAGCACGGCGACCGCAAGTGGGGACACAAGACGGCCCATGTCGGTCGGCAGTACCTGGCCAACCTAGGCAAGACCGACAGCGGGGTGGTGTCGGTGACCAGCCTGTGGGCCGACGCGCGGGTCTACTATCCGCTCGACTACGAGCCGTATACGCCCAAGCACCACTTCGCCACGGGCACGGCCGACCCGGCCTTCCGCACCAAGCTGCAGATCGCCGGGGAGCTGGTGGCGGCGGCGGTCGCAGACGAGCTGCCCTTCCGCGCGGTCGTGGCCGACAGCTTCTATGGCGAAGACGCCGGTTTCCGGCGGCGGTTGCACGAGTTGCAGGTCGGCTACGTGCTCGCGCTGAAGCCCTCGCACAGTTGGTGGCACCAGACGGGGACCGTCGGCGCGCTGTGGGAGGCGGCTGCGGTCGCCGGGTGGCAGGACGCCCTCCATCCGGGGGCGTGGGTCAAGGTCACGCGCACCTTCCGCGACGGACACACCGAGGGGTGGTGGGCGCTGGAGGTCGTGGCCGGGCCGTATGGCCCCGCGCCCCGGCTGCGGGCGGTCGTCGCCACCGCCGACCCGGTGACGCTGCCGGACCACCAGACCTGGTATCTGGCCACCAACCTCCCGCTGCCGGGTGCCACGCCGGGCGACGCGGCGCTGCCGCCTGCCGACCTGACAGAAGTGGTGCGGCTGTACGGGCTGCGGATGTGGGTGGAGCAGCGCTACAAGCAGAGCAAGTACGCGTTGGGCTGGAGTCAGTACCAGGTCCGCTCCGACCAGGCGATGCGCCGCCACTGGCAGCTGGTCTGCTGCGCCTTCTCCTTCTGCTGGTGGCACGACAGTCACCCGGCCACGGCCCCCGCGGGTCGGCCGGACGAGGACCTGGCGCCGCAACCGGCCGCCGATGAGGCGGGGGGGCGGGGGAAAAATGCGCCCCCTGCGCCCGCAGGTCTGCTGGCCGGTGGCGCTGCGCGGCGTGCGCGCCTGGCTGGAGCCGTGGCTCACGCTCCGGCGCTACTGGCGCAGTTGGTCGTCGCTGCCCCCGCCGCCCGCGCTGCGGGGTCTCCTTGAGCACCTCCGGCGCGGGCACGGCCTCGACCTCTACGCCTCGCCCTGACCCAAGTCAACAAAGTACCGATACAGCGCTTTGCAGGGATATCTGGTGGGCTCATCACGGTAGCAGAGAAGCACGGTAACGGCATCTGCTCATTCCTCCCCACCACATTACTCTGCAAAACGTTGTAACGGTACTTTGTGGACTTCGGCGTAACGGTCATGAGCGGTGCGGAGAACGCCAAAAATGACGTCGTACGTACTCACTCCTTTTCACCACTTGCTACCGCACTATCCGAAGTCCACAAAGTACCGTTAGTGCGCCGTTCCTGAAATACGGTACAAATAGGAGACCGCAATGTACTACAGTTGCTCGCTAATAGCATAAGAACGGCGCGTTTTTTGATCTGCACCATATTTGAGGAACGATGCATTAGTGGTCTGTCAGTGTTGATTTGCTAGTCGAGGTGAGCGGTGCTACCTTCTGGCCAACGGCAGCAGCGCACTCACTCTCCGTGGCACGGTGGAGTAACCCATGTCTGAGTTGGCCTTCGCCCATCTCCTGGCGACGCAGCCGGAAGAGTTCCCACGCTACGTGCTGGAAATGCATGGTATCCGGGCTGAGTCGCTGGTCGCATCGAGTGGGTGGTCGAACCGCGTGTGGCTCACGCACACCCACGTTGTGCGGCTATCCTCGGGCCGCTTCTATGATGCCTTCGCCCACGAGGTCGCAGTTGCTCGCCTCCTGCCCCAGGCCGTTCCACACGCTCAGGTGCTGGCCTATGGCCAGGTTGGACGGCAGGAATGGATGATACAAGAGCGCATCGCGGGCCGCCCACTCGTCGAAGCGTGGCCCTGCCTGAGCCGTGATGAGCGACGAGCGGCGGTGGCGCAGCTCGGGGTGGTGCTGCGCGCGCTCCACGAGGTCCCCCTGCCGACCGAGTTCGGCAACCCATGGCTTACCGCTGCCCTCACCCCTAGTGGCCAGCCTAAAGATGCCTACCATGCACCTCCCGAGTGCCACGAAGTATTGCTGGCCGCCGCCTCGTGCGTGCCTGGCGTTGACCAGGGCGTGCTCGCGGCGGCGCGAGCATTCATTGTCGAACGCTTGCCGATGTTCGCAGCCGACTCGCCAGTGTTGGTCCACAGTGACGTACATTTCTCGAATCTGCTGTGGGCTGACGGCCAAATCACGGCCCTGCTCGACTTCGAGGGGAGCAGGGCCGCCGCCCCCGACCTTGAGCTGGACACCCTGCTGCGCTTGGCACGCGAGCCCCACTTGTACCGCTACCCAGATGGCCGCGCTACCATAGGGCGCGACGAGGTGCGCGCGCTCCCGGCCTGGCTGGCAAGCGCCTATCCGGAACTGTTCTCCCATCCCCGCTTGCAGGCGAGACTCGCGGTCTACGAAGCGCTGTGGCAGCTGGTTCAATTGCTCCACTTCCCGCCAGGCAGTGGTTTCCCCGACCCTTGGGAACACCTCAGGGAACTGCTAACGCGGGGAGACCATTGGGCCGCTTTCTAAATTGCCCTCCACTCCTCCATGCTCCGGCCCGCGCTGCGTCCGGCGCGACCAGCCGAAGTGCCCCTACTTCTCGAACCATATCGTCCAGGGCATCGTGGTGCTGGTCGCGCTCGGCCAGCTGGGGCTCCTGGCTAACAGCCAGATTCGGGTACTGCTTTCCGACTATAACCCCGACCGCGACGGCCGGTCGCGCAGCCGCGCCTATGCGCAAGAGGGCCAACCGCGACTGCCAAAAACTATGCCCGCTATCATGTGGTGAGGTTTGGATGGTAGCGCTAGTGCATCGTTCCTCATATGCGGTACACATACTACAAGGCATACGTACTACAGTTACCCGTTAGAAGCGTAGGAACTGCGCGCCTTCTAATGTGCAGCGCCATTGAGGAATGATGCACTAGGCTTACCGACTAGCAAATCAGTACTGACAGACCACTAAGGGCTTGTCAGGAAATAACGGTCTCGGGTGCTGCGTCGCGCGGGGCGATGGTGTAGTTCCACTCGCCGTGGAAAGGGTCGCGCTGGAGCTGAATCGTCGCCATCTGGGCGTCGGAGACTTGCTGCCCGGCGGGGTAGGGGTCGGTGTCGAGGTAGCTCTCGACGGTCAGCCCGGTGGTGGTGGCGGTGGCCGCGATGAGGTTGAGGATCACCGCGTAGCTGACCAGCGGCTTGCCGCGCCAGTTCTGGCTAATGAAGGCGAACAGGCGATGCTCGATCTTGTTCCACTTGCTGGTGCCCGGGGGGAAGTGGCAGACCGTGATGGTCAGGCCCGTCTCGTCGGCCAGCCGCTGCAGCTCCCACTTCCACAGCCGCACGCGCGAGCCGTTGCTGCGGTACTGTCACGTTAAGTTTTGACTGAACGAAACCTCCCCACGTCGGACCAGTTCTGGCCGTCGTCAGCGCTGGTACAGGCTGGATCCGGTCTCGTATGAGCCGATCATTCCCCACTTTCGGATCGCCGTCGCCGCCCAAAAGGCTTAACTTGACAGTGCCCTTCGACGTGCCCTACGAGGTGCGCGTCGTCTCGGCGCACCGCACCCCCGCCGACATGGCCGACTACGCCACGAGCGCCCATACGCGCGGCCTGAAAGTGATCATCGCGGGGGCGGGCAACGCCGCGCATCTGCCGGGGATGGTCGCGGCCTACACCCCCCTGCCGGTGATCGGCGTGCCGGTGAAGGGCCGCGCGCTCGATGGGTTCGACTCGCTCCTCTCGATCGTGCAGATGCCGAACGGCATCCCGGTCGCGACGGTGGCGATCGGTGGCGCGACGAATGCGGGCCTCCTGGCGGTGCAGATCCTCGCGGCGCACGATCCGGCCTTGCTGGCGCGGATGATCGCCTACAAGGCCGAACTCGCCGCCGCCTCGCGCGCCAAGAACGACGGACTGGCGGCGCGGGCGGGCGGCGACACGGTCTAGCCGCTGCGAGGTCACCGATCGGCGAGCATGGGCAACGCGAGAGGGAGAAGGCGATGGCTGATCATCTCGATGATGCTACCCGCGCGAGTGCGCTCCAATTCATGACGACCGAGCACTTCACCCTCCAGACCGCGCGCTCCGCGACGATCGCCGATGCCGCGAGCCGCGCCAGCCTCTTCGTCAGTACCGTATCGAGCGCGCTGGTTGCCCTCGCCTTCATCGGACAGATATCGGGCATCGGGGCGGCCTTCTACGCCTTCAGCTTCGTCCTCCTTCCTGCCCTCTGCTTCCTCGGCATCGTCACCTTTATCGCACCCTTGAACTGGCGATCGAGGATATGATCTATGCGCGTGGGATCGGTCGTATCCGCCGCTTCTATCTCGAACTGGCCCCTCAGCTCGACTTTGGCCCTTCGGTGCCACGCCCGATGGCGTAGCGCCTGGGAAAACAAATGGCGGTTGGAGTTTTCGCATTTCAGGTGCTCGATCCGACATGCAAAAACTTCGGCGGCGCTCCCGGCGACAAGCGCGCGGTGGCAGTACACAAAGGCATCCGTGCCCCACGCACTGGATCACGAAGGGCCAAAGTCGAGCTCAGACCCGCGACTATTTCATCCTGGCGGCGAACGACGACACCGCCGGCGCGATGGGCAACTTGGGCGTGCTCCCGTCACGGTTCCAACTCTTCGTCACCACGGCGGGAATGGTCTCGGTGATCACCAGCATCCTCGCCGGCGTGCTCGTCGGACTAGCGATCCAGGGAATTGCCGCACCGCCGCTACCGTTCACACTCGCGTGCGGCGGTGGGATGTTTCTTGTCGCCGTGGCGGTGCATACGCGCGTGCAGCTCGCTCGCTGGGAACGTGCGGAACGGCAGCACGTGGTGCTGTTTCCGAGTGCGGGTACCGAGCGATGAGGGCCGATCATGGTGGCGAACGCTCGCCGCGCGGTGCGGCCAAGGCATGAGCATGAGGAGGGGTACTGTCACGTTAAGTTTTGACTGAACGAAACCGCCCCACACCGAGCCAGTTCTGGCCGTCGCTAGCGCTTGTACAAGCCGGATCCGGTCTCCTATGCGCCGATCGTTCCCCACTTTCGGACCGCCGTCGGCGCCCAAAAGGCTTAACTTGACAGTGCCTTCACCACGGCCCCGGATCTGCGCCCGACCGGCTTCTGGGACCGCCTCGCCGC
>JAABUM010003189.1_pt1 | contig 20762 bp, 24 predicted proteins | sample 5559161 | NCBI WGS metagenome assembly JAABUM01 (sample SAMN10711868, study PRJNA513369) | rock metagenome | isolation source: Antarctica rocks | place: Antarctica: Victoria Land, Siegfried Peak nord
CACGATCCCGCGAGGCTCCTCTTCAGACGCTGTTCTCGAGCATGCTGCAGCCGCTTTCGAGGCGCTCGTCGCGAATGTGACTGCAGCGGTCGGCGCCATGCCTGGATCCGACATCAATCCGTTCGAGATGGCGCAGCAGATCTGGAGCAGTGTGCACGGCGCAGTCTCGCTCGAATTGGCCGGGCTGGTGCTCACGGCCGACCCGAGCGGGACGTACGACGGGCTGTTGGAGTTGCTGTTGCGCGGCCTGCAACCCGAGAGGAAGTAACAGTCACCCGCCCAGTCGCGCGCGGCGCGGCAGGCTCGCTCCACGCAGCGCGGCCACCTCAGCAGAACGTCAGGAAGATGCCTGAGAGTGATCCGGGCGGTGGTGCCCCTCACTTTCGTGAGTAAATCCCTTTGAGCAGAGGTCATTCGAGGGATATCAATTCGAGGGACATCAACAGGCGTGGGTTACTGGTTGTCACCGGCGTGGGGGTGATCGGCGGTCTCAGTCTCGAACTCGCACCATTGGCATCGGCTGTCAAGGCGGCACCGTTCCGGCTGCAGTCGCGGGTGGCGACGGTGGCGAAGTTCTCGGGTCAGCAGCCGTCGTACTGGGGTTTCTACGCGCCCGGGGTGCACTCCACGTTCTCGACTGCGATCGCCAACGGTCGGGATTCAATTGTGCTGGTGTTCGACGCATGCGGCGGCACCGTGACGCACTACGACGCGGCGCTGATCGCACTGCTACGCGAGTATCAGGCGCCTGCCACCTTGTTCATCAACAGGGTGCGGGCGGCCAACAATCGGACCACCTCCAAAGAGTTGCTCACCGACCTCGCTGTTCGAGATCGAGAGCCACGGGTGGTCACACATTCCACTGTCGATGACGGGCCGATCGGCATATGGAATCCGCGGCACGAGCAACCTCAGTGGAGTGTGGGAGGAGGTCGCCGCCGACTACTGATGGATGGGTCAGAACTACGGCCACACGATGCGCTTCCTGCGGGTCGGCACCTGCTTCACCGACGACGTCGCTGCTCAGTGCAGCGACCTGGATGGGCCAGGAGTTGGTCAGTTTCGCGATCAACGCACGCGCGGTACCGGCTCGAGGCGAAGGGCCTGCAGTTCCGGCACCTGGACCAGGTGCTCTGACCCGCAACGTCGAGTCATCTGGCGGTTGCGAGCGGAAGAAGACTGCATCCGACTTCGCCGCTGTCCCAGACCCCTCAGGTTCGCCCTCACCCGGCAGCCGTCTGGTTCGAGAGCCGCGCACCGGCCACACCTCCTACGTTGGCCTGAATCGGCCCTTCGGCGCCTACCGACGAAACCGGTCGACAGTCTCCTGGAGTTCTTCATCAGATGACGCCTGGCACGCAGTGGTGATGGCGAGATGAGAGATCGCGCGGATAGGTCATGGTCGGCGTGCTGGCGTGGCCTGGCAGCGGTGGGTGATTTATGCGGCGCGAGCAGGTCGGAGGCGCTCAGCGGTCCCCCTGCACAGCCGGTGACGGCCGGCCGCGCGGGCAGGGAGTGGCGCGGCGTCGTTTCGTAATCGGGATGGGGTGACGCGCGGCGGCAGCCCTAATCTGTGCTCGTGAGTAGTTACGAGGTCACCGGGGCCCGGCTGACCGCCCGATTCCAGACGCGCGGGCGCGACGGTCGCGTCGAAGTCGTCATACGACCGAACGAGGACCCGGTCCGATCCGGGCATACGTTCATCGCACCGGACATCGAACCTGCTGCACTTGCGGGATTTCCGGTTGTGACGGCGTCGGTGCACCTGGACGCCGTCGGACCCGCCGGTGTGTTCGGCTGGATCCAGCTGGTGACCCAACGACTGGATCACGGGCAGATTCACCGGGCGATCGACGCGGTCGACTGGATGGCGCCGATGTGCGGGTTCGGCTACCTTCCGACGTTCATGGATGCACCCGCGACACCAGGCGAGGCCGACACCACCTGGAGCGCCGACACGTTTCTGGTGCAGCTACCCGATGTCAGCCAAACGAAGCAGTTGAAGCCGCTGTGCGGTTTTCAATGGGGTTTCCGGACAGTAGACGGCAAGCCAGCCGGATTGTTGCCACTGCGCGCTGCCGACAACGCCGGGTGGCGGGACTTGCGGGTGGTGTTGGAACATGAGCATCCAAGCTGGCGCGCCGACCTGTAGACGGTGTTGATCAGGGGCGGATAGCTGCTGCCGCTCGACCCGATGCCTCGGCGAGCGCGATCTCGTCGGCGTTCATCAAGTGTCCGTCGTCGACGACCGGCTCGCCGTTGACCCACGAGGAACGCAGGGTCGGCATACCGAGAACCAGGGCCGTGACCGGGTCCTCGATCCCTGCCCCGCACAGGTCGTCGACGCGCCACAGCGCGAGGTCGGCTAGTTTGCCGACGTCGATCGAGCCGTACTCGTCCTGGCCGCCGAGCAGCCGCGCACCACCTGCGGTCGCCATCCGCAGCGATTCGCGCGCGGTCAGCGCCAAGGGACCGCCGCGGAACCGGGCAGCCAACAGCGCCAGGTGCATCTCGTCGAACATCCGCCCCGACTCGTTCGATGCTGCACCGTCCACACCGAGGCCGACAGGCGCGCCCGCGTCGAGCAACTTGCGGATCGGCGCGATTCCAGAGCCCAGCCGACCGTTCGAGGTGGGGCAGTGCGCGGCGCCGGTGCCGGTCGCGGCGTACCGGGCGATGGCCTCGTCGGACAGGTGCACCGAGTGCGCCAGCCATACGTCATCGCCGAGCCACCCCAGCGACTCGGCGTACTGGGTGGGGGTCGCGCCGAACTTCTCGAGGCAGAACGCCTCCTCATCGGGAGTCTCGGCGAGGTGGGTGTGCAGCCGAACGCCCTTGCTGCGGGCCAGTTCGGCCGAATCGCGCATCAGGTCGCCGGTGACGGAGAATGGCGAACAGGGGGCCAGTGCAATCCGCAGCATCGACCCGAAGGACGGGTCGTGCCACCGGTCGATCGCGGCCTCACTGGCGATCAGGATCTGCTCGTGCTGCTCGACGACGGAGTCCGGCGGCAACCCGCCCGCCGACTCGCCGAGATTCATCGATCCGCGGGTCGGATGGAACCGCAGGCCGATCTGTTGCGCGGCGGTGATCTCGGCTTCCATCAGGTCGCCAACGCCGCTGGGGAAGACGTAGTGGTGATCGGTGCTGGTGGTGCACCCGGTCAGTGCCAGCCAGCCAAGGTTCGCCGAGGCGGAGGCGTGCAGTAGGTCGGCGTTGATCTGCGCCCAGATCGGGTAGAGCGTGGTCAGCCAACCGAACAGCGTGTCGTCGGTGGCGTATCCGCGGGTGATCCACTGATAGAGGTGGTGGTGGGTGTTGACCAGGCCCGGAGTGAGTAGGCACCCGCTGCCGTCGATGCGCTGTGCGCCCGGATACGCGCCGGGATCCGGTGAACCCGAGCCGACGGCGGCGATCAGATTGCCCTGGATGACGACGTACCCGTCGCGGTGTTCGGTCCCGGCAGAGTCGACCGTCGCGATCTGGCAGCCAGTGATGATCGTGGTCCGCGGTGGGTTCGACATGGGTGACCTCTCGTTTTCAGCACCGTACCCCGGTGCCACTGCCATCGCAGCCGGTCTGGGAGATGTCACTCTCGCAGGGTCGTCCGCAATGAACACCCGCCGACATCGACACCACGCGAGGACCATTCGGCCTGTCAGAGAGCGGTGGCGCGATCGGTAGATGGACGATCCATGGGGCGTCGATCAACTACCCGCTACGACAGCCACACCACCGCTTCCGCCGGGGCTCGCGGCGCATGCCGAGGTCGTGCGCACCGGCATACCTCTCCGGACCGACGAAGATCACGTCGATCCGGAGGAGTTGCCTGAGCTGCAGGCCCTGGTCGATGCCGGGTGGACGGCTCTGTTCGACGCGTCGGTCCAGTACCTGGTGCCAGCGGTGGGGCCGTCCGAGCATCGTTGTTGGGCGCCTGATGGCACTCCGGCCGCGTATCAATGTGGCCGCGGCACCGACACCTACGACGGGTGGGTGCGACAGCAGAAGACATCGGACCCGATGGCTTGGTCGCGGGACGAGGAGCTGGCCGACTCTCTGACGTGAGCGAGGGGTTGCGTATTTTCACGAGGGTCGAGCAATTGCACGACCCTCACCAAAAGATGTGACCAGTGTGCCCCGGACGATGACGAACGCCGCTAGGGCACCGGATCGACACCGCCGTTGCCCGGGCGGCAACGACGCAAGCGGCGCCAGGTCAGCCGGCCGCCTCGGCTGACGCCGTGCCGTTGCACGGACTCGATCGCGTAGGCCGAGCAGGAGGGCTGATGGCGGCACACAGGTCGCTCCCTACGATCGGCCACGTTCAGCTGGTAGGAGCGGACCGCGCGAACAGCACCACGCTGGATAACAGAGCCCGCGCCGGTGGTGGGCGTCGAAGAGAAGCCCCGGGCGGTGTTCCACAGGATCGTGACCAACCCAGTAGCCAGGAAAACGTCGCAACTCCCGCAGTCGTCGCATCCTGCACAGTCGGGGACGTCGCACCCATTGTTCTTCGACTTCTTCGACGCCGTAGGTTCCTTGGACGCCAACGGAGCGTTCGGGTCGAAATGAAAGTCGCTCATGGGGACATTGAAGCCCACCAGGCCGTTTGGACCGGTCCCTCACAGGCATCGGTCTGCGGCCCCGCTTCACACCTCACGTAGATTGCGCAGCGTCAGCCTCAGCAACTCGCCGGGTGTGCTCGCGGCGCAACTTCTCCTTGGGGTCATGCTCGAGGGTCTGCTGAGCGGGGCCCACGATGGACACGCCCCAGTACTGCAGGCGCCAGGGTGAACCGGTACCAGGGCGACAACCCGGTCGTGACCTTTGGAAATCGGCGTCTTGGTCGGCGGGAGGCCGGACAGCCGGACAGGGGGAACCCCGGCGCATCGCGCGTCGTCGGCTGAACGTCAACTGTATCCGCGCTGGGTGGGCAGCGTCTCAGGGGCACCGATAAGCCAGAGCAGCAAGGTCGCCGTGATCGCCTCGGCGCACAGCAACCCGACCAGGACCACGATCTGGTCGGGCCGCGTCGGCTGCGCTCGCCCCGCCGAGCAACGCCCCGACGAAGGCGCCGGGCAGGGTGACCAGGCCTACCGTCCGGGTCTGGTCGAGGGCTGGAACAAGTGCCTCGTAGATCGAGGATCGGGCGATGTCGCGGGCCGCCTGGCGCGGGGTGGCGCCGATCGACAGCCATGCCTCGACCTCGTCGCGCCGATCCTGCAAGCCCTGGGTGAACCGCCGCCCGGACAGGGTCGCGGCCGTCATGCTGCCGCCGATGACGATTCCGCAGACTGCGACGAGTGTGCGGACGTCCCGGCTCAGGCTGGGCAATCCGACGATGATCGTAACGGCGACACCAGCTCCAGTAGCGATCGAGACGATGACCGAGCGTGTGGCGTTCAGATGACCGCGAAGCCGGTGGGCTGAGGTCCAGCACGCGACGCTGAACATCAAGGTGATCACCCCGATCACCGCGAGAGGTGCCTGGAACACCCCGCGCAGCGCCAGCGCGATGACGGTCAGCTGGACGACCGCTCTCAGCGATGCGACCATGACGTCGCGTAGATGCGGCACCCGCGCCAGGCGCAGCACGAAGCAGGCGATGGCGAGGAGTAGCAGGATGCCGACGGCGAGTCGCACGTATTCGCCTACGCCACCCGAACCGGCGTCCAGGGCGATCACAGCGAGACCTCAGGCCGAGCGCGGGACGATGTGGTGGTGACCCGATTGTTCAGCGGCATCCGAGCGCGCCTGACCGCGCTGACGGCGATCGTCGTGGCGGTGCCGCTACTGCTCGGTGTCCTGGTCATTGCAAACCTGCTCCAGCGGTCACTCAACGGCACCCTCGAACGATCCACCGAACGTACCGCCGTCACCGTCGCGGCAGCCGTGCACAACTCCGGTCCGGGCGGTCTGCGCTCGGTGACGTCCGCGGTGGCCCCCGGCACCGGCGTCCACGTCTACGACGATCCGGGGAAGCTCGTCGCCGCCTACCCGACTGGCTCGCCCGCGACCGGACCGATATCGCGGGAGACAAGAATCGTGACGCAGGGAGCCAAACGCTTCTGGCGGCCCGGCGACGTCGAGACGCCGCTGCTGGTGCAGGTGAGCACCAGGTACGACGGGCAGCGGTACTCGATCGTGGCGCGCGCCTCTCAGGAGAGTCAGCACGAGGCGGTCAGTACGGCGGCGAAGGTGCTGTTGGCGGCCATTCCCTTCCTGGTCGGCGGATCGATGTTCCTGGCGTGGGTGTTGATCGGCGGCACGTTGCGGCCAGTGGAGGAGATCCGCGCGCAGGCCGAGCGCATCTCTGCGCGCACCCTGCACGACCGGCTGCCCGTGGGGCGGACACCAGACGAGGTGGCCACCCTCGCGGAGACGATGAACCGGATGTTGGCGCGGCTGGATTCCGCGCAGACCTCGCAGCAGCGGTTCGTGGCTGATGCGAGTCATGAGTTGCGTTCACCGGTAGCGACGTTGCAGGCGGCGTTGGAGATCGCGGAGCACGACGGCCGAGCGCTGAGCGTCGACACGGTGGCACTGATGAGTCGCGAGGCGGCACGACTGAACGAACTGATCGACGGACTGTTGTTGCTGTCGCGCAGCGACAACACCGGCCTCGTGGTGCAGCGGCGCGACGTCGACCTCGATGATCTCGCACGTACCCATGGCGCCCGCTTGCGTGCGACCACCGCCCTCGACGTGCGGATCGACGCACCGCCTACGCGGATGATCGGTGATCCGGAGAAATTGGATCGGGTGTTACGCAACTTGACTGACAACGCGGCCCGACATGCCCGGTCCAGGGTCGTCGTCAGTACAGGAGCAGACGCGGGGGGCGCACACATGGTGGTCGAGGACGATGGCGCGGGCGTGCCGCGCGGCGAGTACGCGAGGGTGTTCGAGCGGTTCGTACGGTTGGACGAAAGTCGAGCGCGGGCGGCGGGCGGGTCGGGCCTGGGGCTGGCCATCGTGACCGAGATCGTGCGCGCCCACGGTGGCTTCGTCGACGTCAGTGAGAGCTCAATGGGGGGAGCCCAATTCAAGGTGACCTTGCCTCACTCGGCCGCGCTCAGTCGGTAACCGACACCCCGTACTGTCTCCAGCGACGCCGCGTCGAAGGGCGCGTCGATCTTGCGCCGCAGATACCCGATGTAGACCTCGACGATGTTGCCGTGGTCCCCCAAGGGTAAATCCCACACCCCGTTGAGTAGCTGGGTCTTCGTCAGCACCTGGCCGGCGTTGCACATCAGATACTCCAGCAGCGCGAACTCCCGTGGAGTCAGATCGATCTCAGTGCCGCGGCGGCTCACCCGGTGCGTACCCGCATCGAGTTGCAGGGTACCCACCCGGAGTGCTGTGTCGGCGCCCGTGCCTGCCCGGCGTGCCAGCGCGCGCAACCGCGCGACGAGCACCACGAAGCTGAACGGTTTGGTCAGGTAGTCATCGGCGCCCAACTCGAAAGCATCGGCCTGATCCCATTCGCCATCCTTGGCCGTCAGCATCAGGATCGGTGTCTGGGCGTCGTGCTCCCGGATCGCTTTCAATGCGTCGTACCCGTTCAGCAGCGGCATCATGATGTCGAGCACGAGGACGTCGTAGGCAGTCGCACGGGCCTTCCACACTGCTTCGCGCCCGTCGTGCACCACGTCGACGGTGCAACCGTGCTGGCGCAGACCGTCGGTCACCACACTTGCAAGACTACGGTCGTCCTCGGCGAGCAGGATGTGCAGGGCGGGTGGGGTGTTCATGGTCACCCTCTGGCTCGGGCGGGGCGCTTGAAAGCGGTGATCCGGTCCCTGATCCTGCCTTCGACGGGAAGGACGAGGCCGCTGAACGCGAGGATAGCGCCGCCCGCGATGATCGGCGCGGCGGTGACGTCGGCGAGGTAGTGGGCGCCCAGTACCATCCGACTGGCGGCAGCCAGTGCGAGGAACGGCAGTCCGAGGATGAGAGCCCACCGGGCGGTACCGCGGTAGTGGCGCAGCGCCATTGCAGCGCCGAAGACGACACCGACGGCGAGTGCGGTGTGGCCACTGGGGAAGCTGTCCGCGGCCTTCTCGATCACCAGCGCGTGTATGGCGGAGGTCGGTGGTCGGTCGCGGTGTACCAGCACTTTGGCGAAGGTCACCGAGACCCATCCGATAGCGGCCAGGCCGTAGAACCAGATGGCACTCGCGCGGTCCCAGCGCCACCAGATGAGACCGGCGAGAACGAGTAGCAGAAACGGGGCGAACGTCGGTCCGCCGACGACGTTGAACACCTTGGCGATGGTGATCAGGACCGCATCCCGGTGCTGCGAGATATCCATGTCGAGTGCGTACTCGCCGGTCCGGCGCGCACCGATCGAGGTCACCGCGAAACCCAAGAACAGGCCGAGAAGGCCGAGCGCCACTCCCAGGCCCACCCACCACCACTTCACCGGGCGCGGTTCGCCCAGGTCGGGACGGGATGAGGCACGGGTGAGCGCAAGCATGGAAACAGGATGACGCACGGGTGCTGTGGGCTGCCTGAGGTTTCCGCCCATTGGTTGGTCAGGAAACGGAAAGGGTTTCGTAGCAAAGGTATTCCGTAGTTGATTGTTCAGCTTCTTCTCAGGTTGACAACTGAACCTGTAGACCATCGATGCTCTTCCTGAAAGGCACACCATGAGCGCAACCGCTCGCACCTCACCCGCCCGCACCGCACCTGTTTCGTCGCCTCGCAGCCCGATCTTCGCTTCTCTGGCGGGAGTCATCGCGGTAGTCGTGCTGTTTCAGGCCGCGTGGGCGGGAATGTTCATCCGCGAAGGCAAGGAGTACGACGCGACCTGGGTGACGGTCCATGCCCGTGGTGCAGACCTGGCGATTGTTCTCGCCCTGGTGGCAGTCGTGATCGCCTTCGTGAAGTTACGTACCCGCAAAGACCTCCTGATCGGCAGTATCGCGCTCTTGGTGGTCCTTGTGCTGGAGTCCTATATCGGCGGTCTCGTCGGCGAGAACGCGGCAGTGACCGCGCTGCACTTCCCGCTCGGGATGGCGCTGATGGGGCTGTGTGTGTGGCTCCCGCTTCGCTCTCGCCACTCGGCGTCGCAGCCCCGCGTGGCTCGGCCCGCCGAGTAGGCGCTCAGGCCCGGCCAGTGCTGGTCAACTCCGGTCTGCGGCCAGCACCCGTTCGGCGAGGGAGCGGTGAGTCACCAGGGTGCTGATCAATCCGGTGGCTGCCAGAGCCCGGACGGCCGGCACTCGTTGTTCGTCGCAGGCCAGTGCGACGACGTCGCCGGCTCGGCGTAGTTGCTGTTCGGTAACGGCGGCAACCCGTCGTTGTAGTCCGTCGCGTACCGGCTCGCCATCGCGGGTGAACAGCATCCCCGCCGTCTCGGCGACGGCACCTCGAGCAGCGAACTGGCTCTGCTCCGACGGTGGGAGGGAGTCGTGCACCGTCGACTCGCCCGGTACCCACATTCCAATCGCGATGACGGCCACGTCGAGGTTGTCGCTCGCGTGCAGGGCCTCGCTGATGTTCGGGTTACGCCGCAGGGCCGCGATGATGGCGGGTTCGGCGACGACCAGCGGTGCATGGAAGGTCACCGGCGTGCCGGCGACTGAAGCGGCCGCGCGCCGCACCAGGTCAACGTTCTGCTCCTCGCCGGCCGCGTGGGCGATGACTCCGCACAGCTGCACGATGGTGCAAGGCGGTAATCCGATGAGTTGCGCTACCAGCGCTTCGGTCGAGCGAGACCACGCCAACCCCAGCGATGCACCCGTGCGCACGGTGTCGGCGAGATAGCGAGCGGCCAAGGCGCCCACCTCGCGCTTGGCGTCATCAGTCTCGGATGAGGCCACGAGTACCCGCTTGATACCCAGAGCGCGCGAGAGCTGCCCTGACAGAGCGGCATCCACTGCGTGCGGGTCGCGGATCTCGATATGCACCAAGCCGCTGGCATGGGCGCGCTCCAGCAGTCGAGCGACCCGGAATCTGGTCACGCCGAGCCTCTCGGCAATGACCAGCTTGCTCTCCTGATGCAGGTAATACAGACGGGCGGCCTCGATTGTCTGCCGCAGTTCGACCTCGGATCGCCACCCCGCCGCTGTACCCGTCATGTGATCTCCCTGAGTCGTTGTGTGCCTTAGCTTGGAAGGTCGGTGCTGCGACGTCAACATATGATCGATTATTTGAGGGTCGTGCGCTCATTTGAGCACTACGGCGTGCCTGAACCCCCAGGACTGCACTCCCGCCGGCATCGCGAAAAGTCATCCCGGGCCATCCCCTTCAGCGGCCAGTCGCGGCCGCTACTTGAGATGGTGGGGAAATGACCACAGACATACAGATCACGATCGACTGCACCGACCCCGCCGGGCTGGCCGTGTTCTGGGCGCAGGCTCTCGGCTACCGGGTCGAATCGCCGCCGCCCGGGTTCGACTCCTGGGATGCGGCGTTGGAAGCGTTCGGCGTGCCGCGTGAACAGCGGAACTCCCGCTCGGCGATCGTGCCGCTGGAGGGCGCGGGTCCGCGGGTCTTCTTCCAGCAGGTGCCAGAAGCGAAGTCGGTCAAGAACCGAATCCATCTCGACATCAGGGCAGCGCCTGCCCTGCGCGGTGCCGAACGGATGTCGGCGCTCGCCGTCGAGGCCGAGCGTCTCGGGCACCTCGGTGCGTCGCTGTCCTACCGGGTCGAACCAGACGGCGGTATGGAGGCCGGGTTTATCACCATGCTCGATCCCGAGGGCAACGAGTTCTGCCTCGACTGACCACGGGAACACTGGGTCAGATCGACAGCGGGATGCTCAGGCACGTCACGCAACCCTCGCGTTTCTCGAACTCGCTCATGGGCACCGGACGGGTGCGGAAACCGAGGTCTTCGAGCTCTGCGATTGTCTTCGGCGCGGAGTCGCTGATCAGCAGCGTTCCGTCGATGAGGGGGACAAGGTGACAACCGGCGTCTTCCTGCACAATTCGTGCGACTGGCAAAGCGCCGGCTTCGACCAGGTCGTCGCGGTGCATCAGCAGGGTGCCGTCCGGCAAGGCGGTGACAGCCGACTTGAGGTGCAGTACCTCGGTCAGTCGCACGGGCACGACCGTCCGGCCGAGCGGTGCAAGGAACTCGCGCAGCTGGGCGATGCCCGCACCGTTGGTACGTCCACCCCGACCGACGTAGATGGTCGAACCGACCTGCAGGATGTCACCGCCGTCCAGGGTGCCGGGCTCGGTGATGCGGTGAATTTGCAGGCCGAGCTCGCGCAGCACCTTCTCGGTGCCCGCTACTTCGTCGCGTCGCTCAGGCGCTGCGGGATTGGCGAGCACCGCAACGTTGTCGACGACGACGGCGGTGTCCTCGACGTACACGGCGTCGGCCAGGTCGGGTGCGTCCTGCACGTAACGCAGCTCGTATCCGGCGTCCGTCAACGCAGCGCAGTACGCCTCGTGCTGGCGTTGCGCGAGATCGGTGTCGACAGCGACGCGGTCGATGTGCGAGGTGATGCCCGACTCGAGGGCAGGGCTGGTGCGGCGGACCAGAGCGATGGATGACATCTGCTCAGCGTGACGGTCCGTGGCGTTCGCCGTCAACGAGAACGGCCAGAACGGGCCCGTAGGACAGATGGTGGGCGGCTGTCGGCTGACCTGAGCGTCTCGACATCCGCCCGCGACGCCCCGCCTCGGCTGACGGTGGGTCGCCATACGCTTGCCCGATGATCTCCCGTGTCGCCCAGCTGGCTTCCATCTCCATCGACTGCCCCGACGCCGACGTCCTGGCTACGTTCTACATCGGGTTGATGGGGCTCGAGGAGGTCTTCGCCACCCCCGACAGGTCGCTGATCTGTCTTTCGGGTGCAGGTCCGATGATCACGCTGATGACGGTCCGCGAGTACTGCGCCCCGGTGTGGCCGGGCGGTCCGCAGTTGCAGCAGATGCATTTCGACTTGGCGGCCGCGGACCTCGACACCGACGTCGCGTCGGCGCAACAGTTGGGCGCAACACTTTCCGCGACGCAGCCCAACGCCGATCTGTACCGGGTGATGCTCGACCCCGCCGGCCACCCGTTCTGCCTGACCCTCGCGCGGGCCAGTTGATGCTCGACGCCCGGTGTCGTTGATGCTGCGTGGAGTCGACCGCCTCGCGCTGCTGCGATTCGGAATCCTGCTCGCATTGATTGCGGCGGGCACAGCCGCAGTCTTCGTGGTGGGACTGCCGGACGCCGAAACGCTGCGCTCGAGTTTCGCGGGGAATGGTGCGCTCGGCGTACTGGCCTTCATCGCGCTGTACGTGCTGCTGTCGCTGACGCCGGTCCCGGCCTCCGCCCTGACCATCGCCGCAGGCATCAGTTTCGGCCTGGTGCAAGGAATTCTGGTGGTGATCGTCGCCGCGACGCTCGGCGCCGTCGCCGCCCTCTACCTCGGTCGGATGCTCGGACGAGATGCCGTGCGCGGTATGGCGTCCGGTCGACTGGACTCCCTCGACGCGCTCCTGAGCAGGCGCGGGTTGCTATCGGTCATCCTTGTGCGAATGGTGCCGGTCTTCCCTTTCGCAGCAGTGAACTACGCCTCGGGGCTGACCGCGGTGAAGGTGCGTGACTACATCCTCGGCACAGCTGTCGGTATCATTCCTGTCAGTGCCGCCTACGTCGCGGTGGGCGCTTACGGGGCCAAGCCCGGGTCATTACCGTTCGTGCTCGCCGTCGTCTCGTTGGTCGTCGTGACAGCGATCGGCGCGCTCGCCGCCCGGCGGCGCAAGAAGACCGGATCAGCCCTCGATCCCACGCCTGATGAGGCAGTCGAATCAGCACCGGAGCAGGCGCGATGATCGGCGACAGATGGGGCGTGAGCGCGGCGGAAATCGCCCGACGATATCCGTGTGACGACGTCGTGACCGCGCCGGTACTGCAGGCGTGGCGGGGCGTCACGGCGCATGCCCCCGCTGCGCAGGTATGGCCGTGGGTGCTCCAATTGAGGCTTGCTCCGTACTCGTATGACTGGATCGACAACCTCGGCCGACGGTCGCCGCAGAAGTTGCGCGACCTGCCCGACCCGGCGATCGGGCAACCCTTCACGACGACCGCCGGCCGGGCAGTCGGGTCGGTACTGAGCGTGACACCAGGGGAGCAGCTCACCGCGCGCATCCTCGGGTCGGTGATGTCCTACGTCGTCGTGCCAGAAGGTGCGGACAGCCGGTTGCTGATGAAGATCGTGATGGGCAGGGGCCGCCTTCTCGCGCCGCTGGTCAGCGTGGGGGACCTGGTGATGGCCCGCCGTCAACTGCTCAATCTGAAGGCCCTCGCAGAGAACGTGGAGTGACCGAGAAGATCGAATCGCTCAGTCGGTCAGTCGGTCACGCTCAGAGGAAGGGCCGGTGAGACCAGACGCCGGCCGTCTTCGAGGTGAAGTGGTGCAACGAGATGGGTCTCTGGTATCAGGGATTCGGCGTGGGATGGCTGTGGAATACGGATCCGATCGACGATGCCGTACCGCTGCGCAACCGCGGTGATGGCGGCTCGGTCCCGGTCGGTCAGGTCGTTCACACTGACGCGCAGGCCGCGATCGTCGTCGTAGGAGGCCTCGGCGAACCGCTCACCGACAATGGTGCTGGCCTCCTCGAAGAAGCCATCGGCCTGGCGCGCGACTTCGACCGGCGCGGTCGATGCGACGGTGCCCTCCACGTGCTCATGCACGCACCGCACTAGCGTCGATCAATGGTGCAACAACGTTCCGTCAGACGATCGGTCGTGTGGGCAGCCGGCACCTTCATCGTCGGGGCAGCCCTGATCATCCTGATGTTCGTCTGGCTGGATGTGAGCATGGCGTTCATCCTTGCTCCGTTGGCGATCATCGCAGGCGCCTCCTACTACGTCTTCGGGTGTGCCCGCAAGGGTCAATGACCGATCCAGGAGGTGACGTCTTCCCTGCAGAAGAACGTCGTGGTTCCGGTTTCCTCAGGGCAGCTGGGCGGCCAGTTGGACCTGTGTCGGCTCGGCCAGATCGGCTGTGCGGGCCTGCTCGAGCGCCGATCCGGTCGCCGCCGGCGCGAGTCCGGCGAGGGTGTGGCGCACGAGCAACCACACGGGCACGACCCCGAGCAGCACCAGTAGTGCGGCGTACGGAGCGGCCGCGGAGAAGTCGAGCGACTCGCCGTTCGTGGTGGCCCACAGTTTGCTCGAGAGGGTGCTTGTGTTGAACGGGAGCAGCATCAAGGTGGTGGTCAGTTCTTTGCTGGCATCGAGCGCGACCAGGATCGCGCCGGCCATGAAACCGGGCGCTGCGAGCGGCAGGGTGACTCTCACGAATGCGCGAGACGGGCGCACTCCGAGTGACGCCGCTACGTCGTCGTAGGTACGTCGTGCAGCCTGGAGGCCGACGCGTTGGTTTGCGACAGCGAGCGGCAGATAGAGGATCACGTACGCGGCGATGAGCACTGCGGCCGTTTTGTAGAGCGATGGCGCGAGGCGGGTGCTGAGGAAGACCAGCGAGAGGGCGAGGATCGCGCTCGGTATCGAGTGGGCGACCCAGATGGCGCGCTCGGTCAGGTGCGAACGGGCCGATGGTGCCCGCGTCACCCACCAACTGACCGGGACTGCGACGAGCGTCGCGACGAACGCGGCGGCCAGTGCGTAACCGATCGTGGTGGTCAGTGGGCCGGTGATGCTGCCCCATGAAGGAGCCGAACTGCGGCCCTGTCCGAGCAGGCCGCGGGCGGTCATCAGCACGGTTGGGCCGATCGCCAGCAATGGCACCAGGGCCACCAGGAAGGTCAGCGGCAGCCGCACCGCGCCGAGCGATGTTCGGCGCGGGGGGCGGGTAGACCCGCGGGTCACCTCGCCGATGGTGCTGCCTCCGGCGATCCAACGGGTACCGACCAGCACGAGAACGGCGAGCGCGGTGAGCAGCAACGACAGGGAGCGGGCCGAGCGGTAGTCGCCGTAGTCGAGCATCTCCGCCACAATCTTGGTGGTCAGCGTGCTGCGCCCGAGCTGCTGCATCGCGCCGTACTCTGCCAGTACGTGCAGCGCGACGATGAGCAACCCGGCTGCCAGTGCTGGTCGCAGCGCGGGCAGACTCACTGCGCGGAAGGCGCTGAACCGTCGACGACGTAGCGTCGAAACCACCTCTTCAAGCGATGGATCGACGCGCCGCAGTGCGATCACGCACGGTAGGAAGACGTAGGGGTACAGCGACAGGGAGAGCACGACGGACGCTCCCGGCAGGGTCGTCAGACCAGTGAACGAGGGCGCGTAGACCAGTGCTGCGGAGTATGCCGCGTACGCGCTGACGAACCCCGGAACGGCGAGCGGCATCGCGAAGAGCACCGTCAGCAGTCGTGGCGCGGGCACCGAGGTGCGGGTGACCAGCAGCGCGCAGCCCACGCCGATGATCGCGCTGAGTGCCCCGATAAGCAGGGTCAGCGCGATGGTCTGCCCGACGGCGGCCACGGTGGTCGAGTAGACCAGTTGGGCTCGGATATCCGTGATCGAGGTACCGCTGAGCAGCAGGTAACCGATCGGCAGCAGAGACACTCCTGCGACGGTGACCGCTGCAAGAGCGGTCACCGTCACGGGACGGATCGACTGGGGCAAGCTTCAGCCCTGCGACATTCCGAGTTGCTTGAGCAGGTCTTCGGCCTGCGAGGTGTTGGCGAAGATGTCCATGTCGTACTTCGGCGACTTGATCTTATCGAGGCTGCCGGCGACCGAGCTCTTCATGCCGGGCACGACGGGGTACTGCCCCTCGGACACGTCGACCGGGCCAGCGACGATCTGCTGGCCACCGTCCTTCGAGGTCAGCCAGGCAAGAAACTTCTGGGCTTCTGCGATGTGCTTACTCGACTTCAAAACGCACGCACCGGAGGACAGGATCAAGTTGCCCGGGTCGGTTTCAGGGAAGTGGAAGATCTTCGAAGTCAGCTTGTCGGGGCCGCCCTTCTGGCCGGCCAGCACCCACCAGTAGTAGTGGTTCGACAGACCCATCGCGCGGGTACCGGCCTCGACGGTGTCCCGCACGTTGCCATTCTTTTGCTCGTTCACGCCATTCGCCTTGACCGCCTTGAGGAAGGCCGTGGTCTTTGCCGTGCCCTGGGTCGACAGCAGGTACTGCGTGGTGGCGACGAACGCACCGGACGGCGCCCAGGCGAACATGCCCTTGTACTGGCGCTTGGTGATGTCGGACAGCTTCTGCGGAAGCGCGCCTTCCTTGATCTTGGTGGGGTTGTAATAGAGCACGCGGGTGCGTGCGGCGTACGCGACCCAGGTGCCTTTCGGTGAACTCAGCCCGTCCCGCACCTGCGCGATGGTGGTCTTGTCGACAGGGGCCAACAGGTCCGCCTTGCCCAGTTCAGCGACGGGCGCCGGGTCTTCGGAGAGGAAGACATCGGCTTTGCTCGCGCCCCCCTCAGCTTGGATCTGGCCGGGAGTGGCGTCGTTCTGAATGTTGAACTTCACCCCGGTCTTGGCGGTGTAGGCCTTGGTGAGGCCCTGGACCAACTCGGCGTGCTGGTTGGTGTAGACGGTGAGTGTGGTGTCCGATTTCGCACCCGAGGACGAGGTGCTGCCGGAAGGCGACCCTGATGAGCCGGCGCCTGAGGAACTACCGCATGCAGCTGTCGTTGCTGCAAGAGAGACCGCAATGGCGGCAAGTGAGCCGCGCCGCACGGTTCGGCGGGAGACGTACAGGGCGGGTGTAGTGATCACAGCGGAGTACCTTTTGGATGGGGTCGAGGGAACAACCACACTGTACGCGCATATAGGTAAGCCTTACCTAATCGGAAAGCTGTCGAGTCTCACGATTCGGCATTGCCGGCGGAGTACGTGGGGACGGCGCCGATCGTCGCTATCCCGACACGTTGACCCACCTCGAAGCGCTGCGATCCTGTCACTCGTGCCGCGACGACCGGGCCGCCCTCCAGGTGGACGCGGACCAACGAGTCATGACCCGAGAAAGCCTGCGAGACAACGGTTCCAGCAATCCCGGCGGGTGCGTCCAGCTGCAGGTTCTCAGCCCGCACCAGCACCTCGCAAGGCCCCTCGGGAAGGTCGGTCTTGCTCGGTTCGATCAAACCGAGCGCGCAGCGCACGACGCGTGCTCCGTCCCGCATCTGGAGAACTCCGGCAAGCACGGTCGAGTCGCCGAGGAACCGCCCGAGCTCGGCGTCGGCGGGCGCGTCGTAAACGGCGCGTGGGTCGCCTGCGCTGACCACGCGACCGGCTCGCATGACGATCAGGTGATCGGCCATTGCCATCGCTTCGTCCTGGTCGTGCGTGACCAGCAACGTCGTGGTGCCGAGCCCGTGAAGCAGTTCACGTACCTCTTCGCGCAGGTCGACCCTCAGATGTGCGTCCAGGGCGCTGAACGGCTCGTCCAGCAGGATCAGTTGCGGCGCGGGTGCCAGCGCTCGCGCGAGTGCTACCCGCTGCTGCTGGCCACCGGAGAGCTGGTGCGGTCGGCGCGCCCGGAAGTCCGGCATGCCCACCAGCGCGAGCAACTCATCGACCCGTGACTGCCGTTGTTGTTTGGGCTGGTCGGAGATCCCGAAGGCAATGTTCCGTGCCACGTCCAGGTGTGGGAAGAGTGCGCCTTCCTGCGGCACGATCCCGACCCGCCGTTCGTACGGTGGCACGATTCTGGTGCCATCGGCCATCTCCCTGCCGGCCAGCGAGATCGTGCCGGAGTCGGGGGTCTCGAAACCGGCGATGCACCGCAGCAACGTCGTCTTGCCCGATCCCGACGGGCCGAGGACTGCCCCGAAAACCCCGCGCATCACGTCCGCATCGACGCCGTCCAGTGCCGTTGTCGAGCGCCCGGAGTCGGGGTATGACTTGCGGAGACCGCGAACTTTCAACACACGACAACGCTAGCTGCAACCCACGAGGACCCACGTTTTCGCCCACGAGATCGGGCCGCGGACGGTGTTGAGGGCTATAGGTAGGGCACGGGCTGTTGTTCGAGCAGGACGCTGAGAATCCAGCCGAAGGCCGAGCCTTCGCGAGAGTCGAACAGCGGGCAGGTACGCCAGATCTTGAGGAAGACTCGCTCGGTCAGCTCCTCGGCAAGCGCCCGGTCGCAGATGGTCTGCAGCACCAGACCGTGGACGCGTGCGCATGAGATGTCGTAGAGATGGGCGAAAGCCTGTTGGTCACCGCACCCGGCCGCGAGCAACAAGGCGGCGAGGGCCGGATCGGGGTCCGCCGCGGCGGTGTTCTCAGCAACAGGGAGCGCAGCGCTCGACAACTTCAACTCAGTTCCAGAGGGGTGGGCATGCCCGTCAGTCTGGGGTAGTTGACTGATAAATAACCGCTTAGCTCCTGGTGACCTGCGTCACCCACGCCGACGGTTCGGATCAAGTGTCACGTGCCGCCCATCCGCGCGTCGTGAACCGTTCGCTGCGTTCATCCCGACCCGTAAACCTGCGAGCTCCATCCGCGCCCGCCGTCCTTCTGATTCACTGCACTAGTCCGGAGGCCCCATGCCCACGTCCCGCCGTCGACTTCTCGGTCGAAGCGCCCTCACGGGTGCAGGAGCACTCGCGCTCGCAGTCGGTGCTGAGGGAGTCACAGCATCCTCAGCGGAAGCCACGTCGAAGGGTTCTCTGCAGAACCCGCTGTTCCCGTCGCTCAAGGTGGGTAAGGACGGCCTGCTCGGCGTTCCGCGCGGCTTCTCCTACGAGGTGGGCTCCATCTCGGGCAAGACCGACATCCACGGCCCGTCGTTCTCGCCGGACGGTCTGGTGTTGTTCGGGAACGTTCAGGAACCGGGTCCCACCTTTGCCATCCGCGGCCCGTGGCGCAGGTATCTCGGCTGATGCGGCAGGTAGGTGCGCGGCGGGGCCAGCGCACGACGTCAGCGACCCGCCGGGTCAGGGGTTGATGGTCTTGGTGATTCCGCCATCGACGCGCAGCACGCTACCGGTGATGTAGTCGGCCAACGGGCTGGCGAGGAAGGCGACCGCAGCAGCGATATCGTCGGGACGTCCCAGCCGGCCGACCAGGTTGGGCGCGTAGCTCGTGGTGATCTCCGGTTCGAGGTCGCTCCACTCGCGGTCATCCCCCGCGGCGGCGGCCCGGTCGGTGAACATGGTGCGCAGTCCCTCGGTCAGGATCACCCCTGGGCTGACGACGTTCGCGGTGATCCCGGTTCCGCTCAACTCCTGAGCCAGGGCGCCGGTGGCATTCGTCAGGGCAGCTTTCGCTGCTGAGTATTCGACCATGTTGGGCAGCGGGGTGGGCACAGCTCGGGTGCCGACGGTGACGACCCGGCCCCATCCCCGCTCGCGCATGCCAGGAACTGCCAAGCGGATGCAGCCGACTGCGGACAGCACATTTGCCGCGAAGGAGGAAGTCCAGTCCTCGTCGGTCGCCTCGAAGAAGCGGTGTTCGCTGAACGGTCCGGCATTGGCGATCAGGATGTCGATCGGGCCGCCCGCCAACACCTCGGTCACCAACCGTTCAGCTGCGCCCGGCTCGCTGAGGTCGGCGATCGCCGTCTCCGACTGGCCGCCGCGCCGTCGGATCTCGGCTGCGACCTCGTGCGCCGGACCGCTGCGGCGCCCGTGAACGACGACCGTCGCCCCTTCTTGCGCGAGGCGATGCGCGATCGCCGCGCCGATACCCCCGCTGCTGCCGGTCACCAGTGCGCGCTTGCCATTGAGCTGCAGATCCATGACTTCCGGCATCCTGTCGTCGTGTTGCGCGAGTTCATCACCGACGCCATCGTCACAGCCGACGGCGTCTGAAAACCGGCGACCCAGGCGTTCGTGGTCGTCCGGACGGGGTGAGTCCGGCCACGTCTGCACGGCGTCGAGGCTCCAGAGTCCGGCCCCCACGGCGACACCACGGTCGAGTAGCTCGACGGTGACCTGCTCGGAGCCGTGTTCCTGACCGCGGACCGACGCGAATCAAGCAGCACCCGCCAGGCCCGTACGGCGGCAACCCGCGCGACGGGATCCGGCATCACCTGGGCGCCGGTCGTCATCCCGATCCAACGACACAGCTGATCGAATGACACAGTACGGTGCCGACCACGATAATCAACGCACGAGCTACGAGCCCGGACGGTCGCGGTGTCCCGCCGAGGCTGTGGCGCGCGGTCAGCGTGCAGATCTACGATGCGCCGGTGACCAGTGGCGTTCGTAATTTCCGCATTTTCGCGACCATCGGGACGACGGCAGCGTGCGGGCTAGCGCTGGCCGGTTGCGGTGGTGGCGGCTCGGACGCCCTGCCGACGCCCGCAGGCGACATCGGCACGACGACCGACCAAGCCCTTCCGAAGTCGGTCCTCGATTTGGCCTTCACCGACACGGCCGGCAAGAAGGTGCGACTGAGTGACTACGCCGGCAAGACGATCGTGCTGTCGGACACGATGACGCTCTGTCAGGAGACCTGCCCGCTCGACACGGCGACGCTGGTCCAGACCGCCCGCGCCGCCGACGCGTCAGCTATGAAGAACGTCGTCTACCTGACGGTCACGATCGATCCGGCGCGCGACACCGTCCCGCAGACGGCGGCCTACCGCCGGCTTTTCTCCCCGCCACCAACCAACTGGCACGTACTCACCGGCAGTTCCTCGACCGTCGACACGCTGTGGTCATTCTTCGGCGTATGGCGTCAGAAGACCAAGGACGCCCCCGGCACAGCCCCGAAGAATTGGCGCACCGGCAAGCCGCTGACCTACGACGTGAGTCACTCCGACGAAGTGTTCTTCATCGACAAGCACGGGCACGAGCGCTTCCTGCTCGAGGGGCCACCGGTCGCGAAGAAGAACCAGATCCCGCAGACGGTCTACTCGTTCATGAACGCGCAGG
>JAABUM010003191.1_pt1 | contig 20734 bp, 44 predicted proteins | sample 5559161 | NCBI WGS metagenome assembly JAABUM01 (sample SAMN10711868, study PRJNA513369) | rock metagenome | isolation source: Antarctica rocks | place: Antarctica: Victoria Land, Siegfried Peak nord
CCCCCCCCGGGCCGCGCAGACGGGTGGGTTTACTCACGCTGCAGGCAAGAAAGAAGGGGTTTCTTATTGAGAACTCCCAGCTGCTCCAGCGCCGTCAGCACGGTTGCCAGTCGCCAGTCGCGCCTGCTCCGGTCGGACGGCGCCAGCCTGACTGAGATGACCTGGAGTGCTGAATACATGACGGAGGATGAAGACAGCGGCGACTTACTGTTGGGCAGGCTCCACGCGCTCAGCGCTAAACCCTTAAGCCCTGTCAGCCCCGCGAGCGCGGGCGCCAGCAGCGCCGGCTCCAGCTGGACGGCGCCTTGCAGCGCCAGCATCGTCAGACTGGTCAGCCCGCCGACGCCTTCTCCGATGAGGTCGTAGCAGTCCGTGAGATCCAGGCCCAGCAGGCCCGTGCACGCGCGCCCGATGTCGCGCAGCACTGCAAGTGTGCGAACAAGACGACCTGATCATCTGCATGCGGATGACAATGAGGTCGCGGCAGTCGGTCGGGTCCAGGCCCGAAAAAAAACACAAAAAAAACACGTGCGCCCATTGCCACGCAGCACTGCGAGCAAACGTGATAAGGGATGCGGTTCTGGTTCATAAGCAATGTATGGTGCAATTGACAATAAGTCACAGCAGACCGTGAGGGGCAGATCCAGAACTCCTGTTCCAACACGCCCACTGTTGCGCAGCACTGCGCTGCAACATACATAGCATGAACAATCAGATTACCCGACGGCAGTGAATTTGACGGGGTCACGAATGCAGCCCAGCCCCAGCAGCTACACCGCACGCTTGCTGTCGCGTGCGAGAATGAGGAAGCACCCGCGAGTGAGGAAGTACCCAACGAAAGCGTGTGCGCAGAAATGGCACAATTGCTCAGCCCTACCTGCATCGCTGACGAACATCTCCCGCAGGCACAGCTGCCGCAGCGACGTCAGGCTCGTCAGCTGCTGCAGCCCCGTCGAGCGCAGCAGGCGCATGCAGCTGCCCAGCGACAGCGTGGTGAGGCGCGGCGCCAGCGGCGCCAGCAGCGCGATGTGCTCGTCGCGCAGGTGCGCGCAGCCCTCGAAGGACAGCGCCTGCAAGCAGAACGCCATGCCAAAGTCGAGTCAGGGACTTCAAACCTGCTGGAAGATCTAAACACGAACGTCTGCAGCGAGCAGGTGCGCACCCGCACAACCCGCAGAGGACGGCGCCTGCACATGAACGACAAGTCAAAGGGGTCCATAAATGCTGGAAAGACTGGGATCAACATCAGCAGCATGGTGCGCTCGTCTCGCTGGTGCGCGCAGCCCTCGAAGGACAGCGCCTGCGGTCGTAGAAGACCAAAGCAACCAGGGTTTGGCGTCAGCAGCGCGGTGTGCTCGTCGCGCAGGGGCTCACCGCTCTCGGGAGACAGTACCTGCAGGGTCAACATAAGTTAGGATTTGTATCTCAGTCGAGACACAGGAGCGCGAAGTGCTGATCGCGCAGGTGCGCTTAGCCTCGAAGGACAGCGCCTACATCACATGTGGACCCCCATGGGAAATACACGACTCATTTCAGTGCAGCAATACGCAGCTTGCATGTTTACAGTGAACAGTAGCTTGAGCGTGTGCGGCGGCATGCGTCTCGGGCAAGCAGTCAGGCAATCCACGGGCGAGCAGACTAGCGACAACTCCAAGCACGACAAAGCCGCCAGTCTGCGCTGCCATGCACTTGCGGCACTGTGCGCCACACCTACGTCGCCCATGTCGCTGCTGTAGCTAACGAACGGCATTGCGATACCACATTCTGAATCGTATGCGACTGGATGAGTCCTGATTCAACCAGCTGTTGCTGAACAGCTGCGCATGACTGCCATCAAGCTTATGTTTAGAGGTCATGAGTCTCACCTGCAGCGCCGTGAGCCGCGCCAGCGACGCCACACAAGGCTTTGACAGCGACCTGCACATGCAAGCTCAAATTAGCGCAGTTGCGGGGTTGGTCGATCGCCATGCGCCTCCGCCGTCTGTTCAGCCTCACAGCCAAGATGCAATGCCGCTGCGCCACCAGTAGCCGGTCTCTTGCCCAACGTTTTTGTAATGATCAGCATCTAAAGAAACCCCCAATGTGCTGCCCATTCTGACTCCTGTCAAAAACCGACCTGAGCGCTCCGAGGTGCAGGTGCGTCATCTGCGGCAGCGCGTGCGACAGCGACCGCACCGCAGCTGCCGACACTGCGCCACAGGAGGCCGCGTCCCGCAGGTCCAACGCCTGGCGCGGGAGACACAAGGGTTGGGCATTGCGCTCGAAGGTTGCATGCATAAGTCGCTGAGCGCGGCGGTGGGCGGCACCTGTGGTCGGCAGCCGCGTTGTGGGCAGAGGTCTTGCGTTGATGACCCTTCCCAGGGTGCAGGATCCACTGCTCGATCCCGCATCAGCACGAACGTACTTTTGACCCGTATCAATCGATGACACCAGCAGATCAAGCCGCAAGCCGCACCTCGATGCCGGGGAATGCCGCCAGGTAGTGCGTGGTGCGCAGGTTCGCGGGAATGATTGTGCCGCTCAGGTGCTTGCTGACGGCGACGTGCCAGTCGCGGCACACCAGGCGCAACGCCGCCATTGTGGGCTCGTCTGTGCCAGTCTCCCTACACGATGCACATCTCACGAGTTCTTGTTGTCCTCTAGCTGGGCGTATAGTGGGTCGACAGCAGGCTGAATGTGAGCAAACATATTGTTTTGGCAACTAAAACTTCTCACAGTGCCGGTTGGACACGACCTGTTTTGTGACAGCACCTGACGACGATCTGAAGGATGAGGTCCTGCAATTCCTCGGGCAGCGCCAGGAACGGCGAATTGGTGCAAGGCGGAGCCGGAGCTCCTTCAGGAGGCACTCCGGCAAGCCTCTTGGAGCGGCGCATCGCAGCTGGACTGTCGAATATGTTGTGGTGCTCACAAGTTCAAAGCGTTGTTCTCGAAGTGCCGCCACTTGTGCCAGGAGTGCGGCGTCTGTGTGAGGAAGCTTTGCTGCAACACGAAGAAGTGAATGCAGAACATGTCTTGCGAGAGCCGTATGTCGCAAGAGCTGATTCTGGCTGCAGAGATCCCATGTCACAGTGCCAGCTCAGCACTTGCTCGTTGCTTGTTGAGCAAGTGCAAGGCAGACTGGCAGAGTCCTGTTGTGTCGGCAACAGTCACGTGCAAATTGTCCGCATCCGGCCTTTCTCGGGGCTTCTTTGCGCGCGGGCCGCAGGTGGCATAGATCGTCGAATCCTGAACCCTCTGCTCTTGAGGTGCAGCTGTTGCACGCTTGCTTTGTTCCGCTTCTTATTTATCCGAGAGCAAGCTGGCCATCAGTTGCTACTACGTATTGAACCTTGGGCCATCGCACGGCTGAGATGAGGCATTCCAAGCGCATTGCCGGCGCTGTGGCGGGCGGGCAGTTGTCAAGAGGCCAGCGCGCCGAGATTCAGTTCACTACTACTTGACCTGCAGGACACAATAGTCGAGGCGGTCGTCAGGTGGATGCACCATATGGCACGCCTGCTGTGGTCTTGCGCTTTGCTGCTTAGCCTTGGCATCTCACGCCTCCCCAGAACTGGATTTAAAGGACCTGTGACAGCTCCGCATCGTATGGTGCGGTCATGCAGATGTTGAGACCCTTGCAGCGGTCGGCCTGGTCTGCCGCGACTGGCGCCGCCTGTTTGGCGCCTGCTTCCAAAATTCTAAGGCTTGGTTGATTCCAAGTCTGGACTCACAGGATGAACAGCTTGCGCCCATTCTGCTCACCACGTCGGCAATCGCCGACTGCCGCCGCCTCCTGGCCAGCCAGCGCAAGCACGGCCTGTGCTGGCGAATTTCAGCGGCCATGAGGACCAGCAGGCGGCGCTCACGAAGGCGCCACAGGTGCGCGCCACCAGTGCCGGATCAACGAGGATCTGCTGCTGACAGAGCGCAAGAAGAAGCTGCAGCCTGTGGTGCAGCGCCTGTACAATTAGCAGGGCATCGAGGCCGTGTGGCGGCGCTCACGACTGTGCTGGTATGTGAATGGCAAGCTCACCAACTGGACCAACTCGTCGGGCAACTCGTCGGGCGCGCCTGAGCGCGCCCCAATGGCCACAGCGCTGGTGGCAACAACCCGACCTCCAGCCACGGCGGTGCCAACCGCTGTGGCTAGAGGGTAGCCGCCAGCTCCACCCTGCGCCGCCTCATCCCGTGCAACGTCAGCGGAAATTTGACGAATGGCACGGGCAACACAGTACTTGCAGACGGCAGACGTCGTCATGGTGTCCGAGACTCAGACTGACGCAGACTTCGATGAACATGTGGCGCTGTAACTGTAGGTTCTGCTGCAGGCTCAGAATGCATGGCGCACCAGTACTGCTGCGCATGGTGAAAGTGGCAACTTCGAAGCAGGTGAATTTTGAAGTCAAAGCAGGTGACTGGTCCTCAGCGGCATCCTCTGCCCTGGTGTCAGTTGCCTCCGTGCAGGCGCTGCAGTCACATTCTGTATAATCCGAATCATCCGCAGTGCAGGCGTCGTGACTGAAGCATAGCGCATTGCTGAGGTCGGTGTATCGGTCACCCTTGCGCTGACGAGCGGCTGAGGGCATCGCGCAGGGTGCGGCACACTTGCGACAGCTTAATCTTGTCCTGCAAACTGTTCAGGCTCCGAAATCCTGGCGAGCAGGTCCGGGTGCAGGCCGCACAGGTGCTTGCCAGCAGTCTCGATCTAGACTGCACAAGCGAGACTGCACAAGCGACTGGCATCGGCAGCAGTGTCGCTGCCTCGTAGGTCGCCGCACCCCTCGCTCGGTTCGCCCGTGCCGTGGTGTTCGTGGAGGCACTGTCAACGCTAGAGGAGGTAGTGCAAGGGAAGGTGTGTACCGCAAGATCTCGAATGCCCCGTGCTCAACATCTGGATGTCATAATGCCGCCGAAAATTGCTGGACTGGACCCCAACCTGAGAGTCGCACAAATGTGACCTCAGAGGAAACTAAAGGTCATAATGGCCTGGCGTGCAAATACCATCGCGTCATACAAGCCTCTTTCATAGCCGCCTCATGCTCTACATCTTTGTCACGTCCTGATCAGAATCGCGCACAACCGGCAGATCGACACCGTCGAGGAGGTAAGGATTGTTCGCGGGCTGATGCAGCAGGCAATCTGACAAACAACGCCGCGGACTGCGTCTGCATATTGCATAGACTTGCAATATGCAATGCTGAGATGTTACGGCTATACAAATAATCGCACATTTATGCTTGAGCTGCATCGCGCTCAGCTTGTGCACATGCATTCCTCCGTCACGTGCAGGCCCAATTTTGCTGGTGCACCTGCAGCATGACGCGTTTGAAGCTTTGCTATTGCCGGAGAAGCGCAACTGCTTCGATCGGAAAGCGTTTGAGGTGCTGCAGCGATGGGATCTGCACCTATCCTGCGTCTTGTGTCACTCGACTGATCACCCCGACCTGCAGATTTTCAAGTCGAAGCAATCATGGCGGAGGGTGAGGCGCTGCCCCGTATCGATCACATCATCATTGGCGCTCAGGACCTGAAGGCGGCCGTGAAGCACTTCTACGACGAGTATGGCCTGTCGGGCTACGAGGGCGGCAAGCACCAGGTCGGTGACGCAGGCATGACTTCTTGAGTTCCTTCCTGATGCACAAGATGGCATCTCAACGCACCCCGGAATCTGCCAGCCCCATTCCGCCAGATTGGGAGCCATCGCATCACGGCCCAGAATGTGTTTACAACAGGGCGCCGGCGCCGCTGCCGCACGCTCAGCAGGAAATTCCTTCGACCGCGCAGCGCCCCGCCATTGATGTTGCAGGGGTGCTGAGCTGCAGCGTGTAGAAGGGGCCGTGATGCTCGCATATTCATGTTCTGCGATGAACGACGACGGCTTTCATGTGTTCTGCGGGCAGGGCGGCTGGGGCACAGAAAATTACATCATCCCCCTGGGCGCCGGCTACATCGAGATTGCGGCGGTGTGGGACCCCGAGGCGGCGCAGTCGTGCGACTGGGGCAAGTGCGGATCCGGCATGCCATGCATCAGACGTACTCTCCTGTCATTGGGCTGCGCTGCACTGTGCTCCGCTGCATCTCGAACTGTGCGGATGTGCACGCTGCTGCTTGAGCCGTGAGCGCCAGCATGGATGAGGCACAGACTGTGAACGCAATGATTCGTATGCGATGTGTCACTGGATGCTGATGTACCTGCGTGCAGGTACATCGCGGCGACGCCCATCATCGACAAGCCGTGGAAGCTGATGACGTTCTGCGTGCAGACGAAGGACGACGCCGCCGACATATCCAAGCGGTGCGTGCTGGAAGAAGTGCCACGTCTTGGCTGAGATTCCGCGGACATGCTGGTGCCGAAGCTGGCTGGGTGTCACGGCCACTGACACTTTGAAAATCTGGTTTTTTTGCCACGTCAAACAGACTGCTCTGCATGTGCTTGGGCTCACACGCAACGTGATTTCGCAGCTCTGCACCTCAGGTCGCTTGTTCTCGAAGCTGTCAGGAGTTCCGGCGCTTTCATCGCTGCAGGTCGGGCCACATGCTGGGGCACATGGTGCGGCTGCAGCTGTTGCTGTAGTCCAGCCCAAGGTTTCATGATTCATTGACGCATATTCATGGGCGCAGGTTGGACCACATGCTGGGGCACATGGTGCGGCTGCGGCCGGACGGCAGCAAGCTGACCTGGCGGGTGGCCACCATGAGCAAGTTCGACGAGCCAGGTCGCGCGCCCAAGCCCTTCTTCATCACCTGGGACGACCCAAGCCTGCGGCCAGACAAGGTGCTCCTGTGTTTGTTCTGGTGTTTGTCTTGCAAGTGACGCCTCAAGGTTGTTCTTCATCGCCTTGGCCGACCCCAGCCTGCGGCCAGCCAAGGGGCGCCATGCGGCAAGGTGTTTTGCATCGCAGAACGAGACCTTGGGGGACATCTTTGTCCCCGGAGTTCTGGTTGCATCTTGCATTGCATGTCGTTGGTGTGTTCAAACCTGTCTGGATCAAGTGCTAATTCCTGTGGGTGGCCGCAGCACGCTTCCCAGGAAAATTTGAGTCCTTGAATCACTTGTGACTGTTCTTGCTGCGCAGTTCCCTGCGGACCACAAGTCGTCACCGGTGGGCATCGAGTATGTGGAGGTGGCGGGGGACAAAGCCGCCATGGCGGACTGGATCGGCCCCGGCTCACAGGATCTGCCCCTCAGGTGAGCGCCCCGCCTCCCTGTTGTCAGCATCTCATTTTCGCATCCTCTGTGCAGGCGATGGCTGCGGCAAGCGTGTCAAATCTGCACGCGCAACCAGTGCAGCGTCTGGAGGCGAGGGGGAAATAAAGAGAAACCTCAATCCGGCCGCCAGGGCGCCCTGTCATCAGGCAGCCTGCCGAGTCCACCTGGTACGCCTCGTGAGGGGCACCGTGGCGCTGTTAGTGGCAGTACACCACCGCACAGTTAGCACCATCATGTTCACGAAGCGAGAGGCGTGACGGCGAATGTGCCTGTACTACAGGTGGGCAGCGGGGCCGCCGGCATTGAAGAGCGTCGGCATCAAGACTGCGGACGGCAAGACGATCGTGCTGAAGTAATTTAGGTAGCATAGTATTGAGAAAAGGAAATGATCGTCGAACCGCTGGGATGCTCGATGGAAACTTGCCCAGCTTGCTTTCGAGTGCAACTTCCACATTCCATGCTGCTCGATTGCCAACCATGCGCAGCATTCGTGTGTACCGCTATTCTTTGAGCACTTCTTGCGGAAATCAATGTGAGTGAATAGTAGTTCAGTGAGCTGCCTGAACTTGCAGCCGCAAGCCGTGGAAACTTGAACCGAGCAGTCCGCCGCATGATCATGCGGCGGCGGCATGATCATGAGCAACTTGCATCCGCTCACTTGCCAACAATTGCCCAGATCGAAGGTATGTACAGAACTCCAACACGAAACCACTCAAATACGCTACTGAAAACAGCTGAAACCAACAAACCTCGCTGACCTACTGCAGAGAAGCAAAACCACATCCTGATCATCCGTGAAACACATCGTCCCGCAACAGTTTACGGCAGCCTAGAGGGGCGGCCGCCATCGACGTCTGCGCCTCAGCCGCCTGCACCGCCGCGAACGCCTCCGGCATGAAGCGCGCCAGTAGCGCGTCAACCGCTGCTGCCGCCTCCTTCTGTGACAGGTTCTGCTGCTCCAGCAGGGCCATGGCATCCTTCAGCGTGTCTGCCTGCTGCACAGATGCAACGCAATGCGCTGTCTGTTCGCACGTATTGTTGTCCTTCAGTTGCAAAGCAGTGTAAGGATCGCATGCTCGGCTGGCGGCAGGTCCTGACAATGATTGTGGCGGCTGCCGCGGCCGCGCTGCGCTGGAGCAGCAGGAGTTGGTGGACACAAACCCGAGGACAGCGCTGTCAGGCGGCGTGAACTGGACGACATACGCAACATGATTTTCCCTGGCTGGGCTCCAGGAGGCGAGTTCTGGCAGCTGAAATTGTCGGCGCCGCAGCTGCGCGCTGTTCAGAGGCTCCGGGATCGTACTTGCTGCCGGTGGAGACCGGCAGGTTTGCAAAGACAGACAGGCAGTACTACGGTAGGCCGCAAACTGAAGCAGGATGTGATTCAGCAGCTGCAGAGCGCAGAACACAAGCGCCTCATTGCATGCTTCATGTACAGCGCTGCGCGCTTCGGCTGTTTGGCCATAAAACATGCAGCTTTATGCTGTCAGCAGTCTTGATAAAGCTTGCAATCCCTGCTGCATCTGGATCCGTCGCTCTCTGCGGCTTGCACATACGACACTGCTGGAAGTCAAGATTGACGATGTTGCGGGGTTAGTTTCGTGCGCTTGCCTCGCACCCCGAAATTCGTTTTTGAGGCGCAGCGATTAACGATTAAAATTTGAACAATTTTTTTTATGTTCGACAGGCCAGCAGGGTGGTGAAGCTCGGCACGTCATACAGGGTGGCTAGGTCCTCCAGCTCGCCCTTGCGCATGCTGGCGGCGCCCTTCGGCAGCTTTCCGATGCTGCGCAGCGCCTGCAAGCATGAAGCAGAGGCATTGCTGCAGCTTCGAATGAAACCGCCTTGTGTTGTTGCAGCAAAGTATGCACGCGGCCGCACGGCACCCGATGTAGGCTATCGTGGGGACAGACCTTGATGGCATGCTGACAGCTGAGGCTGACGCTGAGGCTGAGGCTCAGGCTGACGCTGCATGGCGTGTGCATGTGCGCGTGGCCGCTGTACGCAGGCATCGCCTGCAGGCCGCTGCATTTTGCATATGTGACCTGGTGCGGCAACGCAGCCAGGCAGGCATGCCGCGATGCAGTCACGCTAGGGATACCGACCCTCAGCCATCTCTGGTGGCATTGCAGATCATTGCACTCGTACATAATGTCTGCCCTGTCCAATCAGGCCAGAAAAGCAACCTCGACGAGGCTGGCCTTCGTGACGCCTTGAGGCTGCGGCCTGACGGGAGTGTTGGCCTCGAACGCTTCTGCATAGTGATCGTCGCTCGACTCTGCCATGGGAATCTCTGCGCAGGCTGCCGCTGGCTCACAGCTCGTCGCTCTGCACTGCCCGGGAGGAAAACCCCAGTCCGCAACTACAAACCGGCCCTGCTGTCCGCTGCTCGCGGTTGACCATCTGACATCGGGGTTTGTGAACAGAACGGTGCTCGTGATGGTGGCTTCCGCGAAGTTCACGAGGCCGAAACTGTCGACTAAATTCAATTCTGAAGAGCTGTCCGCGAAATATGCACCGCCGGTTTTCCCGCCTTTGACACATGTGTTGCAGCATGCACCCACAGCGCAACTCCTCCAGATTGCGCGTGGGTCACGGGGATCAGGCTGTGCATGTTGTGACCGGGCTATCCTCCGATAGAGCGACTGGAGTGGCAGCAAGTGAAAGACGGATGCGACAGCAATTTTGTCATTCTCAGTCTTGGACTCGCCGTCAGCTGAGCAGCTGAATCCCACTGAGAAGGCCGAAGTTTGCTGCTTGCGCGGCTAGGGTTGCAGCAGACGACACAGGTGAGGCGCTGCGAGCGGCTTCAAAGGGACAGCGCGATCAGGTGGCTGACCTAGCCGGAGGGACATCCTACACTGTAGGCTTGGCAAGCCGACATGGCGGACATCCGGGCCCAGCTCGACACTCTCGCGACGCTGCCGACGGCTTTAGATGGCCAGCTGGGTAAACCACCCTCCTATGCATGCAACTTGACTGCGCGGGCTTGCATTTTACCGGCCACCACAGCCGCCCACATTGCTTCAGGCGGCATTTGACAACACCTAGCTACATGCATGGGTGCATGGGCTGTCATTGTTCACGGCGCCTCCAACACACCTGTTACTGAGTGAAACGCATCAGTTGACGGTGTGTCGTCATCATGTGAGGCAAATCACCTTTGACGCCTTGCCCTATCCATCCTGCCCCCACCAGACCTGCGACACGGTGTTAAACTGCTGCCATGTGCAGGCGGCGCCGTCGACGTCAATGCCGCTTTCACCCTCTTCTCGGGTGAGGGGCTTCGCGCACATGTGCGTCCTGTACAGGACTGCTTTAACAGCATCATACTCCCTGACTGCCGCTGACACCACCTCTGCTGCGTCTATCTGCATTGTGAACTGCATCACCGACTGACACATCAGGTTGACTGTGCTGGCGCAGGCTACCTCGTGTTCTTCATGCACTGCGGCTTTGCCATGCTCTCCATCGGCTGCGTACGCGCAAAGTTCGCCAAGCACATCTCCATGCTCATCCTGATCGATGCCTGCACCTCCGGCATCGCCTGGTACCTCTTCGGGTGGGTTTGAATCCTATTTTTTTGCTTAGTTATCTGCCCATCCTCCGTGCCATTGTTATTCTGCCTGTCAGGCGGGAATGCTGTTGGGCCTTGAAGTTGGTGCATGGCAGCCTGCAGCATGAAGCCATCCAAACCTAAGAGTTCATGCAGCATCGCTGGTCCTGTGATGTGCTACTTTCTGGCAGGTACGCACTCGGCTTCGGCGACAAGACCAGGCCGCGAAACTCGCCGGGCGTCAATGCGCTGCTGGATGGCGCGGTGTCCGACAACAACGCGTTTGTGGGCACACGCTACTTTGCACTCAGCCACGACATCCCCAGGAACCAGTACAACCTATGGTTCTTCCAGTGGGCGGTGCGTTCTCTGCCCGCTTCCTGCCGCATCACGCTGTCCTTGGCATGCATTTGCTGACGTGCATTCATCTCCTGGCACTGCCTGCCAATTGCGACAGCGCTGTGTGTACTTCACGCCGGCAATGCCACGAGTAACGATGCTGTGTAACCGTGCAGTTTGCTGCCACGGCCTGCACCATTGTGTCTGGTGCCATCGCTGAGCGGGCCAGGTAGGATCTGCTCATTCTGGCCCTGATGCCAATTTTAAAACGCTAGCGCTCTTGCCTTCTGCATGGTGCAGCATCTCAACTGCCGTGATGTGAAGGATCCATTGACTCCTTGAATGCAATTCACGCATGCAGTTCATCTCCGCTGGCTACAGGTTCGAAAGCTACATCCTGTACTCGTTCTTCATGGCGTCATGGGTGTACCCTGTCGTCGCTCATGCCTCCTGGTCCACGTCTTCCTGGATCGGCATGTTCCGGTGCGCTGCTGTACTGAGCTGTACTGATGAAACACGTTGTCCTATATCATGGACTTGCACAACATTGCCCCAGCACGTGTTCCGTGACCGCCACCGCCGCCGCCGCCGCAGAGCTGCAGCAGCTGCAGCACATTCCCTACTGCTTCGTGGCGCATCACTGACTCCTGTGTTGCTTGCATCAAGGAGTGGGCACGCAACGACGAGCATTGTGTCATAATGACGAGCATTATGTCACAACGACGAGCATTATGTCATGATGAAGGGCTCTGTCACACTGCCGTCCTGAAGATGTGTATGCATGTTTGGCCTACAGCACCAACGGCCACCTGCTGTTCGGCACGGGCGCCATTGACTACGCTGGCTCCGGCGTGGTGCACCTTGTGGGCGGCACGGCGGCGCTCGTCGGCTGTGCCATCCTGGGACCGCGACTGGGCCGCTTCCGCGCCGACGGCACGGTCAGCAGCTGACGTTCTTTCGTACAGCCTCTTCGTGCCTGGCAATATCTGGAAGGGGACATGCGCTCGCCGGCTGCGCCAACTTTGACCTCCGTTGAACACAACACTGCAAGCGTGCATGCTCTGTTGTGCTCTGCCCCGTCCAGGTGGGTTTGGGCTGTGTTTCTTGTGCAGAAAAACGCGTTTGACGGCAACCTGCATCCTCTGCAGGATCCTCATCGTGCACTTTGGCCAGGATGGCGGTTTGTATCTGGCGAGTCGCAGATTCTGGTGTGCATCTGGCGCAGGCCGTGGAGTTCGCCGCCCACAACTACTCGCTGTTCCTGCTGGGCGTCATGATCCTGTGGTTCGGCTGGTACGGCTTCAACCCCGGCAGCGCCACCGCCATCCTGCCCGCGGGCACCTCGCTGCCGGTGCAGCTGGCCGCCGTGAACACCACCCTCGCGCCCTGCGCCTCCGGTTTCACCGGCCTCTTCTTCAAGGCGATCCTCACCAAGATCAGGACCGGTGCGTTCGCGCATGAAAAGAAATGGAGCACGTGCTGCGCATCCAACTAGCCATTTTGCAATCCAGGTCTGGCTGCTCAGGCTGCCTGATCTTGTTGGCGGCAACACATCCGTCCGCCAGGAGGCCGCCTCGGAGTCTACTGACGTGGTAGCAGCCCGCTGTCGATGACAAGAGCGCTTGCACCCCGCAATGCAGGCCACCGAAATTACGACCTGATGACCTTCGGCAACAGCGTGCTGGCGGGCCTGGTGGCCGTAACCTCCCCTGCTCCACGGTCTACGCCATCATCATCGGCGCCGTTGCTGGCATTGTGTACAACATCGGCTCCCTGGTGAGCGTAGTTGCCGCCCTTCTCCGCCATAAAAGGCACGTGATTGTGGGTGGTGAAAGGGCCAGAATGTAGATGTAGACGTCGTGATTGACTGTGTGCTTGATTGACCCAGCACATGTGCCTAAGTGGAAGTCGCAGCAGGATCCAAGGGAAGTTGGAAGTTGGCTGTTGTGGGCGAACCGCCGTGATGACCGCCGTGATAGCCAGCCGCTGCATTCGGGCCGGAGGATTCCTCGGCGCACTCCCGACCTACCAGGCGCCCGCTAGGCCACGTTTGGCGTCTACATGGGCTCGCAAGAAAGTCCGTCGCTTCTGCATCTGCCCTTTGATATGCATGAAGTATTGTAAACTGAGCTGTCCAGCCCCATGCACGTGGTTCATCTTCCCGTCCGTGTTCTGGTAAGGGGTGGTTAACGGTACTCTAGAAACCCTTAGCTCTGGGTCCGAGTGCAGGTGAGCCTCAAGCTGCACCTGGACGATCCGCTGGATGCAATTGCGGTGCACTGCTGGAACGGTGCCTGGGGCCTCATCTCGCCTGGCCTTTTTGCCGCGCAGGACCTCATCCGGGTGAGGACTTCTGTGATCCATCGAGTACTTTTGTGGCCAATCGCCTCAATTCACTTTACCGGCCGTGGACGACGCTGCATGCACCTGTTTTTCCCAGCCAGTGGCTCCCTGTGGCAAGCTCCGTAGGGAATCCTTATAATTCTATGATACATGCCATGGTGTTCAGTTTCTGCCTGCCGAGGGCTGAATTGATGACGGCTTGCCAGGCACAACCCTGAGGGTTTCGGCATATGATGGCCGCAGCTGGCGTACGGCAGAACAAGGCCCGACGGCAACGGCATCCGCGTCTTCTATGGCTGCTTCATGAGCGGCGGCAACGGCAACCTGCTGGCCGCTCAGATCGTCGACGTGCTCTTCATCATGGGTACAGCTGCAGTATGTTACTTTCTGCCTAGCAAGCTGCATTTCGAACTGATTTACCATGTGAAAAGCAGAGAGAAAAGGAGACAAATGAGAGAAAAGAGAGAGAAGAGAGAAGAAAAGGCAAGCATTGACCGTGGCTGTCCATATTCTATGCCTCCATGCGCGTAGGTTGGGTGGGCGTCAACATGGCTATCTTCTTTGGGCTGCTGAAGGTGCGCCGCCAAGAACTGTCGACGGATTCCTTCTTTCAGCTGTCCTTCCTGCACGATCCCACACCACTGTCAGGAGTGAGGACCCGCGCACTTGCTTGCCCTACAATTTGATTGCAATTTGAAGTGAGCATTTTGCCTTCCCTCAGATCTTCCACATCAAATGGAGCAGTTTACTACATCTGTTTTCCCTGTTCATACTGCAGGTGCTGGGCCTGCTCCGCGTGGACCCCAAGGATGAGGAGGAGGGGCTGGACCAGTCGTACCACGGCGGCAGTGCCTACGGCGGCACTGAGGGCGAGAAGCACTTCGAGTGCGTCCACTGCCTTGCAAGCTACCCCTATAAACGTGCAACACCGGTATCTGAAGGGTTTGCGGTTCAACCCCTTGGTGTTGCGCAGTTCAGCCCTTTGGTTTTGCGCAGCAGCGACGTCGCCCGATCGTCTGGAAGCGCTGCTTCAGTGAGGATGGTGAAGGATTCTGGCTGATATTGTGCATCACGCGCGCAGAGGTTGACCTGATCTGTGCATTTCATCCACCCTGGTTTTGAGCAGGCAGATCCCCTGGCAGCGTCAAGGTGAGACGTACGCCATGACACTTTCCATGATTAAGAGTGATCCGGGGACCCTAGACCCAGAACCTTACTGGGCACCTGTGCTCCAGCTGGTGCCTAAAGTGCAGCTAGTCCAAGGGCAGCATCGCAAAGCTGGCAGGTGGAGGTGCGGGCGCTGCATAGATGCCTGAATGCAGCGGAATCGCTGGCGTGTGTTGAACAACAGACCCTTGACCCTGCAGCTACTCTAAGGGCGATGTCGCGTATGTAGCTGCGGGCGAACGTGCAGGCACTGCGGGCTGGCACAGATCTGCGGCTTTGAATCGCTTCATACAACAAAACCCTAATGCTGCAGGTGCTCCAAGGGCGAGGCGGCGGAGCTGCGCGGAGGTGCCGGCGCTGCTGGACTGGCAGGCGACGCACTGAAATGCAGTCGTCACCACATGAGATAATCGACACCCTTACGTAGTCTGCAGATGGCAGATTGGATCATAACGCCGCAGGTACTTCAAGGGCCACGCTGCGGAGCTGCGGGCGCAGGTGCACAATCTGCGGGACGGTTGGCCTGGACATTCGGCTGAAACGCCTTCACGTATAAGCCCATTACCATGCAGGTACTCCAGGGGCGACGTCGCGGAGCTGCGGGCGGAGGTGCAGGCGCTGCGGGACTGGCAGGCGACCCGCGACGGCTTCCCCAACGGCTACCCACCGAAAGGCAGCAAGATGGTCGATGACGACAGCGCCGCGGACGGCACCAAGTCCGCTCACAAGGACGCCGAGGCCGTCTGAAGTGCCAAATGAAGGGACAACATGTGTGTGCCAAAAGAAGGGACAACACGTACCACTTTGTCACAGCAAGCAAACCGGCGGGGTGAGGTCCGGGATTTCAAGAGAACGACGCTCGATCTGTTGGCATTGTGCTGCATGAGGCTAAGAGGGGGTCGGTGTGATGTGAAGGCCTTCACATCAGCGGCACGTAGGTGCCGCTGCCGCGTTTTTGTGTGTTCCTGTCTTGCATACGATCTGTCAATGTGTGTTTGACGCGCGTGTGAAGCGCGCTGGGTTAGTTGCGGTTTTCCCTGAAGTTTAGCATCGCTGCGCATTAAGTCAGTCAGGATGGTTATGGGTTGTGCTGCGCTGCGATGCGCTTGGTCCTGATGGACATGATGATGCATAGGCTATGGTGTTGCAGGGACACCATCACCAGCCGCCTTTCGTTCATTGATATCGTCTGAATTTTCCTATGCCCTGTAACCAGTACAAGTCTGTAGCCATGGCTGCAATGCGCATGTGCACGGCCAAGCAGGGCAGACACGCAGCCGGTCTGAATTTGTGGCCTAGCCTGTCGCGTTCACGCAGTGTGTATGAGTCCGTTCGTTGCAAATGGGTTTGTTCGTCAGCCCCAAGACCACAGTCACGCATGTCGGCACCGAGACAAACAGGCTTCACCTTCCGCATGTGTGGCACCGAGATAAAGTAGTCCTCAGTCTTCCATGAGCACAATTCCCGATCATAGTTCCACTGCCTGCTCACGGACCATCCAGTGATGCAAGACAGGCAAGTGTTTTGTACCTTGGCAAGCGCAGTGTTATGATGCCATGTCCTCTTTCGACGCACCATTTTTGCTTGTGCCGGAGGGCTGAAGCCTGCTGGATCGGCACAAGAATACATATGACGCTGCCACATCAGGTGTGTGATCTCGCTGTGCATAGAGCTCTTGTCACATATGCACATAACGTGTGCAGCATTGCGACAAGCAGCTGCTGATGCCAGCCTGCTTTTATTGTGCTCCCAAGTGCTGCATGGCTGTACTGCGAGTGAACTTTCTCTGACGTTTCGCTGCTGCTCCTGCTGCGAGCAGTCTCGTCGACGGATAGCTGCCTGGCGATTGTGGCAGTTCCGCGCGTAACAACCCGTTCCTCTGGGCGCCCTTCCTGCCAATCGTTGCCATCAGGATCATCTTCTTCGTCACCCTGATCACCACCAGGGGTGCGCCGCTGGCGATTCTCGAATTCGCGAGCGAAATTGACACATGCTTGCTTGGCGCTTGCGTTCGGAGCGAAGTTTGCAACATACAAGCTGAACATTGATCCATTCGACCGTTCAGGGTGTTTGGAGGCGGTCATGTTGCCCGTCATGATGCAGGCATCCAGTCATGACAGTTCGCATTGACGTGCTGCAGCTCCCACCTGTCAGTGACACAAGCTGCGGCCATCGAAATCTTGTCAGGTTCGAATGCCGAAGCAGCCATTTCCACCACAGCAGAAGACCTGACATGCGTTGTATTGCACGCACCCAGCTTTCAGGCATGGCCTTGGTCTCCTGGCGGGCACGTCAGAACTTCTCAGCGATTTTCACTGCCATATGGCATCACTGACGAGCAGAAGCGCAACCTGTCTGGGTGCAGTGCCAATGGCACGAAATCGCTGACGAAGTCTGAACAAAATCACACAGGTCCTGACGTGGTTTCACCGGCGCTGGGGACACGCTGCCTGTCGACCTGCGCCAAACGGCGCAAGCGGTGCTCGCCCAGAAGGCGGCGGTGGCGCCGCCGGAGGATGGCGACGGGCGCTCCTACCTGGACACTATCGTTGGTATGTAGGTTCGGGACGATTGCTGATCGCTTGCGATATATTTCGAGTACTGTTCTGAACACTGGAAATAGATTCTGAAATCTGAAAAGCTGAGTTCTGCATCAATGACTTCACACTGACCAAATCACATCATGGATGTACTGTGTGTCGTGTCTGGTCCTCCGGGTCTGCTGATATAGACTGCTGCCACCACCACTCCCTTCCAGTTTCAAGCTGGCGTGGACCCTCGCTGCGCACTTGTATGCTGCGCAAGACAGCCACCAGTCTCTATCTCCTGCTGCACGGCGGACATCCTCTACGTGGGAGTCGGTGCCTTCTTGTCAGTGCCTGCATCATACGATGGAGATTCACAGTCAAAGAGAGCACGATGGTCTGCCGTTCCGCGCGTTGAGCAAGAATATTCGAGGAACGGTCGCTCAGAGGTTGACGCTGTACAACTCCTGTTTCATCGCACAGGTTGCAGAGTGGCTTGTGTGCGAACGGCCCAAAGCCTGGACCAACTGTGGGCGCATGTTCAAAGTGACAACACACGTGAACACAATGGATGCGGCGGATGCCACGCGCGGCGCTCAAGCCCCGCACCTGGGAATCACTCTCATGAGGCGGCAAGAAGCAGCCGAAGGATGCTGTTGGACCGATCAGCGCTCGCACCGTAAGCCGCCCTGGCAGCCTGGGGGTGGTCCGCGGGCGCGCCGGCGCCGGCGTGGCCCTCCTCCGCCGACTTGCCGCCGCCGGAGAACAGGTGTGCCAGGGTGCGCACCCGCCACAGGAGCAGGCCGTCGTCGACGACGCGGGGCTTCGCCAAACCGTCGGCGTTGGGCGTCTTGGACTCCATGTATGCTGCAGCACAGAGAAAGCGCGCGCAGGTTTTGCATGATTATCAGTGTCGGCAGCGTTGCAGAGCGAGGGCGGTGTCTGACCAGTGAGATGCTGGATGTGGCATCATGCTGCTGCCATAATTCTATCAAACTTCATCACGGGGGCAGATGCGCCATTCTGCAGAACGTGTCGCTAGGCTAGGCCCACCCAATAGGCTTTCTGCATGCCGCCCATGCAAGATGTCTGTGGCACGATCCCATCCAAACGATGCAGAGCCACTCCTGATGCGACATTTGGTCGGAAAGCCCTCCAAGCATAAAACTCTTCTATCAGAGCCCTGCAGAGGCTATTTACGCACTGAGGATTGCTCGAAAGAGCCATCACCTTCCGAAATGAGCTGCTGATGCGCATCGCATGGCATTGGCAGCCACATGCATGCTGCAGATACCTCTATCAAACTGTCAGACATGTCACCGTGTTCACCATGGATCTTCAGCAAGCGCCCAACCACCATGCTGTCTCAAAGCCGAATTTGAGATGTTGTCGCGGGGAGCTGCTGGCGTGCTGTCTGTGGAACGTTGGACGTGAGCGAGGATGATCTTTGAGTGCTGAATTGTGTGAGAATGAGACGCCGCGACGGACCAAGTATCAAGCATGGCAAGGAGCAAAGCGCGCTGCGGGGCAGCCACACGTACATTTACTGGACGCTCGCCACACCCTGCACCAGCTGGTCGGCGGAAGCGACGCAGCAGAAATCAACCAAATATCGCGAACTCTGCGTACAGTGCACATGAGACTTCTCTGTGCAATTGAGGCTGCTTCCCAAAGCATGAAGGCAGAGAGGGGCTTCTGTGGTCACGTGTGTGGGGATCTCAGCGGACAAGGAGAGGTGCACAGAGGGAGGTGCACACGCTCGTTTCACCGGTGAAGGCTCTGATCAGCTCTGGTATCACTTATTACTGTTGAATCACAATTCTACATCGTCTTCGTGCGGCATTAAGCCGAATTACGATGGCTGATGTGCGCGCTGCAGCTGACCACTCAAATCTGTGTCATGATGTCTTACTCCTGAGTCCATCTGTGGTTGCTAATCCTCCAGTGCTCTACCGCGCTTGTGCTGCGGTAGCACATTGCGTCAGGTGGGCTGCATGCCGCCACATGTGCCCCTGCCCCAATGATATGCTGCGTCCTGCCGCTGGCCAGCGCTGCCATGGCAACATCAGCAGCATGCGGATCCGGTCCAGTGGGCTGGCAGTATCCGCAGCCTCTTAGGGAGTGCGACCTGTTCCATCACTTGCCACGACCTGATTTGCCCTGCAGCCCACTGGACCGCTGCCACCATCGCGGCGTCCCTCGCTGCATTCGCCTTCTTTGTGAGCTCTTCCCTGCGGCCATACAGCGAGTCGTCTGAGATTTGATCCGCGGTCGAGTCGCCTTATATGCTCCGGTCTTGAGGCTGACCTCAAGAGTGCTGCATTGCGGGGTAGTGCAGAGCGACTGGCGCTCGTGTCCCAGGGCATTCCACTTTCGAAACGGCACCTTTGCCTGCCGCTGCCATTTACGCGACAACCTCTCCGTGCTGATGGCCACCGCATTGAATCTCAACACGACTAGGTGCCGCACTTGTTTGGTCCCTCCGCAGGGCATCAGACGCGAGGCGCGCCAGGAAGCCGTCGATGCGCTCGCGCGGCACGCGCTGTGTGGGGTGCGCCGCCCAGTAGGCCTCAACGGCATCGCGTGACTTCGCCCCCCGCGCGGCAATGTCCCCGCGCGTGGCCTCGACGAACTGCTGGCTGCGCAGCGCCCTACGGTCACAGTCAGCAAGTGGACATCGACTTGGGAGCGTCTGCCAGGTAGCGAAGCAGGTCTGCCGACCCTGACGTGCCCTGTGTCAAGCTTTATGTATTTTGCACACACAAGAATCGGACGTATCAACTGCAAGGTTCGCGCCACATTTCCTGTACAGGGCGACGCAGCGGGGGCGGCCCTTGAGCCCCGCCAGCTTTGCCAACACGCTCTTGTGGCAGCCCGCCAGCAGCTCCACCGTCTCCTGCAACCGCCCCTCGGGGTGCTTTGACGCCGGCGCCGGCGCCGACGCCGCTGCTGTGCCGTCCACAGGTACAGCCTCCTCAGCCGCCGCCGCGAGCTCCCTGAACAGCGCGGCGGCGCCCTGTGAGACGCCCGCTGCTGCCGAATTGGTTCCTCCGGCAGCTGCCGCAGTGCCCCCGTCGCCGCCTCTGCCGGCGGTCCACCGCCGCTGCAGCTCGTCCAACTCGTCTGATGGCGAGCTGCAATTTGGGACTCGTCATATTAGGAATGGTAAACCGATCGCGTAGGCAACTGCGCCCACGACTGATAGCACACTGCAGCCTCCGTCACAAGGACGCATTCACATGGAAAATCATGGCAAACATGAAACATTCCACGGGTCCGCTGAGCGAGCCAGGGCAATTCTCGAAGTCGAATGGGAATGGGATCCCACCTGCCATCAGGCTGCGGTGCTTTTGTGGCGTTAACGGCGTGCGCGGTCGCGCGGCCCAGCAGTGCCGTTATGCGGGCGTCCACTGTCACGAACGATGGCTCCGCAAAGTCGGAGGGGCTCCACCCGGCGGCCTTGAACCATTCAATGCATGTCTGGAAGTCGGCGTCAGCTGACGGTGCCGCATCCGCGTGGCGGCCGTGCTTGGCACTGGACCTGCAAGCCCGCCCGAGAATGATAAAATCGGTTAGCTTGCTCTGAGGTCTGGTTTTCATCCTCCATGATAG
>JAABUM010003192.1_pt1 | contig 20734 bp, 43 predicted proteins | sample 5559161 | NCBI WGS metagenome assembly JAABUM01 (sample SAMN10711868, study PRJNA513369) | rock metagenome | isolation source: Antarctica rocks | place: Antarctica: Victoria Land, Siegfried Peak nord
TGGTGGCTGCCGCAGGGGCGCGTCTTTGCGCTGGACGACGGAATTGGCCTCCTGCGCCCTCGACTGCAGCCACAGCAATCATCCCTAAGCCTCTTGCTTCAGAGTCAGTCTGGGACTCCGATGCTGCAGCGCGGACCTGGAAGGCGGGATCTGCCTCCAGCTGCAGCAGCAACGTGGAGTACACCCACAGCACCGACGAGCCGGTGGACTTGATGACGACGCTGGGCACCAGGAATGCGATCGTCGGCGCCGCTGCCATCGCAACGTAGCCCGCCAGCAGCGTTGCGAATGCGAACGCCACCGCCCGCAGCAGGTGCGACTTCCTGAATTGGTAACCACATATCGATCGGATGGGCTCTGCTGCAGAACGGAAAAGGAAAGGGGCGCGCTGATGCCGCCGTCATTGTGACATATCCCGCCAGCAGCGTCGCAAACGTTGACGCTGCCTCACGCGTTCTGCACTGGCATGCAGCTATGCGAAATGAACGCAGCTAGATTCAAAGCAGCGTCAGCACGCCCTCGTCCCTGTGGTGCAGCCGGCACGAGTTGACATCCAGCCGCCTCCCCCAAGCTCATCTGGCGATGTGCTGGCCTGTGGAGCCGAAGGCATGGCCTGGCTCTGCAGCTGCGGCGTCTCCAGCTCGAGCAGGAAACCGCAGCAGCATGGGGTTGCAGCTCACTCAGAGGGGACGAAGACGTTGGCGACCAGCGGCCCGACAATGGCGCCGGCGCCCATGGCGGCGTAGATGATGCCCAGCGAGGTGGCACTGTCCCGCACCTGCATCGCCGGCACGTCCGCAAACCTGCCGGAGTCACAAATTGAAGGTTCGAATACCGACTTGAAGAGAGCACGGCGGCGTAGATGGCGCTGTCCATCACCTGCATCGCCGGCACGTCCGCAAACCTGGAGGCATCACATAAGTCAGATAGGGGTATGGCACCGTAGATGATGCCGGGCCAGGTGGAGCTGTCCTGGCTGAGTGGTTGCTGCGCCAAACATCTCGGACCATGATGTGACATGGTGCACTGTCCCAGCAAAAGCAAGAAGGCACGACATCGCAGCCAGCTCATCAATGTGCAGAAGTCGTCTTCGAGCACCAGCATCATCTTAGAATCGCAGGTGCGTCGGAGCAAAAACCCTCGGGGCTTCGAGCACTCCAAGTTTCAGGTCCGAGCCACCTCGACAAGGGCACTGCACCGCTGCTCCACCTCCTTGGCTGCGTGCTCTGCCTCGCCGCCGCCGCCGCCGCCGCCGCCGCCGCCGCCGCCGCCACCCGTGCTGGCCCCCGCCTGCCGGCGCTGCTCTGCAGCACCGCTCTGCGCGGCTGGCGCGGCTGCGCCGTTCCCCGGCAGGCCGTGTTCTGCCGCGTCACGGCCTGACTGGAGGCGCTCCACCGAGGGCCATCGATGCCGCGAGAAATTGCCACTGGCGCGGTGCGGGAGGCTGTCACTGCTGGGCAGGCTGCTGTACTCCCCGCCGTCCTTCCTGCTGCTGCTTTGCCTGCGGCAAACTCTGGGAGCAGTCAGCAGCAGGTGTTGTTGTCATCGTTGCACGAGAGCATGCAGAGATGAGGGACTGGTCACTCGGCCTGAGGACGCCGTGTCAATGCGGGCGTTTGCAATTGCCAATCAGGCACGTGCATGCAGAACTCACTGCGTGTCGCCAGATGAAAGCTTTGCAGCTCGTCTTGTGACCGTCCACACTGACAGTGCACAGCAGGCTGCCACGAAGTATGTGCCCGCGTCGATCAGGAAACACGTCCTGATACCTGCACATGTTTCGTTCCTGCTATTCAGGATGGCTCAGAAAGACATCTAGTGTTCACTTGCACTGGGCTGGCCCTGTGACTCCCTGACGAGCACCGTGAATGGAAATTTCTACTTGCAGCAGAGCCAAACGGTTTAGTTCTGCAGGAGACACTCTGTTCCATTGCAACAGCGGCGGCTCACCAAGCTTCGACACCGCGACGCCTCCCGCCGCCGAGCCGACGGCGGCCATGCACGACCAGACGAAGCCGTCAAGCGTCGCCGACAGGTGCAGCTGGTCCCGCGGCACCTGGGCAGGAGCGAGCAATGATGAAACGAAAGATGGAATTGCTCTGGAGTGGAAACGCCACCACTGCACCAGGTGCAGCAAGCGCAGTTGGCTTTCGGGTCAAGCTGTGCAGGCTAGTCGTCATGAATGGATGTGCACTGTTGGATGTTGCTGTGTGTCGTGGTGAGAGGAGGGAGCGCGCGCGGCAGCAAGCAGTGACAACATAGGTTGGCGCCGCACCAGCTCTGTGGTGAGAGCCCGCCGCGCAGAGAATTGCACGAATAGCAGCGCGTACATAATCCTGTGTTCAACGCATGATAATGAGTCAGCACAGTGACGCCGATAGTCAAGGACCACGTGAGGCTGATAGTCAAGGAATGGTGATGCGTCAGCACTCACTTCTGCGCCGACAAGGCGATTGCGGCGACAAGCCATGCGTCCCTCACCACAATGTGTTTCGCGATCGCACAAGAATGAGACTTCCGGCCGTCACCGCCGCCGTCAGGCATGAACACATGAGCACCAGGACGCGGTTGCACCTGCGGCGTTACAAGCGATTGCTTCAGCTTCTGCGCAGCAGCCTGCAGCACCCATCTCGCCAGGCGCCCTGGCACGGCGGTGGCTGGTGGCAGCAGAACAGAACAGGTCGAGGATGGGGCACGAGTCTTGCTTGCACATACCCATCAACGGCCCAAATTCGAGTCAAGCTCGGCACCTGTCAGCCACTGCGCCTGCTGCCGGGAACATCACAGCCGCTGGAAGTGTGCGGGCGATGATGACGCCAGATATCAGTACGCCCCTGCCCCCGCCATAGTCCTTCACGAGCTGCATAGTTGCAACGTAGGAGAACCATGTGCCCGCCTGGTTGACTACCTGCGACATCAAGGCATGCAAAACCTTTACCGTCACGCGCCGTAGGCGCTGTGAATGTGTTTGTAATGCAAGGCGATTCAATCGAAGAGGTCGGATGCATCACATAGCACCTGACAGTGTGATCAAGACTCTATGCCGTCTTGAAGGACGTGTCGACACATCTGAGCAGGCAGGAGACAACGCACCTCGCCGAGCAGAATCAGGGAGAAGGCCCAACTCCCGCGCAGCAGCCGGGCGTACGCGGCCAATCCATTGCGTCCTTGCATTCTGTCGCAGATCAGGAAGCCTATAGGTTGGCTTGCTGCGTCTGGGAAGCGATGTGCACATCAGCCATCGTTTGGCACTGCCAAGCGATCCGAGGGTACTTGCAGGCCTCGCTGGCAGGAAGCAGGGAGCCAATTTCGTCGGGAAATGGAGAATCAACTGATGAAAGCTCGTGCAAATGCGCGGTAAAGCCAAAGTCTGGGCCGCGCTGGTTATCGTGGCCATCAGGGCCGTCAGGCCACTTGCAAAAGTCAATCGCGTGAAATTGGGGATGATCAGCAACACGTCACTCCAGCTGGTTCAGGCTTGGCAATTCGATTGACTCGTTGATGGTCGCTGCGAATGGCGACGCTCTCAACGGCCAAGGAGGCACCGCCAAACGTGCCGCCAGCCAGCAGCTGGCGCTGTGCCCCTTTCAACAACTATGATGAAATCTGTCCTGAACACAGCCCATCAATAAAGAGAGCTTGCCAGCAAACCAATATCGGTCACAACAGGAACGAGAAGAAGATTGATGTGCCACAACCGAGATCCGGCGAGTGACATTGTACACGCCTTACGCTCGCGCAAACTCTTGCCATTAGAACGTCGTAGGGGGCAGTGTCAGTCGGCGCAAGTCGCCCAGTTCTTCTGCAGCTTTTCCGACGTCCGCCTGCATGACATTCCCCACGCAGCATCAGCGGACATGCAGGATGCAACGCGCCAGAAAACTGCAGATTGCAGCACTCGGGCAACGCTAACGCCTGACAGCATGCAATACGTGTGTCCCAGACATGCAACGTCTGCCCCACCTGAGCGACTCGTTCAGGTTGTCCCGCGTGAGCATGGAGTCCGCTGCCGTCTTCAGCAGCTTGAAGTCCTCCAGCCGCTGCACCCACTGCATCTCCTCTTCCCCTGTGCCAAAGAGCGAGTGATGAGCACACATGTGACGTCACATGTGCCGTTGCTCTGCGACACATGTGACGTTGCTCTGCGTACGCAGAGCAAATATTTGTAGACACGGCATGTCGACATGCCGTGTGTCAGGAGATGCGAAAGGAGACACGCCCGAAGGTGGCTGAGCAGCCATCAGGACTTTTGGCCGCTGTCCTGAAGGTTGCCAAGGCAGCGCGTGCTGCAAAGACAGGCAACTGCGCAGCCACGATTGCGTGCCACAGGCTGCACGTGGATCCTTGATGACCCCAGATCCCGCATCCAAAAGAAAAGAATGAACTGATGTCCATTCAAGATGTTGTAAACGAGACGCACCTAGTGATGCTTGGAGCGCCTCGTAATGTGACAGCGCTGCCTCAAGTTCGTCGCGCGCCACCGTCTGGTAGCGCGCCAGGTAGCTGTCCTGCGGCTCCCGCGACGAAGGGTCCGCCTCCAGCAGCGCCTGCATGGCAGGGAGGCATGCCAATTCGCCAGTGCATAACGTAATGGGGTTTGCATGAAACCCCGACAGAGAACCCTGCCACGGGACTGTCCTGCGGCAACTGCGACGACAAGTCCGCCTCCAGCATCGCCAGTCCGCCTCCAGCATCGCCTGCGCGTTGCGGAGTTGCCAGGTTTACCAGGTGAATGACTAATGAGGTGTATCCACAGACAGTTTCCTGCTGTGCTGTGCCGATCCTTGCTGGGGTTCTTGCGCCAGCTGCCGGCACAGGTGCTTCGCCCTGCGAGCGATACCGTCCATCTGCAGCAGCATTTTACGCACCTGTTGCGCAGAGTCCTTGATGTAGCTGGCGCCCTCCAACGCGTCCTCCTGTGAGGTGTGCAAAGGCAAGTTACTCAATGCAGTTGGTCCGATTGTACATTCCTACCGCATTGCATGAGGCAGGCCGCATTTGAGTGCCTCACCAGCATGGTCTGCACCGCCGAAACGTCCCGCAGCTGCGCCTCGCTCATGAAGGACATGCGGCATGCTTGCTGCAGTGGCGCTACTGCAGGCCGCAGCGACACATGTTGCAGGATCCTGGAAGCGTGTGACAAGAACGCCATGCTCGTTTACCCTCGTTGATAGGAAATTGCCAGGTTGCAGGCGGGCTTTGTACAGCGGAAAGGTCTGTTGTGAGTCGGCCAATATGTGCAACGTGCATTGTGCGGAAGATGCACCTCCCCGTCTTGCAACGACGCCACGTCAGCTTGTTCCGAGACTCCAGATGCAGAGAGATGCAGAGGAAAAGGATCCGAAAGCCGAGCAGTACCGTAGTTGCATGCACCCCTGGGTGCTGCTGCGGCGCCTGTGATGGCAGGGCAGCTGCGGGGCGAGCCTGGGTTGTGGAGCCAGTATAGTTGCAATGATTATGACAATCTGCGGAAAGAATCGACCTGAAGTGCGCCAAAATCGAGGGCCACAGGCACCCGTAACGTGACAGACTGAAATTCTTAAAAAGGCGACAGACAGATCAGTTCACATTATCCAATGTATCTTCTCATCGTGTAGCCGGCTGCACCGCCATTTCCTGAGGGTCACGAGATCATGCTGGAAGCTGTCCACCGCTGCAGCAGCGCCTGTCTACGCCAACCCCGCCAGTGCTGCCAATTTTAGCCACTAGCTCGTACAAATTGCTCCCCGCGGCAGGCGGCAGCGCTCCCGCGGCAGGCGGCAGCGCTCCCGCCGCGCTGCGCCCACTGAGCCTAGGCCTAGGCCAGCAGTGACGCTACGCCGGCGGCAGCGGCGGCAAATAGCGCCACAACGGAGACGCCGGCGGCGGCGGCGGCGGCCTGCGGCGCGGGCGCCGGCGCCGAGGTCGGAGAAGCCGTCTGCGAGGCAGCAGTCACCGGGCAATCGACATCCGTTCAAATTCAAATTCAAATTCGGGCTGCCAGCACAGCCTCCATGGGGTTGGGTAGGGGCAGAAAGATCTTTCTCTAGAGCTGTTGGTCGGCTTTGCTTGCTGGATGCACAGACATTGCTCCAGTGGCACCGCATGGCGGCAACACAGTGGCACGGCAGAAGCTGGGCAGCCCGATGCGCGGCATGGTCAGGGGTCTGCAGCAAATGTAATCTTCGTCGTGTGTCCCAGGCCCCTAAGGCGGCCAGACAAGAACCGAGCGCGCGAGTGCTCGGGAGCACCACAGCGGCGCTCTGCTCTCTGCAAAGCCACGCCAGCTGCCTCCTTTGAAGACCGCTCACCGGGGTGCCGGGGGCGGTCATGCCCGAGGGCGTGGAGTCGCCGACCGCCACAGGGGCGCCGGCCACCAGGCTGCTCCTGCACAGAGGCAAAAGAGAAGCACGTCAAGCAAGCTCTGGCTCGGGGGCGCAGGGTCGCAGCATTTACAGCTGACGTCCAGTCACAGCTGGTGCCAGGCTTGTGGCAGACCGGCAGCGCTGCCGTCGAGCGCAGTCGGCATATGCCCAAGAAAATCTGCCCTTGGGCGCTGTGATCGCCGGTTAGAGGCCAGATTTGACATGCTGCATGCGGTGAGAGTGAAATGGGCTCACTTGATGACACCATTGAGCCCTGTGCGCAGAAAAGGAGTGTATTGTCAGCCATGGTCGGCATCGGCGGTTGAGAAGAGGAAGAAGCGCACTCAAAGGGCCCAGCACAGGCACATGCGCAGATTCCGCCATCACGAGAGAGTCATGTCATCATGGAAAAGCAACAAGGACAGACGATGAGCAGCAGCTACCTGGAAACATCGGGAAAGAAAGCCAGGAAGCGCGCACCGGCGGGGAAAAATCCACCAGTGCCGTTGGTCGAGCCCAGCGTGGCAATGGACACCACTTGCGCCGGGGTGCGCGAGTAGACAATGCCGTTCACGTCAGTCGGCACCTGCGGGGAACGGAGATCGAAGTTCACAGGCAGGGCACAATTTCGTTTCCTTGCACAAGAGAACCCACGTTGCGGCGTGCAGTTGATCGATTTTGGGGGCGGCTCCGCATCAGCAAGACGCATCGCGCGGATGTGATGGCATGCACGGCTGGCACGCAGCTGTGTATTTGCCACATTATGACATCTCAGCACAACGTTTCTGTAAGCAGTTCCAGAAGGATGATGGCGGTCCCAGAAGACACACCAGCTTAGAGGTGCCGTTGACGACGACACCAAAGTCGTTGCGCCTGCTCGCCGACAGGCCCGAGGCCGCGACGCGCAGCGCGGAGATCTTCGCCACAATGGTGGAGACCGGCACGTTGTACGGCGTCGTCATGTTGGAGATGCTGTACAGGTACTCGCGCACGATGCCTGCGCCATGCGAGCAACACCGTTGGTCAGCGCTGTCGCTACAGTGCAGCGTTCCGGGCTCGCGGGAGCTTTGTCGAGCGGTGCGGCCCTCGTTGAGGGGAGGGCGCCGGGCGCACAGCAAGGATGCCGACGTACAAATGCCTCGACGGATTGGGCTGGCAGGTGCAGGCAGCAGACCAGGCGGCGCGGCCGCATTGCGACGGCAGAGGACATGCAATGGATGCAGCAGGAGGTAAAGGCTCACCGGCGTGGTATGCCTCAACTGCCAGGATGCCGGCCGCGGCAGTCAGGTAAGCCTTGTTGGTGATGAGAGCGGCGGCACCCTGCATTTGCACGGGGCCAGCGGCTGGTGAGCTCTGCACAAGGTCGAGTTCCCCAGGCGCATCGCTTCTGCGTGCAGGGGTCTGCCTGACTGCACACGCATCACATGCCAGTTCGCTTTCGATTTAGCAGTGCTGTCTTTCGTTGTGCGGCAGGCCAAGATGCTCACCTTGTAGGCGGTGACACCAACGTCCTCAAAGATGAATGCGCCTGCGCCGCCGACGCAAAGGCAGACCCAATGTTGATCCTCGGCATCGGCACCTGAGTGGGCACCCCAGACGAGTGTCAGAAGACCACCATGCAGGCGGAGCAACATGCACTCAACTCAGGCATGCAAGGCTCAGCCAGGGCGCTGCGCGTCCAAGACGCTGTCCCACATAGGGTTTCGAACAATAAGAAGTCGACAGCATGCCAGGTGTTCGGCTGCAAAGTGTTGCGCACCGCCGAGGAACCCAGCGCAGCGCGCAGGAACTTGACGTGGTTCAGCTCGTCCTGCGCAATCTCCGCCGCATACGCCTGCACCCAGCGGATTGTTTGCTTGTCGGTCCTCAGCGTTACAGTATACTAGTAGGCATTGTCGGTATAAAGGCGCAAACCCGCACGACTGCTCCAGCCTTGTGCAGGTGGATGGCGCCTGCATGCTGGAGTGCTCCCAGGCGTCTTTGAGCTGTTGCTGCAGTGCGCCATGTGCGTGCAGGGAGACATGCCCTGCATGCGCGAGCCGCCACGTCTGAACGCACCAAGATGCTGCTGGTGAGGTTTGCCTTCTGGCCGCCGGTGCTGGCGGGCCCGCCGCCGCGCAGGCTGGCGGGAATGCCCTGGCCGTTGACGGCCCAGGAGTCTGCGCCAGGCCAGGCACATGGCACGACTCAGCGATGAGCAATGGACCCCAGCCTTCAACACCACCAGCTGTATACAAACCTGAGCCTTTGCCTGCATGCAGTGTGCAGCCGTAACGAACCGGAAAAACAGAGGAGCTGTCTCCGGGCTTACAGAATTCTGCCTCCAAGTACTCGAGGTTGAGGGCGAAATTCAGAATGTCTGCGGCAGCACATGTGCTGCCTCTGTACAGAGGCAGGCGTCAGGGGTGGAGTAGATCGATTGCCCGAGGTGCAGCAGCATGTAGGTGTGCCGACTTTGACTGCTGCCGTCAACAACACAAAACAAGAGTTGCCGGTACCGGCAACTCTTGACCGGTCTCACCTGCGTCTGTGAGGTTCTGTGCCGCCTGCAGCCAGCAAGTACGTGCACATCGCGTTAGTGCCCAGCCGCTATGCACGCGGCACGCCTCTAACAGCATGACACGAGTTACAGAACACAATGAGCACCGCCAAGAGATTCGTGATGCATTATGCTGTGGTACATTGTACTGTGCATTCCGTCTCAGACTTACTACTGTTGGGGCGACAAAGCCGCACGCCGCCAGCAGGGCGATGGCTACGACGATAGCGCTGCCGGCCTGCGGCACAGCGAAACGAGTATATCAGGACCGGATGGTGCGTTCACATTCGAGATGGCTCCGGTGACCACAGGCTGACATCGGTCCACTGTTGCTGTGCTGGTCGCCGCGCCTACTTGCTGCAGGTCTTGGTATGCTCCCCACTGACCGCCCTGACGTGCCCCGCCAACGAGGAATACTGATGACGTTACTCGTGCTGCACATCATATGCAGCTGCATAGTTTCGCACATTGCAGCGTCGGGCAGCTCGGCAGAGGGCACCGAACCTGCGGCACAGCTTCGCAACACGCCAGCGAGCTCGCTCGGCCGAGCGCGAAAGATTGGTGGAACAATTGGAGATTCTAATGTGGAGACTGGCAGCTGATGGCGACAACGAAGGGGGTGCCGGCAGTTTCGGCCTCGCATGAAGAGCGTACACATACAGCTGTCGCTGGCCGCGCCTGACGCCGCGGTTCGAGCCCGGCGCACCGCTGTGAAGTTGCGCGAGGCAACAGAGCTGTATCTGGGACCCATGCTGTTCCCATCTGTAGCTGCCCCGGGCAAGTGCCTGCTCCGGCTGCTGACGTCGGCCCCGCCGCTGACGTATCAGCGAGCTCGGCGCCGCGTCTGACACCAAAAGACCGGGCATCCAATCGATCCGAAAGGCCGGCGAGGATAGCTGTCTATCCAAGCTACTCGCCTCGAAGATACCGGGCGACGGGCCCGATGACGCAGAGGCAGCCGATGCAGAGGCCACCGCAGCCATCAACGCAGACCACATGGCAATACACAGGGCAGCAATCGATCAACACAGAGGATTCTTACGTGCATGATGCGCATCTCGCGTTCAGAAACTCCTCCGCCGTGTCCTGCAGCAATTGGCATCAGCTCGCTGAGTGGCGACGCTTTCATCCAGAAACAGCGCAGATGCGGCGGGTGTGCGCATGTTAGATGCTATTTTAATCAGGTGCAGCACACACTAGTCTCCGCTTACAAGCTCCGCTCGCCCTACTCCGGACGACGGCCCTCTCGGCCTAATGCCGGGCGCGACGCTCACCGTATCGTTGCTCCGGCGACGCCTCGCTCGCGTGGACGCTAGCTGGTCGTTGAAAGGGCTGGTCAGGCCGCTGGACAGGATACGAAAGGCAAGAAGCAGCACTACTACATTGGCCCGTTGGGTTGCCCTGCGATTCGCGATGCAGCCAGCTTCCGCCCAGGGCCCGAAGCTGTCTGACATAATGCTGTCTGACAATATCAAACACTAACACTAACACTAATCAGCCTGAGTGAGGCTGGGACAGTGTAATATCTCTCTCTCAATGTTGTTTCTTCAAAGGCAGACTGAAGATACCACACTTAAGTTCTGCCCGTTTCTCCGGCATGCGCGTGCCAGTCACGTATATGCTGCAACAAATGTTGCGGAACAAAGAGTTGTGCTGAAACCTCGATTTAGCTCGCGCCCTCCAAGGCCTCCCCCTTCACTATGTGGATGACGATCAGTGTGAGGAGAAGTGTGGGTGCATTTGAGTTCACTCGGAAATGTCCGACTACCGGCATGCACTGCCGCCCCCAAGGAGCCTGACCAGCATGGTCTGCACCGCCGACACGTCCCGCAGCTGCGCCTCGCTCATGGACGACATGTAGCATGCCTGCTGCAAATGGCGCTGCTTCCGCCCTGCAGTAGCAGTAGGACCCAGGAGGAGTGTGACCCTTGTGTGTTATGTAGCCTTGCGTGTGAGAGTTGCCCAGCCGCAGGCAGGCGTGGTGCAGGGGCAGCCAACATGCGAAATTTCGTTCATTCTCTTTGCTGTGTGGGCTGTGCACCTCCCTTCCATAGTCCACATGCCTCGTCAGCGTTCCGACACTCCATTGCCAGCGGAAGCTAGCCTAGAAGCCGATAGTTCGTGCAGGTGAGCTATGAGCGTATCTAAACTGCGGAGCCGATAACGTTGCAACGAATTTGAGGACCTGCAGAAAGCATCGACCTGAATGTGCGCCAAAATCGTGCCGGGGCCGAAAGCACCCCCAGTCACACCCTGATGAGGTATACGAGCGGCAGACCGATCAGCCCAGAGGTTCAATGCTGTCTTCTCGTAGTGTGGCAGGCTAGCCGCCTATCTGTAAGGATCACGAGCCGCCTGGTGGAAGAGCTCCGCCGCTGCAGCGGCGCCTGCGGCAGCATGCGCCAACTTCTGCCGGGGTTGCACAAGTGTACTTCCATACAGGGCTATCACGTCGACCAGCAGGCGCGGCGCTTGCGCCGCCATGCGTCCACCGGAACGGCCTAGGGCCTAGGCCAGCAGCAGCGACGCCGCGCCGGCGGCAGCGGCGACAAACAGCGCCGCAGCGGAGACGCCGGCGGCGGGGCCGGCGGCCTGCGGCGCCGGCGCGGGCGCCGAGCTCGGGGAGCCCGATGGCGAAGAGGCCGCAGCAGACTGCGGGACAACATTACACGCATCAGTCGACCAGCACCTCAAGTTTCGTCTCAAGTCAAGTCACAGCGATCCGGCGAGGAAGGCGAGCAGGGACCGCTCTTGTGCAGCTGGTTGCCTGGCCACTGACACCGCATGGCTGCTCCTTCCTCAGGGCACCACTCACTATTTAGGGTTTAGGGTTTAGGGTTTCTCACCGGGGAGCCTGCGGGCGAGCTGGAGGGCGAGCCGGAGCTGGGCGAGGCGGCCATGCTCGAGGGCGTGGAGGCCATGCCCGAGGGGGTGGAATCGCCGACCGCCACCGGGGTGCTGGCCGTCAGCGTCATGCTGCAGCATGACAACCAGACACCTCAACACGGACATATTTATGAGAGCAGGGTGCGTCAAGCAGGCTGATAGCTGGCTAGCTGAAAGCAAGGCTTGCACAGGATAGCCCAGCGAGAGCAGCCTGGGGATGCAAGCGGCACGTCCAGACTTCGACATGTTCAGAATTGCTGCCCCAGGGTGCCGCAATTGCTTGTTTGCGGCCAAATCCGACAGGCTGCAAGCAGTGGATGTGAAGAGCACTCACTTGATGACACCGTTCAAGCCCGCGGGGAAAAAGCCTGAGTGTAAATGAAGAAACGAAGGCTCAGAACCATTTCAAAATATGGTTGGCATCATTTCTCGCTGTATAACACCTTGCACGAAGAGCTGTATCTCAATCTCAATCGATGCTCTGGCTGTCAGACAGTGCTGTGTCCCGCGACGATAGAGCACTGAAACACTTACCGCCAGTGCCGTTGGTGGACCCCAGAGTGACAATCGACACCACCTGTGCCGGGGTGCGCGAGTAGACAATGCTATTTGCATCAGTCGGCACCTGCGGTCAACGGAAACTTTTAGTGATCATAAGCGAAGCCGGACCTTGACAGAAGCATCCTGTCAAGCAACAGCATGCCTGCTGAGAATCTAGAGTGGCAATGGCTCCGGCTGCAGCGCAATTCGCTTCATTCTGCGCGGCTGCATTCTCCGGACGACATGTACAGTTGGCACACAGCTGGCATGCTGCGTATCTGCACCATCGTCACTACGCAGGGCACCATGCCTCTGTGAGTTCATGCACGCACTATTAAATGATGACAGGCCTCCCAGAAAACGCACCAGCCGCGAGGTGCCGTTGACGACGACGCCGAAATCGTCGGGCGTGCTTGCTGGCAGGCCCGATGCCATCGAGCGCAGCGCCGCGATGTTCTGCAGCCCACAGGCGAGCCGTTGTTTTGACGTTGCGCAGTACTGGGGACACAATCCTGGACAGCCATTGATATGGAGAACAGCTGGAATGTGGTGCCAGCGCTGCCAAAATTCTCAACACAGAGAACACACACACAGGAGGCGACAGGGGAGGGACAAGGATGGCAGAGGGAAGCAGCGCAGTGCAGCATTGCGGGTCAAAAGTGGCGAGGGGCACGCACGTTGACAATCGTGGAGACAGGGACGCCGTAAGGCGTGGTCTGGTTCGCGATGCTGTAGAGGTACTCGCGCACGATGCCTGTCACAATGAGTCGCTGATTGATCAGGCGGAGAAACGGCAGCTGGCCAGCAATGACGATGTCGGCCACAAACACATAGCGCGTTGGTTGCACATGTTGGCGCCGGCCGTCACAAGCCCAGCAGCACAACTGCATGTTGAAAGTGCTTGCATTTAACACAAAGTGCGATGGGGACGCACCAGCATGGTATCCCTCAACGGCCAGAATGCCGGCCGCGGCAGTCAGGTACTCCTTGTTGGTGATGAGCGCGGCGGCACCCTGCAGCATGACCGGCGGGCTCAAATTCGCTCAAATTGCATGTCGTTAATAAGCATTGTCACGCCAAAAGAAGTCTCTGCTTTTCAGCAAGACGTTTGCCCAAGCTTCCTCACAAACCGAGAAGCTGCAGTGCTGACTATCATCTGACAACAGGCTTGCAGCCTCTGAGCCTCCCACCTTGTAGGCGGTGACACCAACGTCCTCGAAGGTGAAGGCACCTGCAGGGTTCATGTGACGTCTCGTGGATGCCTGTCGATGCGTGATTTGTCTCCCTGGGATGCTCCTGAGGTTTGGGCAAGCACAATCGCGCGCATTTCTGGAGAAACTGCCGCACCAAGCATGAAGAAGACGTTGTTGGCGTACGGGCTGAAGCGCGGGCGGAGGACGGTGCCGTTGAACGCAGCGGTGGCGGCCGCCTGGAAAGCCGGGCCGATGTTGAGGCGCGGAATGGGGACCTACGGAAGAGCAAAGATCAACACGATCGCGACAGTGTCCAGACACAATGAGCTCAATGACCGCAAGTGCTGCAATGTTTGGGCAGACATTCTTTCATAGAAGCATCTGCAAAATGCCTCAGCCGCTGCCGTGGATCCCATGACATATGGACTCGTGGGAGAGCTGCTGCTCTGAGGAGTTGGACAGCATGCACCTCGGTTGCATGACGTCATGAAGAGAGCAACAGCAAGATGCGCACCGCCGCACTTCCCAGCGCTGCGCGCAGGAACTTGACGTGGTTCATCTCGTCCTTCGCAATCTCCGTGGCGTATGCCTGCGGTCACAGCAGATCGCTGTCGTGGATTTCCGCCAATCTGGTTGCTCGGCTGTCTTGTGCTGTCCTGCCCACGAGGCAGGTGCTCTGCACTGAGCTCCGGCTGACAGAGGGAGCTGTCAGCCTCCACCGCGCAGAAACGCAAGTCTGTGCTGATCATGAAAACCCAACACGTTCACGGAAGCGGCAGCTGTCATCGGGCATACCAGGACGTCGCCGGTGATGTTGGCCTTCTGACCGCCCACGCTGGCGGGGCCGCCGCCGCGCAGGTCCGAGGGGATGCCCCTGCATCATGCAAGTTGTGTGGTGTGCCTGGATCATTGCGCGTATTCGGTTTGTGGCGCTGCGGGGTTATCATCTGCACTGATTCGAGCGTGGCTGCGCTGATCAGGTTTCATTACTGCTCTCGGCACACTCACTGGCCATTGACGGCGTAAGAGTCTGCGCAGAGCACACAGCAACAGTCAGCAGCAGGCAAAGAACCGTCCTCATGTGTACCAGCCGCGCAGGTACAGTAAAAGGACAGCGATGTGCGGCTGACAGCTTTGTGCAGTTTCAGAGGATAGGAAGGCAAACGAATGCAGAATATGTTGCTTAGTGCTCACAGAATTCTGCCTCCAAGTACTCGAGGTTGAGGGCGAAGTTCAGGATGTCTGTGGCCGCCCAAAACCAGGTGTCAGAAAGCAAAACCATGCGTAAATCCATACGCCAAGTGATATGCCCTCCAAATTCCACTCCAAGTTTCCACTATTGCTCAGATGGTACGCTGCTCTCACCTGTGTCTGTGAGCTTCTGTGCCGCCTGCGGTCAGCAAGACTGCACACGTCAGCACCTGGCCGCCAGGCATGCGGCATGCCTCCAGCAGCTTGAGATGGAAGACAGAACACAGCCAGCACCGCCAGGATCACCAGCTCATTCGCAGTGGATACGCTGTGGTGCTTTGTACTTTGCAACTCCAGCCTCACCGTGGGGGCGGCAAAGCTGCACGCCGCCAGCAGGGCGACGGCGGTGACGATGGCGATACCGGCCTGCAATATAGCAGGCACATTTCGATCAAGACCAGACGTTTGGGATCATACAACGGATGGCTCCAGTGGTCGAAGCTGACGCCGGTGTCTGGGCGCAGTCTTCCATTCCAAACTGTATTTGTAGAGCCCTGTTAGCCGCCGCTCCGGCTCCCTCATGGTCTGTATGCACTTTGCTCACCGCTGACTGCCCTGACATCCTCCCCACAACACCTATATCGAATGCACCCTTCTTGCTGTGTTTGCTTGCATTGCAGTGGCTGCAGAGGATCGCAAAGTGCAGTTTCGGGCAGCTCGAGGCACCGAGCTGCGCCACAGCTTCGCCAGCAAGCTCGCCCGGCTGAGCGCGATCGATCGCAGGACCAATCACAGCATTTTTTGCCGAGGCTGGCAGCCGGCGGCGATATCGGCAGCCGCGGAGGCATGCCTTGACCTCGCATCAACAGAGCTTACATCCGTCGCCGCCCACGCCTGGCGCTGCTGCCTGGGCCAGCGCAGTGCCAGACATTGCAATGGCCGAGTGCCTGCTCCGGCTGCTGACGTCTTCCCCGCCCCTGACGCACAAGAGCTCAGCGCCACGTCGCCGGATGCAGGCATGTGATCCGATCGGTGTACGAGCCGCATAGAGGGGATGATAGCTGCCGACTTGAACTATTCGCCGTGAAGCTTCAGGGCGATGGGCCCGATGACGCAGAATCAGCCGACGCAAGAGGCCGCCGCAGCCAACGCTGGCCAAACATCGGTACACAGGCCAGCGATCGATCACCATGGAGGGTAACCACCTTCATGATTTGCGTCTTGCGTCCACAGGCTCCTCCGCCGTGTCCTGCAGCAGTTGGCAACAGCTCGGGTGAGTGACTTGGCCAACAAAACAGGCACGCATGCGGCGGATGCGCACATACGCAAGGCTGTTCATTGATGCATAGCGTGTGCTACCCAGGCTGCGCCGCGTAAAAGCTCCGCTCGCTCCCAATCCAGGACAACGGCCTCTTTTGAGTAGATAGCAACCCGGATGCGACGCTCACCGTGCTGAAGCTTCGACGCCGCCTCGTTCACGTGAATACTAGCTCTCTGTTGCGTCGAGAAAGCTATTCGGGCCACTGGACTACAAAATGAAGTCAAAATGCACAGCACTATTGGTGCGTCCCCGCGACTTTGCGATGCAGCCAGCTTCCGCCTGGAGCCCGAAGCTGTCTGACAGAATCGCTGGTTCAGTTGCTCAGATAGGTATTTAGTGCGGCCAAGCAGAGTGCTTTCAGTGAAGATCACGCCAGTTTCTACTAGCACCGCGGCCGGCTGTTCATAGGGTCTGATGTAGTCTGCATGCATTCAGCGTTTCATGTACTCAGCTTCCCGCAGGCCACGAGGGCCAACGCCATGCGGTAGCCACGTCTAACGGCACGCAGCTGAGAGGGCATCCGTCATTGTGCGTCTCGGTTCAAAGATGACATGGTGCTCGTGTTTCTGTCGGCAGTCGCCGGCATGAAACGTAAGGCGTCCCGCTGTGTTTTGAGATGGCGGGGTGCTGACGGGGCAAGTGTCCTGTACCCTCAACTTGCCAGGCTGCATCAGAGTCCAGACGACTGCTCTGCACGTTGTTCAGCTGCTGTCAGTAAGCTCGTAGAGTGTATCTGCTCTGAGTGCAGGCTGGACGTTGAATATCCTTGGTATGAACTTCCGGAACTCGATTGTCACTCAGCAATTCAGTTGGCAGCAACAAGAGGATTTAAAGTCGCCAGTGATAGATTTCTGGTTGTCAGAGCTCTTGATGCGGACTCCTTGCGGGTTGGGCTGAACACAACGACCGCACTCTGAAACCGACGCTGAGGCTAAATGTCTTGAGCAAAGCAGGCCCCATGACAGTGTTTTGTCTGCGGATGCTGCTGCTAGCGCTGCTGGCATGCAGCATTGGAACAATATCAACCAGTGCCTCCGCTGTCGGCAACACAACCGTGGCACCGCACCGGCCCGGCTTCCCTGGGAGCGCAAATCAATGGATCGAGGTGCTGGCGAACGCATCTGCCGGGTTGCCACCTGCTTCGACGTTCAACACTGGCCGCAGCATGCACGGTGAGTCCTTTTCTGTCATAGTCTGCATGGCGTCCATACCAACCCCTTGGATGGGAGTCTCGCCGCCCTTCCCAATTGCCTGCGCATCCAACAGCCCAATCGCAACTGACCTGGAGACTGAAGTGCGCAGACCTGGTGGAACCGTATGGGTACCCGCTTGAGGAGGTCACGGTGCAGACGGCGGACGGCTACGTGCTCGGCGTGTTCCGCATCCCATACAGCGCGGCTGAGGCAAAGGCAAAGGCATCACGCGGCGGCGTGAATGGTGGTACTAGGTGCGTGACTGGCGGTGGCACCGTGTTGTATGCTGTCAGTCGCAATGTGTAGGTGCGGAGTCGGTCACGTGTCGGCGCGTGTTAGCTGCCAGCACCTGCACGACCTTGGGATTCGGTTTGTAGACGAGCCGCCCTGACGTGCCAACCCAGTGTGCAGCAGCAAACCCGCGCAGCACCCGGCTGGCAATGCTACACCGCCTGCATCCGGACGCGGTATAGTGCTGCCGCAGATACCGCATGTGACCAGCTGGCGAAGTTGCTTCCATCACCTGCAGGCACCCTTTGAAATGCCGACAGGCGTTTCCATCCGGCATGCCAACTTGCCCATAACACCGTCACGCGGCTGGTGCAGGCCGCCGGTACTGCTGCAGCATGGGCTGCTGGAGTCCAGCGTGGTGTTTGTGGACAATGGCCCGCGGCAGAGCCTGGCATTTGCGCTCGCCGACGCCGGCTTCGACGTCTGGATGTCCAACACGTGAGTGCGAACGTTGTCGTTTTGCACATGATGCTTCTGCGCAGTGACTACTGGCAAAACTGCATAGCGCATCCTAAGCCAAGCCAGCTTGTGTTGCCTGAGCTTTGTTGTGAACCTCCACCTGCATCCTGACTTAGCTGCGCTGGCCTGTTCGGCAGCTAGCACGGTCTTGAGCCGAGCCAGCTCCTTGCGATGTCCGCAAATGACCCTCTGACTTCGGGCGCAGCCGCGGCAACCTGTTCAGCCGGGCGCACGTGGCGCTGCAGCCAGACGAGGCCGCTTTCTGGGACTTCTCCTGGGACGAGATGGCGGCTGGCGACCTGCCGGCCCTGGTGGCCTACATCCTGGCCGCCACCGGGCAGTCCAAGCTGGGCTATGTGGGTGAGTGCCCAAACGCTGAAACAGCTTGAGACGATTGTGGTGTCGGATGAGGCCCCGGATGATGCCCCGGCTGATGGCTTGCATTTTGGCCGCCACCGGGCAGCCCAAGCTGGGCTATGTGGCTGAGGATTCGTCCATCTCGCCTCACTAATACTTGTGCTTCGCGTGCCTGTCCCACCTGAGAAGACAGATCCGGTGTTGACCTTCGGCTGCTGGTGGCAAAGGCTGCTTTCGCGGCAGCATGCCGGCGCCTGCTCTCTGGAGTTCACCGTGCTGGCGGGGGGCTAATCTGACACGACCGATAGTGGAACCATCACAATCAGCTGATACGCGTTGCCGTCGTTCGCCTGCAGGTCACTCGCAGGGCACAACGATGGCGCTGGCGGCGTTTGCGTCCGACCCGGTGCTCTCGGAGCGCTTCACCGCCGCTGCGCTGCTGGCGCCAGTGGCCTTCCTGCAGCACCTGCAGAGCCCGCCCATCCGGGCGCTGGCCGCCGTCGACACGGACGCTGTGCGGCGCTGAACGTCCTTTCTCGCGGCCACATGACCTCAGCAGAGTCCGCTGCAGATTGCTCAAGGCCTGCAATGATAGTCCTGGAGCAGGCAGGCTGCAGCCGCCATTGCTTGCTGGCTTCACATGAGCCATACAACATGATCTTACATAAATAATCATTTTTGAATAAGGCTGATGAAGGTGCTGTGCTGCGGGCACTGCAGAAAGGGATGTGCACCATCTGGACTCGTGTGCTCGTCGTGTGCAGACGTTCGCTGCGCTGGGCTTGGATCAGATCCCACCCAGCGAAGGCGCAGCGCGGAGCTCCTCTCGCCCATTCCTTGGCAGGACTTGCTCGACCCTGATGTTTCATGGCGCAGATATTTACAGCCCTGGGCTTTGGCCAGTTCCTGCCAGGCGACCAGGCCAGCGCAGACATCTTCTCGGCGGCGTGCGCCCGCGAGCCTGACCGCTGCGTGGACATCCTCAACGTCATCTGTGGCGCGAATCCAGAGAACCTAAACGCTACGCGGTTGCCGCTGTACCTGCAGTACACCCCCGCAGGTGGGGTCAACACGGGCGGGTTTCTCACTGGAAATATTTCGGCCAGTCCTGCCTAAAGGAAGTTCCTCTGCCAGTGCCGTCCTCCCCTCGTCTCTGCATCGAGCATGCAGCTGCGCCTGGACGCAGTTGGGTCGTGCATGCGCTACCTGCCTCTGTCCCGTGAATGTGATACAGCATGGGCTGGCACCTGTCTTTTGGAAATGACAGAAAGCGCATCTGCAAGCGCATGCCGGTGCACTGGATCACAGTCTTGCTCGCGAGTGACAGCTGCTGCACCCCCACCGCAGCGTGCAGCTACGTGCAGAACATGTCAGCGGTGCAGACTCCGACCCCCGCTTCGCCCCTCCACTCGTTCAGCGTCCGATTGCCGCATGCAGCTGCCAGCCATGGAGCCGCAAAGCGCCTTGAGCGAAAGCCGACCTCCGATTTTGCGTGCTGCCGCAGGCTCCAGTGTGCGCAACCTGGTGCACTGGGCGCAGGGGCTGCGGGCGCCGGCGCCCACGTTCCAGAAGTTCGACTGGGGCGGCTGGTGCTGGGGGGCCTGGATGGCGCCTAAACCCTGCAACTGGCGCGCGTACGGCCGCGCGAGGCCGCCGGAGTACCACCTGCACAAGGTCACAGTGCCCATTGGACTGTTCTCAGGTGCGCCTGTGAGAGCTTTCGGCACTGATTCTGCGTCTCGATCTTTGCGCAAACCACCCAGTCGGGCTTCGAGGATCGTGTGAGCTTTGATACTGGCGGCAAGGCCGTCGTGGCAATGCCGGGAGGGCATTGCCGTGCTCGTGACAGCGCTCATGGGGGCTGCCGGACGTGACGATCGCGCTGCACCAGACTTTCAAGGTCTCAATTTACATTGCATCCCGCGAAACAGGCGGCAAGGACAAGACGGCAATGCCGGCAGACGCAGCCGCGCTCGTCAGAGAGCTGCCCAACGCGACAATCGAGTTGCACAAACTTTGCACACACGCATTCTTGACATTCAGTGTATCCTGGTACTGTTACTGTTACTCAGGCGGCAAGGACAAAATGGCAATGCCGGAGGACGTGGCCGCGCTTGTCCGAGAGCTGCCGGACGCGACAGTAGTGCTGCACCACCACGAGCCGGAGTATGAGCACCTGGACTACACCTGGGGCCTCGACGCGCACAAAAAGATATATCCGGCAGTGGTGCGGCTGCTGCGAGACGCCGCGGCTGGCCGGCTAGCGGACGGCCAGCTCACTGGCGGCAGTGGGGTTGGCGGCGCCGCGGCAGATGGCAGTGCGGGCGGCGGCCCTGTTGCAACTGCCTGAACCCTGACAGGGAAGAAGGGGCCACCGGTTTTGGATCGGTAGGGATGTGATGCATGCCCGGCCGGTAGCA